>Ga0189287_100046_pt1 | contig 168431 bp, 175 predicted proteins | sample UW86minimetaG_FD_130319 | JGI IMG/M metagenome (GOLD analysis project Ga0189287, IMG submission 130319) | Marine microbial communities from the Costa Rica Dome - UW86 mini metaG | ecosystem: Environmental > Aquatic > Marine > Oceanic > Photic zone | place: Costa Rica: the Eastern Pacific...
AATCCGTGAGCTTCTGTCGTCTTACGACTTCCCAGGCGATGATATCCCCATCATTGCCGGTTCGGCTCTGGCCGCTCTGGAAGGCAAGACGCCTGAGATCGGTGAGACGAAGATCCGCGAACTGATGGAGCAGGTGGACAGCTACATTCCACAGCCTGAGCGTCCGGTTGACCAGCCGTTCCTGATGCCAATCGAAGACGTCTTTTCGATCTCCGGTCGCGGTACGGTTGTGACCGGCCGTGTGGAACGCGGTGTTGTGAACGTTGGCGAAGAAATTGAGATCGTCGGCATCCGTGACACGCAGAAAACCACCTGTACCGGCGTTGAGATGTTCCGCAAGCTGCTGGATCGCGGTGAAGCGGGCGACAACATTGGCGCTCTCTTGCGCGGTGTTGGCCGTGAAGATGTTGAGCGTGGCCAGATTCTCTGCAAGCCAGGCTCGGTGACGCCGCATACCAAGTTCGTGGCTGAAGCTTACATTCTGACCAAGGAAGAGGGTGGCCGTCACACGCCATTCTTCACCAACTACCGCCCGCAGTTCTACTTCCGCACGACCGATGTGACCGGCATCGTGACGCTGAAAGAGGGCGTGGAAATGGTGATGCCGGGTGACAATGTTGAGATCAATGTCGACCTCATCGTGCCGATCGCCATGGAAGAGAAGCTGCGCTTTGCTATCCGCGAAGGCGGCCGCACCGTCGGCGCCGGCGTTGTGTCGAAGATCGTCGAATAACAGACCTACAGCGCGCGGTTGTCCCCGGATTGGCCGCGCGCTTTTTCGTTCCCTCGTGAGGTCCCAAGGGTGGGACATCACACAATAGATAGGCAGAAGGTTCGGCCATGAACGGACAGAACATTCGAATTCGGTTGAAAGCGTTCGACCATCGTGTCCTCGACACGTCGACCGTTGAAATCGTTTCGACCGCCAAGCGGACGGGCGCGCAGGTGCGCGGCCCTATTCCGCTGCCGACGCGGATTGAAAAATTCACGGTCAACCGCTCGCCGCACATCGATAAGAAGAGCCGCGAGCAGTTCGAAATCCGCACCCATAAGCGGCTTTTGGACATCATCGACCCGACCCCACAGACAGTGGACGCGCTGATGAAGCTCGATCTGTCTGCTGGTGTGGATGTGGAAATCAAACTGGGCGGCTAAGCCCTCCAGTTTTTAAGAAACAAGCGTTTGAAACGCGCTAGACAAGGACAAGACCCATGCGGTCAGGACTTATCGCACAGAAGGTGGGCATGACCCGCATCTTCGCCGAAGACGGGCGTCATATCCCCGTGACGGTTTTGAAGATCGACAATTGCCAGGTGGTTGGCCACCGCACCATGGAAAAGAACGGCTACACAGCCATGCAACTCGGCTGCGGCCTTGCGAAGGTGAAGAACACCACCAAAGCTGAGCGCGGCGCGTTCGCTAAGGTGAATGTTGAGCCAAAGCGCAAGGTTGTTGAGTTCCGCGTGTCAGAAGACAATTTGGTTGATGTCGGTGCTGAATTCACCGCCGATCACTTTGTTGCTGGCCAGTATGTTGACGTGTCTGGCACGTCTATCGGTAAAGGCTTTGCCGGCGCGATGAAGCGACACAACTTTGGTGGCCTTCGCGCTTCCCATGGTGTTTCGATCTCGCACCGTGCGCATGGCTCCACCGGTCAGTGTCAGGATCCAGGCAAGGTCTTCAAAGGCAAGAAGATGGCCGGTCAGATGGGCAATGAGCGTGTCACCACGCAGAACCTGAAGGTCGTTAAGACTGACGTTGATCGTGGCCTGATCATGGTTGAAGGCTCGGTGCCGGGTTCCAAGGGTGGTTGGATCATGGTGCGTGACGCTGTGAAAAAATCATTGCCTGGCGATGTACCAACACCGGGTGCTTATCGCGCTCCTGCCGGTACTGCCAATCAAGCTGCTCAAGTTGAGGAGGCCGTCTAATGGATATCAAGGTCACCAAACTTGATGGCAAAGCTGCTGGCAAGGTTGCTGTCTCTGAAGAAGTGTTCGGTCTTGAGCCGCGCGCAGATCTTCTGCAACGCATGGTTCGCTATCAGCTCGCCAAGCGCCAGACTGGCAATCACAAAACCAAGCAACGCGGTGAGATTTCGCGTACCGGCGCTAAGTTCGGTAAGCAAAAAGGTGGCGGTCGCGCCCGTCACGGTTCGCGTCGTGTTGGTTCTTTTGTTGGCGGCGGTAAGGCTCATGGTCCAGTCGTTCGCTCACACGCTCACGACTTGCCGAAAAAGGTTCGTGCTCTGGCTTTGCGCCACGCACTGTCTTCAAAGGTGAAAGCTGAAAACCTTATTGTGGTCGAAAGCTTTGCGGATGTGGAAGCCAAAACCAAAATTGTTGCTGGTGTTCTCGGTGAACGCGGCCTGACCAATGCACTGTTCATTGATGGTGCTTCGGTGAATGACAATTTTGCTAAGGCAGCCCGCAACCTTCCCAACGTTGATGTGCTGCCAGTGCAGGGCATCAATGTTTACGACATTTTGCGTCGCAATACACTGGTCCTTTCTAAGGATGCGGTCGATGCGCTGGAGGCGCGCTTCAAATGAGCTCGAACCCAAAACTTTATGACGTGATAGTCTCGCCGGTGATTACCGAAAAATCGACCATGGCGTCGGAAAACGGTCAGGTTATGTTCAATGTTTCCCCGACCGCGACCAAACCGCAAATTAAACAGGCTGTTGAAGCGCTGTTCTCCGTAAAGGTGAAAGCCGTCAATACGCTGGTTCGTAAGGGCAAAGAAAAGCGCTTCCGCGGAATGATCGGCAAACAGTCTGACGTGAAGAAGGCGATCGTGACGCTTGAAGATGGTCAGTCCATCGACGTGACGACCGGTCTTTAAGGCGAAGTGAGGATTTAGAACAATGGCATTGAAGACATTCAATCCGACATCGCCTGGGCGCCGCCAACTGGTAGCTGTTGATCGCTCTGCTCTGCATAAGGGCAAGCCGGTCAAGCAGCTTACTGAGGGTTTGACATCCAAGGGCGGTCGTAACAACACCGGTCGCATTACTGTGCGTCGTCGTGGTGGTGGTGTGAAGCGCACCTACCGCATTATCGATTTTAAGCGTCGTGAGAAGCTTGGCGTTATCGGAACTGTGGAACGTCTTGAGTACGATCCCAACCGGACAGCATTCATCGCGTTGGTCACCTATGAAGATGGCGATCAAGCGTACATTCTGGCACCGCAGCGTTTGTCTGAAGGCGACAAGGTGATCTCGGATGAGAAAACCGACGTAAAGCCGGGCAACGCCATGCCACTGGCTTCGATGCCAGTTGGTACGATCATCCACAATGTGGAACTGAAAATCGGTAAGGGCGGTCAGATCGCACGTTCAGCTGGTGCGTATGCGCAGCTGGTTGGTCGTGATGGTGCTTATGCGATTGTTCGCCTGCAGTCTGGCGAGCAGCGTCTCATCCACGGTCGGTGCTTTGCATCGGTGGGTGCGGTGTCGAATCCTGATCACATGAACACCAACCTTGGTAAGGCTGGCCGCTCACGTTGGCTTGGCCGCCGTCCTTCGGTTCGTGGTGTTGTTATGAACCCCGTCGATCACCCTCATGGTGGTGGTGAGGGGCGTACCTCTGGTGGTCGTCACCCTGTGACACCCTGGGGCAAGCCGACCAAAGGCAAACGGACCCGCTCGAACAAAGCGACCGATAAATTCATCATTCGCTCGCGCCATCAGCGCAAGAAGAAGTAACGGAGCTCCCATGTCACGTTCGGTATGGAAAGGCCCGTTTATCGACGGGTACATTTTGAAGAAGGCTGATAAGGCGCGCGAGAGCGGTCGTAACGATGTGATCAAAATTTGGTCGCGCCGCTCGACTATTTTGCCGCAGTTCGTTGGTCTGACCTTTGGCGTCTATAACGGCCAAAAACATATTCCGGTTTCGATCTCAGAAGACATGATCGGCCACAAGTTCGGCGAGTTTGCGCCTACGCGCACCTATTACGGACACGCTGCCGACAAGAAGGCAAAGAGGAAGTAAGATGGGCAAAGCATCGCGTGAACGCTCGCTTGCTGACAATGAAGCGAAGGCGGTTGTCCGTCGGCTTCGCATTAGTCCGCAGAAGCTGAATTTGGTCGCTACGATGATCCGCGGCAAGAAGGTAGAAAAGGCGCTTGCCGATCTCACCTTCTCGCGCAAACGGATTGCTGTCGATGTGAAGAAAGCACTTGAATCGGCCATCGCCAACGCTGAAAACAACCACGACTTGGATGTCGACAATTTGGTTGTTGCGCAGGCGTTCGTCGGCAAGGCCTTGGTTATGAAACGTTGGCAGCCACGTGCGCGTGGTCGTGTCGGCAAGATCGTCAAGCCGTTTTCGAACTTGACGATTATTGTTCGCGAAGTTGAGGAGGCCGCTTAATGGGCCAGAAAGTCATCCCAACAGGCTTACGCCTGGGCATCAACAAAACGTGGAACTCACGTTGGTTCGCCGACAATGATTACGCCAAGCTTCTCCATGAAGATCTGAAGATTCGTGAGTTCATCACGAAAAAGCTTCCGACCTTCGTGAAGAGTGATGGTGGCCGTAACAAAGGTGGCGCTGACCCAGCGATCTCTAAGATCGTTATTGAGCGCCCGCTGAAGAAGTGCCGGATTTCGATCCACACGGCCCGCCCTGGTTTCATCATTGGTCCAAAGGGCGACAACATCGAGAAGCTTCGTCGCGCCATCTCAAAAATGACCGATAGTGAAGTGCACCTTAACATTGTTGAAGTGCGCAAGCCTGACACTGACGCGACGCTTGTTGCTCAGTCGATTGCCTCGCAGCTAGAGCGTCGCGTGGCTTTCCGTCGCGCTATGAAGCGCGCTGTTCAAAACGCCATGAAAGCTGGTGCCCTTGGCATCCGCATCAACTCCGGTGGTCGTTTGGGCGGTGCTGAGATCGCTCGCGTTGAATGGTATCGCGAAGGGCAGGTGCCGCTGCATACACTGCGCGCTGATGTTGACTACGGTACCGCTGAAGCGAAAACCGCTTACGGCATTATCGGTATCAAGGTCTGGGTCTACAAAGGCGAGATCATGGAACATGATCCGATGGCCTCAGAGCGTCGTGCGTTGGAAGCTTCCGGCGGTGGTGGCGGCGGTCGTCGTCGCGACTAACGCTAGAGAGAATTGGCGCGGCTTGCCGATGAAGTGGCCGCGCTAGATTAACTTGATTTTGATGATGTGCCTTGCGTCCGTGCTGACCACGGAGACCGGGCATGAAACACAGGAACGAAGACGATGCTTCAGCCGAAACGCACAAAGTTTCGCAAACAGCATAAGGGCCGTATCAAGGGCACGGCGAAGGGTGGCACAACGCTGACCTTTGGTGCTTTTGGCCTGAAAGCTCAAGAGCCTGAGCGTGTGACAGCGCGCCAGATCGAGGCTGCTCGCCGTGCCATGACACGCCATATGAAGCGTGCTGGCCGCGTGTGGATTCGCATCTTCCCAGATGTGCCGGTGACGAAGAAACCGACCGAAGTGCGTATGGGTAAGGGTAAAGGCTCGGTGGAGTACTGGGCTGCCAAGGTGAAGCCTGGCCGCATCATGTTTGAGATCGATGGCGTTTCGGAAGATGTCGCTCGCGAGGCTCTGCGCCTTGCTGCGATGAAACTTCCAGTGAAAACGCGCTTCGTTCAGCGTATCGGCGAATAGGGACAGGAGAGACGGATATGAAAGCTCAAGACGCCTCTTTGATGACCCCGGACCAACTCGTGGACGAGTTGGTGAAGCTTAAGAAAGAGCAGTTCAACCTGCGCTTTCAGCGGGCCACCGGTCAGATGGAAAACACAGCGCGGTTTCGGCAGGTTCGCCGTTCCATTGCGCGTATCAACACTGTGCTGAACGCCAAGCGGCGCGAGGCGGCGAGCGCGTAAGCGTTCGTCACGAGGAGAAACACAATGCCAAAACGCGTTCTGCAGGGCACCGTGGTGAGTGATAAAACCGACCAGACGATCACCGTGCTCGTCGAGCGTCGCTTCACGCATCCACTGCTGAAGAAAACCGTGCGTCGTACCAAAAAGTACCACGCGCACGATGCTGAGAATTCCTTCAAGACGGGCGATATCGTTCTTATCGAAGAATGTCGCCCGCTTTCGAAGACGAAGAATTTCATGGTTCTGGCCGATGAATCGCGCGCGCTTATGGCGTCGCACGGTTGATCGTATCAGTTGATTTATAAGAGAGGCATACGGCCATGATTCAGATGCAAACAAACCTCGACGTCGCCGATAATTCCGGCGCGCGCCGTGTTATGTGCATCAAGGTCCTAGGCGGCTCCAAGCGTAAGTACGCTGGCGTGGGCGACATCATTGTCGTCTCCGTGAAGGAAGCCATTCCCCGGGGTCGGGTGAAAAAAGGTGATGTGATGAAAGCGGTCGTTGTACGCACCGCTAAGGACATTCGCCGTCCTGACGGTTCGGTTATCCGTTTCGATCGCAACGCTGCTGTTCTGGTGAACAACAACAAAGAGCCTGTTGGCACGCGTATCTTTGGCCCAGTTCCGCGTGAATTGCGCGCTAAGAGCCACATGAAGATCATCTCGCTTGCACCGGAGGTGCTGTAACCATGGCTGCGAAGATTAAAAAAGGCGACACCGTGGTGGTGCTTGCTGGCCGCGACAAAGGTCGTTCTGGCCAGGTCATGCAGGTGATGCCGACCGAAAACCGTGCACTTGTGCAGGGCGTGAACATGGTGAAGCGACACCAGCGTCAGACGCAGAGCAGCGAAGGCGGTATTATTTCCAAGGAAGCACCGATCCAGCTTTCTAACGTTGCGCTGCGCGACCCGAAAGATGGCAAAGCCACGCGCGTGCGTTTCCAGATCAAAGACGATGGCACCAAGGTGCGCGTCGCCAGCCGCTCGGGAGAAGCGATCGATGGCTGATTACACACCACGTATGAAGTCGCTCTATGAGAGCGAGATCAAGGGCAAGCTGAAGGAAGAGTTCTCCTACGCGAACCCGATGCAGATACCGTCATTGGACAAGATCGTGCTCAATATGGGTGTTGGCGAGGCTGTCGGCGATTCCAAAAAGGTGCGTGTTGCGGCTGAAGACCTGACCGCGATTGCCGGTCAGAAAGCTGTCATCACACACGCTCGTAAGTCGATTGCCGGTTTTAAGGTGCGTGAAGAGATGCCGCTTGGTGTGAAAGTCACGCTGCGCAAAACACGTATGTATGAGTTTCTTGATCGCTTGGTCACCATCGCGTTGCCGCGTGTTCGAGATTTTCGCGGCTTGAACCCGAAAAGCTTTGACGGCAATGGCAACTACGCCATGGGCATCAAAGAGCACATCGTTTTCCCAGAGATCGACTACGACAAAGTCGATCAAGTTTGGGGCTTTGACGTGATCGTTTGCACGACGGCGGACAATGATGATGAAGCGCGAGCACTGCTCAAACACTTCAACTTCCCGTTCCGTACGAACTGACGCGTTTTTCAAAGGATAGATGATAAGATGGCTAAGAAAAGCGCCGTTGAAAAGAACAACCGCCGCCGCAAACTGGTTGACCAGTATGCTGCGCGCCGCGCTGAATTGAACGCAATTGTTCATGACAAGAGTGCGAGCCCTGAAGAGCGTTTTGCCGCTACGATGAAACTTGCGCAACTTCCGCGCTCCTCATCTAAGACGCGCGTTCGCAACCGCTGCAATGTAACGGGCCGTCCGCGCGCCTATTACCGCAAGCTGGGCATGTCGCGTATCGCGCTGCGTGAATTGGGTTTGGCCGGCGATGTGCCTGGTCTTGTGAAATCGAGCTGGTAGGAGGATCTTCACGATGGCGATGACAGATCCGATTGGGGATATGCTGACGCGCATTCGAAATGCGCAGATGCGGAACAAAACGAGTGTGGTGGCGCCTGCCTCCAAACTTCGCGAACGTGTGCTGCAAGTGTTGGCTGACGAAGGTTACATTCGCGGTTTTGCGCGCACCGAGATGGGTGATGGCAAATCGGAAATCAGCATTGAGCTGAAATATTTCGATGGCAACCCGGTTATCCGGACGATTGAGCGCGTGTCTAAGCCAGGCCGTCGCGTGTATGCGTCGGTGCGCAACATTCCAACCGTGAACAACGGTTTGGGTGTGTCGATTCTGTCCACACCAAAGGGTGTGATGGCGGATCATCAGGCACGCGAAGAGAATGTTGGTGGCGAGGTTTTGTGCCAGGTCTTCTAAGCGCACGCTTGAAGGAAACCGGCCCAAGAAAAGGAACAGATTATGTCTCGTATCGGTAAAAAGCCGGTTGCGCTGCCAAGCGGTGTAACGGCCAACGTGGACGGCCAAACCGTCTCCGTAAAAGGCCCGAAGGGCGAACTGGCTGTTACGGTCGTTTCTGAGTGCAACGTTGCCTTGGGCGATGATGGCATTGAAGTGACGCCACGTGGCCAAGATAAGCGTTCACGTTCCATGTGGGGCATGTCTCGCACGTTGGTGAACAACATTGTTGTTGGGGTTTCAGACGGCTTTGAACGCAAGCTGGAACTTAACGGTGTTGGTTATCGTGCGCAGGCGCAGGGTTCCAAACTGACGTTGGCGCTTGGCTATTCCAACGACGTGATTTACGACGTGCCGGACGGCGTATCTGTCGCTGTTCCTAAACCAACGGAAATTGTGCTGTCGGGTATCGACAAACAGCGTGTTGGTCAGGCGGCTGCGGAGATACGCAAGTTCCGTCCGCCAGAGCCTTACAAAGGCAAAGGCATCAAATATGCGGAAGAGTACATCTTCCGCAAAGAAGGCAAGAACAAGTAAGGCATTTGAGTTGCCGCTTTTGGCCGTCCCAAACTGCTTGGGAGACGTCCTGCGGTGATCCACTTTTAAAAGGCAGAAGCAATGGCTCATAAGACATCCACCGATCGCCGCCGTGAGCGCGTTCGCCGTCAGGTTCGCAAAGTTGCCAACGGTCGTCCGCGTTTGTCGGTGTACCGCTCTGGTCGCCACATCTACGCTCAGGTTATCGACGATCTTGCAGGTCGTACGGTCTGTGCCGCATCGTCCTTGGAAAAGGATATGCGTGGCAATCTGAAAACAGGTGCTGATACAAACGCTGCTGCTGAAGTCGGCAAGCTGGTAGCCACTCGCGCGAAAGAAGCTGGCGTTGAAAACGTTGTCTTTGACCGTGGCGCATATCGCTATCATGGCCGTGTGAAAGCGCTGGCTGACGCCGCGCGCGAAGGCGGTTTGAACTTTTAAGATAAACTGGGCGCGCTTTACAGCGTCTTGGCAATGAAGTCCTCCCGGTCTGTGGTGACAGGCCGCACTTGTCAGTAGGCTCGGCGTGTTGCTCGGTCGCTGCAAGACAAACCATTAGGATAAAGATTATGGCACAACGCCCATCTCGTGATCGTAATAATCGCGATCAAGAGCAAAGTGAATTCGTCGACAAACTGGTTCACATCAACCGCGTTTCCAAAACGGTGAAGGGTGGTAAGCGCTTCGGTTTTGCTGCGCTTGTCGTTGTTGGCGACCAGAAGGGACGCGTTGGTTTTGGCCACGGTAAGGCTCGCGAAGTGCCCGAAGCGATCCGCAAGGCAACTGAATCTGCCAAGCGTGGCATGATCCGCGTGCCACTGCGTGAAGGTCGCACGTTGCATCATGACGTGTTTGGCCGCCACGGCGCTGGTAAAGTGCTTCTGCGTGCTGCACCTGCTGGTACCGGTATCATTGCTGGCGGCCCGATGCGTGCTGTGTTCGAAACCCTTGGTATTCAGGACATTGTTGCCAAATCGCAGGGTACATCGAACCCTTACAACATGGTGCGTGCTACCTTCGATGCGCTGCGCGAAGAAGACAGCCCCCGTTCAGTGGCCGCCCGTCGCGGCTTGAAAGTTTCGGTGCTTCAGGCTCGTCGCGGCGATGTCGCTGCGGTCGACGCCTAAGCCCCGATAGAGATCAAGGAAAAGAACGATGGCACAATCCAAGACCATCACGGTTGAGCAAATCGGTAGCCCGATTGGCCGCAAGCCTGACCAGCGCGCAACGCTCGTTGGCCTGGGCCTCAACAAGATGCGCCGTAAAAAGACGCTGGAAGATACCCCATCCGTGCGTGGCATGATCGACAAGGTGAGCCATCTGGTTCGCGTCGTCGACGATAAGTAATCCCTGGAAGGCAAACCATCAGGTTTGCCTTTCTGTCTGAAAGCGAGCGGTAAGGGTAGGGCGCTAGGCCATCCGATCCGCGCAAGTGGAGACACAATTATGAAACTCAATGAACTCGCCCCAATGCCGGGCTCTGCCAAGGCCAAACGCCGCGTTGGTCGTGGTATCGGTTCTGGCAAAGGCAAAAACACCGGTACTGGTGTTAAGGGTCAGAAATCGCGCTCAGGTGTTGCCATCAAAGGTTTTGAAGGCGGCCAGATGCCGATGTATCGCCGCCTGCCAAAGCGCGGCTTTAACAACATCTTTGCCAAGGCCCACTCGGAAGTGAACGTTGGCCGCATCCAACAGGCTGTTGATGCTGGCAAGCTGGACGCTAAGGCCGCTATTGATGCCGCTGCTCTGGTGGCAAGCGGTGTTGTCACCAAGCTTGAAAAAGACGGCGTTCGTTTGCTTGGTAATGGCGAGCTGAAGGCCAAGGTTGAGATCACCGTTGCAGGTGCCTCAAAAGGTGCTGTTGCTGCGGTTGAAAAGGCTGGCGGCAAGGTCCACATCGAAGAAACCAAAGAAGCTTCCGGCAAAGCCGGGGCGAGCAAAGCCGCCAAATAGGCCACGAAGGCTCGGAGTATCCGGGCCTCTTTTGCCCTTTTTGGGCGTGGTTGGTGTCCGTCACGGGCGCAGGTTGGCCAAAGGAATTGAAGACGCATGGCATCAGCAGCTGAGCAGCTAGCTTCAAACTTCTCCCTCAAAGCGTTCGGTAAGGCCGAAGAGCTGAAAAAGCGCATCTGGTTCACGCTGGGTGCGCTTTTGGTCTATCGGCTGGGAACCTACATCCCAATGCCGGGTATTGAGCCGGATGCGTTTGCAGCCGCGTTCAATCAGGCCGCCCAGGGTGTTGTTGGTCTGTTCAACATGTTCACCGGTGGCGCCGTGGAGCGCATGGCGGTGTTTGCTCTGGGCATTATGCCTTACATCACCGCGTCGATTATCATTCAGCTGATGACGACGGTGTCTCCCAAATTGGAGGCGCTGAAGAAAGAGGGCGAGGCTGGCCGCAAGGTCATCAACCAATACACACGCTACGGCACGGTGTTTCTGGCAGCCATTCAAGCCTACGGAATTTCTGTTGGTCTTGAGTCGTCGGGCACTATCGTGACCGATCCGGGCTGGTTCTTCCGCCTCACCACCGTCATCACGCTGGTTGGTGGCACCATGTTCCTGATGTGGTTGGGTGAACAGATTACGGCGCGTGGCGTCGGCAACGGTATCTCGTTGATCATCTTCGCCGGCATTGTTGCTGAGCTTCCACGTGCTCTGGCTCAAACGCTTGAGCTAGGCCGCCAAGGTGCCATCGGCACTGGCATCATCTTGACCATCATCATTCTGGCGATTGTCGTCATCGCGTTCATCGTGTTCGTGGAACGCGCCCAGCGCCGCCTGTTGATCCAGTATCCTAAGCGTCAGGTAGGTAACCGGATGACGCAGGGCGAAAGCTCGCATCTGCCGCTGAAGCTGAACACTGCCGGTGTTATCCCGCCGATCTTTGCGTCTTCGCTGTTGCTGTTGCCGGCAACATTGGCTGGCTTCTCAGATGGTACCGAAGCAACGGGGTGGATCACGACGCTGACAGCGCTGCTGGGCCACGGTCAGCCTGCCTATATGCTGCTTTATGCGGCAGGCATCATCTTCTTCGCGTTCTTTTACACCGCGATCGTGTTCAACCCGGCTGATACTGCAGATAATCTGCGTAAACATGGCGGGTTCATTCCTGGCATCCGTCCAGGTGAGCGTACGGCGAACTACATCGACTTTGTGCTGACGCGCGTCACCGTGGCCGGTGCAGCGTACTTGACCATCGTCTGTCTCATACCCGAATTTCTCATTTCCTATTCCGGCGTTCCCTTCTATTTCGGAGGTACATCGCTTCTCATCGTGGTCTCCGTGACCATGGATACCGTTCAACAGGTGCAAGGGCATTTGCTGGCGCACCAGTATGAGGGGCTTGTGAAGAAGTCGAAACTCCGGGGGAAACGTAGATGAGATTAATCCTTCTTGGACCGCCAGGCGCGGGGAAGGGAACGCAGGCTGCAAGGCTTGTTGAAACATATGGCATCGTTCAGCTGTCGACAGGTGATATGTTGCGGGCTGCAGTTGCGGCTGGCACCGAAACTGGCCTGAAAGCCAAAGCGGTGATGGAGGCTGGTGATCTGGTTTCCGACGAGATCGTCAATCAGATTGTCTCTGATCGAATTTCTGAACCAGATTGCGCGCGCGGGTTCATCTTGGATGGCTATCCACGCACATTGGCGCAGGCCGATGCGGTGGAAGAGATGATGAAGCGCAAGGGGCGGCGTCTGGACGCTGTTCTGGAGCTTGTTGTTGATGATCGCGCCTTGGTTGGCCGGATTGTAAAACGTGCTGAAGACGCTGCGGCAGCCGGGCAGCCGGTGCGTAAAGATGATACTCCTGAAGTGTTCGACGAACGCTTGCGAGCTTACTACAAAAGCACCGCGCCGCTGACGGGGTACTATTACGCCAAAGGCAATTTGAAGACGGTTGATGGCATGGCGTCCATTGATGAAGTGACTGCCGAGATAAACGCCGTTCTAAAAGCGCTTTAGCGCTAAAATCCGGTGATGAAGCGGTGAAATGAGGGGCGCTGGAAGTCTGGCGCCTCTTTGGCAAGTGAAAGCACTGCGCAACTGTTGACAAATGGTCAATCAGGCAATACGCGCAGTGTTCTTCCCGACAAAACGTCTGGCGGCACCTTTATGGTGCGCTGGTTGTCATATGAAGAAACCGCACGGGCCGGCCTCCACCGGACGCGGTTAAACCCCGTTGTGGGAACCCCTCGTTGAGGGTCAATATTGGGCGTCTGCCAATCGTGGCGCGCTCTGTTAGATGGAGAGAGTGATATGGCCCGCATTGCTGGCGTCAACATTCCAACGAACAAACGCGCGATTATCGCGCTTCAATACATTCATGGCATTGGCGCGGCCAAAGCTGCCGAGATCATAAAAAAAGCTGAGATCGACCCGGCCAAACGGGTGAATGAGCTGGCTGATTCTGATGTGATCAAGGTGCGTGAAATCATCGACCAGGATTACATGGTTGAAGGTGATCTGCGTCGCCAGACGAGCATGAACATCAAACGCTTGATGGATTTGGGCTGCTATCGCGGCCTGCGGCATCGTCGTGGCCTGCCGGTGCGCGGTCAGCGCACGCACACCAACGCCCGCACCCGTAAGGGGCCGGCCAAGGCGATTGCTGGCAAGAAGAAATAAGATAGCTGGCGCGGCTTAGCCGCGCTTGCCTTCGGTGGAGCCAACCGGGCTTTCACGGGTGCCATGTTGGCCCCGGGCAACGGTTGGCGGTGAGATCGACAAAGGACCAAAATGGCTAAAGAAGCTGGACGCGTTCGCCGCCGCGAACGCAAAAACATTACTTCAGGCGTGGCGCATGTGCGTTCGTCCTTCAACAACACCATGATCACCATCACAGATGTGCAGGGCAACGCGATCTCTTGGTCGTCTTGCGGCACGATGGGTTTCAAGGGTTCGCGTAAATCAACGCCCTATGCGGCGCAGGTTGCTGCTGAAGATGCTGCCAAAAAGGCATCTGAGCACGGCGTGAAAACGCTGGAAGTCGAAGTTTCCGGCCCAGGTTCGGGCCGTGAGTCGGCTTTGCGCGCGCTCCAAGCTGCTGGGTTCACCATCACATCCATTCGTGATGTGACACCGATCCCGCACAATGGTTGTCGTCCGCCGAAACGGCGCCGGGTGTAAGGGGCAAAAGCCTCAACATCATCATCGGCTTGGTAAAACGGGTGGCGGCATCCACTTACTGAGCTTTCCCTTCAGGCGCATGGCTGGCCCCCCAATCCAGCCGTTGGATGCGCAAGACCCAAAGGGGTGCACCCATGATTCATAAGAACTGGCAGAACCTGATTAAACCGAGCAAACTTGAAGTGAAGACCAGCGAAGATGGTCGGATCGCCCAGGTTATTGCTGAACCGCTTGAGCGTGGCTACGGCCTGACGCTTGGCAACGCGCTGCGCCGTATCTTGCTGTCGTCCATCCAGGGCGCGTCGGTGACCGGCATGCAGATTGACGGTGTGCTGCACGAGTTTTCGTCCATTCCGGGCGTGCGTGAAGACGTTACCGATATCGTGCTGAACGTCAAAGAAATTGCGTTACGCATGGAAGGCGAAGGCCCCAAGCGTATGATTGTGCGCAAGCAGGGCCCAGGCATTGTGACCGCTGGTGATATCCAGACGGTTGGCGATGTTGAAATACTCAACCCTGAGCATGTTCTCTGCACTTTGGATGAGGACTCTGAAGTTCGCATTGAGTTCACGGTGAACACCGGTAAGGGCTATGTGGAAGCCGAGCGCAACCGCCCGGACGATGCACCGATTGGCCTGGTGCCAGTTGATGCGCTGTTCTCTCCGGTGAAGCGTGTGGCCTACAAGGTGGAAAACACCCGCGAAGGCCAGATCCTCGACTATGACAAGCTGACTCTCGACATTGAGACCAACGGTGCTGTCACAGCCGAAGATGCGATCGCTTACGCTGCGCGTATCCTTCAGGACCAGCTTCAGATCTTCGTGAACTTCGAAGAGCCTGAAAAAGAGCAGGTCGAAGAAGAGTTGCCTGATTTCCCATTCTCACCAGAGCTTCTGAAAAAAGTCGACGAGCTGGAGCTGTCAGTGCGTTCAGCCAACTGCCTGAAGAACGACAACATCGTTTACATTGGCGACCTGATCCAGAAGACGGAAGCAGAAATGCTGCGCACGCCGAACTTCGGTCGCAAGTCGCTGAACGAAATCAAGGAAGTGCTTGCCTCGATGGGTCTGCATTTGGGCATGGATGTGCCCAATTGGCCGCCTGAGAACATCGACGAGCTTTCCAAACGCTATGAAGAGCACCAGGTTTAACCTGGTAGATAAGGGAGACGAGCCATGCGTCACGCCAAACAAGGCCGCAAGCTCAACCGTACATCGAGCCACCGTAAAGCGATGTTTGCCAATATGGCAGCCTCGCTGATCACCCATGAGCAGATCAAAACAACGTTGCCGAAAGCCAAAGAGCTGAAGCCGATTGTTGATAAGCTCGTGACCCTCGCCAAGCGTGGCGACTTGCATGCTCGCCGTCAGGCGCTCAGCCAAGTTCGCGACGAAGCTGCCGTGCGCAAGCTGTTTGGCGTTCTGGGCGAGCGCTATACCGACCGTCCAGGTGGTTACACACGCGTTCTGAAAGCTGGCTTCCGTTTCGGCGATAATGCTCCGGTTGCAATCATCGAGTTGGTGGATCGCGATGTGGAAGCAAAGGGTGCTGAAGATCGCGCCCGGGTTGAAGCTGAAGAAGCCGAAGAGACCGTGGCAGCCTAAAGGCGCTCGGGATCTTACAGACAGTTTGAAAAGGGCGGCCTTGGAGCCGCCCTTCTTTTTGCCTAGATTTGTGGTTGAGGGCATGACGAGTCGTGATTTCTAGGGAGATAGGTATGGGTGTGATCCGCACACGAATTTGGGTGGGGTTTGCCCTTTGCCTTAGCTTGGCGTTGCCAGCTCAAGCCCAGAATGACCTGCCGGAGCGGTTGCTTGATCTGTTCATCAACAATGCACCGGGCTTACTGGAAGAGCTGAATGATGATCAGGCTAGCCAGCCCACGCAGCTAACACGCGAAGCACCGCAGAGCTTGGCGCAGGTGCAGCTTTCGTTTGCACCCGTCGTGCAGCTAGCAGCGCCTGCAGTGGTGAACGTTTACGCCACACGCATGGAGCAAGTGCGCGATCCGTTTGCCAATATGGACCCGTTCTTTCGTCGGTTCTTTGGCGATCAAATGCGGCAGCGTCCTCGTGAACGTATGCAGTCGTCTCTAGGTTCTGGCGTTATTGTTGATGCCAGCGGCCTCATCATCACCAACAATCACGTCATTGAACAGGCAAGCGATGTGCGCATCTCGCTGTCTGATCGTCGCGAGTTCGCTGCCGATATTCTCATCCGCGATGAACGTACTGATCTTGCCGTGCTTCAGGTGCGCGATTTGGACGAGCCGCTTCCAGCGCTTTCGATTGGCGTGTCTGACAATTTGGATGTTGGCGATGTGGTGCTTGCCATCGGCAATCCATTTGGTGTCGGTCAGACCGTGACCCAGGGTATCGTATCGGCGCTTGCCCGCACGAGGGTGGGCGTGACTGATTTTCAGTTTTTTATTCAGACGGATGCAGCGATCAACCCAGGCAATTCTGGCGGTGCGTTGGTGGATCTTTCCGGTCGCCTGGTTGGCATCAACACGGCCATCTTTTCACGTTCGGGTGGTTCCAATGGGATCGGCTTTGCGATCCCAACCGAGATGGTCAATGTCGTGTTGGGCGAAGCCGCAAGTGGGGCTTCTTTTGTCGCGCGACCCTATCTTGGCGCCGAAGTGCAGGCTGTGACGCCTTCTATCGCTCAAAGCCTTGGAATGCGTCGCCCGCGTGGTGTGCTTGTGGCTGACCTGGTGCGCGGCGGTCCTGCAGATCAAGCTGGTTTGCGTCGTGGCGATGTGGTCGTTTCCATTGATGGCGTGCAAATCGAAGACCCCGATGCATTCGCCTACCGTTATGCGACCAAGGGCATTGGCGGCACGACTAGTGTTCGGGTGATCCGTGATGGCCGACGGCGTGATCTGACGATCTTTCTTGTTGGGCCGCCAGAGACTGTGCCTCGGGACTTGCGTTTGATCGAAGGTCGCTCGCCTTTCTCTGGGGTTGAGGTTTTAAACCTCTCACCTGCTGTGGCGCAGGAATTTGGTTTTGATCAAACAGAAGGTGTGATGATCGTTTCAGTGCAACCTGGATCGGTGGCCGGTCAGGTTGGCTTCCGCGAAGGCGATATGATCATGCAGGTGAACGACCGCCGTGTTGGCAATACGTTTGACCTTGAACAGATCGCGAGTGCTCGCAATCGCGCTTGGCAGATTGTTTTTGAGCGCGATGGACGCATCCGCTCAGCAACGTTGCGGTTCTGATGGCCGATCTGTTTGGTGCTTCTGAGGAGGCGCCTCCAGCGCGCGTGCCATTGCCTGAGCGTCTGCGACCTACCCAACTAAGTGAGGTCGTAGGGCAAGAGGCGCTGCTGGGCATCAACGGAAAGCTGACGCGCTTGCTTACCAGCGTTGAACAAGGCGGTGCTCTGCCGTCCCTCATTCTTTGGGGCCCGCCCGGAACCGGCAAGACAACGCTGGCGCGACTGATCGCCTCGCATGTGGGCGAAGATACCCGCTTTGTGCAGCTTTCTGCGCTTACCAGCGGCGTGAAAGACTTGAAAGCGGCTTTTGAAGGGGCGCGGATGGCGCGTGGCCAGGGTCAAGCCACGGTGCTTTTCGTCGATGAAATTCACCGCTTCAACAAGGCCCAGCTCGATAGCTTTCTGCCTGTTATGGAAGACGGCACGATCACGCTTATTGGTGCGACCACCGAGAACCCGTCGTTTGAACTCAACCCTGCGCTACTCTCGCGCTGCGATGTGTTGATCCTTCAACCCCTCGACCCAAACGATTTGGTGGTTCTGGTGGGTCGCGCGCTTGATGCTCTTGGCAAAGCCGATTTGGTGGACGAGGGTGCTTGCCGCGTGATCGCTGATCGCGCCGATGGGGATGGCCGTCGCTCCATTGCGCTGACCGAATTGGTGATTGCCGGGCAGGGCGATGATCCAACGCTCTACACCGCCAGCGCGATTGCCGAGCGGTTGGGCATGGCGCTGGCGCGTTATGACAAGGATCGTGATGGCCACTACGATCTGATTTCAGCGCTGCATAAAGCTGTACGCGGCTCCGATCCTGACGCCGCGCTCTATTGGTTTGCGCGCATGCTGGAAGGTGGTGAGGACCCGCTGTTTCTTGCCCGCAGGATCATTCGCATGGCGAGCGAAGACATTGGTATGGCTGATCCAACAGCGCTGCAAACCGCGATGGCTGCACGCGAGGCCTATCATGTGCTTGGCAGTCCAGAAGGTGAGTTAGCTATTGCTCAGGCCGTTGTGCATGTGGCAACCGCGCCAAAATCCAACGCTGTCTACACCGCCTACAAAGCTGCACGGACACTCGCCAAAGAAGGCGGGTCGCTGGCGCCACCATCGGAAATTCTCAACGCGCCGACCAAGCTGATGAAGGATATCGGGCGAGGGGATGGTTATATCTATGATCATGACACGCCAGATGCGTTTTCGGGCCAAGACTATTTCCCCGAAGCGTTGGGCCGTCACACACTTTATGATCCGCCGGAGCGAGGGTTTGAGCGCGAGCTTGTCAAGCGGCTGCGATACTGGCAGGGCTTACGCGACTTGAAACAGGACGGGGAATAACGGCGTTGGCGTTAAGCGCAGCAGCCTTGGTTTTTGTCGGTGGGGGCTTGGGAGCTGTGGCCCGCTATGGCCTTGTACGCGCGTCTGAAAGCGCGCTGGGCACAGCGTTCCCCTACGGTGTTTTCGCCGCCAACATTGCTGGGTCTTTCCTGATGGGTGTTTTGGCCGGTTGGCTTGTCGTGCGCGGTGGTGGATTTGGCGTGTTTCTCGACATGGCAGGCCATGATGCGGCCAAGGCTGCACTGGCAACAGGGCTTCTGGGGGGTTTCACCACATTTTCCGCCTTCTCGCTGGATGCCGTGCGGCTTTGGGAAACCGGATCGCAAGGCGCGGCTATCGCCTATGTGGTTTTAAGTGTGGCGCTTGGGCTGTTGGCTTTGATTGCTGGTTTGATGCTGGCGCGAGGGGTGCTCACATGAGTGGCGTACAAACCCGCGAAGTGGCCAGCGATGAAGATGGCATGCGCCTTGATCGCTGGTTCAAGGAACATTATCCGGGATTGGCATTTGGTGCGCTGAACAAGCTGCTGCGCAAAGGTTCCATCCGTGTTGATGGCGGGCGGGCGAAATCCAATGCGCGGCTGGAATCTGGCCAAATGATCCGCGTCCCGCCAATGGAAGCCGAAGCGCAGATGTCTGCGCCAGCGCGACCGGATGATGAGACCGTTCAGGCGCTCAAAGACATGACCCTGTTTGAGGATGATATGGTGCTTGTCCTCAACAAGCCGTTTGGTTTGGCCGTACAGGGTGGGCCAGGTCTGTCCAAACATGTGGACGGCATGCTGGAGGCGCTGCGCGACAAGCAAGGTCGCAAGCCGCGACTTGTTCACCGGCTCGATAAAGACACTTCGGGCGTTCTTATCGTCGCGAAGACCAAAGGAGCGGCCTCCTCGCTGGCGGCGGCGTTTCGTGCACGTACGACCAAGAAAGTCTACTGGGCGTTGGTGCGTGGCGTGCCAAAACCGAAGCAAGGTCGCATTTCGAGCTATCTGGCCAAGGGCGATGAAGACGCCGCGCCTGATCTTAAGGAGCGTATGCGCGTTGCCAAGCACGGAGATCGTGGTGCGGATCACGCACTGACACTCTACAATGTTATCGAGACAGCGGGCAGGGGTCTCACTTGGGTGACATTGCGCCCGATAACCGGACGAACTCATCAGCTTCGTGCCCATGCCAACCATATTGGCCACCCGATCATTGGTGACCCGAAATATTTCGACGTTGAAAACTGGGAACTGCCAGGTGGCATTCAAAACCGGCTGCACTTGCACGCGCGGCGCTTGTTGATCCCGCATCCCAAAGGCGGTCAGATCGATGTTACCGCCCCGCTGCCACAGCACATGCAGCAGAGCTGGAACCTGCTTGGCTTTTCCACCCAGGGTATGGGTAACGATGATGATGACGAGTGGGAGGCCCAAGCCGCCAAGCAGCCAGTGAGAGGTGCGAGCCGTTGATCAATGAGCTTGTTCTTTGGGCAGCCCTTGGCATTTTGATTGCTTTGATGGTGCTGGCCGTGTGGGCTGGTCGTCGTGGTCTGCATGCCTTGGGTGTGGTTGGTCCGGGCGGTAAGTCGACCGTGCAAGACAAGCAAATGGCTGAACTGATCGTTGAGCTGCGGCGCCTCAACGGCAATTTGGAGCGTCTGGTTGATGAGCCGGACAAAAGCATGTCTGATAAGTCTGCCTGATGAACGATAAGATATCACCTTTCGACGCAATTTTCACCGAAACTGGCCTTGATCCCAGCGAGGCAGCGCAGCGCACCATGCGCCCTGATTTGCCCAAGCGTTTTTGGAAAGAGGTGACGCTGGACGAGCGAGATGGCACTTTTCATATCTTGCTTGATGGTCGTTCTGCCAAGTCTCCCGGTCGAAACCCGCTGGCGTCGCAGCACAGGCCTGTAGCCGAGCGCATGGTCGCGGAGTGGGATGCTGTTGGTGAGCGGCTCGATCCTGCTTTGTTGCCTTTGACCAAGCTAGTGAATGTGGCGCTTGATGGGGGCATGGAGCATCGAGCGGCTTTGCTGGATGAGGTGCGTTCGTACGCCGGGACCGACCTGCTCTGTTATCGCGCAGAGCGTCCGCAAGGATTGGTGGATAGGCAAAACACCGTCTGGGACCCTTATCTCGATCGTTTAAAGACCCATCACAGCATCACCATGAAGCAGGCTGCTGGTGTGATCCACGTGGCGCAAGATGAACAGATGCTGGATGCAATCCGTGCCCTTGCCGATAGCAGAGCAAGTGACGAGGAAGCTGTTGCCGCGCTGACCCTGGCAACGAGTTTGACCGGATCAGCCATCTTGGCTCTCGCACTTACCGAACCAGGCATGGATGATGGGCGGGCCAAAACCATTTGGCACGCCGCCCATGTGGATGAAGATTGGAACCGTGCGCAATGGGGCGAGGATGCTGAGGCCACGGCTCTGCGCGAGGCGCGTTGGCGTGACTTTGAGGCGGCAGCGTTTGTTCTTTCGGTGACGCGCCAGTAGATCAACCTCGCACGTTGCGCCCTTCGGATGGCTGGACATGGTGCGGTGCACTGGTAAGCGATAGGGCAACGAGGTCTGCTGGAGGCATGGGCGATCCCCATGAAAAAGATGCCATGAGTGTGCTTGATGAGTTGGAAGCGCGGCGCGAGCAAGCCCGCCAAGGTGGCGGTGCACGCCGCATTGAGAACCAGCACAAAAAAGGCAAACTGACTGCCCGTGAGCGATTGTCGGTGTTGCTCGATGAAGGCTCCTTCGAAGAATACGACATGTTCGTACAGCACCGCTGTGTCGATTTTGGCATGGCGGACATGAAGTATTCTGGCGATGGCGTGGTCACAGGCTGGGGCACGATCAATGGTCGCGTCGTTTACGTGTTTGCCAAGGATTTCACGGTGCTTGGCGGCTCTTTGTCTGAAGCCCACTCAGAGAAGATCGTCAAAATCCAAGACATGGCGCTGCGCAACCGTGCGCCTATTATCGGCCTTTTCGATGCTGGTGGTGCCCGCATTCAGGAGGGTGTTGCAGCGCTGGCGGGCTATGGTGATGTATTCCATCGCAATGTGCGTGCCTCTGGCGTTATCCCGCAAATATCAGTGATTATGGGCCCGTGCGCGGGTGGTGACGTCTATTCGCCTGCCATGACCGACTTCATCTTCATGGTGCGCGACACCAGCTACATGTTTGTCACCGGTCCAGATGTGGTCAAAACGGTGACCAATGAGACGGTGACGGCAGAAGAACTGGGCGGTGCAAGCGTTCACGCCACCAAGTCCTCGATCGCCGATGGGGCGTTCGACAATGACATGGATGCACTTTTTGAAGTGCGGCGTTTGGTGAATTTCTTGCCGGCTTCCAACACCGCCGAGCTGCCTGAAATCCCTTGCTATGATGATGTTCAGGCCCAAGACGATAGCCTTGATACGCTGGTGCCCGCCAATCCCAACCAGCCCTACGACATGAAGGAACTGGTACTCAAAACGCTGGATGATGGCGATTTTTACGAGCTTCAGGAAAAGTTCGCTGGCAATATCATTACCGGTTTTGGCCGTATTGAGGGTGCGCCGGTGGGTGTTGTGGCCAACCAACCGATGGTTTTGGCTGGCGTGCTCGATAGCGATGCCAGCCGAAAAGCAGCGCGGTTTGTGCGCTTTTGTGACTGCTTCAACATCCCCATTGTCACCTTCGTGGATGTGCCAGGTTTTCTACCGGGTACAGCGCAGGAGTATGGTGGCTTGATCAAGCATGGCGCGAAGCTGCTTTATGCCTTTGCTGAAGCGACCGTCCCCAAGATCACCGTGATTACCCGCAAAGCTTATGGCGGGGCCTATGTGGTGATGTCGTCCAAGCATATTGGTGGCGATCTCACGTATGCTTGGCCATCAGCTGAGATTGCTGTAATGGGATCAAAAGGAGCGGCGGAGATTCTCTATCGTCAGGAACTTGATCAGCCGGAGAAGCTGGCGGCGCGTATCGCTGACTATGAAGAGCGGTTCGCCAACCCGTTCGTGGCGGCCGAGCGTGGCTTCATCGATGATGTCATCCTGCCCCATTCAACACGGCGTCGTGTGGCGCGTGGACTAAAGCTTCTGAAATCCAAGGCGGTGGATATTCCGTGGAAAAAGCACGATAATATTCCGCTTTAAGAAATTTATGTAAGCCATTGATAAAAATATATAATGCCAATTAATATAGGCTGGTGTATCAGATAGATCACCAGGCTGTTCCGACCCATCCATGTGAGTGGGTCGCGCTGGAGTTTGTACGGTGATGGCGCCCTTGATTGCAGCCAAGGCACCAGCATCTGTTTGCCTATCGCAAAGCCTAGCAGTCCAGCTGCAAGCCATGGAAACACCGGCACCCAATCGGCAGTCACGGGCACCTCAGTCCCAAGACCCAGCCAGATCGTTGCAGGGTGGTTCAGCGCGGGAAAGTCAATGCTGGCCTTTGTGACGACAACAAGAGCGGCCAGCGCCGCCGCCAGGAATGCGTGTTGTGTCGCAATGAGTGCCACAACCACACTGGCAAACGCTATGTGATGTAAGATGCCGAAATAGATAGGTGCTTGGGGCAGGGCGATGAAACTGGCTGCTGATACCAGTGCCGCAGCTCCAGCCACAATCATCGTGCGTTTCCAAAAGGATCGCCGTTGAACAAGTGGCACATCAGACACGGCAGATGACAGCGCCAGTGATATACCGCTGATGGTGAGAAACGAGCCCGCAATGATTTGCGCGGCCAGTCGCATCATTTGATCACGTTCCAGCGTCCAGGTGAGGAGGCCGAACTGAAAGCCATCCCAAAACGCGTGGTAGATGATCATTGCAACCAACGCGAGGCCACGGGCCTGGTCGAGCAGCGCAAAGCGCGACAAGGTTGCTTGCGATGCCACGTTTTTCCTCGCCTTTCGGTCAAGTTGCTCGGCGTTGTGCAACGCCGTAATGAGGTGCATCTGCCTAGCTTGGAGCTGCCTCGTGTTCAATGCCATCCTGATCGCCAATCGCGGCGAAATTGCCTGTCGCGTCATCAAGAGTGCCAAGGCGCTGGGGATTAAAACTGTTGCGGTTTACTCCGACGCTGATGCCAGTGCCCTGCATGTGAAGATGGCCGATGAAGCGGTGCATATTGGTCCGCCGCCTGCTGCCCAGTCCTATCTGTTGGCTGATGTCATCATTGAGGCGTGCAAGAAAACCGGCGCTGATGCTGTTCACCCCGGCTATGGTTTCCTATCTGAACGCGCGAGTTTCGCCAAGGATTTGGCTGCCGCGGGTATCACGTTCATCGGCCCGAACCCTGGTGCCATCGACGCGATGGGCGATAAGATCACGTCGAAGAAGGTTGCTGCTGAAGCCGGGGTTTCCACCGTTCCTGGCTATCTGGGCATCCTCGATACCCCCGATGACGCCATCCGTATCGCCAATGACATCGGCTATCCTGTGATGATCAAGGCCTCGGCTGGTGGTGGTGGTAAGGGTATGCGCATCGCCTATTCGGCTGATGAAGTGCATGAAGGGTTTGAACGTTCTCGCTCTGAGGCGGCTTCGTCGTTTGGTGATGACCGATTGTTTGTTGAGAAATTCATCGAAAACCCGCGCCACATCGAGATCCAGGTTCTGGGCGATAAGCATGGCAATTGCGTCTATCTCGGTGAGCGCGAGTGCTCCATTCAACGCCGCAATCAAAAGGTGATTGAAGAAGCGCCGTCACCGTTGTTGGACCCAGAAACCCGCGCGCGAATGGGCGAGCAGGCGGTCGCGCTGGCCAAAGCTGTTGATTATGATTCGGCTGGCACGGTGGAATTCGTCGTTGGTCAGGACAAGAGCTTTTATTTCCTGGAGATGAACACGCGTCTTCAGGTGGAGCATCCGGTGACGGAACTCATCACTGGCGTTGATCTGGTTGAGCAGATGATCCGCTCCGCAGCGGGTGAGCCGCTGGTGATGATGCAAGACGATGTGACGCTGACCGGCTGGTCGGTGGAATCGCGGGTCTATGCCGAAGACCCCGTGCGAGGGTTTTTGCCATCCATCGGTCGTTTAACGCGCTATGTGCCGCCAGAGGAAACCTCTGATCCTGAGCAAACCGTGCGCGTTGACACAGGTGTGGTCGAGGGCTCGGAGATCTCAATGTTCTACGACCCGATGATCGCCAAGCTTGTCACGTATGCGCCGGACCGTGCGTCCGCGATTACCGCCATGGAAGAGGCGTTGGATCAGTTCCAGATCGATGGCATTCAGCACAATATGGGCTTTCTTTCCGCGCTGATGACCCACCCTCGTTGGAAATCCGGCGAGTTGACCACCAACTTCATTGCTGAAGAATTTCCCGATGGCTTTGCGCCAGTTGAACCAAACCGCGAAGAAGCGATGGTGTTGGCAAGTGCAGCGCTGGCCATGGAGGTGGTGGAGCGCAAGCGCCTGGATCATCTCACCGGTCGTTTGCGGCCCCATGTTGGAGGCATGCGCGATAGTTGGTCGGTGTTTTTGAACGGCACGCGTTACGATGCCGATGGGCTTGCCGGTACCACTTTACCGCCTGTAGATTTGAAAGCCACGCTTGATGGCGAGGAGGTGACGATTACCTCGCGCTGGACGCCAAACGACAGCTTGTGGCTTGGTACCGTGAATGGTGCGTCTGTTGCTGTGCGCCTAAAGCGTAATGGCCATAGCCGCCAGTTGGAGCGACGCGGGGCGCAAGTGCATACGCAGGTGATGCCGCGCGCCAATGCTAACCTTGCCGAATTGATGCCTGAGAAGGTGGCGCCAGACACGTCGAAATATCTTCTTTGCCCGATGCCTGGCTTGGTGGTCTCCATGCATGTGAGCGAAGGCGACACCGTGCAAGTGGGGCAGCAACTTGCCATCGTTGAGGCGATGAAGATGGAAAATATTTTGCGCGCCGAGCGCGAAGCAACGGTGAAAAGTATCAAGGTTGAAGCGGGTGAAAGCCTGGCCGTTGACCAGGTCATGATCGAGTTCGAGTAGAGCCAAAAACGCGCTTTATGAAGCGCTTGCGCCTCGCTCGACCATCACACTGAGAACCTCGTCAGCATCACGCTTCCACCAGTTCTCGGTTGAGAAAATCTCTACCTCGTTGAGGCCCGAAAAACCGGCCGCTTCGATCTGCTCGCGAATGCCTTTGATATTGATGATGCCATCGCCCATCATGCCGCGATCAAGCAGCAGATCGTTGGTGGGAACCAACCAATCACAGATGTGAAAGGCAAGCATCTGCTCTTTGCCAGCGCGTTTGATTTGCGTGGACAAGTCTGGGTCCCACCAAACGTGATACACATCGCAGGCAACACCCATGGCGCCTGTTCTGTGCGGGTCGAGCTGATCGCAAATATCCAGAGCCTGCGCCATTGTGTTCACACAGGCGCGGTCAGCAGCGTACATGGGATGCAAAGGCTCGATAGCGATCGGCATATCGACGGTGCGGGCGTAGTCCAGAGTCCTGGCAAGGCCCTCAGTCACGATAGACCTTGCGCCTGCAATGTCCTTGGAGCCTTCGGGCAGCCCACCCACCACCATCACCAAACAGACCGCACCAATGGCGACGGCCTCGTCGACTGCCCGTTTGTTGTCGTCAAGCACGGCGTCAGTGAGAGATCTATCAGCGGTAAACATGCCACCGCGGCAAAGGCCTGAGACGGTAAGGCCGGCGTCCTTGATCATGCGCGCGCCTTCTTCCACGCCCGCCTCTTGCAGCTTGTCACGCCAGGGCGCGATGCCGCCAATGCCATGGCGCACGCAGCCCTCCACACATTGACGCAAATTCCACTGCACCCGCACGGTTGCAGTGTTCAGCGATAGTTCAGCAGCGCTTGGCATGGATCAGATCTCCACACCGCGTGTGGCAAAAACCCGTCGTGCACGTGCTGCGGCCTGGTCGGGATCGGTGAAGAGGTGTGCATCATTGGCTAGGCGGATGATATCAGCCAAATGCAATGTAGAGCGCGTGGATTCTTGCCCACCAATCATGGTGAAATGATCCTGATGGCCGTTCAGATAAGCCATAAACACCACGCCGGTTTTGTAAAAACGGGTGGGAGCTTTGAAGATGTGCCGCGATAGCGGAACAGTTGGCTCAAAGGCTGCGCGATAACCAGCATCGTCGTCGGTGCCCAAAGCGCCAAGTGCTTGTGCCGCTGCACCGGCTATGGGGTCAAAGATGCCAAGCAGCGCGTGAGAAAAACCTTGCTCATCGCCCGAGATGAGATCCGGATAGTTGAAATCATCACCGGTGTACATTTTCACGCCGTCGGGTAGACGGCGGCGCATTGCGATCTCTTTTTCGGCTGAGAGCAGTGAGATCTTTATGCCGTCTATCTTTGCTGCGTTGGTGGCAATCACGTTCAGGCAGGTGTCCATCGCCTGCATGTGATCCTGTGAGCCCCAATAGCCTTCCAAAGCTGGGTCAAACATTTCACCAAGCCAATGCAGGATGGCGGGCTGGGACAGACCACCCAGAACGCGGGTGTAAACGCGGGCATAGTCGTCCGGTGATTGCGCGATTTTGGCAAGCGCTCGCGAGGCCATCAGGATCACACGTCCACCTGTGGTTTCCACGGCCTCGCACTGCATTTCATAGGCCGCGATCACATCATCAATGGTCACATAAGGACCAGGCGTCAGATGGTCTGTGCCGGCGCCACAGGCGATAAGATGATCGCCCGATTTTGCTGCAGATACGGATCGCTGAACAAGCTCCAGCGATTGTGCCCAGCCCAAACCCATGCCGCGCTGTGCCGTGTCCATAGCCTCAGCCACACCGAAGCCCAGTGACCAAAGGTGTTCGCGAAAGGCGAGGGTGCGGTCCCAGTCGATAGCAGAATCTAGCCAGGGATCAGTGTCGGCCAATGGGTCGGCGACAACATGCGCAGCAGCGTAGGCGATGCGATTCCAGCCTTGCGGCGATCGCGTTGGCGTGGGGCCAGCGGTGAGTTCAACCGGCTCGGTGGTTCCTGATGCGGTGGGCAGATTGAGTGTTGTCACCAGCTACACCTCAAGCGCGGGAACATCGAGCCAACGACGTTCTTTCCAGCTTTGCACGCCAAGCTCGGCCAGCTGCACACCCTTGGCTCCTTCCAACAGTGAATAACTCCAGGGCGCGTCTTCAGCGATGTGGCGCAGAAACTCTTCCCACTGCACTTTGAAGCCATTGTCGAAGTGGGTGTTGTCGGGCACCTCTTCCCAATCATCGAAAAAGTTCATGGTCTGTGGCTGGTCAGGGTTCCAGACCGGCTTGGGTGTGTTCACGCGCTGTTGGCTTACGCAGGAATGCAGGCCCGCAACCGCCGAGCCATGAGTTCCATCAACCTGGAAGGTCACCAGGTCGTCACGGCGCACACGCACGCACCAGCTGGAATTGATCTGCGCGATAATGCCGCCTTCGAGCTTGAAGGTCGCGTAGGCCGCGTCATCTGCATCTGCCTTGTAGGCGTTGCCATTTTCATCCCAGCGCTCAGGGATGTGGGTTGCACCCAAGCAGGAGACGGCTTTGACAGGTGCCACAACGTTGTCGAGCACATAACGCCAGTGGCACAGCATATCGGAGATAATACCGCCGCCATCTGCAGCGCGGTAATTCCATGAGGGACGTTGGGCGGGCATCCAATCGCCTTCAAACACCCAGTAACCGAACTCACCACGTACCGAGAGGATGCGGCCAAAAAAGCCAGAGTCGCGCAGCCGCTTCAGTTTCTTCAAGCCAGGTAGATCAAGTTTGTCGTGCACGATGCCGTTTTTGACGCCCTTGGCTTTGGCATAGGCTGCGATGTCGAGCGCTTCGGCCAAGTTCTCTGATACTGGTTTTTCGCAGTAGATGTTTTTGCCAGCATCGATCGCTTTTTTCAGTAGCGCCGGGCGAAGCTTGGTGGACGCCGCATCGAAAAATAGCGTGTCATCTGGGTTGGCCAAAGCTGCATCCAAATCGGTTGTCCAGCGCGGTACGTTGTGGGCTTTAGCGATGGCCTCAACCTTGTCTGCATTACGGCCAACGAGAATGGGATCGGGCATCAAGTAGGAACCGTCGGCAAGCGCCACACCACCTTGATCACGGATCGCAAGCACAGAGCGGATGAGATGCTGGTTCATCCCCATTCGGCCGGTGATGCCATGCATGATGATGCCGATACGCTGCGTTCTCATTGAAGGTTCCTTCGGTGTGCAATTCGGGGATGTGGTGATGCTAAGCAGTTGGATCAGGTCGTAAAAAACGGATGACCATCTCTCCAATGTCCGCGCTACGCTTGGTGAGCCAGGCCTCATCAATCGTTGCGTTAAAGACGGCGCGCAGCGTGTGCATGTTGGAAATGGGAAAATAACAAAGCGAGGCGATCGTGATGTAGAGATCTGTTGGCTCAATGCCTGAGCGGAACACACCCATCGCGATGCCACGATCCAGCAAGCTGCGCAGTTCTTCCATCAAGGGTGACTGGATGTCTGCCGCGTCTTTGATCTGCCGGATGGTTTCGCCACCGCGTAGATTTTCAGTGTTCAGCATGGAGATGAACCACGGCTTGTGCTGAAAATGGCGTAGTGTGAAATCCACGAGATCGCGGACCGCGGTTTCTGGGTCCTTGTGATCAAGGTCGAGATCGCGTTCGCCTTGGCGAATTTGCACATAGGCCTCGCGCAATGCGGCTGTGTAGAGTGCCTCTTTGTCACCAAAATAACTGTAAATAAGTGGCTTGGAGACCCCAGCACGCTCGGCGATCATATCGATACGCGCGCCGGCATGACCGTAAGTGGAGAACTCGATAAGCGAGGCATCCAAAATGGCGCGCTTGGAGCGCGCCGCGTCACGCTTTGGGCTCGGTGTGGCCTGCTTTCTAGGCGAGCGGGTAGCGGTTTTACGTTGGGTTGCCGCCCTTGTCGGCCGTTCGCTGACTGGCAAGTCTCTAGCCATCGGCTGACCTTTCTGCTTCCCGCTTCAAAAGTCGGTCCAAAGTACGGCTGATTGCGTTGCGCACGGCAGGAATGCCAATCGCGATGCTGATGACAATGATGACCACGAACACTGCCGAGATGGGGCGGGTGAAGAAGGGCGTTAGGTCTCCATCGCTTAGGGTGAGACCGCGGCGTAGGCTTTTGTCCAGCAATGCGCCCAGAATGATGCCAAGCACCAACGGTGCCATCGGGTAGTTCATCTGCCGCAACACAAAGCCGACCAGGCCGAAGACCACCATGACCCAGATTTCAAAGGTTCGCTGCGTGAGCGCGTAAGGGCCGATGACGCAAAGCGTGAAGACCAGCGGCATCAAGATTTCGCGCGGCACTTTCAGCACCAATACGAAGACGCGCGTCAGAAACAGGCCAAAGACTGCAATGGCGATGGTCGCGAAGATAAGCATCACGGCGACCGAATAGATAAAGTCTGGCTGCTCAATCATGATCATCGGCCCAGGGCGAACACCATGGATGAACAGCGCGGCAATGAGCACGGCAGCGGGGGCCGACCCCGGTACCGCGAGTGTAAGTGCTGGGATTAACGCGCCCGGCACAACAGCGCTGTTGCCGGTTTCCGCGGCGGTGAGGCCCTCATAAGAACCTTTGCCGAACTCGTCTCGCTCTTTGCTGCTGCGGCGGGCAGCGGCGTACGACGCCCAGGCACCGATATCCTCGCCAACGCCAGGAATAATGCCGACCAGCGTGCCGATAACACCTGAGCGCGCAATGGTGAACTTGTAGCGCCAGAGATCAACGAGTTTGGGTAGAATGCGGTCGCGCTCACCGGTGGCGTTCACCACCTTGGCTTTCGCACGCCACATAACGGTGAGCACTTCAGCAAAACCGAATGCTCCAACCATGGCTGGGATCAGTCCGATGCCACCGTTCAGCTCTGGCATGTCAAAATTGAACCGGATATGGGCGTGAATGCCCTCTGAGCCGATCATGGCGACCATCAAGCCGATAAGCCCGGCAATGTAGCCTTTGAGCGGGCTGATACCGCCGGTCAGTTGACCTGAGATAACAATGCCAAAAACGGCAAGCCAGAAAAACTCGAACGATCCGAAGTTCAGCGCTGCTTCGGCCAAAGGCGGAGCCAGCATGACCAAGAGCAAGATGCCCACGAGCGTGCCGATCGCTGATCCGGCGGTGGCCAGTGCCATTGCGTACCCTGCGCGCCCTGACTGTGCCAACGGATAACCGTCTAACGCCGTCGCCGCACTGGCTGGCGTGCCGGGGATATTCAGTAAAATGGCGCTGCGCGAACCGCCATAAATAGCACCGACATACATGCAGATGAGAACGGTGATCGCCGCATCGCGATCCAGCGTGTAGGTGAGGGTGGTCAGCAACGCCACACCCATGGTGGCGGTAAGGCCAGGCAGACTGCCAACAAAAATACCCAGCAGGGTTGCCCACATGACGTGGAACAGCATTTGGCTTGTTGCCATCTGCTGGAAGGCTTGGCCAAGGGCGAGCAAACCATCCATCTAAGGTAGCCGCACCAAGAAGCCGTATTGAAACAAGCTCGCAATGGCGTAGGCACCAATGATGCCAAAGCCAATGCCAAACGCAACGCGCTTCAAATGATCAGTGGTGGTGCTCGCGCTTTGCCATGTGAAATGGGTGTAAAACACAGCGATGTAAATGGCGGTGGCTTGTGCGAAGGGCAGAGATCCTACCAGCGCCAGCGCATAGACAACGCTGTAACTGGCCGCGAAGAACAGGTCACGATTGGATGTCGTGCGCCGCGAATTTGGTTCTGTTTTATCGCTGTGTTGAGTGGCTGTGGATGGACTGGCCGCATTGGCCAAGTGTGCTTTGCTGGCGGTATGGGCCGCGCGGGCGGATACAAATAGCAGTGCCGCACACAGCATCATTGCTAGACCCAAAATCATCGGCACAAGGCCAGGAATAGAGGCCGGGTGAATCTGCCGAATTTCAAGCCGGTCCATCGTGTAGCCGCCTACAAGCATGGCAAGGCCCACCGCGAAAAGGACGATGCTTGTCCAACGGTCTGCGGTCGCACTGTCTAAGGTCATAGTGGTTCTGGTTCTTCGGCGTTGAAGCGTTTGACGTCGAGGGGAGACGCGGGAAGGGGCGTCTTCAAACGTCCCGTATGTTGATCCAATTGGCCGCCCCACCTCACAGTGGTGCGGCCAATATCGCTTGTTGCTTATTCAGCCGGGCAGTCGATGCCGATCTCAGATGGATCAACCACAGCTTCGCCGCGCGTTACGCGGGCACAGGCTTCTGCAATCACCACTGGCATCGCGGCGTTCATGGCATCTTCGCCATAGCTTGGTGCAAACACCGCACCGCGATCTGATGCATAGGCCTGAAGCTCTGAAGAGTTCATGATCACATCGCGCCACACCGCATCGACTGTTTCATAGACTTCGGCGGGCGCGCCTGCCGGAATGAAGACACCGAAATAGTCAGCAGCAATTGGCATGTCGGGCAGATAGTTGGTGATGGGTGGGATAGGATCGATACCTTCAACCACCAAGGGTTGGTCGGAAAGCACAGCCAAGCCACGAAGGCGACCGGCGCGGATCATTTCCGTCTGCTCCACTGCAAGTTGGGTTGTTGCGATAACTTCACCTGAAGCTGCCGCAATCACGGCAGGGTTGCCGCCATCATAGGTGACCATGCGCGCGTTGAGCTCTTCGCCAGCTGCTTCTTGAATGGCTGCCAAAGCCATGCCGCCCGAAGAGTTTACACCAGCCGTGCCGACTGTGACGCCATCCATCTTCATTGCGTCGAGCAACTCACCAAAGTCTTGGTAGGGCGAATCCACGTTCACCGACACCACAGGCACGTTAGCGACATGCAGATAGACAACATAGTCCTCAATCGAAGTGTCTTCGATCAGGCCGGTGACAGCATAGGTTGCGTTGTTGGCGATGGCGTTTGCCGTCCATGTGTAACCATCGCGCGGCGCTGCAAGTGCTGCTGCGGTACCAATGGAACCGGATGCGCCAGGCTGATTGACCACGACGATTTCGGTGCCGAGCGCTTCTTCCAAAAGCGGGGCAACCACACGGGTCACCTGATCGGTGGAACCGCCAGCTGACCAAGGCACGATGATGTTGATGGGGCGATCGGGTTGCCACTCTGCCATGGCACTGGTGGCAAGGCCTGCCGTTGCAACAGCTGCAAGCGACGCAAATGCGAATTTAGAGAGCTTCATATGTCTCTTTCCTCCCGTTGTTACTGACTAGTAAGTAATAAGCAAAATCGGGCCATGTCAATCACGAATTGGGCTTCGTGTTGGAGAAAATAATGTTTTAAAAACAGTGCTTTAAATGATTTTCGTAAAAAGTGAGAAGGGTGTTAAGTGCTTTTCGCAGATGCAGCATGCCCTGCTGCGATGCACGAAAATGGGCTCGATGTGAGCCAATGAAGCATCATGGTTTTCCAGGGCGGTGCTATAAAAAAAGCCCGGCACAACGCACCGGGCTTTATGTCATCTCGATGACGAGCGAGGATCAATAGCGCCGGAAAAGCGCCACCAATTTCCCTTGGATTTTAACCCGGTCTGGTCCAAATATCCGCGTTTCATACGTTGGATTGGCTGCCTCCAGCGCCACCGATCCGCCGCGCTTACGTAACCGCTTTAGCGTTGCTTCTTCATCATCAACCAACGCCACGATGATCTCGCCATTGTCAGCGCTATCAGAGCGTTTGATGAGCACGGTGTCACCATCAAAAATGCCAGCTTCGATCATTGAGTCGCCGCGAACTTCCAGCGCAAAATGCTCACCACCAGCGATCAGTTCAGCTGGCACAGATACTGAATGACTTTCCTGCTGAATGGCGGAGATTGGCGTACCTGCCGCGATCCGGCCCATGACAGGAACCGTTACAATGTCACCTATCGCGGCGATGTCGGGGGAAGGGCTTGCCGGTTTCGGTTTGCCGCCTGAGCCTTCGATGACACTGGGCACAAAGCCACCTTCGCGGCCACCAAGACGTGGATTGTGCGAATCGGGAAGCCGAACAACTTCCATGGCGCGCGCACGATTTGGCAGGCGGCGGATGAAGCCGCGTTCTTCCAAAGCAGTGATGAGCCGATGAATGCCGGATTTTGATTTCAAATCCAAGGCATCCTTCATTTCATCAAAGGAGGGCGGTACGCCGGACTCGCGCAGTCGTTCGTGGATGAACATCAACAGTTCATGCTGCTTGGGTGTCAGCACGGCATTTCCCCCACTTCAAATGGCTGGAGCCAGGTGCAACGCGCAATCCGACTCAATGGAACACAAGATGAACAGTTTGTACCTGTTCTTGGTGTGTTCTACAAGGGTGTGACGCTATTTTGGCAAACGAAGCGTTGCACAGGGAGTGCCTGCGCTTGCCGCAACAGCGTTTGCTGGTCGGTAGATAAGGGCATCTGCATTGCCTAGCAATCGCAGGAGCGAGGAGTCCTGGCTCGATACTGGAACCAACTTACCCTTGGCATCATGGATCGCACGCATGAAGTGCGCGCGCGGGCCGTTGGCTGGTAAATCGTCGCCAAGGGTTGCCTCTTCAAGGGCCAGCAAAGGTGTAGGGTTTCGACCAGCCAATTGATCGATGAGCGGGCGCAGAAAGATGATGGCGCTGACCATAGAGGACACTGGATTTCCGGGCAGTCCCAGCACAGTTTTACCATCCTTGCGTCCAAACAGCGTTGGTTTGCCGGGGCGCAACGCCACCTTCGGGATATCCAAAGCGTAACCTTGCGCCTCAAGGGCAGGGCGGATGAGATCATAATCTCCCACCGAAGCCCCACCGATGGTCACGAGAATATCGGCCTCGTTTTGGGCAATGTAGGCTTCCAGCTGGCTTTGATCATCGCGGATCAGCGTCAGGTCGTGGAGCTTGGCACCGTAACGCTGCGCCAAGGTTGCCAAACCGAAGCCGTTGGATGCGATGATTGCATCATCGGGTGCATCTTTGCCTGGCCAAGCCAGTTCGTCGCCATTCATCATGACGGCAACACTGGGTTTGGGATGAACAATCAGCTCTGGATGATTGCCGGAGGCCGCGAGTGCTAGGTGCTGTGGCGTGAGTTGGGTGCCTTTGGCGATCAATACATCACCTTGCCGAAAGTCTCCGCCTTCGGCTCGGATGTTTGCGCCGCTGCCTGGGTTTTGCGAAACGGTGATGACGTTGCCATCGCGTGTGGCGTCTTCCTGAATCAGTACATGGCTTGCACCATTGGGAATTGGTGCGCCGGTGAAGATGCGCACAGCCTTGCCGGCGCAAACCGTGCCAGAAAACATCGCGCCCGCAGGCACTTCGCCAACCACTTCAAAGCGCTCACCTGCTGAAGGAGCCGTGGTGAGCGCATATCCATCCATTGCCGAAACAGCGAAGGGTGGTTTGGTGCGCGTGGCAATGCAGTCCTGGGCCAAAACGCATCCATCAGCTTCCAGCAGGGGCATGGCATGTGGTGCGAGAGGTTTTACCGACACAACCATAAGCTCCAGCGCGGTTTCCAATGGAACCATCTCACTCATCAATCGTCGAGGCTCCAGTCGCCTGATGCGCCGCCTGCTTTGGATGTCACTTTGACGTCGGTTATCATCATGTGCCGATCAATAGCCTTGGCCATATCGTAGAGGGTGAGGAGCGCGATGTTGCAGGCAGTCAATGCCTCCATTTCAACGCCGGTTTTGCTGCTGGTGCGCACCGATGTTGAGACTGTTAGACCCGCGCCGTCTTCCCGCTCGGTGATTTCCACCTGAACATCGTTTAGCGCCAGGGGATGACAGAGCGGGATGAGATCGTAGGTGCGCTTGGCCGCCATGATGCCAGCGATGCGTGCGGTGGCGAGTACATCGCCCTTCTTCAACCGATTGTCGCGAATGGCGGTGAGGGTTTCAGCTTGCATCGTGATTGAGCCGGATGCGCTCGCAGTGCGCATGGTGATGGGTTTATCGCTCACATCCACCATGGAAGCTTTGCCCGCTTGATCAGTGTGGGTCAGGCGATCTTTGGTTTCTTTAGCGCTCATGCGGCGAGCAGTTCGCGTGTGGCGGCTTCCACATCCGGCTTTCGCATCAAGCTTTCACCAATCAAGAAGGTGGTGATGTTGGAGACTGCCATGCGATCCAAATCTGCACGTGTGAAGAGCCCTGATTCACCGACCAACAGCTTGTCATCTGGTACTTTTTTGACCAGCTCTTCGCTGGTTTCGAGCTTGGTTTCAAACGTGCGCAGATTACGGTTGTTGATGCCGAGCAATGGGGTATCCATCGCCAACGCACGGTCCAATTCATGCGCGTCATGCACTTCAATAAGTGCATCCATACCGTAGCTTGTGGCTGATGCCAAAAGGTCCGCGGCCAAAGCATCGTCAACTGCCGCCATGATGATCAAAATACAATCCGCACCCCAGGCGCGCGCTTCGGCGACTTGATAGGTGTCGTAGAGAAAGTCTTTTCGCAGAACGGGCAGGGAAACCGCATCACGTGCAGCAATCAGGAAATCAGGGTGGCCTTGGAAGGAAGGCCGGTCAGTGAGCACTGACAAGCAGGCCGCACCACCCGCTGCATAAGCTTGCGCATGGGCGGGCGGATCGAATGCCTCACGGATCAGCCCTTTGCTGGGCGAGGCTTTTTTTATCTCGGCGATCAGGCCGTATGTGCCTGCGGTTTGTTTGGCGCGTAGCGCAGACAGAAAGCCGCGCGGTGGACTTTGGGTTTTGATCGTCTCTTCAAGTTGCGACAGAGACACGGCTTTTTTGGCCGATGCGATTTCTTGGCGTTTGTAAGCTTCGATTTTGTCGAGGATGTCTGCCACGTCTCACACCGTCTCGTTGGAAGCTGCGACAAGCTTTTCCAGTGTTGCCATCGCTTTGCCAGATGCCAGTGCATCGCGGGCTTTGATGATGCCTTTGTCCAGCGTCGTTTCGGCACCAGCCACACACAAGGCCGCAGCTGTATTCATCAAGACGATGTCGGTGTAGGCGCCCTGTTCACCCGCTAGAACGTCACGCAGCGCCTGAGCATTGTGTGCAGCATCGCCACCGACCAGTTCGCGCTCATCAACAAGATCAATGCCATGGTCGCGCGGGTCGATGGCCGCAAGACTGACATCGCCTTCCTCAAGTTTGGCCAGATGGGTGATGCCTGTCGTGGTGATTTCATCCATGCCATCAATGCCATAAACCACCCAGGCTGTTTCAGATCCTAGCGCTTTTAAAGTCTCGGCGATCGGCACAAGCCAACGCTCATCATAAACGCCAATCAACTGGCGGGTTGCACCAGCGGGATTGGAGAGTGGGCCGATGAGATTGAAGATCGTGCGCTGGCCAAGCTCAGCGCGGGTAGGCCCAACATGCTTCATCGCAGAATGATGCATCGGAGCGAACATGAAGCCGATGCCAACTTTCTCGATACAAGTAGCAATTTGGTCAGGCCCGATATCAATGTTGACGCCAAGTTCTTTAAGCACATCGGCAGCGCCTGATTGGGAAGATACCGCGCGGTTTCCGTGCTTGGCGACCGGGACGCCGCAGGCCGCCACGGTCAGCGCGGTAGCGGTGGAAACATTGTAGCTGCCTTTGCCGTCGCCGCCGGTGCCAACAATATCCATTGCCTCAGAGGCCAATGGCTCCGATAGTTTTACCGGCGTCATCTTTGAGCGCATGACCGAAACAGCGCCAACCAACTCATCAATGGATTCGCCGCGAACTTTGAGCGCAATCAGAAACGCCGCAATTTGCGCGCTGGTCAGATCGCCAGACATGATGTGTGCGAAGGTTGTTTCTGCTTCATTGCGGGTGAGGCCGCCGCCAGAGCAGACTTTGGTCAGAAGCGGTTTGATTGCGTCAGACATCACTGGCCCTGTTGGTCGTTGAAGCGTGTGGCAATGGCCACAAAATTAGCAAGGATGCGCTCGCCATGCTGCGAGGCGATGCTTTCGGGATGAAACTGTACGCCATGCACAGGGTCTGAGCGATGCGACAGGCCCATGATCTCTCCATCATCGGTACGCGCTGTTATTACCATGTCGGTGGGAAGCGATGTGGTTTCAATGGCCAATGAGTGGTAGCGCGTGGCCTCGAAAGGACCGTTGATCCCGGAAAAGATGGGCGCCTCAATAGCAGGCGTTACGGTCGAGACTTTGCCATGCATCAGCTTGGCTGCGCCTATGACTTTGCCGCCATACGCTTGACCCATCGACTGCATGCCAAGACACACACCAAAAATCGGCGTGGAAGCGCCCAGATGATCGACGAGCCCAAGGCAGATACCCGCATCATCAGGCGTGCAGGGCCCAGGTGAGAGTACGATTCCCGCGATCTTACCCGAAGCGCGCTGCTCCGCGACGTCGTCAACACTGATTGCGTCATTGCGCACCACATCCATGGTAACGCCCGTGGCGCCCAGGCAGTGCACCAAATTGTAGGTGAAGCTGTCGTAGTTATCGATGACGAGATAGCGATCCGTCATATCACTGTCCTCGCTGCGATGTGGCGGCGAAGCGCACAGCTTCTTCTGCGGCGCGGAAGAGCGCGCGGGCTTTGTTTTCGCACTCGGCTTGTTCTGAGTCAGGATCACTGTCGGCCACAATGCCTGCGCCTGCCTGCACATACATCACGCCATCTTTCACAATGGCGGTGCGCAGAACAATGCAGGTATCGAGTGATCCGTTGGCATCAAAATAGCCGACACACCCGGCATAGATGCCGCGTTTGTCCTTCTCCAACTCGTCGATGATTTCCATTGCCCGCACTTTGGGCGCGCCGGACACTGTACCGGCAGGAAAACCTGCGCCCAGAGCATCGAGGGCGTCATAGCGGTCGGTATCAAGCTCACCAACGACATTGGAGACGATGTGCATAACGTGAGAATAGCGCTCGATGAAATATTGATCGGTGACCTTCACGGTGCCGAGCTTAGAAACGCGACCAACATCGTTACGGCCTAGATCGAGCAGCATCAGGTGTTCGGCGCGCTCTTTGGGATCGGCAAGAAGCTCATCGGCCAGTGCTTGATCTTCGGCTGGTGTTTCGCCGCGTTTGCGGGTGCCTGCGATTGGGCGAATGGTCACTTCGCCATCGCGCACACGCACGAGGATTTCTGGGCTAGAGCCAACGATCGTGAAGCCGTCAAACGAGAGATAATAGAGAAAGGGCGCCGGATTGGTGCGGCGCAACGCGCGGTAGAGAGCAAAGTCCGGCAGTGGGAAGGGTGTTTCAAAGCGTTGGGAGAGGACAACCTGAAAGATATCGCCTGCGGTGATGTACTCTTTGGCACGCGCCACCATCGCCTTATACTCATCCGGTGATGTGTTCGACATCATGGTTGGCATCGGGACGTCGATGGGCGCCGCGCTCTGCTCAAGCGGAGTTTCCAGCTTGTCGACTGCGGTGGTTAGACGATCCATCGCACGGGCATAAGCCTGATCTGCGGTTTGCCCCGATGTCGGCCGAACGGGCGTTACGACGGTGATCTCATCTCGGACCGCGTCGAAAACCACGATGATGGTGGGCCGCATCAGCAGTATGTCCGGTGTGCCGAGCTTGTCTGGATTTTGGTCTGGCAGCTTTTCAATCAGTCGAACCGTGTCGTAGCCCAGATACCCAAAAACACCGGCCGACATGGGCGGCAGATCGTCAGGTAGATCGATGCGGCTGTCTTCAATCAGCGTTCGTAGCGCATCAAGGGCAGGGGCTTCTAGTTCTTCAAATGGCGCGGTGATACCATCAGCGCTGACATCTGCTTGCGCCGCGCGGTCACCATCGGCGCGGAACAGCAAATCCGGTGCGAGGCCGATCATCGAATAGCGCCCGCGTACGGCACCACCTTCGACGGATTCCAAAAGAAACGCATTTTTCGATGTGCCTGATAGCTTGAGCATTGCGGAAACCGGCGTTTCAAGATCAGCAACCAGCCGCGTGTAGACGACTTGAGCTGTGCCCGCATCGTAGCGCCTAGCGAAGGCATCAGAAGAAGGAAAAACTTGCATGCGTTTGGTATCCAGCTGCGGCTTACATGCCGCTATGGCTGCCGCCACCGGTTAGCTCCGCTACCAGAGCTTGGTTTACCCGCACGCCCAGCGAGTTCTGAAGCGCCTGTACATATTGGGTGAGCACGGTGTCCTCTAGAGTAGGCGCAAGCTCTTCGGCCAGTTGGCGCACGTCGGTTGCGCTTTCAAAAAAGGCAGGACGCGTCACGTCATCAACAACAAACACCAAACGCGTTAGCGTTTCGCCTTCGTCGTTTGGCGGTCCTTCGACATCACCAAAATGACCTTCGCCACCTTCGAAGGCGGCAACGGTTGCAGGTCCACCCATTTCATCAGGTGCTTCGCCACGAGTGAAGGGCGCCGTTGTGGTTGTGGCCAAGTCTAATGCGATGGACAGTGTTTGCAGAGAGCGGCCACGTTCCAATTCACCAACCAATTCACCCGCACGTTCGCGCAGCATTTCATCCAGCTGTTCGTCTTCCCAATCGCTTTGGACGCGATCGCGGGCTTCTTCGAAAGTCAGGTCGCGTGCCTCTTCAACGCCTGTGACTTCAAACCAAGCAAACCCACCATCGGCTGTGTCCAAGGCATCGTTTTCCAGCCCGACATCGCTTTCAAAAGTTTCAGCGATTAGAGAATCTGTTTCGGGCAGATCAGCAGGCTCGCCGTCGCGGCCAAATCCGTTAGCATCAAGTGCGTCGACCGTAATAAGCTCAAGATCGAAGCGAGGTGCGATCTGATCCAGCGGGTCACCGCCCGCACGAGCATCCTCGATGGCATCGAACAGCGAGAAGATTTCATCGCGCGCCACAGCGTTGGCAAGCTCTTGTCGCAGGCGATCCTCAACTTCCGCAAGTGGCGTCACGCTGTCTTCAATCAGTTCGTTCACCACCATAATGACACTGCCAAAGCGTCCATCAATCACGTCAGTGGGTCCAGCGGCATTGAGCGCGAAGGCTGCGTCGCCAGCAGCTGTATCAAGAATGGCGGAGCGCTGCACAGCGCCAAGCTCGGTGACGGTGAAATCGAGACCATCGTCAGCCTGCAAATCTGACACCGTTTCCCCGTTGCTTAAACGGGACTGCGCCGTGTTCGCCTGAGCTGAATCTTGGAAAAGAAGCTGTGTGATGTTGCGCTCACCTGCGCTTGTTAGTTGTTCTAGCTCAGCTTCATAAGCAGCCTGCACGTCGCCAGCGCTGACGGCGTCGGGGTCAGCGAGGCTTGCTTCAGACAGTGTCATATAAACAATGCCGCGATACTCCGGAGCGCGATAATCCCCTGTTCGCTCGTTGAAGAAAGCCCGCAAATCTTCATCGGTCGCTGCCGGACGTTCTCCCAAAGCGGCCTCATCGATGGTGAGGAAAGAGACGGTGCGCAGCTCATTGGCATAGGTGTTGGCGACCTCAAGCATCGTGTTGGCTGGCTCCATCCCGCCCACGAGACCTTGGGCCAGCTGCTGACGCGCGGCAAAGGAGCGGGTGTCTGCAACGAAGTCATCCTCAGTGATGCCGTAAGAGCGCAGCACTTGTTGGAAGAACTGGCGGTTGAAGCCACCTGTCTGCAGGAAGATCGGGTCATTGGAGATGCGCTCGGCCAAACGGCCATCGGAAACGCCGATGTTGAGGCGGTCGGCTTCTGAATCCAGTGCTGCCTCAGAGGCAAGTTGACCAAGAAGTTGGCGGTCCAACCCGAAGAGGCTTGCCTGTTCCAGTGTCAAATTGGTGCCCAGCTGTTGGCTAAGCCGGTTGAGCTGCCTCTGCAACGCAATCTGGAAGGTTTCTGCACTGATCTCGGATTCACCAACAGCGAGCACCGTGCGTTGGCCGATGTTGCCGATGAAACCACCAAAGCCGAGGCCGGCGACCACAGCAATGGACACAATAATAAGGAAGACTTTGGCAACGGTGGTGCTCGCGCCCCGTCGTAGAGCTGTCAGCATTTGTTTTAAGCTTTTGTTTTTGTTAGAAAATAACGCAAATCGCGTGGTTGAGCGCGACTATAGTCAGCCGTTTAGGGCGGTGCAAGCAGAACTGGAATAGCTTTTACGGCTTTGATTGATGGCGACAAACCTGCTAGCAGGCCGCCAACTCCATCAATCATCTGGAACGGTTATGCCAACTGACGGTATTCGCCCGCTCGTCGCGGGTAATTGGAAAATGAATGGCCTGCGTCGCAGCGTCGACACGATTGAAGCGTTGAAGGGGCGGGCACAAGAAGGCGTCCTGGAACGGATCGATATGCTGGTTTGTCCGCCGGTGACGCTTGTTGCTTTGGCTGTGAAAACCATGGACACGGTGCCAATCCATATTGGCGGGCAAACGTGTCACCCAGCTGAGAGCGGTGCACACACTGGCGATATTGCGCCAGAAATGCTGCTTGATGTGGGCGCGAGCTATGTTTTGACAGGTCATTCAGAGCGCCGCACCGATCATGGTGAAAGCGATAGCGATGTTCAGGCGCAGACATTGGGTGCTTGGCGTGCTGGCCTGTGTTCGGTTGTCTGTGTTGGCGAAACCAAAGATCAGCGTGAAGCGGGCAATGAAATTTCGGTCGTCGCTGGGCAGATCGCCGGATCAGTCCCCGATGGAGCAACTGCTGAGAACACCGTTGTTGCCTATGAGCCTGTTTGGGCTATTGGTACCGGCCTGACACCAACCGTGGGCGATATCGCTGCGATGCATGATGCGATCCGCGCCGAGCTTATCGGCCGGTTTGGTGACGAAGGTAGCAAGATGCGCATTCTTTATGGTGGATCGGTGAAACCGGGCAATGCAGCCGAAGTGCTGGCGCCAGACAATGTCGATGGAGCGCTGGTGGGCGGTGCAAGCCTGAGTGCAACAGATTTCATGGGCATTGCAGATGCTGTGGCAGGCTTGGTGAAGGCTGAGAACTGAGACCCAGTCTTCGAGCCTAAGGGTCTTTGCAGGAGGTCACGTCTTGGTGTAAGGGAGCGCCAACGTTGCGCTTTAACCATCGTTTCGGGCGTAACCCCTTGATCCAAGCATAGCTGGACATCACTTGAGCTGCTTAGCTGTCAGCATCATCTGGCTTTGTGCCGGAAAAACGGAATTGGTATGGAAACCTTAGAAACAGTCTTGATTGTTGTCCACCTTTTGGTGGTCGTGGCACTTGTTGCCGTGGTGCTGCTGCAACGTTCTGAAGGCGGTGCCCTTGGCATCGGCGGTGGCGGCGGTGGCAACTTCATGTCGAGCCGCGGTCAGGCCAATGTGCTTTCTCGTGCAACTGCCTTTTTGGCGCTTGGTTTTTTCATCACATCGATTTCGCTGACTGTGCTGGCACAGACCGGTGCAGGTCCTTCATCGATTCTTGATAGCATTCCTGATGCTCAGCCCTCCGAAGATGGGTCGACACTGCTTGAACAGATCGGCGGTGAAGTGCCTGCTGCTGATGGTGAACCTGCAGAACCGCAGATACCGACCACGCAGTAAAGCAAATACAGTTCAAACCAAAAAAAGCCGCGCGTGACCAAGTTACGCGCGGCTTTTTTGTTTTGTGTTAGCCCTTCCAAGGAGCTGCAGGTCATCAATCAGCTGCGAAATATGGGTTTCAAACCTGAAGGATGTGCTTTGGGCTTTGAGCCCTTATCCATCATGCGCAGGTCGGGTTGACCGTCGAATGGTTTGAAGAAGTTGATGAAAGCGATGCGCGATTGGCAATTAAGCCAAGCGCGCGTTTTCGCCTTGCGGTGCTCCATCGGGCGAGCAGTTCGACCAAAGGGACAAATCCAACCCATTCGGGCTGATCGAGGACATCTGCGTGCGTTTCGCGCTGATGCTCGCGTACTGGGCTTTTTAAGATTCGGGCTGCGGGAATGGCAAACTCAAACATGGGATCGCATCCTTTCGAGGGGAGTTGGCGGGTTGTGTGCAATCTAGTTGCTGCCAGCTCGGCGATGTAGAGGAAGGATTGAAAGGGGGTTTTCAAAGATGAAAGACGCTTTGGACTGGGATGATCTGCGGCTGTTTTACAAAGTTGCCAGTCTTGGCAGCTTGGCTGCTGCCTCAGCCCACACGGGCATCAGTTCGCCGACCATCGGGCGGCGCATGCACGACCTTGAACGTGTGTTGCAGCGTGAACTCTTCATCCGTCGCCAGACTGGCTATATCTTGGCGCCTGATGGGAAAGCGCTGTTTGACCGTGTCTTGATGATGCAGGACGGTGCTAAGAGCGTGGAAGACTGGCGATCAGAAGCCGTTCCTTTGCCTGGTGTAGATATCTCGCTTGATCATTGGATGGCATGCTTTGCCACCGCGAATTTGGCGTCGTTGTGGACGCCTCATGATCCATTCCAGTTGTGTATTGAAGCCAATGGAGGCCTTGCCGATATCTGGCATCGCCGCGTTTCTATAACCGTTGCCCATAAACGTCCGCAGAGTGGCAATGTCGCTGTACGCACTGCTCCGTCCGTTGCCTACACGGTGTATTGCGCACATGACTTCGATGAAACCGCCAATGAAAACTGGGTGTCCATTGGTCGCGGCGAACTTGATGCGCCATGGGCAAACTGGGCATCAAGTAAGCCTGGCACATGGATTACGTCGTGGACCTACAGCCCGAGCATTCTTCGCGATATGGTGCGGTCTGGGGCAGGGCGCGCTGTTTTACCATGCTACATCGGCGATGCGGATCCTGCTCTCAAGCGCGTGGGCGATGTGATCGAGGAGCTTAGCCACGAAGCATGGATCGTCATGCATGATGATGATCGCAAACGCGCTGAGGTGCGGTTGTTCGTCGATCGCATGGTCGATCTTTTGAACCGCAACACCGCTCTTTTCGCAGGTGAAGCACCTGGTGTTTGACACCCCTCGCTCGGACGCCAACAAAAATAGTTTTTGGGGACAAGCCGCTTGCATGGCTGACATGCGTTAGCAGGCGCAGATCAGTGCTTGTTAGCCCCAGACGGTTCAGTTACTAGGTGAGTCCCATGACGCGATATATTTTTATCACCGGCGGCGTGGTTTCCTCTCTTGGCAAAGGCATTGCAGCAGCAGCGTTAGGCGCGCTTTTGCAAGCTCGTGGCTACAAGGTCCGCATCCGTAAACTCGACCCTTATCTCAACGTTGATCCTGGCACGATGTCGCCGACTCAGCATGGTGAGGTGTTTGTCACCGATGACGGTGCAGAGACCGACCTGGACCTTGGTCACTATGAGCGGTTCACCGGTCGCTCGGCCAACAAGGCCGACAACATCACCACCGGCAAGATCTATCAGGATATCATCGCCAAAGAGCGCCGCGGCGACTATCTTGGCGCGACAGTTCAGGTCATTCCGCATGTCACGGATACCATCAAAGCCTTCGTGCTGGACGGAAATGACGAGTATGATTTCGTTATTTGTGAGATAGGCGGCACGGTTGGCGACATCGAAGGCTTACCGTTCTTCGAAGCGATCCGTCAGCTTGGCAACCAACTGCCGCGTGGTGATGCGATCTACATGCATCTGACACTGATGCCCTACATTCCAAGCGCTGGAGAGCTAAAAACAAAGCCGACACAGCACTCAGTGAAAGAGTTGCGCTCGATCGGCATCCAACCCGATATTTTGATGGTGCGCTGTGACCGCCCCATCCCTCCTGGCGAGCGACGTAAGCTCTCGCTGTTCTGTAATGTGCGCGAGCAGAGCGTGATCCCGGCACTGGACGTGCCCCACATCTACGATGTGCCTCTGGCCTATCATGAAGAAGGGTTGGACGATGAGGTGTTGGCGGCCTTTGGTATAACCGGTGCACCAGCGCCCGACCTGACGCGGTGGCAGGACATCTCGAGCCGTGTGCAGAACACTGACGGGCGGGTAAAGATCGCTGTTGTTGGAAAATACACCGATCTCAAAGACGCCTACAAATCTCTGATCGAAGCGCTCACCCATGGCGGCATTGCCAACAAGGTGAAGGTAGATATCGAATGGCTGGAAGCGGAAATTTTCGAAAGCGAAGATCCGAGCCCTTATCTAGAAGGTGTTCACGGCATTCTCGTACCTGGCGGATTCGGAAAGCGTGGCGCTGAGGGTAAGATTGCAGCTGCTAGTTTTGCTCGCACCCGCAAAGTTCCTTACTTTGGGATCTGCTATGGCATGCAAATGGCGGTGCTTGATGCAGCCCGCAACCTGGCTGGCGTGACGGATGCGCGCTCCAGTGAATTTGAGAACTCTGAAGGCCCAATTGTCGTTGGCTTGATGACAGAATGGCTTAAAGGCAACGCGCTGGAAAAACGCGCTGCCGAGGGCGATCTTGGTGGCACGATGCGTCTTGGCGCTTATCAGGCGCATTTGGCCGAAGGCACAAAGATCGCCGACATCTATGGCGACACTGACATCTCTGAACGCCACCGTCACCGTTATGAAGTGAACATCGACTATCGCGACACACTGGAGAAATCGGGGTTGGTCGTGTCTGGGTTATCCCCCGATGGCGTTCTGCCGGAGACAGTTGAATATTCCGATCACCCTTGGTTTATTGGTGTTCAATATCACCCGGAACTGAAGTCGCGGCCATTTGAACCGCATCCGCTGTTTGCCTCGTTCATCGAAGCGGCTATTGAACAGAGCAGGCTCGTTTAAAGCCTTTCTTTGATGAAAGCCGGACGCTTATGAACCCTAAAAATGCTCTTGATCACGTCGTTGTCGGCGTGCCTGATTTGGTGTCGGCACGCGGTCGTCTTGCAGCACTTGGTTTCCAGGTGCAGCCGGATGCTCATCATCCGTTTGGCACTGGCAACTGTAATGTGTTTTTTGAAAACGGCACCTACTTTGAGCCGCTTGCTGTCACTGATCGTGACGCAGAGTTGGTGGCGCTCAAGGGCACCAACCCGTTTGTAAAGCGCTTCCATGCTTATCGGTTCCGCCACGGTTATGGACCAGTGAAGGCTGCTTTCACCACTGACAGCGCAGAGCGCATGCAGGCGATTTTTGAAGCTGAAGGTATCAGTGCAGGCGATATCCTTTCATTCACCCGAAAACAGGCGATGCCCGATGGCAGCGAAACGATGATTGGCGTGCACCTGGCGGTGTCCGCATCAGAACGCGCGCCAGATGTGACGTTATTCTGTTGCGAACATTTGTCTCGCGATGTTTTGTGGCAACCTGAACGCCTGGTTCACCCCAATGGAGCCAAGGGCATTGCCCGCCTTGTTTTGGTGGAGACCAACCCTTCGGATTTCCAGTATCTTTTTCAGGCTGTCACCGGCGACCGTGATTTGCGCACCACGTCGTTTGGGATGGAAATGGATTTGCCCAATGCATTGGTGAGCGTCGTTTCTCCAACTGCCTATGCGGCAATGACGGGGGAGACGCTTTCTCCCCGTGGTCGTGGGCCGAGGATCGAGGCAGTTGAAATGCAGTTCGCCAATCTGGATGCTTTGCGTGCGCAGTTAAGCGCATCAGGCCTTGCGTTTGATGATCGCGAGCATGATCTGGTGATCCATCGTGATGAAGAATTTGCGATCACCATTGTGGCGCAGGAGGCTTAGAGCATGCAGCCCAACGCAACGGTTTCGATTGGCGATGTGTCATTTTCCAACAACGCTCCGTTTTCGCTGATTGCTGGCCCATGCCAGATGGAAAGCCGGGAGCACGCTTTCGATATGGCCGGTGCGTTGAAGGAGATATGTGGTAAGCTTGGCATCGGGTTCATCTACAAAACGAGTTACGACAAAGCCAACCGCACCAGCCTATCTGGCAAGCGTGGTGTTGGCCTTGAAACGGCGATGGCCGTGTTTGCCGATATCAAAGCCGAGCTTGGCCTTCCGGTGCTTACTGATGTGCACGAGCCAGGCCAATGCGCCGAGGTGAGCGCCGTGGTCGACGTGCTGCAAATTCCAGCTTTTCTTTGCCGGCAAACTGACCTTCTTATTGCCGCAGCTAACACCGGTCGCGTGGTCAATGTGAAGAAGGGGCAGTTTTTGGCGCCCTGGGACATGCAGAACGTCCTCGACAAACTGACCGGCTCCGGCAACCGCAATGTTCTGTTGACCGAACGCGGCGCAAGCTTTGGCTACAACACGCTGGTTGTCGATATGCGATCCTTACCAACCATGGCGGCTATGGGTGCGCCGGTGATTTTTGACGCCACGCACTCGGTTCAACAGCCAGGCGGGCAGGGTGGTTCAACGGGGGGGCAACGCGAGTTTGTTGAGCCCCTGGCTAAGGCTGCCCTGGCAACCGGCATTGCAGGGCTTTTTATCGAAAGCCACCAAGACCCAGACAATGCGCCATCAGACGGACCAAACATGATCCCACTCGATCAGATGGAAGGTTTGCTGGGGCGTCTTATGGCGATTGATAAGGCTGCCAAGCTGTAGCGACAGATATGCACGGCTTTGGACTGGCGGCCTCACGACTTTTGTCTTAGAAGCCAAGCGAAATCGTAACGCTCTCAGCCTTCACATCCACACGATCAACCTTGGGGAATTTCCATGACAGCCATTGTCGACATTCACGCACGACAGATTTTTGACAGCCGCGGCAATCCGACTGTTGAGGTCGATGTTGAACTAGAGAACGGCATCGTTGGTCGCGCGGCAGTTCCGTCCGGCGCATCAACCGGCGCCCATGAGGCTGTCGAGCTGCGCGATGGTGGTGATGCCTACAAAGGCAAAGGTGTCACCAAAGCGGTTGATCACGTCAACACGGATATTTGCGAAGAACTTCTTGGGCTGGACGCTGAAGATCAGGTCGAAATCGATTCTACTATGATCGAATTGGATGGCACACCCAACAAAGCGCGCCTGGGCGCCAATGCTATTCTTGGTGTGTCGCTTGCTGTGGCCAAAGCGGCCGCCCAAGCCTCGAACCTGCCACTCTATCGTTATGTCGGCGGACCATCGGCTCGCGTGCTGCCAGTGCCCATGATGAACATCATCAATGGCGGCGAACATGCCGACAATCCGATTGATTTCCAAGAGTTCATGATCATGCCGGTAGGCGCAGAGAGCCTGAGCCATGCTGTGCAAATGGGCACGGAGATATTCCACACTTTGAAAAAAGCGCTGTCGGAAGCTGGCCAAAACACCAATGTTGGTGATGAGGGTGGGTTTGCCCCGAACCTTGATACCGCCGGTGCTTTGGGCTTCGTGATGAAGGCTGTCGAAGATGCTGGTTACAAGCCTGGTGATGATGTCATGTTGGCGTTGGACGTTGCCTCCACCGAGTTTTTTGAGAATGGCAATTACAACATGAAGGGTGAGGGCAAGGTCCTTTCTCCCGGCGAGATGGTCGACTTCCTGGCGGAGCTTTCAGCCAACTATCCGATCATCTCTATCGAAGACGGCATGGCTGAGGACGACTGGGATGGTTGGAACGCATTGACTGCTAAAATCGGCGATAAGGTGCAGCTTGTTGGCGACGATCTTTTCGTCACCAACCCTGTGCGCCTTTCCACCGGTATTGAGAAGAAGTCAGCCAACTCTATCCTGGTGAAGGTCAATCAGATTGGCACACTCACCGAGACATTGACGGCCGTAGACATGGCGCATCGCGCCAGTTTCACCGCTGTTATGTCACACCGCTCTGGTGAGACTGAAGATGCAACGATCGCCGATCTGGCTGTGGCGACCAATTGCGGGCAGATCAAAACAGGGTCCCTGGCACGCTCTGATCGGTTGGCCAAATACAATCAGCTGATCCGGATTGAAGAGCAGCTGGGCGCCACGGCGCTCTATCATGGCCGCACAATGCTGAAAGGCTAGGGGCCTTCAAACGAGTTCAAGTTCTTATTGAGCCCGGCGCTGTTATTGCAGCGCCGGGATTTTTTGCTCGATACCGGTTGTTAACCAAGCCGCTTAAGTAGCGGCTAACGCTGGGCGCTGCATAAACAGGCAATCGCCATAACAGTGTGACCCCCACGCATGCTCAAGCGCCACAAACCTCGATCCCGCCGTACGCTTTACGCCTTTCGCGTCGCGCTCGTCTTATTCGGGGTCTATTTTGCTTACCACGCATTTCACGGCAACCATGGTCTACTTGCTTATGCGCAGGTTCAAGGCCAAGTTGAACGCCTGGCCGAAGAACGGCTGGCGCTTGAAGCGCGTCGCGACATCTTAGAAGCGCGCGTAGAGGCCTTGCGCAACGAGGCTATGGATGGTGATCTGGTCGATGAGCGCGCGCGTCAGTCGCTTGCTTTGATTGGTCGATCAGAGCGGATCGTTCGTCAGTAGACGGAAACGCTTCAAGGCGATGATGACGCCCGCGTGTTTTGATTAACTGAATTCCAGTTAAATTGCATTACTATGTTGAGATATAACGGTTTTTACCGATTTATCTTGGCGCATATCTGGCCTTTTGTTTCTCCTGAAAACCGGCTACTAGTAAATGGAATTTGCGCCATCCAACGAGCGTAGAGCCAAAAATGTTTGCCGATAGAGGATAACCAAGGAGCCTGTCTATGGCGCGTGCAGCCAGTTCCGCATCAAAATCACCTGCAAAAACCGCTCGAAAAACCACCAGCAGGCGGGCATCGAAAGCTAGCCCAAAGGTTGCTGACTTTACCAAGGAACAAGAGCTCGCCGCCTATCGCGAAATGCTCCTCATCCGTCGTTTTGAAGAAAAGGCCGGCCAACTTTATGGCATGGGTCTGATCGGCGGTTTTTGTCACCTTTATATCGGCCAGGAAGCTGTCGTGATCGGCATGCAGATGGCGATGATCGAAGGCGACCAGGTTATCACCGGGTACCGCGATCATGGCCACATGTTGGCCACCGGCATGGAAAGCCGTGGTGTGATGGCAGAGCTAACCGGACGCCAGGGCGGCTATTCGCGTGGCAAGGGTGGCTCCATGCATATGTTCTCGCGCGAGAAGAATTTTTACGGTGGCCATGGCATTGTGGGCGCGCAAGTCTCACTCGGCACCGGCCTTGGGTTTGCCAATCGGTATCGTGAGAATGGCAATGTGAGCGTGACCTATTTCGGAGACGGGTCTGCCAACCAGGGTCAGGTGTATGAGAGCTTCAATATGGCGAAGCTCTGGAGCCTGCCAGTTGTCTACATCATCGAAAACAACAAGTATGCAATGGGCACGTCCATTGAGCGGTCCTCATCGACCACCGACCTATCGCAGCGTGGCGTCTCCTTTGGCATTCCCGGCGAGCAGGTCGATGGAATGGACGTGCGGGCCGTTAATGCCGCCGGAGCGAAAGCCCTTGAGCATGCGCGCTCGGGCGAAGGACCTTACATCCTTGAGATGTTGACCTATCGCTACCGCGGCCACTCGATGTCGGATCCCGCGAAGTATCGCACCAAAGATGAGGTGCAGAAGATGCGCGCTGAACACGATCCAATCGAGCAGGTGAAAGTGCGCCTGTTGGATAAGAAATGGGCAAGCGAAGAAGATCTGAAGGCGCTGGATAAAGATGTTCGCGCCATTGTCACTGATGCAGCTGAATTTGCGCAGAGCGATCCCGAACCGGATGTCTCTGAACTTTTCACAGACATCACGCTTTAAGGGGAGGGTGTATCCATGCCGATTGATATTTTGATGCCAGCGCTCTCGCCGACAATGGAAGAGGGCAAGCTTGCCAAGTGGCTTAAGAACGAGGGTGATACTGTTTCATCTGGTGATGTTCTGGCTGAGATTGAAACTGACAAGGCGACCATGGAAGTCGAAGCCGTCGATGAAGGCGTGCTTGGAAAGATCATGATTGCCGAAGGCACCGACGAAGTAAAAGTGAATGCAGTTATCGCTGTGCTTTTGCAGGATGGCGAAGATGCTTCGTCGATTGGATCTTCATCGGGTGGCTCTGCTGCTCCGGAGCAGGCTTCAACCGCTCCAGCAGCAAGCGCAGAACCCGCTGCTCCTTCGGTGCCAGCTGCGCCAGTTGAAAGTGTAGCGCCCTCCGACCCGGACATTCCGGCTGGCACGGAAATGGTGCCAACGACGGTGCGAGAAGCGCTTCGCGATGCCATGGCTGAAGAGATGCGGGCGAGCGACGATGTTTTCGTTATGGGTGAGGAAGTCGCCGAGTATCAGGGTGCCTACAAGATTACCCAAGGTTTGCTGCAAGAGTTCGGTGACCGACGTGTGATTGATACACCCATCACCGAGCATGGTTTTGCCGGTATTGGGGTTGGTGCCTCGCTGACGGGCTTGCGCCCGATTGTTGAGTTCATGACCTTCAACTTCGCCATGCAGGCGATTGATCACATCATCAACTCTGCGGCTAAAACGCTCTATATGTCCGGTGGTCAGCTAGGGGCGCCTATTGTGTTCCGTGGCCCTAATGGTGCAGCAGCCCGTGTGGGTGCGCAGCACAGCCAAGACTATGCGGCTTGGTATAGCCAGATACCTGGTTTGAAGGTCATTCAGCCTTACACGGCTTCCGATGCCAAGGGTCTGCTCAAAGCAGCAATCCGAGATCCAAATCCGGTGGTCTTCCTAGAGAACGAGATTCTCTACGGTCAGACATTCGACGTGCCTAAGCTTGATGATCATGTTTTGCCAATTGGCAAAGCGCGGGTCGCCCGCGAGGGTTCTGATGTGACGCTCGTTTCTTTCGGCATCGGCATGACGTATGCCACCAAGGCGGCTGATGAATTGGTTGGCGTGGGTATCTCCGCCGAAGTCATTGATCTTCGCACGTTGCGTCCAATGGATATCGACACGGTGATTGCTTCGGTTCGCAAGACCAACCGTTGCGTGACCATCGAAGAAGGTTTCCCAGTTTGCTCTATCGGGTCTGAGATATCATCTCAGCTGATGGAAAAAGCGTTTGATGACCTTGATGCGCCTGTCATTCGAATTGCTGGCAAGGATGTTCCAATGCCTTATGCGGCCAACCTTGAGAAACTCGCGCTGCCAACGGTCGCCGAGGTTATTGAGGCGGTGAAAGCCGTGACCTACAAGTCCTAGGAGACCCAAGCGATGCCCATCAATATTCTGATGCCCGCCCTGTCTCCGACGATGGAAGAGGGCAACCTGGCCAAATGGCTTGTCAAAGAAGGTGACAGCGTCACCTCCGGCGATGTGCTGGCCGAAATCGAAACAGACAAAGCGACCATGGAAGTGGAAGCTGTCGATGAAGGCACGGTTGGCAAGATCGTCGTGCCCGATGGCACTGCCGGTGTGAAAGTGAATGAACTGATCGCAGTGCTGCTGGAAGACGGCGAGGATGCGTCTGCTATCGACACATCATCAGCTTCCGCTCCGTCGCAAGCGACGACTGCTCCAGCAGAGGCTCCTGCCGCTGCACCAGAAGCTGTTGCATCTACACCTTCCGCCCCAGCAGGCCCAGCGCCTGTCGCAGCCTCTGGAGACCGCGTGATTGCCTCACCGCTTGCACGGCGCATCGCCAAGCAAAACGGCATCGACTTGGCTGCTGTTTCTGGTTCGGGGCCCCGTGGCCGTGTCGTGAAAGCCGATGTGGAAGCCGCGATCGCCGGTGGAACTGGGAAGGCAGCTACGGCTCCGTCGAAAGCTGAAGCGCCAGCCAAGGCTGCGCCAAGCGGTATGTCTGATGATGCTGTACTGAAACTGTTCGACGAAGGCTCGTATGAACTGGTTCCCCATGATGGCATGCGCAAAACAATTGCGGCGCGCCTGACCGAATCCAAGCAGACCATTCCGCACTTCTACGTGTCGGTGGATTGCCAACTGGACGCGCTACTCAAACTGCGCAGTGAGCTGAACAAATCCGCGCCTTTGAAAGACGAGAAGCCTGCTTTTAAAATCTCCGTCAATGACATGGTAATCAAGGCGCTGGCTTTGGGGTTGCGTGACGTTCCGGACGCGAATGTGTCTTGGACAGCCGGCGATATGGTGAAACACAAGCACGCTGATGTCGGCGTTGCTGTATCGATCCCCGGCGGTCTGATTACGCCAATCGTGCGCCGCGCTGAAGAGAAGCCGTTGTCGATCATCTCCAATGAGATGAAGGATTTGGGTAAGCGCGCCAAAGATCGCAAGCTCGCGCCTGCTGAATATCAGGGCGGCACCACCGCTGTGTCCAATATGGGCATGATGGGTGTTTCCAACTTTTCAGCCGTGGTGAACCCGCCGCATGCCACGATTTTGGCTGTCGGCGCCGGTGAGCAGCGCCCCGTGGTGAAAGACGGCGCGTTGGCCATCGCAACCGTGATGACCGTGACGCTTTCGACTGACCATCGCTGTGTCGATGGAGCGCTGGGTGCGGAACTGTTGGGGGCGTTCAAGAGCTACATCGAAAATCCGATGTCGATGTTGGTTTAAGCAGGTTTCACTGTCGCCATTGATGGCGATCAAAGGAGATCAACGGGGCACAGGCTAACCCTTAAGTTGAAGGCCCGGTCGACATTCGACTGGGTTCCAAATTGAGGGAGAATTTTAGTGTCGCATGTTCCCCACGAATTGGCCGAGGAGTTTCCCGAGCACACCAATAAGATGCATCAGCTGAAGCAAGGCAATGCCCATTTTGCAAAGCTGTTTGACTCTTATCATGATGTGAACCGGGCCATTCATCGCGCTGAAACTGATGTTGAGCCGACCGATGATTTGCACATGGAAACCATGCGCAAGCAAAGGATGCAGCTCAAGGACGAAATCTTCGGGATGCTGAGCGAGGCTGGCTAACGCCAGCGTGCAATAGTCTCCCGGTTGGAAACCAAACGGGAGACGATCCGTGGCAGACGCTTACGACATCATTATCATTGGCGGCGGGCCTGGCGGCTATGTTGCCGCTATTCGTGCCGCTCAGCTCGGCATGAAAACAGCCGTTGTTGAGCGCGAGCATATGGGTGGTATCTGTCTCAACTGGGGCTGTATTCCAACCAAGGCGCTTCTGCGCTCTGCCGAAATCTACCACTACATGGAACACGCCAAGGACTACGGTCTTTCGGCGGAAAAAGTGGGCTTTGATGCGTCCGCTGTCGTTAAACGCTCGCGCGGTGTTTCTGCGCAGCTCAACGGCGGCGTTGGCTTCTTGATGAAGAAGAACAAGGTTGATGTGATTTGGGGTGAAGCCACAATCACTAAGCCTGGCGAAGTGAAGGTCGGCAAACCAACGAAAGCTGCCATGGAGCCTGCACACCCAGCGCCAAAGGGCACGAAAGGTGAGGGCACCTACACCGCAAAGTACATCGTCATTTCAACCGGCGCACGCCCGCGCGTGATCCCTGGCATAGAGCCGGACGGCAAAACGATCTGGACCTACTTTGAGGCGATGGTGCCCCCGACCATGCCGAAGAGCTTGCTTGTGATGGGTTCTGGCGCCATCGGCATTGAGTTTGCCTCGTTCTACCGCACCATGGGCGTCGATGTGACCGTCGTTGAAATGATGGACCAGGTGATGCCGGTGGAAGACGCTGAGATTTCAGCGTTGGCCGCCAAGCAGTTCAAAAAGCAGGGCATGAATATCATCACCGGCGCTAAGGTTTCCAAGGTGGAAAAAGCTGACGCTGGCGTCAAAGCAACCGTGGAAACCAAGGATGGCAAGTCTCAGGTGATTGAAGCTGAGAAGCTGATTTCTGCTGTCGGTGTGGTCGGCAACATCGAGAACCTCGGCCTGGAAAAGCTCGGCGTGAAGACTGATCGCGGGATCATTTCGGTTGATGGTTACGGCAACACCTCTGTGAAAGGCATTTATGCCATTGGCGATGTCGCTGGACCGCCTATGCTTGCCCACAAAGCCGAGCATGAGGGTGTGATCTGTGTTGAGAAGATCGCCGGTCTTGATGCCCATCCGATGGATAAGAAAAAAATTCCCGGTTGCACCTATTGCAACCCACAGGTGGCGTCTGTTGGACTGACCGAAGCTAAAGCCAAAGAAGCTGGGCACGAGGTAAAGGTTGGGCGCTTCCCATTCGTCGGCAATGGCAAAGCAATTGCCCTTGGTGAACCTGATGGTCTGGTGAAAACGGTGTTCGACAAGAAAACCGGCCAGCTTCTTGGTGCGCATATGGTTGGCGCCGAAGTTACCGAATTGATCCAGGGCTATGTCGTGGCGATGAATCTTGAGACCACTGAGGAAGACCTCATGCACACTGTCTTCCCGCATCCAACGTTGTCAGAAATGATGCATGAGAGCGTGCTTGATGCCTATGATCGCGTGATTCACACTTAACGGCTGCTTCTGCCGGGCGGTTGAACTGCGCGGGCTAACTTATTAGCTAATGCTCTTGGCACAACGCCAAAAAGAAAAAGGATTTTTAGAGATGCAGGGTGTGGGTTGGATTGGATTTATTGTTATTGGCATTTTGGCCGGTTGGATCGCTGAAAAGGTGATGAACTCGAGCCACGGGTTGCTGATGAACCTGGTTGTTGGTGTGGTCGGCGCCTTTATCGGCGGCTTTCTTGCCAATGCCGTGGGCATAGCGTTTTACGGCTTTTTGGGCAGCCTTGTCGTGGCGACCATCGGCGCGATCGTACTGCTCTGGGTGCTGCGGCTTATCAAACGATAGCTAAACTTTTTGGGCGACATGCGTGTTGTGTCGCCCGATATATCAGGAGACTCCATGGTCACGCTGATTGATCGTACGGTATCGGATTCTCAGGCTGGCAAGCCCAAGCCTCGGCATCCAGAGAAGGCGCATCGCGCCGACAGCGACGTCTTGAAAAAACCTTCTTGGATCCGCGTGAGAGCGCCTGTGTCTAAAGGTTTTCACGAGACGAACGAGATCGTGCGTGAAAACAAACTTGTCACCGTGTGTGAGGAAGCTGGCTGCCCCAACATTGGAGAGTGTTGGGATAAGAAGCACGCAACCTTCATGATCATGGGTGAGGTGTGCACGCGTGCGTGTGCCTTCTGTAATGTTGCCACTGGTGTTCCCACGGCTCTTGATACTGATGAGCCACGTCGCATTGCCAATGCCGTTGAGCAGATGGGGCTTAAGCATGTGGTGATCACCTCGGTGGATCGCGACGATCTCGATGATGGCGGTGCGCAGCATTTCGTCGAGGTGATCGGCGCCATTCGTGCGACCTCACCAGAGACAACAATCGAAATCCTAACGCCAGATTTTCTGCGTAAAGATGGTGCCATCGAGCAGGTCGCACGCGCCAAACCGGACGTGTTCAACCACAATTTGGAAACGGTGCCATCAAACTATCTGACGGTCCGGCCCGGTGCGCGCTACTTCCACTCGATCCGGTTGCTTCAGTTGGTGAAAGAGGTTGATCCGACCATGTTCACTAAGTCAGGCATCATGGTTGGCTTGGGTGAAGAGCGAAACGAAGTGCTACAAGTTATGGACGATCTTCGTGCCGCTGGCGTCGATTTCCTGACCATCGGTCAGTATCTCCAGCCGACTCGCAAGCACCACCCGGTGAAGAAATTCGTGACGCCTGAAGAGTTCAAAGCTTACGAAACCATTGCCTATGCTAAGGGCTTTCTGATGGTCTCATCGAGCCCGCTAACGCGCTCTTCGCACCACGCAGGCGACGATTTTGCCAAGCTGCGTGATGCGCGTTTGAAAACCCAGGGTTTTTAGAGCCAGGACCTTAGTCAGCAAAGGCTGCCGGCAAAAGGTCCGTGTCGACCAACAGGCGTGTTGCGAACGATTTCCTGAACGCGCGTATAGAGTCCCAACTTGGACCTTGGGTGTGGAGCGCGAAGATGACGGGAAGGGCGTCTTGTCGCTCGACAAAACCGACGTACCAGCCGTCGAATGGTCCAGAGAAGTCCCCAGGGATGACGGTCCCGCCGCCAGTCTTTCCATGCAGCGCGTGTTCATCGATCTGCTGCGCCAAACTTGCATCCGTCAGCGCGGTAAGTAGCGTTTCTTGCACGCGTAAATTACCGGTCATGAGGCGGGTTAGAAAAGAAACCTGCTCTTCGACCGATATCTCCAGTCCGCCCGCCAGCCAAAAAGAATCGGAGCCGTCTGGCGCGTTGGCGTCACCATAGTCCCATGCGGTCAACTGCTCTCGGTAGGCTGCTGCACCAACATGTTGGGCCACATCGCGAAAGTACCAAACGGCTGATCGTTGGAAAGCTGTGCGCAGGCTCTGGTCCTGCCGCCAGGCTTGCGGCCACCAAGAACTGGGCGGACGTGCTTGTTGATCCCATGGACGCACGGTGTCCAGATCGGGGGTAAACCCGCTCTCCAACGCGATGATAAGGTTGGGGATCTTGAAGGTAGACCAAGGCGCGTGACGGCTTTCCAGGTCGCTGCCGTCTAACACATACCGTGCGCCTGTTTCCAAATCGTGCGCCAAGAATGAGACGCTGCGCGACTCGATGGCTTGCTCATATGGTTCGAGCGCAATTGTGGTGACGTCTGGTGTTTGCGCCTGTGCGCCAGTGAGCATGGCAAATGAGGCCAGGAACGTGGCCAAAGCAATTATGTGGTGTTTCATCAAAGACTCATGTTGGGGTGGGGGGTGCGGATGCCCCGCTATGATGAGACACTATGACCAAGATGCGGCACTTGAAGGGTATTGAGTGTCAAACGATCTGTTCACGCATGGCGCATAGGCTAGAGCGCTGCGGAATGCTAGTTTTACGCCTACCGCGTATATCGTGAACCAACATAACACTGTGCCCAAGGAGCACACATGCCGCATTTTACGACCCGTCATACCGTTGAGCATAGCGCTGAGGACATGTTCGTGCTTGTGGCGGACGTGCGCGCTTATCCGGAATTTGTGCCACTTTGCCAAAGCTTGCGCGTGCGTGGGGAATCGCCGCTTGAGGGCAACAGATCGGTTGTCGTTGCGGACATGACGGTTGCCTACAAGGTGTTCAAAGAGACATTCACCTCGCGCGTGGAGCTTGATCCAGGCAAGCGCGAAATTCTCGTCACCTATCTCGATGGGCCGTTCAAGAAGATGGAAAATCGCTGGCGCTTTGAGGAGGTTGGAGAAGGTCGTTGCGTGGTCGAGTTTTTCATCGACTATGAGTTCCGGTCACGCGCGCTAGCCTCACTGATGGGTGCGATGTTTGATCGGGCCTTCCGAAAGTTTTCCAGTGCGTTTGAAGCAAGGGCCGATCAGCTTTACGGGGCAGAGACTGCTGCCTAGAGCATTGTTTCAATCAGCTTGAAAGCATGCGCGACACTGGCAGCTCGCACACGCGCACGATCCATCCCTTCAAAGAGCATGTGGCTGTGAACCGTTTCCTGCCCTTTTCGGGCGCATCCAAAATGCACGGTGCCAACGGGCTTTTCCGCTGAGCCGCCGCCAGGACCTGCAACGCCTGTCACCGATATCGTCATGTCAGCTTGTGAGCGTTCCAAAGCGCCCTCCGCCATTGATCTGGCCACCGGTTCACTGACCGCTCCGTGGGTGTTGATCATATCGGCAAGCACACCCAACATGTCTGTCTTTGCTTCATTGGAGTAGGTAACAAACCCTCTATCAACGACTGTGGAAGACCCTGCGATCTCCGTCAGCGTTGCGGCGATTAGGCCTCCGGTGCAAGATTCTGCTGTGGCGACCATCAGTCCAGCCTCTTCTAGTTGTTTAAGAAGCCTGCGTGCCCGGTGCTCAAGGTCAGTCATTGGCTGGAACCATCACGGTGGCTGTAGCAAAGGCTGCAATACCTTCCTCACGCCCCGCAAAACCCATACGTTCATTGGTGGTGGCTTTGACGGAGATACGCTTTGGGCTGATACCAAGGGTTTCTGCCATTACTGCTACCATGGCCTCACGGTGCGGACCTATTTTTGGATTCTCCGCGACAAGCGCAATATCGACATTGATGATTTGGCCGCCCACTTCGCTGATTAATCGAGCAGCATGGCGAACAAACTGGTGAGATGCTGCGCCTTTCCACTGCGGATCGGAAGGCGGGAAATGCGTTCCGATATCGCCTTCAGCGATGGTGCCTAAAAGCGCGTCGGTAAGGGCGTGCAAGCCAACGTCGGCATCGGAGTGCCCATCTAGCTTGTGCGTGTGCGCAATGAAGTGGCCGCAGAGCCATACCCCATCACCTGGAACCAGGCGGTGAACATCGTAACCAAGCCCGGTGCGCGGTTCCAACATGGCCGTATCCTTTGATCCTATGATGGCTGCTGCGCGGCCCCAATCCTTGGGTGTGGTGATTTTTATATTGTCGATTTCACCGTCAACGGCCAAGCTTAGGTGCCCAGCCCATTCGACAATGCTCGCATCGTCTGTAAAGGCCTCACTCGGTTGCGTCTGATTGACCGAACGGTGAGCATCCAGAAGGACGCCACTATGAAATGCTTGCGGTGTTTGCACACTCGCCACCATTGCTCGATCTGGCCCCTCGCTCAGCCAATCGCCATCGCGTTTCTTAAGCGTGTCGGTGATGGGCAGGCAGGGTATTACGCCGGAAACTTTCTCCAAGCCGCTGAGCAGGCGATCAACGAGACCATGCGATGGAAACGGTCTGGCGCCATCATGCACGAGTACCGGAACGTCCGAGCCATAGGCATCTGATCTCGCCCATGCCTCCAGGCCCGCCAACGTGCTTTCACGCCGTGAAGCGCCGCCAGAAACCGCAATAAAATTCGTCCCCTCCGTTATGTAAGAACTCCAAGATTCTGGATCCTTTTCTGACGGAGGCAAAACAAGCACCACGGTTACGATATCTTTGTGTGAGGAGAGGATTTCCAGGCTCCAGGCAAGCAGTGGCTTGCCATCCAATTCAACAAACTGCTTGGCCACCCCATGTTCGCCGTCGTGTCGGCGGGCACGGCTCCCGCTGCCTGCAGCCAAGATGATGGCACATCCGTCACTGCAGGTTGCGATTGGTGAAATATGATCAGACATGCAGCAGGCATATCGCGATGAACGGCAGGCGAAAAGGGAGTCCTGCCTTCAACGATGCATATTGGGATTTGTCTGTTAACTCTGCCGTTCTTACAGCCACAGATCATCGCGAAGAGCATTGCATTATGATGAAATATTAGCCATGCATGCATAATGATCAATTTTGCGCCATTGCCCATGAATGAGACCGACTTGGGAAGTCCATCGTCGTCGCAAATCGGCGTTCCGTTGCCTATTGCGCAAGCATCAGCGCGCAACCGCGTCCTACTTGCACCCATGTCTGGCGTAACGGATCTGCCGTTTCGCCAGCTTGCCAACCGATTTGGTGCCGGCTTGGTGGTCAGTGAGATGGTTGCCAGCCAAGAACTGGTTGTTGATAACCCCGATTCTCGTCTGCGCATGGATGTGAGCGGCTTAGAAACCTCTGTTGTTCAGCTCGCTGGGCGGGAGGCGCATTGGATGGGCGAGGCCGCCAAAATCGCAGAAGGTGCGGGCGCCAGTATCATTGACATCAATATGGGCTGTCCGGCCAAGAAGGTGACCTCGGGATACTCCGGCTCGGCGCTTATGCGTGATTTGGACCATGCGCTAACGCTTGTTGAAGCAACTGTAGGCGCTGTGTCTGTTCCTGTAACGCTCAAGATGCGCCTGGGTTGGGATGAAACGACGATCAATGCACCAGAGCTAGCGCGTCGCGCCTGTGATGCTGGTGTGCAAATGATCACGGTTCATGGGCGCACACGCTGTCAGTTCTATAAAGGCCTGGCTGATTGGCCGGCGATCGCGCGGGTGAAGCAGACAGTTGACGTGCCGCTGGTTGCCAATGGCGATGTGGTTTCAAGCGCTGACACGCAGCGCATTTTGCAGGAGAGCGGCGCCGATGCCGTCATGGTGGGCCGCGGCGCGTATGGTCGGCCTTGGCTGCCAGGTTATCTGGCAACGTCTGAGCCAGAGGCGTTTCTTGCTGCGTTGCCCAAGCCAATCGATTTGATTGCTGAGCATTATCAGGCCCTTGTCTCGCACCATGCGGTGCATAAAGGTTTGCCACTAGGGGTGCGTATCGCCCGTAAACATTTTGGCTGGTATCTCGATACCACCGATCTGCAACGCCCTTTGGCGGGAGCTGAGCGTGATGTGCTGTTTGGTTGTGATGCTCCTGATGAGGTGATGGCGACGATCCGCTCTGTTTGGGCCGATGCGTTTTGGCTGTGCCCAGTGGGCCGAGAAAATGGCGCCAATGCTGATCTGTCGGGAGATATGTTTAAGGCGCGCGCGGCATGACAATCGAAAGTCGAGACAGCGAGCACCTTCAGGTTCGGTTGCTCAACGCACTGCCCCATGCGGCTTTGCTGGTCGATGAGCACTTCCAAATTCTTGAGGCCAACAATGCTGCTGAAGTCTTCTTCCGCACATCGCTTGCGATTATGCGGCGTGAGGGGCTGAAGCATTTTGTGCCATTCGGCAGCCCCGTGTTTTCTACCATCGACCAGGTGGTTGCTGATGGTGCGCCGCTAACGGCCTACGGGGTTGATCTTTCTAGCCCACGCCAGCCCGATGATATGCTGGTTGATGTCTATGCAGTGCCGATCGTGAATGCCCCCGCACATGCTCACGAAGGTGAGGGGGGGCCTGTTTCGGCTATAGCTCTGACACTGCATCCTCAGGCGCGTACCCGCAAGCTTGATCGACAGCTCACCTCGCAATCCTCCGCCCGCTCGGTAAGCGGGCTGGCGGCGATGCTGGCCCATGAAATCAAGAACCCGTTGTCAGGCATTCGCGGCGCCGCACAGCTGCTCGAAGGCAGTGTTGAAGACGATGATCGCGCTCTCACGCAGCTGATCACCGACGAAGCCGACCGCATTGTGAAGCTGGTTGACCGTATGGAAGTCTTCTCTGACGAGCGCCCTGTGGAACGCGGGCCAGTCAATATTCACACGGTGCTGGAGCATGTGAAGCGCTTGGCGGAAAGCGGCTTCGGCAGCCATATCCACTTTGTGGAGCGCTATGACCCTTCGTTGCCCGCGATTTTTGCCAATCGCGATCAGATGGTTCAGGTGTTTTTGAACCTGGTGAAAAACGCCTGCGAGGCCATCGGCTCTGCATCTGATGGCGAGATCGTGCTGTCGACCGGATTTAAACCTGGCATTCGCCTATCCATGCCGGGAAGCACCAAGCGACTGACGCTGCCTTTGGAGTTCGCCATTCATGACAATGGCGGTGGCATACCGCGCGATCTGGTGCCCAACCTTTTTGATCCGTTTGTAACAACCAAGTCGAACGGCAGCGGCTTGGGCTTGGCACTGGTTGCCAAAATTATCAGGGATCATGGCGGCGTCGTGGAGTGTGAGAACCATGAGCGCGGCGCGACTTTCAAAGTGATGATGCCGATCTACCAACCAACCGATGTTGCGCCGACCACGTCCCTTTAACCGCTCGAACGTTTGACCGATTAGGAAGCCCCCAATGCCCCAACGAAGCCAAACGGTTTTGATTGCTGATGATGATGCGGCCATACGTACGGTCCTCAACCAGGCCCTCACACGTGCGGGATACTCCGTGCGGGTGACGTCCAATGCGACATCGCTTTGGCGCTGGGTGAGCGAAGGCGAGGGCGATCTCGTCATCACCGATGTGGTGATGCCAGATGAAAATGCCTTCGATCTTCTGCCTCGTATGAAGAAAGCCCGGCCTGATCTGCCCATTATTGTGATGAGCGCGCAAAACACATTCATGACGGCGGTGCGCGCTTCAGAAAAAGGCGCCTACGATTATCTACCAAAGCCCTTCGACCTTAAGGAACTGATCGCGATCGTCGGTCGCGCCATGGCCGAACCCAAACGCAAGGCTATCGGCGCGCCTTCAGCGGATGAAGGAGCTGAAAACATGCCGCTGGTTGGGCGGTCAGCGGCGATGCAGGAAATCTATCGGGTTTTGGCGCGCCTGATGCAGACGGACCTTACTGTCACGATCTCTGGTGAATCGGGAACCGGTAAGGAACTCGTCGCCCGAGCTTTGCATGAATTCGGCAGGCGGGCCAAAGGGCCGTTTGTCGCGATTAACATGGCCGCGATCCCGCGTGATTTGATTGAAACCGAACTGTTTGGCCATGAGAAAGGAGCGTTCACAGGGGCACAGACCCGTGTTGTGGGTCGGTTCGAGCAAGCTGAGGGTGGCACGCTGTTCCTGGATGAGATTGGCGATATGCCGATGGATGCACAGACGCGCCTTTTGCGCGTTCTGCAGCAGGGCGAGTACACCACTGTTGGTGGCCGCACGGCTATACGTTCCGACGTGCGGATCGTAGCAGCAACCAACAAAGACCTTCGCCAGCTCATCAATCAAGGGCTCTTTCGCGAAGACCTTTTCTTCCGTCTCAACGTTGTGCCGCTGCGATTGCCACCTCTGCGTGAACGCACAGAGGACGTGCCAGATCTTGTTCGGCATTTCTTTGCGCAAGCCGTGGAGGAGGGGTTGCCATCCAAACAGATTGATGGCGCTGCGTTGGATGTTTTGCGCCAGTACCGTTGGCCAGGTAACATTCGCGAGCTTGAGAACTTGGTTCGCCGTTTGGCCGCGCTGTACCCTCAGGATGTGATCACGGCCCCCATTGTTGAAGATGAATTGCGAACCGCAGTTAGTGGAATTGCGCCATCGGGAGAGCAGGCCGATACGGACGAGGGGCTTTCAGTTTCCATCGAGCGTCATCTGGTGCGCTATTTCAAAGACTTTGGCGAGGACCTGCCTCCCCCAGGCCTTTATCACCGCATGCTGAAAGAGCTCGAAATCCCGCTCTTTTCAGTCGCGCTTGCTGCCACACGCGGCAATCAGATTAAGGCAGCAGAGCTTCTCGGCCTCAATCGCAACACGTTGCGTAAGAAAATCCGTGACCTCGATATTCAGGTCATTCGCGGTTCGCGTTAACGCTGATTAACGCCAAAACGCCATCGAGCCGCAGCTGATCTGGCCAGCGACCTCTTTTTTGTCATAAATAAACAACACTGGTGTGCCTCGCATGCCACAGTGATGTGGTTCTGATTCTTAGGTTGTCCGATTTTAGATCAGCCGTCTCTATGCTTGGAGCGCTTCCCGCTTGGTTGACACCGTCAGTTCCAAACCAGCTATGATGAACGAAGCGCGACGTTCGCGTTTGCTTGCACCGGTGCTCGTTGTGTTGTCGGTTGTACTGGCCGGTGTGACTTTTGCGATTTTGACGGGCTCGACCTCCGTCATTCCAACGCGCGACGTTGTGGTGCGGTTGGTGGTGCTCAACGCTGTCGCCGTGTTGGCACTTGTGCTGCTGATTGGGCTTGAAGTTCGCAAGATCATGCAAGCGCGGCGAGAGCGCAAAGCCGGTGCCCGTCTGCATACGCGTATCTTAATACTTTTCAGCTTGATAGCGGCCGTTCCGGCTGTGCTTGTGGCGATTGTTGCAACGCTGACGTTGGATCGCGGTCTTGATCGCTGGTTTTCCGAGCGCACCCAATCCATGGTGGATTTCTCGCTTGTCGTGGCGCGTGCTTACTTGGATGAGTATCGACAGGTACTCAATGTTGAGCTTACGGCGGTAGCCAGTGAGCTTGATCGCTCCAAGCCGCTCTATGACTTCGATCCAGAGCGTTTTGCCGAGCACATGTCAAACATCGCAGCACTACGTTCGATCCCTTATCTTTCGATAGTCGGTGCCGATGGCATTGAAATTTTGCGCGCTGACACGCGATTTGCCGAGGGATACCGCCAACCTGATCCTTCGATGATTGCCCGTGTAACCAGTGACGAACCTGTGCTCATCCCACCTGGCACGACGAACCAGATTGCTGGCCTTATTCGGTTGCCCGAGTTCAACAATGTGTACCTTTTCATTGCGCGTGCAGTTGATCCACGTGTGGTGCAGTATCTCCTGGTCACTGAGCAGAACGCGACTGAGTTTCAGGCACTGCAGGACCGGCGGTTTGGCGTACAGCTATCCTTTGGCTTCATGTTTCTTGGGCTGGCACTGATCATGTTGCTGGCAGCAATGTGGATCGCCATAAGCTTTGCAGACCGTCTGGTGCTGCCCGTACGCCGGTTGATGGTGGCGGCGCAACAAATCTCCGCTGGAAACCTCTATGTCCAGGTGCCGGTGCGCCGCGAAGAGGGCGATTTGGCTGTGCTCGGCCAAAGTTTCAACCGCATGACCAACGATCTGCGTTCTCAGCGAAACGAGCTTGTTGATGCTAAAGACCAGATTGATGGCCGCCGCCGCTTTACAGAAGCTGTACTTGCGGGTGTTTCTGCTGGTGTCATCGGTATCGACCGCGCGATGCGCATCACCTTAGTCAATCGCTCTGCATGCCGACTGTTGGACGCTGAAGAAGCCGCCATGCTGGGGCGATCCATCAGCACGGCGGTTCCTGAGTTTTCATCGCTTTTCTCTGGCTCGATCAATGAGCAATTGGGGCGCCGACCAGCGCGTGAAGTTCGTATAGAACGTGGGGAACATCAGCGCATTCTCACCGTCAACATTACCGTTGAAACCAGCGACGATGGCGTCATCCAAGGCGCGGTGATGACGTTTGATGATGTGTCGGATTTGGTTGCGGCGCAAAGGTCCAGTGCATGGGCAGATATCGCCCGGCGCATCGCCCACGAGATCAAGAACCCACTCACTCCAATTCAACTTTCCGCTGAACGTTTGAAGCGCCGTTATGGAAAGAAGCTGACCGAAGACACTGAAGTTTTCGACCAATGCACCGATACGATCATTCGCCAGGTCGAAGACATTGGCAAAATGGTCGATGAGTTTTCATCCTTTGCGCGTATGCCCAAGCCTGAATTTGCCCCTGGGGATCTGGCCACTGTGATCCGCGACACAGTATTCCTGATGGATAATGGCTATCCTGATGTCCGGTTCACAGCAGAGCTGGAGGCAGGTGGAATGCCGCTTTCTCTCGACGGTCGATTGATGGGGCATGTGTTCACCAACCTTCTTAAAAACGCAGCTGAAGGGATCGCCTCGCGAGGTGAACAAGATGACCAATCCAATCCAAAAGGCCACGTTCAGGTGGACGCGAGACGCAGAGATGACGGTACTTACATCATCGATGTTGCCGATGATGGCATTGGCTTTCCCAAGTCCGGTCGCGCGCAATTGCTTGAACCCTATATGACCACTCGCGAGAAGGGCACGGGGTTGGGATTGGCGATTGTTCGGCGCATCGTTGAAGACCATGGCGGAACGCTGCGCTTGCTTGATGGTGAACAGGCGAGCCCACCAACCAGCGGGGCTTTGGTTAGGTTAACACTGCCCGGCGTCGACGCTGATGGCGCCGCTCAGCCAGACAACACTGAAGATAGAAAAACACAGCCTGCTGCTGCCGACGCGTCGCAGTCTGCAGCAGGTAAAGGAGCATAGCGCGTGAGTGGTGATATTCTAGTGGTTGACGATGAAGCGGACATCCGCGAACTCGTTGCCGGTATCTTAGAGGATGAGGGTTACACGACAAGGCTCGCCGGCAATGCCGACGAGGCCTTGCAAGCCATCGAAGAGCGACGTCCAAACCTCGTATTTCTTGATATATGGATGCAGGGCAGCCGTTTGGATGGCATGCAGCTGCTTGATGTCGTGCGCTCGTCGTATCCTGAACTTCCGGTGGTGATGATATCTGGTCACGGCACGATCGACACAGCCGTGAATGCCATCAAAACTGGCGCGTTTGATTTCATTGAGAAGCCTTTCAAGTCTGATCGATTGTTACACGTTGCCATGCGCGCGCTGGAAACCACGGCCTTGAAGCGCGAAATCACCGAGCTGCGCCAAACATCCGGTGTTGAATATACGTTGGTTGGTTCCTCGCAGGAGATGAATACGCTGCGGGCGCAAATCGATCGCCTGGCACCGACCAACTCGCGGGTCATGATCATGGGCGCATCGGGAAGCGGCAAAGAGCTTGTTGCTCGTGCTATTCATGACAAGTCGCGCCGTGCAAGTGGACCTTTTGTGGTGCTCAATGCGGCCAATATCTCGCCTGAAACCATGGAGCTTGAGCTCTTTGGAACAGAGGCTGAGCCGGGTACACCGCGCAAGGTTGGTGCGCTGGAAGAAGCCCATGGCGGTACGCTTTATTTGGATGAAGTCTCAGAAATGCCACGCGACACCCAATCAAAGATCATGCGTGTGCTCGTCGACCAAACTTTCACCCGCGTTGGCGGATCAACGCGTGTGCAGGTGGATGTGCGTGTGCTGTCGTCCTCGTCGGTGCCATTGGAGCCTTTGATCGAAAACGATATGTTCCGCTCCGATCTCTATCACCGTTTGGCGGTGGTGCCGCTCTCAGTGCCAGCGCTCGCCGAGCGGCGTTCTGATGTTCCTGAACTGGTTCAGCATTTCATGCAGCAGCTTTCCAAAGCCAGCGGTTTGCCAACCCGTCAAATTGCCGATGATGCCATGACGATCCTGCAAACCCATGACTGGCCAGGCAATGTGCGTCAGTTACGCAACAACGTCGAGCGACTGATGATTTTGGCCCGCGGAGAAAATGGATCTCACGTGACCGCTGACCTACTGCCGCCTGATGTATCCTCACTGCTTCCAAAAACCGCAAGTATGGGCAGTGAGCACCTGATGAGTATGCCGCTGCGTGATGCACGTGAGTTGTTTGAGCGCGATTATCTGTCGTCTCAAATCAATCGCTTCAATGGTAACATTTCAAAGACTGCGGAGTTCATCGGCATGGAGCGCTCGGCTCTGCATCGCAAACTGAAGTCTTTGGGCCTTAACGGGTGATTGGCACACACGCCTGAAATGTGCGACCAGTGGGCAAGCGGATGAAGCGCGACGCGTGGTTTCCACTATGATCAGAACACAGGGGCGTCATAGTCGATGCGGGTAGTGATTTGCGGGGCAGGGCAGGTTGGCTTTGGTATTGCCGAGCGGTTGTCACGTGAGAACAATGATGTCTCGGTGATCGATACATCGGCGCGCCTTGTTCAAGCAATCCGCGACTCTTTGGATGTGCGCGGTGTTGTGGGCCACGGGTCGCATCCCGATGCGCTTGTGCAGGCGGGCATCGAGCAGGCTGATATGATCGTTGCCGTCACCTTGTATGACGAGGTGAACATGATCGCCTGTCAGGTGGCGCATTCGCTGTTCAACGTTCCAACCAAGGTCGCGCGTATCCGTGCGCAAAGCTATCTGGAGAAGCAGTACGCGTCGCTGTTTTCTCGCGATAATCTACCCATTGATGTTATCATTTCGCCAGAGATTGAAGTGGGCGAGATGGTGCTGCGGCGTCTGGCCCTTCCCGGTGCTTTAGACTCAGCACGGTTCGCCGATGAGCGGATTTCAGTTGTTGGCGTTTATTTGCGAGAAGACTGCCCAGTTATCGACACGCCGCTGCGTCAGCTCTCTGGACTGTTCCCCGAGTTGAAGGCCACTGTCGTTGGCGTCTTGCGCAATGATACCATGTTTGTGCCCCGCTCTGACGATGCCATGCTCGCTGGTGATGTTGCCTACTTTGCCGCCGACCGCGAGCAGGTACGCCGCACGCTTGGAATTTTTGGCCGCGAAGAGACAGAAGCAAGCCGCGTGGTGATTGCCGGAGGCGGCAACATTGGTCTCTATGTCGCGCAGGCCTTGGAAGCGCGCCAATCGCGCACCAAGGTGAAGATCATTGAACAGGACCGCGAGCGTGCTGTTGACATTGCCGATGATTTATCGCGCACGGTGATCTTGCACGGCAGCGCCTTGAGCCAGGATATTTTGAACGAGAGTGACATCGGGCAAACCGATACGATCGTTGCGCTGACCAATGATGACCAGGTGAACATCCTTTCATGCGTCATGGCTAAGCGACTTGGCGTTCGCCAGAATTTGGCCCTCATCAACAACAGCTCTTATCCACCGTTGGCCCAATCCCTGGGCATTGATGCCTATGTGAACCCGCGCCAAGTGACGATTTCACGGGTTCTTCAGCATGTACGCAAAGGGCGTATTCGCCAGGTCCATTCGCTCCAGGATGGCGCCGCAGAGGTGATTGAAGCTGAGGCGCTGGACACCTCTCCTTTGGTTGGCTCGCACTTGCGAGACTTAGATCTACCAGATGGTCTACGCATCGGTGCTATTTTGCGTCGGTCGGAGGTGATTATGCCGGATGGCGAGACCACCGTGAAGGCTGGCGACCGTGTGGTGATGTTTGCGCTGGCTGGCCAGGTGAAGCGGGTGGAGCAACTGTTCCGTGTTTCGCTTGAGTTTTTCTAGGGTTCGAATGGCTGAAGCGGCCCAGGTGGCGCAACAATGTTAGTCGGGCTTCGTGCGCTTGCGGCGGTCAGTTTTGTCATGGCCTTGGCCATGATCATGTGTGCGGCCATCGGCCTGGGGCAGGGTGATGGTGCGGCAGTATCCCTGTTTGCAGGTCAAGCTGGCATCTTAGTTTTCTTCGCAGCAGCTGTGCGCCTTGCCTTTGCCGGTCGCCGTGCACCGCTGACCCGGACCATCAGCTTTCGCGTGTTGATTGTTGCGTGGGTTGTGGCACCAATTGTCGCGATGCCACCGTTTCTGCTGCTCACGGACTTGCCCCTACACCTTGCAATTTTCGAGGCAACATCGGCGATCACCACAACCGGTGCGACGGCGATTGAGAATTTGGCGGCGGTCCCGCTTTCGATCATTGGATGGCGCGCCTGGCTGCAATGGCTAGGCGGACTTGCAACACTCATGTCCATTATTGTTGTTTTGGCACCGGCTGGGGCAGGGGGCACACCTTTGTTGCGGCTGGGTGGCGATATGCAGCAGATACTGGAAAACCGTGTGCGCGGTGTGTTTGGCGCCTATGTTGCGGTCACGCTTGCCTGTTTTGCTCTGTTGCTGGCTTCTAACATTGGGGCGTTTGACGCTTTTGCACTTGCTCTCACCACCGTCTCGACCGGTGGAATGATGCCTCGACCGGGAACACTGAGCGACTATGGTGCACCCTTAGCTGAATGGGCGATTGGTCTTTTCATGCTGGTGGGCGCGTCCAGTCTTATGTGGCACCGACTGGTCGCCACTGGGCGCCTTGGCCGTTCGATTACCCTGTTAGAGAGCGTGGCACTGGGTGCGTTGGCCTGCGGACTTGGTGTTGCATACGCTATTGCTTTTGCGCTGGCGGCGGGTTCTGGAAACGTTCTTGGCCCTCTGACGGCACTACGCGAGGGGTTTGTGACCGCTGCTTCGCTTGTGTCAACGACTGGCTTTGAAGCACGCAATGCCGGGGCATCGGTCTTGCCACTTTCACTGGTTTTGGTGGTGATTCTTGTTGGCGGTGGCATGTTTTCCACAGCCGGGGGCGTCAAACTCTATCGCATCGCACTCATGGCACGCCACAGCGTGAAAGAGTTGGAGCACATCATCTATCCCAACGCTGTGCACACCGACCATTTGGGGCGGTTTGCCTATGATACCGACGGTATGCGGGCGATTTGGACGGCGTTTGTGTTGTTTTTTGTGGTCTGGGGCGGGTGCGGTGTGCTGTTGGCACTCACTGGCTTACCGCCGGAAGCAGCTTTGGTTGCTGCCCTCAGTGCTTTGGTGAACGCTGGGCCGGTGTACACATTCGGTTGGGCCCCACCACAGGCATGGCCCGGCTACTATGAGCTAGAACCACTTGCTAGCGGAGCATTGGGTCTAACCATGCTGGCTGGACGTCTTGAGATCATTGGTCTGGTAGCAGGCTTTAGTGTCTTGTTTTTTAGGCGATAGTTCGCGATCACGTGAACCACAGGAAAGACCAAAACCGTTTTCAAAACCCTTTGGTTGATGAAAAAGGCGTGCTAGCGTGATCGTTCAACACATGAGGGTGTGTTTCAAAATGTGCGGCCAACAACAACGACCAGGGGGTAACCATGGCAAACGAGCGAACCCAAAATCTGCAAGATGCGTTCCTTAATCATGTACGCAAGCAGAAAGCGTCTTTGACCATCTTTTTGGTCAACGGGGTAAAGCTTCAGGGCATCGTGACCTGGTTCGACAATTTTTGCATTCTGTTGCGCCGTGATGGCCATTCGCAGCTTGTTTACAAACATGCGATTTCCACAATTATGCCCGCGCAACCGGTGCAATTGTTTGACCCGTCAGACGAAGATCGCGCTGACGGGTAAAAGGATAATCCTTGACCGTTGAAATTGGCGATAGTGATCGCAAATCCGCTGGCAAGCCGCGCTTTCAGATCGAAGATACGCGCGCCAAAGAAACTCGAACCGCAGTCATCGTTCCCGTTATCTCCGGGCGCGCCGCACGGCGGGCAGGGGGGGCTGGTGGACGTGCCGTAGGTGAACAGCGCTCTTTAGACGCACGCCGTGAAGAAGCTGTTGGGCTAGCAGCCGCAATCAGTTTGGATGTTGTTTTTGTTGAGCTTTTAACGCTGCAAACACCGCGTCCTGCCACACTGCTTGGCGTCGGCAAGGTTGAAGAAATAGCACAGCGTATTGCTCAAGAGCACGTGGAGCTGGTGGTTGTTGACCATGAATTGACGCCAATCCAGCAGCGCAATCTTGAGCGAGCCCTCAAAGCCAAAGTCGTTGATCGCACCGGCCTGATTCTTGAGATTTTTGGACGTCGAGCGCAAACCCGCGAAGGTACGCTCCAGGTCGATCTAGCGCATTTGAGCTACCAAAAAAGCCGTCTCGTCCGCTCCTGGACTCACCTTGAGCGTCAGCGCGGCGGTAAGGGCTTTCTTGGCGGCCCAGGCGAAACACAAATAGAGTCTGACAGGCGCGTCATCCAAGAGAAAATCACCCGCTTGAAAGGCCAGCTGGAAGAGGTGAGGCGCACTCGCACGCTTCACCGTTCGCGCCGACAAGAGGTGCCCGCGCCCACTGTGGCGCTGGTTGGCTACACCAATGCTGGTAAGTCCACACTGTTCAATCGCATCGTCGATGAAAAGGTGATGGCCAAGGATCTGCTTTTTGCCACGCTCGATCCGACACTGCGCAAAGTGCAATTGCCTAAGGGGACGGAGGTCATTCTTTCCGATACTGTCGGCTTTATTTCCAACCTACCAACATCTTTGATCGCGGCCTTTCGCGCCACACTGGAAGAGGTTCTTGAGGCTGATCTAGTTGTGCACGTGCGCGACATCACGCACCCAGAAACTGATGCACAACGTGCTGATGTGATTGATGTTCTTGCCCAATTGGGCGTGGTTGACCGCGATGGGCAAAGCCATCGTGCGATGATCGAAGCCTGGAACAAAATTGATTTAATGGACGCGGAAACTTTGGCTGTCACGATGCGCCAAGCAGAGGTGCAAGGTGAGCGCGTTCTGGCTGTTTCCGCAGTAAGCGGGCAGGGGCTTGAGGCTTTGCTCGCCCAGATTGAGGAAGAGATTGCAGCTACGCGCCAGGAGGAAACCTTCCATGTTCCTGTCGAGGATGGCGAAGGGCGTGCCTGGGTATTTGCCAATGCGACGGTGCTTGATGAGACCATCTTAGAGGATGGATCGACACAGGTCCGCGTGGCGATGACACCACGCCGCATGGCCCATGCGCGGGCGAGGTTTGGTGTGGCGGCGCCAGCGTAGAACGGTACTACGCTTCGGTTTTGGCCCGTTGCCAAGCGGCTTCCATCATGTCCAATGAGGCGCTGCCAACAGGTGTGGATGTGTTGCTCAAACTGCGTTCAACCCACTGAAAACGTTTGATGAATTTTTGGTTGGTGCGTTCTAAAGCCACTGACGGATCAATATCGAGCTTCCGAGCTAGATTGGTGACGACGAACAGAACATCGCCGATTTCATCCTCAAGCCGTGCTGGATCCTGCGGGCTTGTTGCAAGTTCTTCGGCGACCTCGTCGGTTTCTTCAGCGAGTTTGTCCATCACAGCGTGCGGTGTTGGCCAATCAAAACCAACACGCGCTGCTTTGGCCTGAAGCTTAAAAGCGCGTTGAAGCGCGGGCAGGGTGGTCGGAACGCCGTCTATCGCGCTCACAGGATTGTCTTGCCCCTCACCTGGGTTGCCATTCTTAGCTGCTTGGCGCGCGCGCTTCTCCGCTTTTTCTTCGGCCTTGATCTCTTCCCAACGCACTTTCACAGCGTTTGTATCATCTCGGTCGATATCACCGAAAACGTGAGGGTGACGGCGGATCATTTTTCTCGTGACGGCAGCAACGACTTCATCGAAGGCGAAAGAGCCTTCTTCCTTGGCCATTTGGGCGTGGAAGACGACTTGGAGAAGGAGGTCGCCCAACTCATCACACAGGTCTTCCTTGTCGCGGCGTTGGATAGCGTCGGCGACCTCGTAGGCTTCCTCAATGGTGTATGGTGCAATGGACGCGAAGTCCTGCTCAATATCCCACGGGCAGCCCGTTTGTGGATCGCGTAGTTTGGCCATGATGGCAAGCAAGGTCGATAGCTCACCAGGAGGGCCTTCTGTTGATCCATTATCGCTCATTGCCAGCTCCATACTTTTGCATCGGCAAGTCTATCGCAGGACTGGATGGCGATCGTAGGTGGTGGCTATAGGATGGGGCAGAACCCACAAGAAAGATACTCATTTGTCCGATAAGATATATTATGGAACTAAAATAGATGCGCAGATGCGGGTATTGCTAAGAAATGATGATTTCCAACCCATCATAGGCTGGCTCGACCGTATCAGGCGTCTCGCTTAGTACCGTCTCATAGTCCAGATCATTGTGCAGATTGGTGAGGACAGTGCGTTTGGGCTTCACGTCCGCTTGCAGCGCCAGCGCCTGTTCTAGATTGAAGTGGCTAGGATGTGGTTTGTGACGCAAGCTATCAATGATCAACGTATCGAGAGCGTGGAAATGCGCCATGCTTGAAACCGGTATTGCGCTGACGTCCGGTAGGTAGAGCGTGGCAGCGATGCGGAAGCCAAGTGCTGTAATGTCCCCATGGTCTACAGGTACAGGCGTGAGTTCAATTGAGCCCCCAGGGCCGTCAATCACAACAGTCTGATCGTGGCGCAAGACGCGACGATCTAGGATCGGTGGGTAGCCCGAGCCAGGTGGTGTTTCAAAAACATATCCAAAGGCAGCGTTGGCGCGCGCGAATGTACGATCATCCATGAAAACGGAAATCCGCGCGCGCTGGACAAGCGCAAAGGGCCGCATGTCATCAATGCCATGCAGATGATCAGCATGTTCATGGGTGTAGACAGCACCATCCAGGCGCGGCACTTCGGCGTCGAGCATCTGAGCTCGAAAATCTGGACCTGTATCAATCACGCAGTAGGTTATGCCGTCAGGGCCATTGCGTGTGAGCAGGACGGCACAGCGGCGACGGTGATTCTTTGGGTTAGATGGATCGCAGGCGCCCCAGCGTTCTTCGTGTGTTGTCCCCCCTACCCTGGGCACTCCAGCCGACGACGCGCAGCCAAGAATGGTGAGCGTCACCGTCATCCAAGCTTTACCTTCCTGAAAAGACGCTGAAAATTGGCGGTTGTTAGGTCAGCTAGATGTTCCGTCGCCATGCCGCGAATCTCGGCGAGGACCTTTGCAGTGTTGGTCACAAAGGCTGGTTCGTTGCGCTTGCCGCGGAACGGTACGGGTGCCAGATAGGGTGCGTCAGTTTCAACAAGCAGCCGATCCTCTGGCATCTGCGCTGCGATATCCCGCAATTCCTGGGCAGTTTTAAAGGTCAGTATGCCGGAGAAGGATACATAAGCGCCGAGCGCGACGCTGCGTTGAGCCAGCTCTAAGCCAGACGAGAAACAGTGGAGCACCATTGGAAAAGCGCCATCGGTTTCGTGCGCATCCTCCAAGATAGCAGTCATATCATCGTCGGCTGAGCGTGCATGGATAACCAGCGGCAGGCCTGTGATCCGTGCAGCTCGTATATGGCGTTTTAGTCCTTCTGCCTGTGCCTCGCGCGGTGCATTGTCGTAATGGTAATCCAGCCCAGCCTCACCGATAGCCACTACTTTTGGATGCTCGGCCTTGGCGACCAAATCGTCCACGGTGACGTCCGGCTCCTCGCTCGCGTTATGCGGGTGAGTTCCGATCGAGCAGGTGACGCTGTCATACGCCTCAGCCACGGCTTTGATCTGATCGAACTTTTTCACCCGCGTGCAGATCGTCACCATGTGGCTGATCCCTGCCTCCCTGGCGCGTGCAATCACTGCATCGCGCTCAGGCTCAAAGTCAGGGAAGTCCAGATGGCAGTGGCTGTCTACAAGCATGGAGGCTAAGCCCCGTTACCAGCTTCTTCTTCCACATACCGTGGAAAGATTGGGGAGGGTTTTGGTAGGTCTGTGCCAGCTTTGAGAGTCCTGCTTGTACCAAGATGTTCGAACTGACGAGCTTCGCTCGGCACACTCAAAGCGTCCAGAAGCTTACCAGCGCTATCGGGCATCACCGGCTGCACAAGGATGGCGACTTTTCGCAAAGTTTCTGCTGTTGTCCACAACACGGCGGCCATGCGCTGCGGATCAGTCTTTTTCAGTGCCCATGGCTCTTGGGCGGCAAAATAGCGGTTGGCATCGGCAATCACCGCCCAAATTGGAGTTAGAACCAGGTGCAACTCTTGCTTGTCGATCGCGCTACGCGCCTGGTCGAGCAAGGCATCAGCCGATTTAAGCAGTTTTTCATCATCGGCGGTTAGCTGGCCGGGTTCGGGTACTTTGCCGTCGCAGTTCTTGCCAATCATCGACAGGGAGCGCTGCGCTAAGTTGCCAAAATCATTGGCCAAATCAGCGTTGATACGACCTACGATTGCCTCATGACTGTAATTCCCATCACGGCCAAAGGGCACTTCGCGTAGGAAGAAATAGCGCACCTGATCGCGGCCATAGTGATCAACCATTGTGAACGGATCGATGACGTTGCCGACCGACTTCGACATCTTCTCGCCCTTGTTGAACAGGAACCCGTGTCCGAACACGCGCTTGGGCAGCGCGATGCCTGCCGACATTAGAAAAGCTGGCCAATACACAGTGTGGAAGCGCACGATATCTTTGCCAATCACGTGCAGATCGGCAGGCCAATACTGCCAACGCGGATCGCTTTCATCGGGAAAACCGAGGCCGGTGATGTAGTTGGTCAAGGCATCCACCCAGACATACATCACGTGGGCATTGTCGCCAGGCACTTTGATGCCCCAATCAAAGGTGGTGCGTGAGATAGAAAGGTCTTTTAGTCCGCCTTCGACGAATTTTATCACCTCGTTACGGCGCTCATCTGGCCCGATAAAGCTGGGATTGTCTTTGTAATGTTTTAGAAGCCTATCTTGGAACGCAGAGAGGCGGAAAAAGTAGCTTTCCTCCTCAACCCACTCCACAGGTGTGCCCTGCGGGCCGAGGCGCACACCATCATCATTCAGACGTGTTTCATCGTCGCCATAATAGGCTTCGTCACGCACCGAATACCAACCGGCATAGCTACCCTTGTAGATATCGCCGGCATCTTGCATGCGCTGCCAAATCGCCTGGCTCGCCTTGTGGTGACGTTTTTCGGTGGTGCGAATGAAGTCGTCGTTGGAGCAGCCAAGAACCTCAACCATGTCCTGAAAACGTGGAGCATTCTGATCGGCGAGTTGAGCTGGCGTCATACCGGCTTCACGCGCGGTCTTGTCCATTTTCAGCCCGTGCTCGTCGGTGCCGGTCAGAAACCGCACATCGTACCCATCAAGTCGCTTAAAGCGGGCAATGGCGTCCGTGGCGAGAGCCTCATAGGCGTGGCCGATATGCGGTTTGCCATTGGGATAAGAAATGGCGGTGGTGATGTAAAAACGCTTGGACATGGAATGGTGAAAGGCTTTCTCGGCGCGGAGGGATTTCACCCTTGGCTATAGACCTGATCCAGTCGGTCGAAAAGCGTCATGATGCGTTCTGACACATCCAGATTGATGGCTTGGTGGGTGCGTATAGCTTCAGTGTGCTCGCTCCAAAGCGCAGCCAAGCTGTTTTGGGCCACCAGAGACACCGTTTGCTGCGGCGTAGCCAGTCCGTGCGGTTCAGCTTCTCCTCTTACGCGCCGCGATAGCCAATCTTCGATCAAGCCGAGCATCAATTCGCGCGTTTCTGGTGCCATGGTGGTAACACTACCAGCCAACGTCAGTCGCGCCGCAATGGTTTTGCTGTCCGGTCGTTCTCCTGCTCTCGCCGCTAGCATGCAGAAATCTTGATAGGTATCCAACGCTTGGCTGTCCTTTGACAGGCTTAGCATGTGCCCTGCCCTGCCGCTGGAAAGCGCAATAGCCATTTCACTTTGGTCGGCGTCATCCGAGAACGAGGCGAGTTGCTCGATAGACGTGCTGTCCAGAGGAGCAAACGCCAGATGACGGCAACGCGAGCGAATTGTGGGCAAGACTTGGTTGAGTGCATGAGCAACCAGGAACAAAGCGGTGCGTTGTGACGGCTCTTCTAGCGGCTTGAGAAGAGCATTGGCGCCTTCAACATTCAGCTCATCGACCGAATCAACAACCAGCACGCGCCATCCGCCGTAAGCAGCTGTTGATTGCAGCTTGTGGAGTGTTGAGCGCACGGCGCCGACTGGGATTGTCTTTGGCAGCTTCTTGCCGTCGCTGCCTGTTTGGCGATCAATCCAGTGCAGGTCTGGATGGGCACCTTGGGCAACCAGTCGAGCATCAGGGTGGCTGAGATCAACATTCAAGCTGGCGGTATCTTGGCGCGCGTTCTCTGCAACCAAGTAGGCCGCCGTTTGCGCAGCGAAACGCGCTTTGCCGACGCCTTTGGGGCCATGCAGTAACCAACCATGATGCATACGCCCGCCCTGCAACGCATCCAGCAGCGTTTTTTGAACATCGGTGTGTCCGACCAAAGGTTGATCGAGCGGCAAGCCAGTTGGTGCGGAGGGAATTTTTGCAGTGGCTTTGCGGGCCATTGGCTAAACCAGGCCGCGAAGGCGCAGACTGTCGCGAATTGTGACGGTCACCGTGTTTGGTTTTCCAGCGCCATCGATCAGGAGGCATCGTTTTGGGTTGGCTTCACACAACCAGCGAAAACCCTCTGCGACTCTGTCGTGGTAGCTCTGATCTTCCTTTTCGAAGCGATCATCGCCATCGTCCTTGGTGGACAAGCGAGCTTTGCGCCGAGATTTGGCAGTGTCTGCATCAACGTCCAGCACATAGGTTACCTCCGGCATTAGGCCGTCTGTTGCTATGGCTTCGAGCTGATCAATCGTTTCAGGCGGTAGCCCACCGACGTAGCCTTGATAGATGCGGGTAGAATCGGCAAAGCGGTCGCAAAGCACCACCTGATTGTTGGCCAGCGCTGGTTTAATCACGAGGTCCACATGTTCACGACGGGCTGAGGTCAAAAGGCATGCTTCGGCCAACGGACCTTTTTCAGCCGCGTGGCCACCGAGAAGCACTTCTCGAACGATCTTTCCGCCTGGAGAGCCGCCTGGTTCGCGGGTTTCAAGAACATCATATCCTTCGCCGCGCAGTGTTTCGCCAAGCATGGCTGCTTGGGTGGATTTGCCAGACCCCTCCCCGCCTTCGAATGAAATGAAATAGCCACCTGTTGGTTGCTTTGGTGTGCTCTTGCGTGCTGCCATGGCCTTAGAAACTTCCAGCGAACGAGATCGGTGGGATCCATCCGAGCACAAGTTCGAGAAACCCATCACGCGCGCGCTGCACCATTGATCCAGTATCGACCTGTGACGCGGCGACCAACGGCGTTTCTTGGATGATGGTTCCGTCGCGCTCCACCAACAGTCGGCCAAGTTGCTGGCCTTCGGCGATGGGTGTTGGAACAGGGCTCTCATAGACAACACGCGCACGCACGCGATCCACACCCTCGCGTGGAAGAAGAAGTTCCAAAGCCCCCTGCTCTGCCATCAGCCCGACTTCGCTTTGCGATCCGCCGTATGTGCGGGCGAACGCAATAGGCTCACCCGGTTCCGCCACACGCACGGTGCGGAAATCTTCAAAGGCATAACGCACCAAGCGGCGTGCTTCATCGACGCGGCCTTCTGGCGTGTCAACACCGGAGAGAGCAAAGACCACCCGGCGGCCATCACGGACAACTGACCCAACAAGGCCATACTGAGACTCATCGCTGAAACCGGCAAACACTCCGTCGGCACCCTCAATCTGATTATAGATTGGGTTCCGGTTGCGTTGGGTGATGTTGTTCCAGGAAAACTGATCTTCACCAAACATCGCATAGAGGCGCGGGTGAGTATCGATCAGAGCTGTCGTTATGACCACCAAATCACGTGCTGTGGTGTACATGCCAGGCTCAGGCTGACCGGTAGAATTGGTGAAAGCGCTGTTATTTGCGCCATAGTTCGCGGCCAGCTCTGTCATGCGCTCAGCAAAGGATTGCTCATCACCCGCCACACCTTCAGCCAGCGCGATTGCGGCATCATTGCCGGAGATAATTGTTAAACCGCGCAGAAGGTCAGCGATGGCAACATCGCTTCCAAGCTCTGCAAACATAGCGGCCCGGCCTGACGGCCCCCCGCCCCTGCGCCATGCATCTTCGCTGATTGGAAAAGTCGTTTCCAGGTCAAAGATTTCCTGGGCGATGCCATCGAAAATAACTGCCGTTGTTAGCGTTTTGGCCATGGAGGCAGGTTCAAAACGCTCATCGGCTTGTTGTGTGTAAAGAACTGTGCGCGAGTTCACATCATAGAGAAAGGCGTGTGGCGCACGGCTTTCGAAGGCCTGCGCCCAGGCATGCTGAGGCAGGCACGGCAGGAGCAGCAGGCTCAGAATCAAATAGCCTTGCACACGGCAAGCCAAAGCACGGCTGCCGCATGCGCACATAACTTCCATTGGCGCCATAAACGAATGCTCCCACTGCCGTGCCGACCCGGCTGCGATGGACGCCGTTAGCTGTTGGCGGCGTCTGTCACGTAGGCGTCGGTGTAGCCCTGGCTGGCCAACCTGCGCAAGAGGTCTTGCTCCGCCTGTGGTGTGGGTGCGGATGCACGCAGGCGCACTTGGGTTAGCGTACGACCTCGCGATTGTACCGGTTCGGTTACAACCTCACCAAACGATGCCAATTCGGAGCGAAGCCGCGTCACATTGGCGGGGTCGCCGAAGATGCCGATCTGGACAAGCGCTGTACGGCCGGTTGTGGGTGATTGTGATGCAGCAAGAGCGAGCACAGGCGTTTGCTGCGTTTCGCTGAGGCGGGCAACTGCTTGTGATTGCAATGCCAGGTGGCTCGCTGCGTCCAACGCATTGGCGCCCGCAGCACGATGGGCAAGCTCAATGCGAGCGTTTTGTGCCAATGAGGATTGATTGCGCTGTGTAAACCCAGCTTCTAGGTCGGTGGCCATGAAGCCAATCGCAGCGCTTGGAATGGGTGCATTGGGGATGAGTCCAGACCCAGATTGTATGGCTGGTGCCGGAAACGCTGCTGGAACTGATGCCCGTATGCCCGAAGGTGGCGCTAGAACCATCGGTGATCCAGCTGCTGGCGCAGAAGGTTGTGACAAGGCTGGTGGGCGCTGGAACTGTGGTTCGCTTTGCGGTTGACCGAACAGTGTATCGAGGAAAGATGAACGCTGTGGTGCAGACTGCCCCGTGCCCGAGGCTGGTGGTGAGCTCTCAGCAAAGGCAATTTGGCTTGGTGCCGCAACGGGTGTTGGAGCTGGAACCGGCGCGCGCGCCAGCATCGTGCCGGGATCAGCGCCGTTGAGCGGTTGGCCGTTGATTTCAGCAGAGGCTTCCAGCCAGGCGACGTCTTGTCCGTGCAGGGGCGCTCGCCCCTCATATTGGACACGCACGCGTGCAACACCATCGCCGCGGAAATCTAGCACGTCAGAAGCTCGTTTTGATAGGTCGATGATGCGGTCGTGTGCAAAGGGGCCGCGATCATTAATGCGAACGATGACTGACCGATCATTTTCTAGGTTTGTGACGCGTGCATAACTCGGCAAGGGCAGCGTCGGATGCGCCGCTGACAATGTGTATTGGTCAAAAACTTCGCCATTGGCGGTTAGGCGTCCGTGGAAACCTGGGCCGTACCAAGAAGCGATGCCGGTTCGATCGTAACTGTTATCTTCTCTAGGTGTGTAAAGGCGCCCGGCGATGCGATAGGGGCGGCCAATCTGTGCCCTACCGCCACCACGCGGCAAATTGGTTTCTTGATCAGTGACACGCGGGCTGGCCGCTACTCCGAGCGCAGCATCGTTGATGCCGTCGCCGCCTCCGCCATCACCACCGGTTGTGACCGCATTACAGCCGGCGAGCGTCAGCGCACACACACCAGCAATCGCCAACGCGCGGTTAAGCGGCCTGTGAACAAGCGATTTGACCACGGTTCCCGCAGCCGAAAAGGCGCTGAAAAGCGCCGTCGTACATCTCATCATCACGCCATACTCGATACAAATTGGCGACTGCATCGGCAACACAAACACACGTGATGCGCGATCAGCATGCTTCACAAACAGTGAAGCTAAGCTTCCAAAGTGAGGCATAAGCGTGAAGAGGGCGTTAAGCTTGCCGTCGTTGGCAGCCATTTTATTCCCCGTAGGGTATCCATATGTTTTTGATTTCGCACGACTTTCGCAGCCACTCGGGGCCTTCTGCCGCAGGTGCAAACCAGTCGAGCTCGCGACCATAGTCCACAAATGTGCGCTTCAAGTTGCCGGCTGACAGGGACTCCACCTTGGTGGAAAGGTCTTGTGACCCAAATGCCCAAAGTGCATCGACATCGGCGTGGCTTGCCAGAACTTCCCCCAATTCTTGAGAGTCGCCTGTGACGATATTGATGACGCCGGCTGGCACATCGGACGTTTCAAGAACCGAATAGAGATCCGTCGCAGCCAGCGGATTTGCCATACTGGGCACGATAACCACACGATTGCCCATCGCAATCAATGGAGCAGCCAGGCTTATCGCACCTAGCAGAGGCGCTTCATCCGGGCAAACAACGCCAACAACGCCAATCGGCTCATTCATTGCCAAGGCCACGCCACGTAAAGGCGGCACATGCACGCGGCCATCGTTTTTGTCGGCGTAGGCGGCGTATGTAAACAGCCGATTGATCGCAGCATCCACCTCTTTGGCGGTTTTCGCTGGTGTGGTTCCCGCAACGTTTGCCATACGAGCAGCGAATTCCTCGGCTCGAACAGAGAGGTTTTCAGCCAGGTAGTAGAGGACCTGCGCACGATTGTGTTCGGTTGCAGCCGACCAACCAGTCGCCTTGCGTGCCGCGACCACCGCATTGCGGACATCTTTGCGGTTGCCAACGCCGACCTCTCCAACAATCTCGCCTTTCGGCGAGGCCACGGGTCGTGAATAGTTGCCATCAGGGCGCGCTTGTTTGCCGCCAATGTAGAGCTTGGCTGTGCGATCGATGGCCGGTGTGTCAAAGCCTCCCGCATGGGGCTTGGGTTCTGGCAGAGTTCCAGCTTGGCGAGGCTTTGCGTCTTTCCAGAGTTTTGGTTTCAGATACTCAAAGGCGCCTTCGCGGCCCCCTTCCCGACCAAAACCGGATTCTTTTTTGCCACCAAAACCGACAGAAGCATCGAACATGTTGGTGGCATTCACCCAGACCACGCCGCTGTCGAGCTTAGCGGCGACATTGAGTGCCAAGCCGATGGTTTCGGACCAGATGGATGCGGCCAGACCATAGCGAGAATGGTTGGCAAGTTGCACGGCCTCATCCGGTGTACGGAAGGTCATGGAGACTGCAACGGGGCCAAAAATCTCCTCGGTCGCAACGGTGGAAGAGGTCCCAACATTGGACAGTAACGTAGGCGGGAAATAGCTTCCTGTGGCCGGAATGGCACCGGAGGGTTGATGCAGCGTTGCACCTTCTTTCACACCCTGATCGACCAGCATCTTGATCCGTTCGAGCTGAACAGGCGCGACGATAGCGCCCATATCGATGGCTTTGTCGAGCGGCGCGCCAACGCGCAGCGTTTCCATGCGTCGGGTGAGCTTAGCGATGAAGGCGTCTGCGATGCCCTCCTGCAACAAGAGGCGCGACCCAGCACAGCAAACCTGGCCCTGATTGAACCAGATCGCATCAACCACGCCTTCGATAGCGCCATCCAAATCAGCATCATCGAACACGATGAAGGGCGATTTGCCGCCTAGTTCCAATGTCAGTGACTTACCACTACCGGCCGTCTGCTTGCGAATGATCCGCCCAACATCGGTTGAGCCGGTGAAAGCAACCTTGTCCACATCGGGGTGATCAACCAGCGCAGCACCGGTATTCCCCTCACCTGTCACGATGTTCAGCACGCCTGCTGGCAGACCTGCTGCTTGTGCCAACTCAGCGATCAAAAGTGCCGTGAGCGAGGTAAACTCAGCCGGTTTCAGCACCACCGTGTTGCCCAGCGCCAAGGCCGGCGCAATTTTCCACGCCAGCATGAGAACCGGGAAATTCCAAGGGATAATCTGCCCGACGACACCGACTGGATCGTGATCGGGAAACTCTTTGTCCTGAAGCTGTGCCCAACCGGCATGGTGATAGAAATGCCGCGCAGCCAGCGGCACATCGATGTCGCGTGTTTCGCGGATTGGCTTGCCATTATCAAGCGCCTCAATGACGGCGATCAGGCGAGCATTGCGCTGGATTGCACGCGCCAGTGCGTAAAGGTGTCTCGCGCGGACATGCCCCGGCAGAGCCGCCCATTTCTTTTGTGCTTTTCGGGCAGCTTTCACCGCAGCGTCCACATCCGCATCTGATCCTTGCGAAAGCGTTGCCAGATGTTCACCGGAAGCGGGTGCATGGCTATCGAACGTGGCTTCGCCTTTGATGAACTGGCCATCGATAAAGTGACCAAACGCTGCGCCATGTTTGGCGATCCAAGCTCGTGCATCACCATCGGCTTCCGGCGCAGGGCCGTAATCCATTGTGTCGAAATAGTCAGCAACGCTCATGAGCGGATCATCCAATTGGGTGGCGAAGGAAGGCGGAGTATGCGCCAGTAACATGGTGTTCAAGCTGGCGCTCAATATCGGCCAGCAGGCTCGAAGCGCCGATACGGAAGAGATCAGGTTCCAACCATTCGCGGCCCAGTTCTTCCTTCATCAGGAATTGATAGTTCAGCACATCCTTGGCGGTGGATATGCCGCCAGCAGGCTTGTAGCCAATTTTGATGCCGGTGCGTTCTTCATAGGCACGGATGCAGCGCAGCATCGTCAGCGAGACCACAAGAGTGGCGTTGACGCCTTCTTTGCCGGTGGAAGTTTTGATGAAGTCGGCGCCGGCCATCATGCAAACAAGCGATGCACGGGCGACATTGCGCAGCGTCTTGATATCGCCGGTGGCAAGGATCGCTTTCACATGGGCATCACCGCACGCTTCGCGATACTCACGCATTTCATCGTAGAGCGCTTGCCAGTTTCCGGTGAGCACATGTTCGCGCGTGATGACAATATCGATTTCCTGCGCCCCATCCGCAACCGATTCCTTGATCTCCTGAACCTTCAAATGATGCGGTGAGAGACCGGCAGGAAAGCCCGTTGAAACGGCTGCGACGGGGATTCCAGTCCCCTCAAGCGCGTCCACAGCGGTGGCGACGAAACGGTGATAGACGCACACCGCACCAGTGGTGAGGTTGCGCTCGGCCATGCCAAGCGCCTCAAGCAAATCTGGGCGCACGGGTCGAGCAGCTTTAGTGCACAGGCGGCGCACACGTCCCTCTGTGTCATCGCCATTGAGTGTCGTGAGATCGATGCAGGTCAGCGCTTTCAGCAGCCAGGCAGCTTGGGCGTCCTTTTTCACCGTGCGGCGGCCGGGCAGTGTGGCGACCCGGCGTTCAGTCGCTGATAGATTGACGCGCACATCACGGACCCAACCAAGATCGAGTTCCATCGCTTCGTTGCGAGGATGATGGGGAGCGTTGTGGCCAAGATGTGCATCTGGCGTGATGGGGGTGACATTGGATGTCATCGGCTTTACCCGCTTGCGTGTCATGGACCACGCCGCAACGTGGAGAGCACCTTGCTTAGCATGGCAGATCGATCAGGGGCCAGTGTTGTGATCCGCTTGAGGTGGCCCAGAATTCGTTTTTGGAAAGGTTGATGAATGCACACGCCGACGTCGATCCCAGATGGAACTGTTTTCGCCCGAACTGCGTGCAGTGAGGTGGGCGTGGACCCATCTGTCGGCAATGTGCCGCATCTGGTGTTCCACTGGCAGGGCAAGACATTGGCACCGCTTCATCGTGCGCCATGGGTTGAGGACAATTCTTTTCCCGAGGACATGCCGCCGGTTGATCGCAAGCTGTCTGGAGATTTTGTGTGTGCACCCTTTGGATTGAGCGATGTTGAGCCGTCTCCGCCGCATGGCTGGAGTAGCAACAGCGCATGGAGCCTTGAAAGTGACAACGAGGATGGCCTTCATTTCACGTTGGATAAGGCAGTTCTTGGCGCGCGGCTGACGAAGCATGCCCGCCCTGCCCCCGATGCGCCCCTGCTCTACCAGGCGCACACTATTGATGGCGGATCAGGAGGGCTGACGTTTGCGCACCATCCGATGATGCGTGTCGCTGGTGGGGCGCGTCTTTTCACGTCACCCAAACGCTTGGCTGTGACGCCAGACGTTCCGATTGTTGAGGGTCGCCATGCACTGCAAAACGGTGTCGCGACTGCTGATCACACAGCAATTCCAGCAACGCAAGGAGGGACTATCGATGTGATGCGGTTGCCCATCGCCGATGGCAATGAGGACTTTGTCGCTTTGGTCGAGGCTGAAGAATCAGAGCTGGGTTGGACTGCGGTTATCCGTGAGGCCTTCGACGATATTGTTTTCGTGTTGAAAGACCCGTCCGTTTTGCCCCTCACGATGCTTTGGCACTCCAATGGTGGTCGTGAAGACGCTCCTTGGAGTGGTCGCCATCGCAACGTGCTTGGCATCGAAGATGGCATTGCTGCTGGCGCGGCCGGTCACAAAGCAGCGCTTGGTGAGACCGTATTTTCCAAAGCCGGTGTGCCAACTGTTTTGAGTTTGGCGGAGGGCAAGACCTACCGCATCGCTCATGTGATTGGTGCGGTGCCCCGCCCTGCTGGCTGGTATGCAGTCAGCAACGTCACAATTGATGGTGACGTGCTCTCAATCCACGAAGCGAACGGTGGAACAATGGATATGCCGTTTGACCCTAACTTTTTTGGTCGTTTGGCTTAGGCCTCTTTGGAGCGGTTTTGCTGGTTTCCAAATGTGCGTCTGAAAAGACCCAAGGACCGCGAACGCCTGGAATGCCTTCGGGCGTAATCCGCAGACCTCGCGCAGCGATTTGCTCATCTTCTAAAGCTTCACCGACGGTGTTGATGGGTCCTGCGGGTACGGTCGCATCCTCAAAGGCTGAGAGCAGATCCGCTGATAGGCGCGAGCGTGTGGCCTGCGTTAGGTGATCAATCAAAGGTTCGCGATTGGCAACGCGCGCTGCGTTGGTCGCAAATCGCTCATCACCTGGCAGTTCTTGAAGTCCTAAAACGGTGCAGCACCTTGCAAACTGATCGTCATTGCCGACGGCGATGTTGATGTGCCCATCCTTGGTTTGGAAGGTCTGGTAGGGCGCGATATTGGGGTGTGCGTTGCCCAGGCGAGTGGGGCTGTTGCCACTGGCCAGATAGTTCATCGTCTGATTGGCGAGCAGAGCAACTGAGCAATCGAAGAGCGCCATATCGATGTGCTGGCCTCGCCCCGTGCGATGACGTTGCTCGACAGCGGCCAGAATGCCCATTCCGCTGTACAGCCCGGTCACCAGATCGGAGATGGCAACGCCGGTTTTTTGCGGCCCACCATCTTCCTCGCCGGTAATCGACATCAGGCCCGACATGCCCTGAATCATGAAGTCATAGCCCGCACGCTGTGCATATGGCCCTGTCTGCCCAAAGCCGGTGATCGAGCAGTAGATAAGGCGTGGATTGCGTTTGGAGAGGCTTTCATAGTCAAGGCCGAACTTGGCGAGCGTGCCGACTTTGAAGTTCTCGATCACGATGTCGGCGCTGTCGACAAGATCAAGCACTGTCTGCCGGCCTGCTTCTGTTTTGAAGTCAGCAAAAACAGATGTCTTTCCGCGGTTGCAGGCATAGTAGTAAGCCGCCGAAGTATCGTCGTCCTGCTCAATAAATGGTGGTCCCCATGTACGGGTGTCATCGCCTTTCGGGCCTTCGACTTTGACAACCTCAGCACCCAGGTCTGCCAGCGTTTGCCCTGCCCAAGGACCTGCCAGGATGCGGGCCAGTTCGATGACTTTGAGGCCTTTGAGCGGCGCGGAAACTTCCGACATAGACAGTCCCTACAGTTGCAGGTGTGGCTGATCTTTTTTGCCAAACCAAAAACAAAAAAGCCCGCCGATCTGGCGGGCTTTCGATAATGGCGGGCACGGAGGGATTCGAACCCTCGATACGGCTCAACACCGTATACTCCCTTAGCAGGGGAGCGCCTTCAGCCACTCGGCCACGTGCCCATTCGCCGTCGCTTGTCAAACGGGAACGGCACTTTGTCAACCACGAGATCGTGGCTTCTGTGACCGATAAATGGCTAGCAGCTTAGAAGCCGCCGCAACGCTTCACGATTGCGTTGTAGTAGTAGAAATCTGTAGAGCCTGGCTCAACGCGATTGCGCATTTCGCGCGCGAACTGGAGTTCAGTTAGACGCTCTTGTTCAGCGCGAAGACGCTGTTCGTTGAATTTGGCGAAAGCTTGCTCGATACCTGAGGTGATGGCTTTGATCATTGGCATGGGGGTTGATCCTAAAAGAGTGAGTTCTGTCGGGGGGTGACGAGATGCATCTAAGCGTGTTTTCGCCCCACGAGGAGACCTAAGAAATCAAACCAGCCATGCAATTTGTGCAGAGCAACATTAACAGCATTTTCAGCTTTGCCTTGTTGCTCCACCCAGCCAAGAACCAGAGTGACCTGGCCTTGGCAGATCAAACGAAATACACTCAGGACTTTGTTGCAAGAAAACTGCGTGCTGATGAAAGTGCCTGAGCTAGTTGTGTTTTTGACAACTCGCCAGCGATTTCTTCGCGGTAGGTTTTTGCTGCCTGCTTGCCACGCAAACATGCCAGGTTGAACCATTTGTGTGCCGCAACAAGATCAACGGCAACCGAGCGACCGGTTGCGTACATCATGCCCAGATCGAAGAACAGATCGCCTTCATCAGCACGCTGACCAAGATAGCCAGCTTCGAATTCGTTGAGTGCTAAACGTGCCATTTTATGTGCCTCCCATTGGCTTAAGTGGCCGTGACGTCCCCAAAACGTCGATGGGATGGAGTATGGCGACGGGGTTTGAATCGGTCGCTAAAATTTGCCCTTAATTGAAAGCAAATACGATCTTTATCTTCCGCTAACGCTACGACACGCGGTAACCATTCAAACCTAGGCAGTATCTGGCATTGCAAAGGCAAGCTTCTGCTCGCCTTTACTTTTCGTGGTCTGACTTTTTTACGCTTCGTCAAGCATGGCAAGCATTGCGGTTGCACCTGAATTTTCAGCTTCCCCAGGTGAATCCTCAATCGCTATCTTTGTGACAACGCCATTGTCGACCAATGCTGCATAGCGCTGTGAGCGTATGCCCATGCCAAATGCTGTGCCATCCATCACCATATCGGCAGCCTTGGTGAAAGTTGCACTGCCATCTGAAAGGAAGAGTACACTGTCACCGGTATTGGATGCATCCTTCCACGCTTTCATCACGTGAACATCGTTGACGCCAACCACCGCGATTGTGTCGACCCCTTTGGCTTTGATGGCATCAGCGTGTTCGACATATCCTGGAAGGTGGTTGTTGTTGCACGTCGGCGTGAACGCCCCAGGCACAGCGAACAAAACAACCTTTTTGCCGCCGAAGAGCGCGTCTTTGCTCGTCTCTTCTGGGCCATCAGCGGTGATTGCGGCAAGGGTTACGTCAGGAAGGGATTGGCCAACTGTAAGCGGCATGGAAGTCTCCAGGTTTGTGGTTGTTGCTGAGCATGTAAGGCGTGACGCGATTAGAACCAGTGCCAAGCCGAGCGAAAAAGACGGGTGTTATCGTTGACCTTGAACGCCATTTGAAAAAACTACCATGCGGTTGCCCGGCTCAACGACGGTAACGCGCGAAATGGGTGTTTCCCATCGCCACTCCCCGCTTAGTGCGATGGCGCCCTGAGGCCGGTTATCTGACGCTTGCAAAAGAACATGGTGCCCTTGCTCATCCTCGGCGACAGCAAAACTCCCCTGCGCATTTGGGGTATCTGTGAAGATCGAGATCTCAGTCCCGTGATGCTCTAGGATCAAATCATTCAGCGGTTGCCCACTTGCCGTAAGGTTACTTTCTAGGGCGAAAATTTGAGCCATCGTGACTTCTGGCTGCACAACCAAATCATGCATCGACGCTGATAGTTCGACCCGTTCCGGGAGGCAAAGCTCTGCGCAGAGACCAATGTTCAAGGATAGATGAATATACACGGGGCTATCAGCGTTTTCAGAACGTACGACCACCGGCCAAAGCGTTGGTGTTTGGTAGCCTATCGATGTTCCGTTGCTTTCCTGAAACAGCAAAGGCTCGGGGAACTTCACCCTTATCGACGCCACATTCTCGCTCGCTTGCCAGTCAAAATCAGGGGCCAGGCCAAAACGGCCCGGTTGGCGCCAATATGTTTTCCACCCACTGTTGAGATCAATTGAGATGAACAACAAGTGTTCGCCCTCGTCTAAGGAGATAACATCCGCGAGCAGCGTCTGCGCCATGGCTGGAGCTGCCTGCATACTGATGGTCGCTCCCTCCAAGGTAACGGATGCGCGTGTCTCTGTGGCTGCCGCTGGCATTGATGCCACCCAACTGAACATTGCGATCAGAATCATCGCGAACTTTGCTTCGCTGGTCAGTTTGGGCTGGCCTTTACGGTCAGGAGAGGCAATCAATGGCGTTTTCAACGGCAACGTGATCGATCATGGCGCCGCTCCCTTTTGGTTTGTAAGTATCGAGCTTGATCATGGATGAGTTTCCAAGCCTTGCCGGTCAAGTGCTGATCGCTATGCCGTCCATCGGCGATGAGCGTTTTGAGCGCACTGTCATCTACCTTTGTGTTCATGATGAGCACGGAGCCATGGGTGTTGTTGTGAACCGGCCAACATCCGACAAAACTGTTGGCGATATTCTCGACGAATTGGGTCTTACAAGCGACACTGAGACGAGCGACATGGCGGCACTGCCTGATCATCAGTCTGCTCGATTAGAAGGCCGTGTATTGCTTGGCGGGCCAGTGGAAAAAACACGCGGCTTTGTGCTGCATTCGCCTGATGTGGTTGAGCGAGATGGCACGGTTGCGGTAACCGATGATGTGCATTTGAGCACCAAAATGGATGTGCTGCGCGACATCAGCCTTGGAAATGGACCTGAGCATTTTTTGCTCGCGCTTGGCTTTGCCAATTGGGGTGATGGGCAACTGGACCATGAGATGCTGCAAAACGCGTGGCTGGCCGCGCCAATGGGCGCACAGGCTTTGTTTGAAACGCCGCCAGAGCTTCACTATGCGGCCAGCCTGTCCAATCTTGGTGTTGATATGAACAAGCTCTCGCCAGTGGCCGGTCGAGGCTAACACATTCGTTTGCCTGACCGACCCGGAATAGCGTCTATTTGGCGCGCTGGTTGAAGAGCACCTTTTTGTCCTCGTCTGACATCGGCTTTCGCCATTCAGATCCTATAGCCAGACCGCGTTCAACCGCAGGACGTGCCATCATGGTGTCGATCCAACGACCAACATGAGGGAAGTCTGCAATATCCATTTGCTGGCGTTCCCAGCCACGTGCCCAGCCGATGCATGCCATATCGGCAATGGAGTACTCGCCGATAATGTAGTCCTTGCCGTCCAGCTGTTTGTTCAGCACACCATAAAGACGGTGGGTCTCATCGGTATAGCGCTTCTTGGCGTAAGGCACATCTTCGGGGGCGTATTGGTTGAAGTGATGGTTTTGGCCCAGCATCGGGCCAAACCCGCCCATCTGCCACATGAGCCATTCCTCTGCTTTTACCCGCTCGCGCTCATCTGCAGGGTAAAAGGCACCAAACTTGCGTCCGAGATATTGCAGGATCGCGCCCGACTCAAAAACCGAGATCGGCTGTCCGTCAGGCCCTTCAGGATCGATGATTGCCGGCATGCGGTTGTTGGGTGAGAACGCCAAAAACTCGGGCTTGAACTGGTCGCCCTTACCGATATTGATTGGATGAACGTTGTAAGGAATATTCAGTTCTTCTAGATAGATAGATACTTTAAAGCCGTTGGGAGTCGGCCAGAAGTACAGGTCGATAGGTTTGGTTTGGGTCGCCATGACGCCATCCTTAAAGTCGTTTGGTAAGCGGTGATTTTGGACCAGCGTGATTGCGCATCGGCCCCACCAGGAGATGGCATCAATCTATGTATCTGCGGGCGAATGAAAAGGCAGGTTTGGTCAGATTTGTGCTTTGGCTCACAAAGCTGTGATCCGTTCTCGGCGGTAAAACGCCCATCGGTAAGGATTTGCTGACGCTTTTTTCCGATTCTAGAAGCGTGTTATTGGAGTAACCCTGCTTGGAACTTGGGCCTGCTTTCTCCGCCCCCCTTGCCGCACCGCGCAGCCCATCAGCTGACGTGGGGATTAGTGCTGGGCGCGAGAAAGTCGGCGGGAAACCCGACAAGCCAACGCAACCGGGCGCAACGTCCAACACCGGCGAGCCGCTTACCAAAGAGCAGGAATCGCAAATTCGCGAACTGAAAAAACGCGATGCGGAGGTTAAGGCACACGAACAAGCGCATGCCGCTGTTGGCGGTGCCTATGCCAGTGCGCCGACATACACCTACGCCAAGGGCCCCGACGGCAAGAGATACGCTGTGGGTGGCGAGGTACAAATCGATACCTCACCAGAGCGCACGCCTGACGCCACCATTCGCAAGATGGATGTTGTTATCCGCGCTGCGCTGGCGCCTGCCGAGCCTTCCTCGCAGGATCGTGCGGTTGCCCGTCAGGCGCAGCAGCAGAGGCTGGAAGCGCAACAACAATTGGCCCAACAACAAGCTGATGAGCGCAAACCTGGTGCACCCAAAGAAGGTGAGAGCGCAGATGCTGTGGGAATGGATGCTGGTATCCTTGCACAGATCATGAGCCAGGCAGAAGGCGGCACTGAATCTGCTCCAGAAATCAGTCCTTCAAGCGCAGCCAATGCCGCAGCGGCCTACCAATCCAATGCAGGGCTGGCCGCGCAACTCTTTGGTGGGGCAGGCTAGGTATTGGCTAGCTAGGCTCCGCCAGTGTTGCGACCGAGAAGAGCACGCTGAACTGCTCACACCAAATGACAACTGAACCAAACTGGCTGACATCGACATCGTCAGGAATGGTGTAGGTTTGATCGCCGATATTGCCCTTGAGCTGGCCAAGCGACACCCATTCACTGGCAAGCACAGCGCCTGATGAAAATGGTGCATCTTCCGCCACGAGCCACACTTCGAGGTCTGGACCATTGGTCACCTCAAACTCTGTGAAGCGTATGAGGTGGGAGCCGGTGGCCGTCTGCAGCAGCATCGCGTTGCCTGCGCCCTGATGCGCGCGGTCGGCATCTTGGAAGGTGCCCTCGCCAACCACGGACACCATCAGTTCATCTGGCAGCGCTTCAGAAACGACTTGGTCGATCCAAAGGGGCGAGAAGAGATACCAGAACGCGTTGCCTGCAAGGAAACCGACAACGAAGACCGGCAAGGCTATTTTTAGGAAACGCATCATGGTTTCTATCCTTCTGTAATACCCAGCTTTTTACGAACTAGGGCCTGAACCGCTTGAGGGTTGGCCTTGCCACCCGTGGCCTTCATCACCTGCCCAACAAACCAGCCTGCCAAATTTGGTTTTGCCTTAGCTTGTTCCACCTTATCAGGGTTTGCGGCGATGACTTCATCCACGGCTGCCTCAATCGCTCCAGTATCGGTGACCTGCTTCATGCCACGATCTTCAACGATCTGGCGTGGGTCACCACCTTCGGACCAGACGATTTCAAAAACGTCCTTGGCGATTTTACCAGAGATGGTTTTCTCACCGATCAAATCGATGATTGCGCCCAGTTGGTCTGCGTTCACTGGGCTATCGGAGATCGCCACGCTCTCTTTGTTTAAGCGACCAAACAGCTCGTTGATGGTCCAGTTGGCGGCAAGTTTGCCGTCCCTGCCCTTGGCAACCTGATCGAAGAAATCGGCACGCTCTTTTTCCGCAACCAGAACGGATGCATCGTACGGCGTGATACCGTAGTCAGCGATGAATCGCTCTTTGATCTGGTCTGGTAGTTCTGGCAGATCAGCCGCCAAGGCATCCACAAATGCCTGATCGAATTCCAGCGGCAGCAGATCAGGATCTGGGAAGTAGCGGTAGTCATGCGCCTCTTCCTTTGACCGCATGGACCGGGTTTCGCCCTTCACAGAGTCGAATAACCGTGTTTCCTGGTCGATGGATCCACCATCTTCCAGGATTGCGATTTGACGGCGGGCTTCATATTCGATGGCCTGCACCGCAAAGCGCATAGAGTTGACGTTCTTGATCTCGCAGCGTGTGCCCAATGGCTCGCCAGCACGACGTACCGACACGTTGATGTCAGCGCGCATGGACCCTTCTTCCATGTTGCCATCGCAGGTGCCCAGATAGCGCAAAATGGAGCGTAGCTTGGTAAGGTAGGCGCGCGCTTCTTCAGACGAACGGATGTCGGGCTTGGAGACGATCTCCATCAGCGCGACGCCCGACCGATTGAGATCAACAAAGCTCATCGTTGGATGCTGATCATGAAGTGATTTGCCAGCATCCTGCTCCAGATGCAGGCGTTCGACGCCCACTTGGAACGACGTGCCGTTGACAAGATCGACGGTCACGATCCCCTCGCCCACGATTGGATCGAGAAACTGCGAAATCTGATAGCCTTGCGGCAGATCAGGATAAAAATAGTTCTTGCGATCAAAAACGGAACGCTTGTTGATCTTTGCTTTAAGGCCAAGGCCTGTTCGCACCGCCTGTTTCACGCACTCTTCGTTGATGACGGGCAACATGCCGGGCATGGCAGCATCAACCAGCGAAACATTGGTGTTGGGCGCCGAGCCGAACTGGGTAGACGCACCAGAAAACAGTTTGGACTGACTGGTCACCTGCGCGTGCACTTCAAGGCCAATGATCAGTTCCCAGTCGCCGGTGGCGCCGGGAATGAATTTAGCCGGATCAGCTTGGCGCATCTCGGTGTAGTTGGCGGGCTGGTTCATAGGTGTCTCTCTGGCAGGATATTGGGTTTGTATTGCCGATATAAAGATTAGGTGCAGGCGTTCTTGGCCCAGCGTTTCAAAGCGTAAAATCCGGCTGAGCCCAGGGCAAAGCAACCGGCAATGATTATCAGTGAACCGTTGGCATCCCCCTGCCCGCGGCTCGCGTTCACAACGACCAACAGGAGCAGCAGCGCCGCTGTCACAACCATCAGAATAGCTAGAATGCCAGCGAAGATGTCCAGCAGCATTCGCGATAGCGGCATCGTGCTCATGAGGCATGTTCGCTGGTTGATGCATCCATCTTGTGGTCCTCGCGATCGATCGCCAGATCAATCATGGTGCGCCAAAGCTTCTCGGTAAGATCAGGATCAAAGCCAATGCCCTCCGCCTGCGCGCGGGCATTCGCAACCACCTCTTCCACCCGTTCATGCACACGGGCCGGCATAGCCAGTGCTGGTTTCAAGTCAGCAGCACGATCAATGAAAGCAAAGCGCTCTGCGAGCAGAGAGACGATCATTGGGTCAAGCGTATCGATGCCGACCCGTACTTCCGCCATGGAGTCAGCTATAGCGGCATTCGGCCGTGACAACTGCTTGCCGAGGAGTGCCTTGGGGTAGCTTACGCCCTGCAACGACTCAGATGGTGCTGTGTGTACATTGAGCAAGGCATAACCATGCGTGCGGTAAAAATTGCTGGCACGTGTGTTGTGTGCATGGGTCGTCAGCCAAGAACAGCTAAAGCCCCATTGTTTGATCTGCGCTTCGCAAGCCGACAACAATACTGCGCCAATACCTTTGCCGTGATGGGCCGGATCAACCCAAACATCGCTGATTTCATCAGAGCGACCCTCTGTGGCAGCGAAGCCTAAAAGTGTGCCTTGCTGCTCTGCGACAATTATCTGTCCGACAGCATCCGTGATGAAGCGTGTGAAGGCCACGTGGATATCGGCCTCGCGTCCCGCGAAGTCAGGCAGTTTGCCGATTGATGTCGCCATGGCTGCTGTTGCCAGCTGTACCAATGCATCTACATCGCCAGGTTGGCCGCGTCGCAGTGTAAGGGGGAAGAGCGTGTTCACCAGCCCGCTACCACCACTTGGTCGGCGCAAAGTGCCCGGCTTGCTTCTCAATCAGCGAGCCGATCGTAAACAGCGTCTCTTCTTCGAACGGGCGCCCGATGAGCTGTAAGCCCAGCGGCAGGCCATCTTTGCTGAGGCCAGCAGGCACAGACATGCCTGGCAAACCGGCCATGTTCACCGTCACCGTAAAGATGTCATTGAGATACATCTCGATGGGTGAGGCTGTCGCCATCTCGTTGACACCGAAAGCTGCGCTTGGCGTTGTCGGTGTTAAAATTGCATCCACGCCATCGGCATAGACTTTTTCAAAGTCCTGTTTGATGAGCGTGCGCACGCGTTGTGCCTGCTTGTAGTAGGCGTCGTAGTAACCTGCTGAGAGCACATACGTACCGATCATGATGCGGCGTTGCACTTCCTGACCGAAGCCCGATGCGCGGGTGTTTTCGTAGAGTGCCTGAATGTCTTCGCCGGGTTCACGTTTGCCGTACCGCACGCCATCGTAGCGCGCGAGGTTCGATGAGGCTTCGGCAGGCGCAACAATATAGTAAGCTGGCAAAGCATATTTGGTGTGTGGCAGTGAGATGTCGCGAATCTTAGCGCCGGCTTCGCGCATCCAGGTAATGCCGGTTTGCCAAAGCTCTTCGATTTCCGCCGGCATACCATCCATGCGGTACTCTTTGGGGATGCCGATCGTTTTGCCTGCAATGGACCCGCCCAAGGCTTGTTCGTAGTCAGGCACTGGAAGGTCCACGCTGGTGGTGTCCTTGGTGTCCACCGATGCCATGCTTTTGAGCATGATTGCTGCATCGCGAACATCACGAGTGATGGGGCCCGCCTGATCCAACGACGAGGCAAATGCTACAACGCCCCAGCGCGAGCAGCGCCCATATGTTGGCTTAACTCCGACAGTGCCGGTGAAAGCGGCCGGTTGGCGGATCGAGCCGCCGGTATCGGTCGCTGTGGCCCCGGCACACAGCCATGCAGCTACGGCTGCTGCCGAACCGCCCGACGATCCACCAGGCACCAGATCAGCGTTGGAGCTTGTTGAGCGCCATGGATTGATCACTGGGCCGTAAGCGGATGTCTCATTGGATGAGCCCATCGCAAACTCATCCATATTGAGTTTGCCAAGCATGACCGCGCCATCATCCCATAGGTTTTGGGTAACCGTCGACTCATAGCGTGGTTTGAAATCGTGCAGAATGCCGCTAGCAGCCTGTGTGTGCACACCCTTGGTTGCAAACAGGTCTTTGATCCCAAGTGGAACGCCTTCTAGAGCACCGCCCTCGCCTTTGGCCAGTTTGTTGTCGCTTGCTGCTGCCATGGCGCGTGCTCGGTCTGGCGTTTCAACAATGTAAGCGTTCAGCTTGTCATTGGCCGCCTCAATAGCCCCGAGATAGGCATTGGTCAGTTCCAGTGCCGTGAAGTTCTTGTCGCGCAGGCCATCGCGCGCCTGGGCAATTGTGAGGGTGGTCAAATCGGTCATCGCATGGGTCTTTTCAAAATATCTGCTGCTTGCAAGCTCGTGTTATTCAACAACACGAGGCACCATAAAGAAGCCATCTTCGCTTGCGGGGGCGTTGGCGATTACGTCATCAGCAATGTTGCCGTCGGTCACGACGTCTGCGCGCAACCGCATCTTGGTCGCAACAACTGATGTCATGGGCTCCACGCCGTTGGTATCCACTTCGTCTAGCTGCTCAACAAAGGCCAAGATGGTGTTGAGTTCTTCACGCATTGGCTCAATGCGCTCGTCTTCCAGGCGGATACGGGCAAGATGTGCGATGCGGCGCACGGTGTCGCTGTCTACACTCAATGTGGGTAAACCTTGTTCGGGCACATGCCTTGCGGACATATGCACAGCTGCAGGAAAATGCTGGCAGGGTGATAGCGCGCGACCCGAATGGGTTCAAGCGAGGTTGAAGTGGTGATACGTCACACGAACGGTGCTCGCAAAGTTAGAGAAACTTTTGATGTACCTCCGCAATCAAAGACGAAACAAAAAGAAAAGAGCAAAACGCAATGCCGCACAGTCAACATTCCACTCTCCAAACGCGAAATGCCAGCGAAGCCGTCGATGCACTGACCGAGCTTTATAATGATGAGACCGCACGGCTGCGTGACGCGTTTTATGAGCATATGGGTTCATTGGATGGTAGGGACAGCGGCAAGCGATCTGGCCAAGGAAAAGTGCGCGGCTTTTATCCCTTTGTTCGCTTGGCCACCGAATCCTATGCAGAAGTCGACTCGCGTCTTGCGTATGGCCATGTGACCCGGCCTGGTCGGCATGAAACCACGATCACCCAACCGGAACTTTATCGCACCTATCTGCTGGAGCAGATAGGTGCCCTCATTGAAAACCACGACGTGCCGGTGGAAGTTGGGTTGTCCGATACACCGATTCCGATCCACTTCGCGTTTCCCGATGGCATGGTGTTTGAGGGTGATGGAACGCTGGAGGATGACCGCCCCCTGCGTGACTATTTTGATGTGCCAGATTTGGGCATCACCGATGATGCCATTGTGAACGGTGTAGCCCCTTCGTTACAGAATGAACCCTTTCCGTTGGCGCTATTCACAGCGCCGCGCACTGATTATTCACTCTATCGTTTGAAGCACTACACGGCCACGCCTCCAGAAGCCTTTCAAAACTTTGTACTTTACACGAACTATCAATTCTACATCGATGAATTCATTGAATTTTCAAAGCGTGAATTGGCCAATCCGGACAGTGCTTATTCGCACTTTGTCGAACCTGGTGGGCGGACAAGTTACAACGTTCGCTTAGGGCGCGAACCCGATGGTGAAGTTGCCTCGCGGGTGCCGCAAATGCCAGCTTACCACCTGTGTGCTGGCGAACATAAAGGTATCAGTATCGTCAACATTGGCGTTGGTCCTTCCAACGCAAAGACAATAACTGACCATGTGGCCGTTCTGCGCTCTCACGCTTGGCTTATGCTTGGTCATTGCGCAGGCCTGCGAAATTCGCAGCGATTGGGCGACTACGTTCTGGCGCATGGTTATGTGCGTGAAGACCATGTTTTGGATGCGGATTTGCCGCCTTGGGTGCCGATCCCACCACTTGCTGAAGTTCAGGTGGCTTTGGAGCAGGCGGTGGCGGAAATCACAGACCTGTCTGGATATGAACTCAAACGCATTATGCGCACTGGCACAGTGGCCACCATTGACAACCGGAACTGGGAGTTGCGGGACTTTTTGGAGCCGGTTGAACGGTTCTCCCAGTCTCGCGCCATTGCACTGGATATGGAATCGGCCACCATCGCAGCCAACGGCTTCCGTTTCCGTGTGCCCTACGGAACACTTCTCTGCGTTTCGGACAAGCCTCTGCATGGTGAGTTGAAGCTGCCGGGCATGGCGAGTGCGTTTTACAAAACGCAGGTTAACCAGCATTTGCAGATCGGCATTCGAGCGATGGAGCTTTTGCGCTCTATGCCAAGCGAACGGCTGCATTCACGTAAGTTGCGAAGCTTCTCAGAATCAGCGTTTCAATAAGTGGCTGCGCCAAAAAAACTGTTTGACGCCCAAGCTTTTGTCGCCGCTGCTGGCGACAAGGGTGTCTTGCTTGGCCTTGATCCAGGCACCAAAACCATTGGTGTGGCGATCAGCGATGTGGATAGGGGCTTGGCCAGTCCCCTCACCACCATTCGGCGAACCAAGTTCTCTCAAGATGCCGCGGCGCTAGCCGATGTTGTCGCGCGTGAGGCTGTTAGCGGGTTGGTTATCGGCATGCCCTTCAATATGGATGGCACTGCGGGTCCAAGAGCCCAGTCTGTTCGCGCATTTCGCCGTACACTGGCCGAGCACATCGATCTTCCCATGCTGTTTTGGGATGAGCGCCTTTCCAGCGAGGCGGCAGGCGACGCGTTACGCGATGCAGGGAAAACCAACAGGCAACGCGAAGCGATGATCGACGCGGCAGCAGCAGCGCATATCTTGGGCGACTGCCTGGCGCATCTGCGCGGCCTCACGAATCAGTAAGCATTCCGATTTACTCTAGTGTTCAACGCGGCGCGCCTTTGTTGCGCTCCCGATGTGTGAGTGTGTACGGGATCGAAAGAATGAGCGGATTGTCGTTGGCCGACATGCGCCGGATTGGCGCAGAGCGCAACCAGAACAGCAGGTTGGATAAACCCGCTAAGCAAAGTCTGTTTTCCAAGCTGCCCTTTTCGCGCGGTGAAGATGCATCATCAGTAGGCCAACCACCCAAATCTCCGGTTGCTCGATTGGCACAGTTGAGCCGTGGTTCCACTGTGTCTGCTGCGCCAACGGAGAACTCTGGTTTGAAGTCATCATCACAGGCTTTGCCCGCCCCTGACCCTGCGACTTCCACGATAGCAAGCGAAGGAAGTTCACTCACGCACGCTGAAGCCTCCAACCCATTGCGTCAAAATACTTTGCGCCACGCTGGTGCTGGCGGTGCAGTCGGTGCGGTGCTTGGTTTGGCTGCTGCCGGTACGCCGGTTGCGTTGCCAGTTGGGGCTTTGGTTGGTGCGGCGGCAGGCAATATGGTCGGCAAACGTGCCCAGCGCATTTCGCGCGATAGCGCCAAGACTGTTGCGTTGAGACCGAAGCAAGCACCAAACCTGTTCGAGACGGCGAAGAGTGCGTGCAGCCTGGTTGAATGTGCCGAGGGATCGCTGAAGATTTCTGTCGATCAAAGCGCAGGCGTTCATGCCATTGCAGTTGGTGGTTCACGCCGATCAGGCCCAAAAGGCTACCGCCTGACAGTAGGGCTAGCGGTGTTAGCCGGCCTTAGCATCCTACAAATCGAGGCGCTGGCAGCCCATGCCTTGGTCTGCGCCAAGCTGATTGCTGAGGCAGAGGCGGTTGATGATGAAACTGTTCAACGTCTGGAAGCCCTGGATGCTTCCTTGTCGAAACGATCAAAACTCACACGGCTGTCCAATGTGGATGCTCTAAAAACCACGCACAGCCAGGCGGACCGAGCCTTCCAAAACTCTTGGGAAGAACGTTCACGCCAAGCAGATCGCTTGGTCGCGCGCTATGCTGGTCCACGTGCGCTGGTAGAGGCGTTGCTTGCTCAAGCTTTGCTCGCCGCACGTTTTTGGCAAGACGCTGCCAATGACCGCTCCTACGCTCAGAGTCTTGAAGCTCTACGCATCGGCTATGATGGTACAGAATTAGACGGAGCGCTGCACTGCGTTGCCCAGGACCGTCACCCCTCAGCCGATGCAGCGCAGATGGGATTGCCCACAGTGCTGCTGGAGCGCATTGCAAATCTCGATACCTCTTGCTCCGTACCAATTCTTCCATCGTTCAATCCGGTTCTTCTAGAGCTTCCCGCGCCAACGAAGAAAATGTTGGAGAAACGTCTGTCTGTGGCCGAAAAGCCCGGAAGAGATAAACCCGCAAAACTTACAAAACAAAAGGCGAAAGGCGAGCGATGGGTAAAGCAAGAAAAAGCGAAGAAATATCCGGCTAAATCGAAAAGCCTATTCGGCAACCTGCTGTTACGCGGTCGCCAAGCTCAAACTGTGATGCAGGATCTCGATCCTCATCTTCTGCCTCTCTACAATGCCGATGCACTCTACAAAAATGACCCTGGCGTCGGCCATGAAGCGTATCAGGCGTTGGTCGAGGCGCATCCGCGTTGGGCACTCGCACGTCTTCGTATGGCTGAAGCCCAGATTGAGATGGGCTATCCGGACTGTGTGGCCAATCTCATGACTTGTGCTGAGCGTTTGCCCAGCGCTCTGCCAACGATTTTGGACCGTCTGCAAAGTGCGCTTGCTATGGTCAGCCCGCTGGAAGAAGAACCGCTTCGCCAGGCGGTCGCTAATATGCGAAGCAATGCAAGTGTGATCGCTCAAGAGCGTGCTGAGATTGACCTTGAAAAGTTGGCGCGGTGCGCGCTCGATGAGCAAGATCAAGACACGCTCACGGCGCTGTTCCACCACGCGACAGGTTTGCGAGAGGCATGGGTATTGGGTGCGCCGTGTGCATACATGCCCGATGTTCCCCACCACGCTATTCTTGGCCTCGCACCACGACTAAGTGCCGAAGATGCGCAGGCCATGGCAATGACATTGGCAGAACATGCCGCTGTTACTGGCACGGTCGCAGTGCATATTGAAACTGGCACGCCGCGCGGTGCCTTGGGTGATGCACTGGCCACCCATCCCTCGATGTGGCGCGCATCGAACCGCTAGACGAAAGCTCACAACTGAAAAGCTTTGAGCTGCGCAGCAAAGCCTTGCGGCTAACGAGCCTGCGGTCTATGACCCAGCTTTATGACAGCAACCAGCACTGCCCCCGCCGATCGACCAAGCACCCCGCGATTTGGCCATCGGCATTTGCTTGGGATTGACGGCCTTCAGCCATGCGATATTTCGGCGCTGCTTGACCTCTCGGAAAATGCGATTGAGGTGAGCCGTAAAGTAGAGAAGAAACTCTCGACGCTTCGCGGCCGCACGCAGATCAATCTGTTTTTTGAAGCATCCACCCGCACCCAATCGTCCTTTGAATTGGCAGGCAAACGGCTGGGTGCTGACGTAATGAACATGTCGGTGGCCTCTTCCTCGGTGAAGAAGGGGGAGACGCTGGTTGATACTGCGGCCACGCTCAATGCTATGCGGCCTGACATCATCGTTGTGCGCCATCACGCGGCGGGTGCTGTCCAGCTTCTGGCGCGTAAAGTTGGTTGTTCGGTGATCAATGCTGGCGATGGTGCCCATGAGCACCCAACACAGGCTTTGCTGGATGCGCTGACGATTCGTCGTCACAAGGGTGATTTACAAGGACTGATTGTGGCCATTTGTGGCGACATTCTGCACTCGCGTGTGGCGCGATCTAACCTCCTTCTGCTTCACGCGATGGGTGCCCGTGTTCGGCTGTGTGGCCCGTCGACTCTTATTCCGGCTGGGATTGAACGCTTGGGTTGCGATGTTTTCACGTCCATGCGCGATGCTTTGGACGGCGCCGATGTCGTGATGATGTTACGTCTGCAACGCGAGCGCATGCATGCCGCGCTCATTCCATCAACGCGCGAATATTTTCGCTACTACGGTCTTGATGCGCAGAAGCTCGCTTTTGCCAAACCTGATGCGCTGGTGATGCATCCAGGACCGATGAACCGGGGTGTGGAGATCGACCCGGAGGTGGCTGAGAGTACGCAAAGCGTGATCAATGAGCAGGTGGAGATGGGTGTTGCCGTGCGCATGGCCGTTCTTGATGCGCTGGCGCACCACCTTCCCAGCGGCGACCCTGAGCCTAACCGGGTGGAGCACTAGGCGATGGCGGTTCGTCCAACCAAGATCAGCAATGTTCGGGTCATTGACCCATCGCGAGACCTCGATGCACAAGGCGCGATCCTCATGATCGACGGGCGCATCATCGCTGCCGGTCCTGACGCTGTGTCTACCGCCGAGCCAGACGGGTGTTTATCCATCGATGGGCGCGGCGCGGTCGCCTGTGCAGGTCTGGTTGATATGCAAGTGCGCGTAGGCGAGCCGGGCGCTGAATATGTTGAAACCCTGGCCTCTGCCAGCCAAGCAGCTGCTGCCGGCGGTGTGACCAGCCTTGGCGTGATGCCAGACACTGATCCAGTGATCGACGATGCGGCGCTGGTTGATTTTCTTATGCGGCGCGCACGCGATACGGCCAGGGTACATATTCATCCCATCGCGGCGTTGACCAAGGGGCTTTCTGGCCAGGAAATGGCCGAGATTGGCCTGCTTCAGGAGGCGGGCGCGGTCGCTTTTTCCAACGGTCGTCATCCTGTCGCGAACGCAGCCATCATGCGTCATGCGCTAACCTATGCGCGCGATTTTGAGGCTTTGGTGATTCACCACCCTGAGGATCCAGACCTTCGTGGCGCTGGTGTGATGCACGAGGGTGAAACCGCGACACGCTATGGCTTGCCGGGCATTCCCGTTGAAGCTGAACTCATCATGCTTGACCGTGACATTCGCTTGGCGCAACTGACGGGCGGCCGTTATCATGCGGCGCAGATTTCGTGCGCAAAGAGCGTCGAAACGGTGCGACGTGCCAAAGCTGCGGGCGTGGAAATGACTGTTGGTGTGTCGGTCAACCACCTGTCGCTCAATGAAATTGACATTGGCATGTGGCGTAGCTTTTTGAAGCTCTCCCCGCCCCTGCGCACTGAAGATGACCGCCAAGCGCTGATTGAAGGCGTCGCGGACGGAACGATTGATGTCATAATCTCTGACCACGATCCACAGGATGTAGAACGTAAGCGCCACCCATTCGCCGAAGCACATGATGGAGCCATTGGGTTGGAAACATTGCTTCCGGCTGCTCTGAGGCTCGTGCACAACGAGCATCTGACGCTTATGCAGTTGGTGGATAAGCTGTCGACAACACCAGCGCGCATTCTGGGTTTAAACGCTGGTACGTTGAAGCCTGGCGCGCCTGCGGACGTGGTGCTTTTTGATCCTAATGAGCCGTGGGTTCTTGATCGCCATGCACTCTATTCGCGGTCAAAAAACACGCCCTTTGAAGATGCTCGGTTCTCTGGGCGCGTTCTCTTGACATTTGTCGGCGGTGAAAAAATCGCTGAGCGCCAAGATGATGGCGGTATTGATGTTGCCGCCTGAAGCGTGAACGCGCTAGCGTTGTGGCCCGTTTCATGAGGTCTGTTCATGCCTGATCCCATCAATTTGGCTGCATCGGCGCCCTACTTTTTGGCGGCCTTTTTGTTTGGCTATTTGCTCGGCAGTATTCCCTTTGGATTGCTGCTGTCGAAGCTCGCTGGACTCGGCGACGTGCGCTCCATTGGCTCAGGCAATATTGGGGCCACCAATGTGTTGCGCACAGGCCGCAAGGATGTCGCAGCTGCCACCTTGCTGCTTGATGCTGGTAAGGGCTTTGCCGCCGTCTTATTGGCCGCGCAGTTTGGCCCAGGAACAGCCGCGCTGGCGGCTATTGGGGCCTTGGTGGGGCACTGCTATCCGATTTGGTTGAAATTTAAGGGCGGCAAGGGCGTCGCGACGTTTCTGGGCGTTGTGCTAGCCCTTTCTTGGCCCCATGCGTTGCTCTTTGCCTTGGTTTGGTTGGGTATGGCCTTTGCGATACGCTATTCATCGCTGGCGGCCTTGGTTGCCACTTTGTGCGTGCCGCTGGCTGCCTTTCTGTTTCCCGAAGGATCGTTTTTTGGAGCGTTTGCCATTGGTGAGGTAACGGCCATCATGGTGTTGCTTATATGGTGGAAGCACCGTGCCAACATCGCCCGGCTGATAAAAGGCGAAGAAAGCAAGATTGGCGGCTCTAAGGCAGAGAGCGAGACATAGGTGTCTGAGGGCTGGCCGACCCTTTCGGATGCCCAACGCCTTGCCTGGCTCCGCCTTATTCGCACGCCAAGAATTGGCCCGGCCCTTTTTCAAGACCTGTTGAACATTTATGGCAGTGCACAGGGTGCAATCGAAGCTTTGCCCCACATGAGCGCACGACGTGGGGTGTCCTTTCAACCTGCTGATGCCAACGAGATTGAGCGGGAGATCACAGAAGCTGGCCGAATCGGTGCTCGCTTCGTAGCCAGTGGTGAACAAGGATATCCGCAGGCGTTGTCACACTCGCCGCGACCGCCACCGATTCTTTGTGCCATGATGTCTTCCAGCGAGGTTGCCTCGAAGCCTTGCGTTGCCCTTGTCGGTGCCCGCAATGCGTCAGCGGGAGGTCTAACCTTGGCTAAGCGTATGGCGGCTGAGCTGGGCGCTGCCGGAATCGTGGTCGTTTCTGGGCTAGCGCGCGGTGTCGACGCCGCGGCTCATCTTGGATCACTTCAAACGGGCACGCTTGCGTTTACAGCCGGTGGTTTGGCGCGCCCCTACCCGCCAGAGCATGCTGATCTGATGGCGCAAATCTCCGAAAAAGGTGCGGTCTATTCTGAAATGCCGCTCGGTTGGATTGCGCGGGCCCAGGATTTTCCCAAACGCAATCGCCTGGTCGCAGGTTCATCTTTGGCCGTTGTCATTGTGGAAGCTGCAACGCGCTCAGGCTCGCTTATTACGGCTCGCCAGGCTGGAGAGTTGGGCCGTTTGGTCATGGCTGTACCGGGCTTTCCTCTTGATCCACGCAGCGACGGTCCCAACAGCCTTATCCGTGATGGTGCCACGTTGGTGACGAGCGCGTCTGATGTTTTGGAAGATATCGAGCCAATGCTCGCACGTCCTTCCAGTTGGGCGCCACCTGAGCAGTCGACGGATACGCAGCAAGGGCTACTGCCACTTTTGCGCGAGGAGGAGCCGCATTTGTCCAGCTACACGCCAACAGATGCCGATGCTGAATCTCTCATCGAACACGTGATGGGGTTTTCACCGGTTTCGGCTGACACCCTGATTGAAACGACCGGTGTGCCAACCGCGCAGGTGCGGGTTTGGCTTGTGGAGAACGAGTTGGTTGGCAAGATTGTTCGTTCTCCCGGTGATCGATTTGCTTGGAACCCGACTGCTTCAAGCTAGCAGGGGTGACTGGGCCAACTGATTCCACCCATATGACCTGCTGCCAAGAATCAGTCAGTTCCGTTGTCGCGGATGTCGTCATTGGCTTGCTCACGTGCCATGGCGATCATAAGCCCAAGTACGTCCAGGCGATTTTTCAGTGCTAGATTTTCAAGGGATTGCAGCATTTCCGCTATGTATTCGGCGACATCATGAGGGCGCGCCCGTGTGTCTGGATCAACATCGCCATTGTTGAATGAAGCCAATCTAAGAGGAAAAGCTAATAGATTAGCAGTTGCCCTATCGTCATTCTTTATCGGCTTATCAGTGTCTTTTTTGTCATAGACGTCAGACATGTCGTTAGGTTTCCGCACTACCTGGTCTCTCTTCGAAGAACTCGAGAATTCGTTTGCGAACTACTATCATAGGTTGTGTTTTTTACCTTAACACTTTGAATTGCGCGTTCAAGTTGAATTGACGCGCCTATATCTGCAAATTTTTGCTTGTTTTGGAAAAAGAGCTCAGCGGCCCATCTCCTCTAAGGCAAACAGCGACTCTCAGGTCACCGCTTGACGAATGCGGTTTGACAAGTGCAAGCCCGATACTCATGTTCCGGCCATCCGAGTGCCGGATTTCGTCGGTCTCAAGGCGTGGACATTGCGCCGAACCATCATCTGCCATCTTGCGTGAGAGTGAACCCACCACATGGATCTCGTCATCGTGGAATCGCCTGCTAAGGCGAAGACCATCAACAAATATCTTGGGCCGAACTACAAGGTTTTGGCCTCGATGGGCCATGTGCGCGATCTGCCATCGAAGGATGGCTCGGTGGACCCGGAGGATGATTTTGCGATGCGCTGGCAAAACGATGCTGGCAAATCCAAAACAATCACCGAGATTGCGCGCAGCGTGAAGGAAGCCGATCGCGTTATCCTGGCAACTGACCCTGATAGAGAAGGCGAAGCGATATCCTGGCACGTGCTTGAAATTCTAAAAGCCAAAAAGGTTTTGAAAGACAAGCCGGTGGAACGCGTGGTGTTCAACGCGATCACCAAGAACGCCGTTCTAGAAGCGATGGCAAACCCGCGCGCCATTGATGGACCTTTGGTGGACGCCTATTTGGCGCGCCGTGCGCTGGACTATCTGGTGGGCTTCACGCTTTCACCGGTGCTTTGGCGCAAACTGCCTGGCTCGCGTTCCGCAGGCCGTGTGCAATCAGTTGCGCTACGGCTGGTGACTGAGCGCGAAACAGAAATAGAAGCATTCGTTCCACAAGCCTACTGGACGATCAACGCCCATTTGAAAAACGGCAGCAATGCGCCGTTTGAGGCCCGTTTGGCAGCCTATGATGGCACCAAGTATGGCCGTCATGACCTAACCGACGCCGACCTAGCTAGCTCCATCAAAATCATGTTGGAGCAGGCTGATATCTCGGTTGCGAAAGTCGAAGCCAAACCGGTGCGCCGAAATCCCTATGCACCGTTTACGACCTCAACACTTCAGCAGGATGCGTCCTCGCGCCTTGGTATGTCGCCGAGTGTGACGATGCGCATTGCTCAGCGACTCTATGAAGGCACAGAGATCGACGGAGAGACCGTTGGCCTGATTACCTATATGCGTACTGATGGCGTGCAGATGGCGCCGGAGGCTATTCGCTCCACGCGCAAACTGATTGGCGAGAAGTATGGTGAAAACTATCTCCCCAATTCGCCGCGCATGTATTCCTCGAAAGCTAAGAACGCCCAAGAGGCCCATGAAGCCATCCGACCAACGGATCTGTTCCGTACACCAGACCAGGTGAAACGCTATCTCGATGCTGACCAGGCCAAACTTTATCAGCTCATCTGGTCGCGTACGATGGCCAGTCAAATGGCAGCATCCGTGTCGGAGCGGACCAGTGTTGATCTGATTGCGAACCATGGCGGGCATAGCGCTGACCTGCGGGCTAGCGGTTCAGTTATCACCTTTGATGGTTTCTTGGCCGCCTATGATGTTGGTGCGTCGTCAAAAGATGATGATGACAAGCGCCTGCCCGCGATCACTGAGCGCGATAAAATTGCTCAGGAGAAGATTGAGGCAACGGAAAAGCACACTGAGCCCCCGGCCCGCTTCTCTGAGGCGAGCCTGGTAAAACGGATGGAAGAGCTGGGCATTGGTCGCCCGTCCACTTACGCCGCCACGTTGGCTGTGCTTCAAGATCGCGATTACATCGAGGTCGAGAAACGTCGCATCTTTGCAAAAGACAAAGGCCGTCTCGTCACCGCGTTTTTGGAGGCCTTTTTCAAACGCTATGTGGAGTATGATTTCACGGCTTCGCTGGAAGAAGAGTTGGATCAGATCTCAGCTGGCGAACGCGATTGGCGCGATGTCTTGCGCGCCTTCTGGACAGCGTTTTCAGCCTCGGTCGATGACATTTCTGAGCTTCGTATCACGCAGGTGATTGATGCGCTGAACGATCTGCTTGGACCGCACATTTTTCCCGATAAAGGCGATGGCTCAGACCCACGCAAATGCCCCGCATGTGAAGACGGCCAGCTTAGCTTGAAGATTTCGCGCTACGGCGCTTTCATCGGTTGCTCCAACTATCCTGAGTGCAACTACACGCGTCAGCTTGCGGCCAATGACAATGATGGCGAGGCGCAAGCCGGACCGATTGTTCTTGGTGAGCACCCTGAAACCGGAGAAGATGTTTCTCTACGTGATGGCCGCTTTGGGCCCTATGTTCAATTGGGCGAAGAAGCCAAGCCTAAGCGCGCAAGCCTGCCGAAAGGCTGGGATCGGGCGGAAATGGACCTGGAGAAAGCGCTGCGTTTGCTTTCCCTGCCGCGCTTGGTTGGCGCTCACCCTGAAACGGGCAAAGACATTATGGCCGGGCTTGGGCGTTACGGACCATTTGTGTTGCACGATGGCAAGTACGCCAATCTGGAATCCGTTGATGAAGTCTTTGAGGTTGGCATCAACCGAGCTGTGACTGTGATTGCTGAAAAAGCAGCAAGTGGCGGTCGTGGGCGCGGCGCACCTGCTGCACTGAAGACTTTGGGTGATCACCCAGATGGCGGCGCGGTCACGGTGCATTCAGGGCGTTACGGTCCCTATGTGAAGCATGGCAAGGTCAACGCCACAATTCCTAAGGATACTAAGCCTGAGGATGTCACGATGGATCAAGCCATCGAACTGATCGCGGCACGTGCAGCCAAGGCTGGAAAGAAACCAGCTGCCAAGAAGAAAGCCCCGGCAAAGAAAAAAGCAGCCGCCAAGAAGCCAGCCGCTAAAAAGAAAGCAGCCAGCGGCGAATGAGTGGACTCCCCTCTGATGAGGCATTGCTGGAGTTTTTAAGCAACAACCCCGGCCAAGCGGGCAAGCGCGAGGTCGCACGCGCCTTTGGGATCAAGGGTGCAGACCGTATTGCGTTAAAACAGCGTCTCAAAGCGTTGAAGGATCAGGGTGTCATCACCAAGGATGGTGGAAGCTTTCGCCGTGCTGACGCTTTGCCGCCTGTGTTTCCAGCCCAAGTGGCTTCGGTTGACGATGAGGGCGATTTGATTGTTGTGCCGCGCATCCAACTTGATGGAGCCGGAGAGCCTGATCGTTTTGTCTTGGTGGAAAAGAAGTCCGCGCGTCGCGGCTCCCCGAACCAAACACCACCGGGTGTCGGTGACACTTTGCTGGTGCGGTTGGTAGCTTCCGCAGACGGTGAAGAACCAGGCCGTGTTCATCTTATCAAGGCCATCGGACGCGGTGATGTGCGCCATTATGGCGTGCTGCGTATCCCCTCAAGCGGTGGTGCTTACATTGAACCGGTGGAGCGCAAAGCCGATATTTTGCAGGTCGACAGGCACGATATCGGCGAGGCTGAGGATGGTGACTTGGTTGCCGCTGTTCGCCTGCCGGGCCGTGGCCGGGGGCGATCTCCTAATGGCAAAGTGGAAGAGGTTTTTGGCCAACTTGGCTCAGAGCGTGCCATCAGCCAAATCGCGGTCTTGCGACAGGGATTGCCGGATGTGTTTCCGCCTGATGTGCTGGCGCACGCAGAGACACTTTTGCCTGCTCAAAAAGGTACGCGTGAGGACTGGCGTGAGCTGCCGCTGATCACAATCGATCCTGCCGATGCTAAAGATCACGATGATGCGGTGTATGCCGCACCGGATGATGATCCCAATAATGAAGGTGGGTTTGTCGTCACGGTCGCTATTGCCGATGTCGCCTACTATGTCCGCCCGCATACACTGCTTGATCGCGAGGCGCGGTCTCGCGGCAACTCAGTCTATTTTCCCGACCGTGTGATTCCCATGCTGCCGGAGAGGCTCTCCACTGATCTGTGTTCGTTGCATGAGGGTGAAGATCGTCCAGCTCTGGCCATCCGCATGGTGTTTTCCAAGGACAGCACCAAGCGCAAGCATTCTCTGCACAGAGTTTGGATTAAGCTGCATGCTGGCCTTGCCTATGAGGCAGCGCAAGCGGCCATTGATGGCAAAGCGCCACCAGCGGGCATTGTCCCCTGCCCGCCAGATATTGCTAAGAGCGTCCTAAAACCGCTCTGGGCGGCTTACCGGGTGGTTCACAAGGCGCGCGAGCGCCGTGCGCCGCTGCATTTGGACTTACCCGAGCGCAAGCTGATGTTGGATGAGGCTGGCAAGGTGACCGGTGTGCGTGTGCCCGACCGGTTGGATGCACATAAGCTCATTGAAGAATTCATGATCCAGGCCAATGTGGCTGCTGCTGAGCTGTTGGAAGCCAAAAAGACGCCTTGCCTATATCGTGTGCACGATGCGCCAGGTGCAGCCAAGTTCGAAGGGCTGCGGGCTTTCCTGAAAAGCCTCAACATTTCTATCGCTAGCCAAAGCTCGCTGCGGCCTGCCGATTTCAACAAAATCTTAGCGCGCGCAGAGGGTGAAGCTAGCGAACAGTTGATCAATGAGATGGTGCTGCGCAGTCAGGCGCAAGCTGAATACACGCCCGATAACATTGGGCACTTCGGTCTCAACCTGTCGCGATATGCCCACTTCACCTCACCTATTCGCCGCTACGCGGATCTTCTGGTCCATCGCGCTCTGTTGACCGCGTATGGCTTAGGTGACGAGGATGCACTAGCCGCCCGTCATGATGTGCTGGTGCGTATGGGCGATCATCTGTCCGGCACCGAGCGTCGCGCTATGCTTGCCGAGCGCGAGACCACCGATCGTCTGGTTGCGGCGTTTCTTTCCGATAAGGTGGGTGCGCGATTTGATGGTCGGATCACTGGTGTTGTCGGCGCGGGCTTGTTTGTTCGCTTGGCCGAAACTGGGGCAGATGGATTTGTGCCTATCTCGCAGCTTGGTGCGGACTATTTTTCCTTCGATGAAGCCCATCAACGACTTGTTGGCTCAGCAACCGGCATCACCTTCCAACTGGGTGATGCGGTTGAGGTACGCCTCGTTGAAGTGGCCCCGCTTGCCGGATCGTTGCGCTTCGAAATGCTCAGCGACGGGAAGAGTGGGAAGCCTTTGAACCAACGCGGGCGCGCTGGCAAAGGCGTCAAGCGTGGTGGCAAGAAACCTGGCACAAGCCCTAAGCGTGGCCAGTCTCCCGCGTCCCATGCCCGTAAAGCCGTGCGCAAAGCCAAAGGCCGCTAAGTGGGCGGCGGTTCTGCGCGCAGGCGGGCTGTGCGCCCCAGGCCAGCTGCGAGCGTCATGACTATCTGGCATGACCCATCGGGCCTGCCTCATATTTTCATGGGGCGTCGTGATGCTTCTTTGCGGTTCATGCCAGGCTATTTGGTGTTTCCCGGTGGCCGGGTTGAGAGGCGCGATGAATACGGTTCCAAAAAAGACCATCTCACCAAAGCTTGTACCCAAACGCTGCAAGCAGAACTAGGCTCTGCCTCTTGGCCGCAGACTTTTGCACGGGCCGCCTTGCGTGAATGCGTTGAAGAAACCGGGCTTGATTTAGCTCCGTACCTTGATGGAAACCTGACCTATATTGCGCGCGCGATCACGCCGCCGCATTTTTCGATGCGCTATGACACACGTTTTTTTCTGGCTACCGTCGTGCCAAGTACACAGCCGCCTCTGCCTCATGCACAAGGTGATGGTGAGTTGTTGCAGCCGGGCTGGTTTTCATTAGACAGCCTTGCTAGCGAGCCGTTGCACCATGTTACACAGGCGGTGCTGAGTCACGGCTTGCAAAGCGATTTAGCAAACCGTCCGCGGTTGTTAGTCGCCGACAGGATGCCCAAACACTGGACTGGATCTGCACCGCTCCGCTCTCGTGATCTCAAAGCTGCGCAAAGCGCACCCAGAACGCCTTCAAGGTCTTGACAAAAACGCTAATTCCCACGATAGCACCGCATCCTCCGACTTATGCCTTTTGGTGGTCAGCTCGCCTGACGGTCGGCATCCTTTTACCGATTCAAGATCGAGGCCCATCGCATGGCTAAAGCCACGACCATCAAAATCCGGCTCGTTTCGACGGCTGACACTGGCTACTATTACGTTGCCAAGAAGAATTCCCGCACCATGACCGAGAAGATGGTTGTGCGCAAATACGATCCCGTTGCGCGCAAGCATGTTGAGTTCAAGGAAGCGAAGATCAAATAAAACGACCGCTGGTACGTTTGATTTATCAAAGCGCGCTCCCAAATTGGGGGCGCGTTTTTTCGTGTTTATACGGAGAAGAATGCCACGTGCGGCTGGTGCCGTGCTCCAGGCTTGAGGAGGCCAAAAGGTGGAGTTGAGCACCAGCCATCCCGACGTTTCGGGGTGTGCGGCGGACCCGAAACGCAAGTGGGAACCGCACGAGGCGGTGCTTGTTTTAAGCCTCAATTAAACGCCCAAGCGCAAGCAAATACACCGTTAACGCCGCTGTGGGTGAGGTGTTTGCGCTGTTAACCTTGCTTGTTGTGGTTAAAGCAGCAGGGTAACCTTAAGCGGCAAGCATCACACGGTTTCTGCCGTCGCGCTTGGCCTTGTAGAGCGCCTCGTCGGCACGCTTCAATATCGCTTCTGCTGTGTCTTCAGACCCCTGAATGGTGGCAACGCCGAGCGAGATGGTGATGGTGAGCTGTTTTTGTCCACCTGCCACAGGAATTGGATCGTGATCCATCCGCGCACGAAGGCGTTCAGCAATTGCTGCCGCGGCGTTTTGATCTGAGTCTGGCAAGATGAGCACGAACTCTTCACCGCCATAGCGACAAGCCAGATCGGCGCCACGTACAGAACGGCGTATGCGGTCGCCAAATTCGCGCAGAACTTCATCGCCAACATCATGGCCATGGGTGTCATTGATCGATTTGAAGAAATCTATGTCGGTAAGAACCAGCGAAAGGGTTTTGCCGCGAGAAGCCGCTTGATGGGTGAGCGATTTAAAGTGAGTATCAAAGTAACGGCGATTGTGCAGGCCTGTCAGCCCATCCATGATCGCCATTTCCATCGTCTGCTCAACGCTTTGGCGTAGCTGATCAGCATAAAGCTTGCGGCGCAGTTGTGTGACGATGCGTGCCATCAGTTCGTTGGCATCGATTGGGCGAACCAAATAGTCACTGACGCCCATGTCCAGCGCGCGCAATACTTTGCTGTCGTTTTCTGGCTCTGAAATAATAACAATGGGCAAAGCCCTGGTCTTCTCCAAGTTTTGCAACTGAGAACACAGACGCAGACCGTCATAGTCACGGAAGGAAAGGCTGACGATCACCAGATCATAAGCCTCATCGGCAATATGGAAGAGGGCAGACTCAGGGTCGCAATGAACATGCACGTCGAAACGCTTTGATAGCGTTGTTCTAAGACGCTCGTATGAGCTTGGTCGGTCATCAACCAGGAGAATACGTCCAGTAACGGCCTGTTCGCTGACCGGCGCCACCACTGGTTCGGCCATCGTGTCGCGTGTTTCAGCGCGTCCACGCAATTCGTCGATCAAGCGTTTGACGCGCACCAGGTTCTTCACGCGAGTTAGCAGGGCAACGTCTTTGATAGGCTTGGTCAGAAAATCATCTGCACCTGCTTCAAGGCCGGTCACCCGATCACTTGGTTGATCAAGTGCGGTTACCATAACGACGGGAATATGGGCGGTCTTGGGATTGGCCTTCAGGCGCCGACAGGTCTCAAAGCCATCGAGACCGGGCATCATGACATCGAGAATAATGATATCGCAGTCAGAGCTACCTGCTATGTCGAGTGCTTCAAAACCGCTTGTGGCGGTGAGCACCTCGAAATACTCGGCTTTCAATCGAGCTTCCAGGAGCTTTACGTTTGCGACAATATCATCGACGACGAGTACGCGCGCAGTCATGATTGATCCTTAGGCTTCGCCGACAAAAGTGCGGATGGTGTCGAGAAATCCCGACACAGAAATGGGTTTGGAAATATAGGCCTCGCACCCACCAGAACGAATGCGTTCTTCATCGCCCTTCATGGCAAATGCGGTCACAGCAATAACGGGTATGTGGCGCAAATCATCGTCTTCCTTCAGCCAGCGCGTGACATCCAGGCCCGATACCTCAGGCAACTGAATGTCCATCAGAATGAGGTCTGGGCGGTGGGTACGTGCCAGTTCCATGGCATCCATACCGTTGCCAGTTTTCACCGTGGCATAGCCCTTGGCTTCCAGCAGATCGCTGAACAGTTTCATGTTCAACTCGTTGTCCTCAACAATGAGGATGGTCTTGCTCATCTTACTTGCTCCGGATCGGCAGAAGACAGTTCCTGCTTGCCCAACGGATTTCCGATGGGTTCCTAGGCGCCGTTGCCTTTGGGTCAGTTATGCCGTTCAAACTTGAAGAAAAAGCAAAGGACGCGTGTTCCGGTGGCCATCTGGCCCTCTAGACTGGTACCCGTTGCGCATAAACAGTAGGCAGCGTTAATGAACACTAACCGCGATGATCTGGTAGCAAGACTTCTTGTTTTCCTGGGAGGGCGCCCTGAGGACATAGAGCAGTTTTTTGCTGTCTCAGGCGCTGATCCAAGCGATCTGCGTACCCGCATGGCTGACCCAGGCTTTCAAGACGGGTTGTTGGATTACATCATGGCCAATGAGCCGCTATTCTTGGCTTTTTGCGAGGAGGTTGGGGAGGATCCAGCCCACGTTGCACGGCTGGCATTGGTTGGCCGGACTGATGAGTCATGGACGTAAACACCGCCTTTTGCCGAGACTGCCTGACGCCAGCGTATGGGAGGGACATCGCGTCGCTGCCCAAAAGGTGTCCGGCATGCGGGTCTCCGAGGATGCTTGCGCATGATGAGCTTGAAGCGCTTTCGATTGCCCATATCGATTGTGATGCATTCTTTGCTGCTGTTGAGAAACTGGATAATCCCGACATTCGCGACAAACCGGTTATTGTTGGCGGCGGCCAACGCGGCGTCGTGTCCACGTGCTGCTACATCGCGCGCATTCATGGTGTGCACTCGGCGATGCCTATGTTCACAGCTCGCAAACTGTGCCCCGACGCGGTCATCGTGAAACCCAACATGAGACGTTACGCTGAGGTAGGCGCTGACGTTCGCGCGCGTATGCTTAAGCTAACGCCGCTTGTGGAGCCCCTGTCGATTGATGAGGCGTTTCTTGATCTCACTGGGACCGAACGCTTGCATGGCGGCTCGCCTGCCCAAACGCTTCTGCGGTTTGCGAAAAGCATTGAGGAAGAAATTGGCATCACGGTTTCCATTGGTCTCTCGCACAACAAATCGATGGCCAAAATGGCGTCCGATATGGACAAGCCGCGCGGCTTTGCTGTGATCGGGCGCGCTGAGACGTTGGACCTGTTGGCGCCCATGCCTGTGCGGGCCTTGTTTGGTGTTGGCGCCGCGATGGCCAAGAGCCTTGAGAAGAAAGGCTACGCCACTTTGGCTGACCTTCAGGCCGCCGAGCCGGAGCGCTTGTGGCGAAGTTTTGGCGAGCAGGGTGCGCGCCTGCATGATCTTGCAAGCGGCATTGATCCGCGCGCTGTGAGACCTGACCGAGAACGCAAAAGCGTGTCCTCAGAGCGCACATTCAACGAAGATATTGCCAAGCTTGATGCCTTGCGTGTGATTGCGCGTAGCGCTAGCGAGCGCGTTGCCAAACAATTGAAGGCCAAGGATATCAGCGGCCGCACGGTCACGCTCAAAATCAAGACCGCAAATTTCAAGATACTCACCCGCTCGCACAGCTTGCCGACCCCTACTCAAAGTGCAGACCGCATTTTTCGTACCGTTGAACCACTGCTTGAGGGCGTAGCGGACGGAACACGCTATCGCCTCCTCGGCGTTGGCGTCTCCGAACTCATGGATGCGCAAGCTGCCGATGATCGCGATCTGGCCGACGCCGATGCCCAGCGTCGCACCGATGCGGAAAAGGCTATGGATGCTCTGAGAGCGAAGTTTGGTGACGATGCGGTTGGGGTTGGATTGGTCTTTGGCGAAACCTCGCCTAAGCAGTCAGATCAAGCGGTGGCTGACAATCATTCAGGACAGGGCGTTGATCGGAACGCTTCGAAGTCGGCCAGTTCACCGCGTAGTGAGAATGACCCGTAGTCCAGCACCAATTGATCAGAAACCCCATTGGTATCAAGGGTATATGACACGATGAAGCTTGGTCCTGAGTCCGGTTCCACCGGGTCGAAATAGCTCAGTGTCACCGGCCAAGCACGAGTGGGTGCAGGGAAATCTTCCCAGCTTTCACGCTCATCCATGCCATTTTCATTGCTGACATTGGCGCGAATCGGTGTGAGAACGGTCGGCTCGCCCACCTCCCCGATGATCGCCGTGACCGCTTGCGCCAGACCTGTGTCGTGGCTGCCGTCGAACACGGAGGTAAAGATCAGTCGTTCTCCATCAAGCGCTGCCCGCATGACCGCTTCGGTCAGCTGGTTGGGAAAGAGGGTTTCTGCCAGAGCTGCTGTTGTTGTTTCTTCCTGCGCAAAGCGTCGGATCGTAAGCTCTCCTTCCGGTGCACGTTCAGCAGCACCAGTTACGGAGATCGGTTCTTCTTCATTGGTTTCAGTGTTGGTTTGGAAGGTGAAAACCTGCCCTGCCCCATCTTCAAAGGCGCGGTAGCTTGTCTGGGTGCGTATGGTATTGCCGGTGCGACCCTCTATGGAAAGAATCATGTCACTTGCCATTGTCCAGCCCGCGCAACTGGCACCGGTCACCTCGAAAATAAAAAGGCCAGAGGCATGTTCGATGCCTGAATCGCGCTCGCTATTGATCAATGAAAGTTCGTAGACTGCCCGATGGGAAAGCAAGTCTGAAGCATGTGTCGCTTGCACAGATGTCGCCGACCCGGCAGCAAGTGCCAAAAACCCAGCGCCGAGCAAAAAACTGGAGCGGCGCTGGTCATGGCCACTGGACGTTCGCGTGGCGGTCTTTAGATGATAAGGCAGCAAGAGATTTTCAGGTCCTGTGGCCGGTCGATTTCACATCAGCAATCGAGATACACGCACCATGAGCTTCGAGCAACGATTTGCCGGTGTTGGCATTAACTTGCATACCCATTGCGATGTGATCAGTCAGTTGGTCAGCTAACGCATTATGCCCAATACACCACTCTGGCTTACGGCCCGCCCGGCCGCCCATCGCGGGCTTCACGACAAAGAACTTGGCCTTGTTGAGAATACCATCCCAGCCTTTGACGCTGCCATTGAGCGTGGCTTTGCCATTGAGCTCGATTTGCAACTGACGGCCGATACCGATGTGGTGGTTTTCCATGATCATACATTGGATCGTTTGACGGATGAAACGGGCCCTGTTGTGGCACGCACATGCGAAGATCTTCAAAAGATAGCGATTGTTGATGCAGGTACGACGATTCCATCCTTGGCGAAGGTCTTGGCCCACGTAGATGGGCGCACACCGCTGATTGTGGAACTGAAAAGCCGGTTTGATGGCGAACTTGCGCTCGCTGATGCCGTGGCTGGCGCGATCGCTGCCTATCCAGGCCCGTTGGCCCTGATGTCATTTGACCCGGCGTTGATGTCGCGTCTTCGTACACACAAAACCGGTCGGCCGTTGGGCATTGTGTCGGCTAGTATGGGTTACAAGCACTGGGGCGGCTTGCCGATCTTGAAGCGCTTTCTATATGGCGCACTGCTGCATAATCCGGGGTTTTGGTGCGACTTCGTATCTTACAACCAGGTCAATCTACCAGCAGTTTCGCCATTGTTGGCCAAAGCGCTGGGGCAGAAAGCGCTCATGTGTTGGACTGTCAAAAATGCCCAAACCGCCAAGCGCGTTGCGCGTTATGTGGATGCGATCACGTTTGAGGGGTTTGATCCACACAGTGTGCCGGTATGAGTGAAAGCAACGGATCGCGCACACTTGAGACAGTTGAAAGCCTGTCTGATGTGGGCGAGCAGGCTTGGGCGGGGCTGGATGGCGCATCAAAAACCGGTGATCAGCCTTATAACCCTTTTGTTTCCTATGCCTTTTTGTCCGCCTTGGAGGATTCTGGGTCGGCTGAGGCTGAAACGGGCTGGATTGGCTCTCACATCGTTGTGCGGAACGCTGAAGGAACCCTTGAAGCCACCCTGCCCGCCTACTTGAAGATGCACAGCTATGGTGAATATGTTTTCGACCACGCGTGGGCCGATGCCTATGAACGGGCCGGCGGTCGTTATTACCCCAAACTGCAATCCAGTATTCCGTTCACGCCGGCCAGCGCACCGAAATTGCTGGTTGCCGACAACACGAATGATGTCACGCTGCGTTCGCTCCTTGCTCAAGGCACCCAGGCGGTTGTTGAGAAGCTTGGTCTGTCGTCGGCACACATTACCTTTGTTGGTGAAGACGAAGCGCAGCTTTTGGAGAGCCATGATTTTTTAACGCGCCATGACCAGCAGTTTCATTGGTACAATGATGGATACGCCCGCTTCAGCGATTTTGAGGCGGCACTCGCTTCGCGCAAACGCAAGCAAATCCGCAAAGAACGCCGCGAGGCATTGCTCAACGACATTGAGATTGAATGGTTATCGGGCAGTGATCTGAGCGAAGAGCATTGGGATGCGTTCTTCACATTCTATCAGGACACCGGCGCCCGCAAATGGGGTCAACCTTACCTGACTCGGTCATTCTTCTCCCTGATCGGTGAGCGGATGTCCGACGATATTGTGCTTATCATGGCCAAACGCGACGGTCGCTACATCGCTGGAGCGCTCAATTTCAAAGGCTCCGACGCGCTGTATGGGCGCAATTGGGGGTGCACGGAACATCATCCGTTTCTGCACTTCGAGGTTTGTTATTATCAGGCTATCGATTATGCGATCGCCCATAAGCTTGATCGTGTTGAGGCTGGCGCTCAAGGCTCGCATAAGCTGGCGCGGGGCTATCAGCCTGCGATCACCACCAGCATGCATTACATCCCCAACCCGAGTTTTAGGCGTGCTGTATCAGACTATTTGGCTGGAGAGCGCGAACAGGTGATGTTTGACGCGCAGTATCTTGAACAACGCACACCCTTCCGTAAAAGTTGAGCGCCAGAAGAAGGATGATCTTATGACGGCCTATGACACTGACAACATTTTCGCGAAGATCCTGCGCGGTGAGATTCCAAGCCACAAAATCCTGGAAACCGAAGATGTTCTGGCGATCATGGATGTGATGCCACAAGCCAATGGTCACGCTCTGGTGCTCCCCAAAAGCCCGTGTCGCAATATGCTGGATGCGAGTCCAACCATTTTTGGAAGCCTTTTTGCCGCCGTTCAAAAGGTTGCAACTGCTGGCAAGGCGGCTTTTGAGGCTGACGGTGTCTTGATCCAGCAATTCAACGAAGCTCCAGCGGGTCAGAGTGTGTTTCATTTGCATGTGCACGTGATACCGCGGCACGCTGACGTGCCTCTTCGCGCCCATACCGGCGAGATGGCCGACCAAACCCTTTTAGCAACGCAAGCGCAGACGTATCGAGCTGCGCTCGGCTAGAGCGTTTCTTTCGAAGCTGCGGTTCTTTCATCGCCTGTATTTGGCGTGCCACTCGGTTCGATGAGTAGAATATGTGCTTCGTGCGCCGCTACCGGACGATGCCTTTTGCCTTTGGGCACAACGTAAAGCTCTCCAGGACCAAGCGTGACGTCGCCGTCCTCGGTTTCGATTGTCACTTCACCGTCCAAAACGAGGAAGAAGTCATCCGTGTCAGGGTGATCATGCCATACAAACTCCCCTTGAACCTTCACGACCATGATGTCGTCGCCATTGAATTGGCTGACGATTTTCGGGGACCAGTGGTCGGAGAACTGACTGAGTTTGCTGGCGAGGCTGACGGCTGTTGGTTTCATTGTTGCTCTAAGCAAGAAGAAGGCCGGACAATTGCCCGGCCTTTTGTTTCGTCATCAGGTTTTGAGTGGCACTTTAGGCACCGCGCCGCGGCCACCGCTTGAGCCAGGTTTTTTCCGCCCTGTGCTCTTGCTTGCCGTTGCCTTGGCGGGCGCAGCCTTCTTTTTGGCTGGTGCCTTGCGTTTGGCTTTAGCAGGTACCGGATCGGGCTTAGGTTTCACCGGCTCAGCCACTGTTTTGAGCTTCAGACCGACGGTTTTGCCTTTCTCGTTCTGATCGAGATCGACACGCACCGTTCCGCCTTTCACCAAATCGCCAAAAAGAACCTGATCGGCCAAAGGCTTTTTGATATGTTCTTGAATTACACGACCCAGTGGGCGTGCGCCCATATGCTCATCGTAGCCTTCAATCGCAAGCCACTCGCGTGCCTTGTCAGTCAGTTCTATGACCACATTGCGGTCGGACAATTGCGTTTCCAGCTGCAACACGAACTTATCGACCACACGGAAAACAACCTCTTGTGGCAAATGGCCAAACTGTATGATGGCGTCCAAACGGTTGCGGAACTCAGGCGCAAACAGGCGGTTGATCGCCTCCATATCATCGCCCTCTCGCCGCGAATTCTTGAAGCCAATAGCCGCCTTGGCCATGTCCTGCGCGCCCGCATTGGTGGTCATGATGATGATCACATTGCGGAAATCAACTTCCTTGCCGTTGGAGTCCGTCAGTTTACCGTGATCCATCACCTGCAAAAGCACGTTGAACAGATCAGGATGTGCCTTCTCGATCTCGTCAAGCAGCAGCACACAATAAGGGTGCTGATCCACGCCATCGGTAAGCAGACCACCTTGATCGAAGCCAACATAGCCTGGAGGCGCACCGATCAGCCGTGAGACAGCATGACGCTCCATATACTCCGACATATCAAAGCGCAGGAGTTCTACACCCAACAGATTGGACAACTGTTTGGCGACTTCGGTTTTACCCACGCCCGTTGGACCGGAGAACAGATAGTTGCCAATCGGTTTTTCTGGTTCGCGCAAACCGGCGCGGGACAGCTTTATGGCGGCAGACAGCGCGGTGATTGCATCGTCCTGGCCAAACACAACGCGGCGAAGATTGGTTTCCAGACCTTTGATCGTCTCCGCATCGTCTTTGGACACGTTTTTCGGTGGAATGCGGGCCATCAGTGCGATGGCATTCTCCACCTCTTTGACACCGATGGTTTTGCGTCGCTTGCTTTCTGGCACCAGCTGTTGCGATGCGCCGGTTTCATCGATCACGTCGATGGCTTTATCAGGCAGTTTGCGGTCGTTGATGTAGCGGGCGGAGAGCTCCACTGCGGTTTTGATCGCATCCTGCGTGTAGCGAACCTTGTGATAATCCTCGAAGTAAGGCTTCAGGCCTTTTAGAATTTCGATGGCATCCGGCACGCTAGGCTCGACAACATCGATCTTCTGGAACCGGCGTACAAGAGCGCGGTCTTTTTCAAAGAACTGGCGATACTCTTTGTAGGTGGTCGAACCGATGCAGCGTAGCGAGCCTGCGGCAAGCGCTGGCTTTAACAGGTTGGATGCATCCATCGCACCGCCCGATGTCGCGCCAGCTCCAATGACCGTATGAATTTCATCGATGAATAGGATTGACCCTTCATAGGCTTCGATTTCTTTGATCACCTGCTTCAGGCGTTCTTCGAAATCACCGCGATAACGCGTGCCCGCCAGCAGAACGCCCATGTCGAGTGAGAACACGGTGGAATCGGCCAAAACGCCAGGCACGTCACCATCAACAATGCGTTTGGCGAGACCTTCAGCAATGGCAGTCTTGCCGACACCAGGGTCACCGACAAGCAACGGATTGTTCTTTTGGCGGCGGCAGAGCACTTGCACCGTGCGCTGAATTTCTTTGCCGCGACCGATCAGAGGATCGATCTTGCCGTCCTTCGCCTTCTCGTTGAGGTTGACGCAATAGGCCTCTAGCGCTTCGTTTTTCTTGGCTTCGCGGCCTTCGGTGTCTCCGGCTTCTTCTTCAGAGCCACGCGGTGCGCGCTGCTCGCTTGCGCCGGGGCGTTTGGCGATGCCGTGGGAGATGTAATTGACCGCATCATAACGGGTCATATCCTGCTCTTGCAGAAAGTAGGCGGCGTGGCTTTCACGCTCAGCAAAGATTGCTACCAGTACATTGGCACCGGTCACTTCATCACGACCGGACGACTGAACATGGATAACCGCACGCTGAATAACGCGCTGAAAACCAGCTGTTGGCTTGGCTTCCTCGCCATCTTCGGCGGTTAGATCGACAAGCTCATGGTCAACATAATCTGCCACGGCATCGCGCAACGCCGTTACATCGACGCTGCAGGCCTGCATGACACCGAGCGCATCTTCATCATCCATGAGCGCAAGGAGAAGGTGTTCCAGCGTTGCATATTCATGACTACGCTCGTTGGCGCCAGCGAGGGCGCGATGCAGGGCTTTTTCAAGACTACGGGAAAAGGTTGGCACAGGCGGCTCTCACTTTTTTTCCATAACACATTGCAAAGGATGTTGATTCTGACGGGCGAAGTCCATGACCTGGGTCACTTTGGTCTCCGCCACTTCGTAGGTGTAGACGCCGCACTCCCCAACGCCGTTTTGATGAACGTGCAGCATAATTTGGGTCGCTTCATCGCGTGTTTTGCGGAAGAAGCGTTCAAGGACAAGCACAACGAACTCCATCGGTGTGTAGTCATCATTGAGGAGCAGCACGCGGTAAAGGTTAGGACGCTTCACCTTGGGTTTGGTGCGCGTGATGACCGCTGTGCCGTTTCCAGAACCACCTTCACCTCCATCATCGGCCCCGTTGGCCGATAGCGATGGTATGGTGGCAACTGTCATAGCGTGCGGCATCGGTATGATTTTAGGTAAAGTGGTTTCAAGCAAGTTGGACATCATTAAGTGGTTGAATCGGGTCGGTTCGTCGAGCACGGTTTGGCTACCATGAAGAGTGCACATAGGTGCTGGCTGATTTGGGTTGGATGGTGAAGCACAATAGCGATGCCATCAAGGCCAATTATCTGGCCGGCATAGCCTATCAAATATGCGTTGATGACGACATTTAAAGGGGGCGTGCCGTGAGGATGGCCCAAAAACAAGAAAGGGCCGGTGCCAACGGCACCAGCCCTCCTTGAGACTGTTGGAGCGAGACCAGCTCTGTAAGCTGATCAACTCTCAAAGCATGATCCTACAAACCGCCCAGTTGGGCGGTTCGAAGCAATCGTGTCAGATTATTTGCTAACTTTGGCAAACACGCCTTCGTATGGCTTGTAGCTCTCTTTGGCGAGGTCAACGAACATTTCGTTGACTTTGGTTGCCTGGCCAACAAACGCTTCGTAGGCGGACTTCATGTAATCGGACTGCACTTCAACGGCTTTGTCGAGCGACTTAGCAGCCAGAAGGTCTTCCATGGCGGCGGAACCAGTTTCCATAGCTTTCTTGGAGTAGTCCTGTGTTTCCATGGCCAGAGCTTGAACGCCCTTGGACATAGCGGCCATCGAGGCCATTGCCAGATCCATATTTTCTTTGCCGGCTTTTTGTACTTCATCAAAATTGGTCATCATGGTCCTTAGCTCCATAAGGGTTGTGCAACAAATAGCGTGCCGCAATATGTTTGCAGCGCACAATGATATATGTGCAATGCAGCATGGGTGTCAAGATTGATTTGCTGCATCGCACAAATTGCAATTCTTGCCGAGCGTTTAACCCTTCTGAAACCCTCCAAAACCTATTTTGACCGCCAAAGCTTGGCTCGCAGCGTTTTGTGTGGGTGGAAAGCCTTTGGGGGCGTACCGGTTCGCGTTTTTTGAGCCGGAAAACCAATGGGTGGTAGTGTGTTGCGTAGAGTATCGTTGGTGCAAGCTTCGTTTGCACTGCTTGTTGCATTCGGTGTTTTGTTTGGATCTTTCGGCGGGCTGTCACAGGCCAATGCCAATCCCCGTTATGCTGCGCTGGTTGTTGATGCGCGCAATGGTGAGGTTCTCTTTTCTCGCCATGCCAATGCGCCGCGCTTTCCGGCATCGCTGACGAAGGTCATGACGCTCTATATATTGTTTGAAGAGCTCGAGGCTGGCCGCCTTTCCCTTGATACTCGGATGAACGTATCAGCACACGCGCAGGCTCAGCCTCCATCGGAGCTTGGTCTGCGCAGCGGTCAAACCATCACCGTGCGTGACGCGATGCTTTCGCTTGTTACCAAATCCGCTAATGATGCTGCTGCCGTGGTTGCTGAACATATTGGTGGGACTGAGTGGGGCTTTGCCCAGCGCATGACTGAGACCGCGCGCCGGATCGGCATGAGTGACACCACTTTCCGCAACGCGTCTGGCCTGCCCAATCGGGAGCAGCGCACCACAGCGCATGATATGGTGTTGATGGGGCGTGCGATTTACGAGCGCTTCCCGCAGCGCTACCAGGTCTTTTCGACGACCAGCTTCCGTTACGCCGGCCGCACCTATCGCAACCACAACCGTTTGCTTGGTACAGTGCGTGGCGTTGATGGTATTAAAACTGGCTACATCCGCGCATCTGGCTTCAACCTGCTCTCCTCGGTCAATGATCGTGGTCGCCATATCGTTGCCGTTGTTATGGGTGGGCGCACAGGCGCCAGCCGGAACGCGCACATGCGTGATCTGATTGCCCGCCATCTGCCGCAGGCATCGACCGGCCCACGGACTGCGAGCCTTGTTGTTGCCCGCGCGCAATACGCACCGCCCTCACCTGTTCCACACCCAGCAGCTTTGCCTGCCGTCGCATTTGCTGCAGCTAACGCCATGATGGCTTCCGCGCCGCCGCAGCCACTGCCTGCACCGCTTGCTGCCGTTGAAGTGGCTACGGTCTCAGCTCCCGCATCAGCAAGAATGGTCGCCACGCATTCACCGGCGGCACCAGCCGCCACAGCTTCAGCATCAGGCGGCATGCAATTGGGAAGTGTTCCCGCCGACGGCTGGACCATCCAAATCGGTGCGATGCCCAGCCAAGAGGCCGCTGTCGACATGCTAGCACAAGCGCGTGGCAGTGTGAGCGATCTAACCGCCCGCACGCCCTACACGCAGAGCGTTCAATCCAATGGTAACACGCTTTGGCGCGCTCGATTTGGAGGCTTCAACAGCCGCGATGTCGCGCAAGCGGCGTGCAGTGCCCTTGAGGCTCGCAGTTTTGCCTGTTTGGCGGTGCGACCAGACCGCTAGGCCCCGGTCGCCAATCTTATCTTCACTCGGCTTTTTGTGTTTTCAGGAGTATCAGCCGTGCAACTTCAAGAGAACTTCTTTGGCAAGATTGACCTTGGCCGCAAGGTACGTCGATCCACCTCTGTCGGGATGGATGTTGGCCATGAGACGCCGGTGCGCCGCACGAATGGCGTCGGCATTGGCACCAGCCTCAAGCCCCAGGATCTCATAGGCCTCGTCTTCAGCCATGCCGCCCGTATTCGGCGCGCTGGAGCTCCGGTCGCTCGTCCGTTGGTTATGGTTTTCTCGCCAACCGGAAAACGTGCGGTCCAAGTACGCTTCTAAAAGCCTGATGCTTTCCCCATCATCACTCACCGCGCCCAGTGCGGTGATGAGGTCTTCACGTGAACAGTCTTTGAGGCCTCTGCCCTTCCAAGGGCCATCGACAAAACTTCCGGCAATATCACCGGAGTTTTGATCAAGCCTCATCTCAAGATATTTGGTGCGTACCGTCGGCCCGCTTTCTGAAGCGTTGGCACCATAGACACCATCCACATCATCAAAACCTTTCGGCCTCCCGCGAAAGATTGCGCGGTTGCGCATCGCGTGGTTTGCCAGAGCGAAAACATGACTCATAGCACCAAAGCGACCAGTGAGCAGAAGCAGCCCCGCGAGCCCCACCAGCAATGCAATGCCACCGAAACGCGCGTGCTGGGCGATCTTGGCTGCTGGGATACGTGTTAGGGCGCGGCCAGCTAGCAAGAACATTGCCAGTAGCGCCAAACCGAACACCAGATAAATCATCGCATTTGCTCCAACAGCATCTGTCCTTCTCGGCCGGATGAGCTTTCTAAAGCTGTTCGTCCTCCTGAGGCATAGCGAGCGACGGCCTTCAACAGCCTTGCCAGCGTTTCAGCAGAGCGTTCATCAAACTGGAAATATCCGCCACCAGAGTTGGCGGCCATGGAGCGAAACACGCTGCCAGCCATTCGGTCGTGTCCTTCGTGGAATATGAAAAGCTTACACCCAAGCATGCCCAGTTCACCGGCCTGTTGGCTGAGCGCATCAGGGCCTTCTTCGACGGCATCGCCGATGTAAACCATGGCTGGAACAGATGCTTTGGTGATTTCTTTGCGAGCGAAACGCAGAACACGGCCAATCTGGGTTTGCCCACCAAGGCATCCAATACCCTGCATCAGTCGGGCCAGTGACTTGCCGTCTGTCTGCCAAGCTGATGCGCGGCACTCATCAAAGCCCCGGAAATAGATAAGCTTCATTGCCAGACCATTCACGGTGTTCGCCTCGGCAAACATAGAAGACTGGATATGCATAGCTTTGTCCCAGGTGCGCTCGCGACTCAGCGTGGCATCCAAGGCGAACAGCAGCCGTCCGGTCGAACCTGGCTTAGGCGCCGTGCCAAGCGCGGTTACGAAGGCATCCACCGAGCCGTCTTTTGACGCTTCTACCGGGTTGGACTGACCTTTCAGCGAGGGTGTTTGTTTCTTCATGAACCATCATTTGGGATGCACAAGCACACTTTGGAAGGGTATAGGGCGTGCAGACGCGCCATGTCTCCCGGCCTTAGCGCGGATTTGTCAGCCATTTTGCCCGGATTCTCGCCTCAACGCAGTTCGAATTTTGATGATTACAGTCTGCCGCACGATCGCTTCGCTTCGCCAAGCTCAGTCAGAGTTGCGCGCTGCTGGGAAAACCAGCGCTCTTGTTCCAACGATGGGAGCCTTGCACGAGGGGCATCTGGCCCTGGTGGCGCATGCTGCAACATTGGCCGATGCCGTGATTGCAACCATCTTTGTTAATCCAACACAATTTGGCCCCAACGAAGATTTGGAGCGGTATCCACGCCAAGAACAGGCTGACCTGGATGCACTGGAGAAAGCTGGCGTGCACGCGGTATTCGCGCCGGACGTGACAGAGATGTACGGACCACATGATGCAACGCGTATCGTGATGGAAGGCCCTGCCCTTGGCCTTGAAAGCGATTTTCGCCCACACTTTTTTCACGGCGTCGCCACCGTGGTGAGCCGTCTTCTGTTGGCGGCAATGTGTGATGCAGCTGTCTTCGGTGAGAAAGACTATCAGCAACTTCTTGTCATCAGGCGCATGGTGGCGGACCTGAAAATCCCGGTTGCGATCCACGGTAGTCCGACGATCCGAGAGGCCGATGGTTTGGCCCTTTCCTCGCGCAATGCTTATCTTTCTGAAGATGAGCGCAAACGAGCGCCTGAATTGAACCGTGCGCTTCACGCTTGTCGTGAGGCTTTGCGTTCTGGCGTCAATGAAACCGAGGCGCTCGCTAAGGCCGTGACTCATACTGAAGTGGCTGGCTTTAAGGTGAACTATATCGCGCTTCGTGATGCGCGGACGCTGGGACCTGTTCACGATCTGGGATCAGCGCGCCTGCTCGCGGCGGCCTGGCTCGGCAAAACACGCCTCATTGATAACATTGCTGTTTAGAGCAAACCCAGTTCAATAAGCTCTTGGCGCATGGCGGGCTCCATGGCCTGCACATCGTCGCCTGCCATCTCTGACAAGTCAGCGGGCACATCGCTTGCTTTGAGATAGCGCCAGCCTTGAAATGGCCGGCGAGGCTGCGGCCGTGTTGCGATCAACACTGGCTCCATTACCAAGTGGCAGCGATTGATTCCCTCATCGTCTTTGAAAGGGCGGATATCGATCAGCTTTTGGCGTCCTTGAATGCTGCCTTTGATCACCCAGTAAAGCGAGCCGCCTTTGAGAAGCGCCTCTCGTTGCTTGGGCACCATCCGGGTGGTGTGCAACTGCTCTTCAGGCAACCCCGCACGCCGTTTGCGTTCCAGCGTCTGTGCGATCCAATCACGGTGGTCATCTAAAGAATCGGCGCCAACGCAAAGTTTAAGGAGATGGAGGCTCATTTGGCCATCATGCCCTTCTCCCAGCCCACTTCCAAGGGAAACTACGCATAGGTTTTCGTCATCCACAGCTGCTGAAGCGACAATAGCGAACGTCTTTCAACACCAGCACGTGACAAAGTATGGGGCATCCCGGATAGGCGTCTGAAGGCTGCAGGAGCTAACTTATCCAGACCAGATCGAGAGTTCGGCGGCCTGTGGGTCGCAAGCTTATTTGGTCGAAAACGATACAACGGCAGCGCGACGCTTATGAACGATCAAACACCTCTCTCCGCGCAAAACGACGGTTACGGCGCGCTGAATATCAATGCTGCGGAGACTGCGACCTATCTTAAACTCATCGCCAACGAACGGCGGTTGATGATTTTATGTCTCTTGGCCGCCAAGGGTGAGGCAACGGTCTCGTTTCTCTCCCAATCGATCAGCTTGGGGCAGTCGGCCATGTCTCAGCATTTGGCACGTCTGCGGGCGGACAATCTGGTGGAGTTCCGCAAGGAGGGCCAGATGGCATTCTACCGTATTGCCGATGAACGCGTCGAAGAGCTTTTGGTCAAACTGCAAGATATCTTTACGCGCTAGCCAACCAGTGCCGCCGTTTTATGACGCGTCAGGACCTTCTTCGGTCGGTTTGCCTGCGTCAATCCAGGCGGTTATTCCGCCTTTAAGATGCGTGACACGCTGCAAACCCATTTGTTTGGCCGTCTGAGCTGCCAGCGCTGATCGCCAGCCACTGGCGCAATAGAAGACGAATGTTGCGTCCTCGGCAAACAGCGGCTTGTGGTAGGGACTTTCTGGATCGATCCAAAACTCTAGCATGCCGCGCGGACAATGCTTTGCGCCTGGAATACGCCCAGTTTTTGCAAGCTCGCGAACATCACGTACGTCGATTAAGCGAACATCTGCTGCGCTCAGCATTTCATCGACTTTAGCGACATCGATACTGCCAACATACGCATCGGCGGCTGCAACCAGATCTGCTGCACTTGACGTCAATTGTGGGGTGTTGGAGGCGTCACACATGACGCATTGTGCCGTTTAGTTTGGCACGACTGCAAGAGCGGTGGTTTCAAAGCCACCAAAGAACCAAACAAGTGCAACGACACACAAGGCACATGCCACTGTCCAACGCGCTGCTGACCAGCAGGAAACCGTATCACTATTGACCATAAAGCCCTCACTAAGCCCTGCACTCGTAACAGTTACAAGCAGGGCGTGCGGCTCATTAACGAACTGTTTACCGCACTGCAAGGTGTCAATTTTGCATAGCAGCAATTCAATTGTTGATGGTGAACGTGTCAATGCTCAATTGCCATCAAAGCGCGCCAACGGTAACGCTGCTTAGGTGATCCGAACCGCCACCCTTTCCGACACTCTTTTGCTTATATTGCTAGCTGCGATCTATGGTTCTGCCTTCACAGCAATCAAGATTGCGGTGCCTGAACTCGGTCCATTCGGACTGGTGTTAGCCCGTGTCCTGGTGGGGTTTGCGGTGCTTCTGCCTTATGCATTGGCCCGCGGATGGATATGGCCATCATCGCGCTCCAGTTGGAGTTTGCTTGGCGTCCTTTGCGCGTTCAACCTCATCATTCCATTTTTTCTGGTGTCTTGGTCTCAACAGCACATCAACGCCTCGCTGATGGCGCTTCTCATGGGCGCTGGCCCATTGTTTGGTCTGCTGATGAGCCATGTGGCGACCAAGGATGATCGTTTGTCATGCCCCAAGGTGGCCGGCGTGGCCGTTGGGTTTGCCGGTATTGCCCTGGTGCTCGGTGTTGATGCGTTTACGGGTTTGTCTGGCGGCGATATGGAGGTTCGTCTGGCCCAAGCTGCGGCGCTTTTAGCAAGTGCTTGCTATGCAGTTTCAGGTGTCTTTGTACGACGCATCACTGATCTGCCCTCACACCAACTGGCCAGTCTGGTTCTTGGCTTTGGAAGTTTGGCAATGCTTGCGGCCACGCCTTTTGTGATGCCCGATATCTTTGATGTTGCAGCTACTCTTAGCCGGGATGCTGTGCTTGCAACGCTCTATCTTGGGGCACTTACCACCGGCGGGGCTTACATGTTGCGCTACCGGCTCATACGCACCGTTGGCATGAGCTATTTTGGACTCAGCATCTATCTGGTGCCAGTGTTTGGCGTCGCCATTGCAGCATTTTGGCTCTCAGAGCCAATTCCGCTGAGTCTGCTTGCAGGTTTGGGACTCATTTTGGGTGGGCTGGCTGTCGCGCGACTGAGCAGCCGAAAAATCCAAGCTACTGAACGCGAAGCGCCGATCCAGGAATGAAACCAACTTGGCCGTCAGCGTTGATCTCGCAAACGCGCTCATCCAGTTGGCGTTGCTGCACGCCTGGCGAACCGAACATCCAGCCTTGAAAATCAAACTCAGGGCGACACCAACGCATCGACACATTGCGTAGACCTGACGCAACCGTGCCGGACACGGCACTGTTGGCCTCAGGACCAACCCGCAAAGGCTGCTCTTCGGTGGTCACGAAACGCATATCGTAAGGGTTGTCGCTGCGCTGCGCGTCGGCACCGGTGGTTGATGCAGCGACGATAGCGGCGGCAACACCGAAAAAGGCCATGTGGGCGAGAACAAAAAGGGCAATCCGCTTGAGCATGGCGTAGGCTATTCCATGTGAAGGTCAATCAATCTGTGCGGCGCGTCACATATCACAGCAATCTGTTTCGAAAACATTTATCCTGAGCATCTTCAGCTTCCGTTGACTATGAGGGGCGGTGTGTTGCCGCGCTGCAACAAAAGCGTTGCGAGGCATGGCCTGCAACGGTCCAGTGAAAGGTTGGTTATGAACGATTGGGACATCAAAGAGCAGCCAAACCGCTTCCCCTGGCCTCCAGTGTGGCTGGTGATCATGATTGCTGTCGGCTTTGCCCTCCGCGAACTGATTCCATTGGGCGTGTCGCGCACGCCGCTCAGCCAATTGGCAGGCTTTGTGTTGATTGCCTGCGCCTTAGGTATCGATGGCTGGGCCTCGCTGACGTTCAGCAAGGCCAAAACGACGATTTTACCGCATCGTGGCACGAGGAACCTTGTGACCAGCGGGCCGTTTCAATACTCCCGCAACCCAATTTACCTTGGCAACTTGATGATTTTGGCAGGTGTTGGGCTTTTGGCCGGATCGCCTTGGCATATCGCGTTGGTACCAGTTCTCGCCTTCGCAGTTTGGCATTTCGCCATTGCTCGCGAAGAATCTCACCTAGCAGCCAACTTTCCAAACGAGTGGGCAGACTATTGCGCCAAGGTGCGGCGTTGGCTTTAGTCCATCAGATGCCGAACCAAAGACCCGCCAGACTTAAGAATGCAAAAAAGCCTACAACATCGGTTACGGTTGTAACGAAGACGCTGGATGCAATTGCCGGATCGATCTTGAATCGGTCTAGCACGATGGGGACCAAAATACCTGCCAGCGCCGCCGCTACCATGTTCACCACCATGGCCACACCAATGACCAGGCCAAGGCCCGCGCTGCCAAACCAAACGATGGCGACCATGCCCATTAAAAGTGCAAAAGCAGCACCGTTGACGATGCCGACATAGGCCTCACGCAGCACCACGCGGCCCATATTGTAGGCATCAAGATCGTGTGTTGCGATTGCGCGCACCGCAACAGTCATGGTTTGGGTTGCTGCGTTCCCGCCCATAGACGCCACGATGGGCATAAGGATCGCCAACGCCACCATCTGTTCCAGTGTTGCGTCAAACATGCCGATGACGAGAGATGCCAGAATGGCTGTTGCCAAGTTGATGCAAAGCCATGGCAAACGTGAGCGTGTGATCGCACGAACACTGTCAGACACTTCTTCATCACCCACACCGGCAAGCGCGAGCATATCTTCTTCTGCCTCCTCTTGAACCACGTCGACGATGTCATCGACCGTCAGAACGCCGACCAAGCGGCCGCCTTTGTCGACAACGGCCGCAGAAGTGAGGTCGTACTTTTGGAATGTGCGTGCTGCATCTTCCTGATCGGTTTCGGCGCTGATCTCCTGAACCTCATCCATGATGGCTTCGATGGTCACGGGGCGTTTGGAACGCAGCATGCGGTTGAGCTTCACAAAGCCAAGCAACCGGTAACCTGGATCAACGACAAACAGATCATGGAACTCTTCGGGCAGGTCACTTGCCTCACGCATGTAGTCGATAGCGCGGCCAACCGTCCAAAAAGGTGGTACAGCAATGAAATTCGACTGCATCCGCCGCCCGGCAGATTCTTCGGGGTAATCCAGGGCACGTTGCAGAGCCAACCGGTCGAGCGTTGGAATCGTGCGCAGAATCTCTGCCTGTGCGTCGTCCGTTAGATCTTCGAGGATGTAGACGGCGTCATCGGATTCAAGCTCAACAAAACCGGCCGCGATAAGATGCAAGGGCAAATCATCGAGAATGTCGATGCGGATTTGTTCATCGACCTCTGTCAGTGCCGCAAAGTCAAAACTCTCACCGATAAGCTCGATGAGTTTTGGGCGCTCGTCCTCGGTTAGGATAGTGAGAAGCTCAGCAACTTCAGACACATAAAGCTGATCGGTGAGCGTGCGCAGCTCATCGGTATTTTCCTGCACCAAGGCCTCTTTGATCGAGGCAACAAACCCACGCAGCAAATGATCATCGTCAGTGCGAATTGCATCAGGCGGCAGATCGGGGCCTGCGGAGGCGGATACCGGTTCAAGCTCTGATGCCATGTGGTCAACGGTCCTGCGCTAGGTGGGTTGGGCTGCGTGTTTTTGCTGCGCTGTCTTAAGTTGTGACACTGGTCAACGCACGCGGCAATCAAGCGGTTGCATATTCGCCCCTATGGTCAATACTTTGAAGCAATTGTGCGGCGAGCCGTTTGGTTCGCCCGAGAAAAACCAGAGGTTTCATGACCATCGCAGCAACGCCGTCTACTTTGCCTCACTCGGGCGGTTCACGCAGATTTTCCGATGAAGCCTGGAACACAGTCTCCCAGGCTTTGTCGGAACGCTTTGGCGCGCGCTTTCAAACCGGCGATTCGGTTCGTGAGCAGCACGGCCACACAACAACTTGGATCGCCAATCAACCGCCAGACGGCGTGGTGTTTGCCGCTTCCACCGACGAAGTGGCTTTTGTGGTTCGCACGAGCGCAGCTCATGATGTTCCGATTATCCCGTTCGGCGTTGGCACATCGCTGGAAGGTCATGTGAACGCGCCTCAAGGTGGCGTCTCGATCGACCTCTCTCACATGAACCAGGTCCTGGCGATCAACGCTCATGATTTTGATTGCGTGGTGCAGCCCGGCGTGACGCGCAAACAATTGAACGTGCTGCTGCGTGATCAAGGCCTGTTCTTTCCCATCGACCCAGGAGCAGACGCCACACTTGGTGGCATGGCCGCCACGCGAGCATCAGGCACCAATGCGGTTCGTTATGGCACGATGAAGAATATGATCATTTCGATGGAAGCCGTACTGCCAAACGGTAGCATTGTGCGCACCGGCCAGCGGGCTCGCAAAAGCTCGGCGGGGTATGATCTTACGTCTCTGTTGATTGGGTCAGAGGGCACACTGGGCATCATCACAGAGCTCACAGTCCGCCTGTTTGGAATCCCTGAAGCCGTTGGCAGCGTTGCTGCAAGTTTTTCTACCATCGCCCAAGCGGCGGAAGCTGTGATCGCGACCATGCAATATGGCGTTCCAGTGGCGCGTATTGAGCTGCTCGATCCACTAACCGTGCGCGCGATGAACGATTATTCGAACCTCAATTTTGATGAGGCACCGCTGTTGCTTGTCGAGTTCCACGGATCAGAGACCGCCGTTGCAGAACACCAGGAGCTCTTCAAAGCGATTGTTGAAGAGCATGACGGCCACACGGTGCCCTCGGCCAACAGCCCTGAAGAGCGCACACGAATCTGGCAAGCACGTCACGATGCTTACTGGGCAAGCCTTACCCTAAGGCCTGGCGCTAAGGGGTTATCGACAGACATTTGCGTGCCTATTTCGCAGCTTGCTACTTGTATTGGCAAAGCTCAAAGTCGCGCTGAGGATGAAGGCTTTATCGCACCGATCGTTGGTCATGTGGGCGATGGCAACTTCCATGTGCTGCCGCTCATCGATATGGACAATGAGGATGAGGTGGCCCGCGCGCGGACCTATGTCGGTTGGCTAAACGAAATGGCGATTGAAGCTGGTGGCACCTGCACTGGCGAGCACGGTATTGGCCAAGGCAAAGCGGCTTATATGCGCCGTGAACTGGGTGATGCGGTCGATGTCATGGGCGCCATCAAACAAGCACTGGATCCGCAGAACATCATGAACCCAGGCAAAATTCTCCCCGTCTAGTCGGCAAGAACCATGCTTGGTGAAACCGCTCGCGGGTCGATTTTCATATCGATGATGGCTGGCACACTGGCAGCTCGCGCTGCGCTAAGCGCCTCGGGGAAGTCTTCATTGCGTGTGACTGTTGCACCATATCCGCCATAGGCTTTGGCCAAAGCTGCGAAATCGGGATTTTTGAGTTCCGTGCCAGATGGTCGTCCTGGATAGGTACGATGTTGGTGCATGCGGATGGTCCCATAAACGCTATTGTTGGCGACCAGCACAACGACATTGGCGCCGTACTGCACCGCAGTTCCGAACTCTTGGATCACCATCTGCAGACAGCCATCGCCGGCCAAACAAATCACATCGCGCTCTGGCGATTCCAGCTTGGCTGCGATGGCAGCGGGCAGGCCGTATCCCATAGAGCCTGAGGTGGGTGCCAACTGGGTGCGCCAGGAGCGATAACGATAGTAGCGATGTAGCCAGGCGGCATAGTTTCCAGCGCCATTGGTCACAATCGCGTCGTCTGGAAGCGTGGTATTGAGATGACTGATCACGTTTTCCATACGCAAATCGCCAACAGTCGCCTGTGGAACTTGCCAGGCCTCACAGGCAGATCGGCAGTGTTGCACATAGTCGGTGCGATCAACGGCCGGACGCGTGTCCATGTCTGCCAAAGCGATGGCCATCTGCGCCGGGTGGCAGGCTATGGCGACATCAGGGTGGTAAACGCGCCCCAGCTCGTTTGTATCGGCATGAACATGGATGAGTTTTTGCGATGTTTTAGGCGGCGTCAGCAATGTGTAAGCGCCAGTGGTCATCTCACCGAGACGTGGCCCGAGCGCCAGGATGACATCGGCCTCATCAATGGTTTTGGCCAAGGCAGGATTTGGCGCAATACCGACGTCGCCAGCATAGTTTGGATGACGGTTGTCCAGATAATCTTGGCAACGAAACGATGTGCCCACCGGCACCTGCGCCTGCTCGGCGAATTCTCCTAGGGCGATAGCTGCCTCACCGGTCCAACCTCCGCCTCCGACGATCATGAAAGGGCGCTGTGCTTGGCCGAGCAACGTAGCCACATGCGCGACATCAGCGTCTGAGGGGGCGGCGCTTGCCAGTGTGGCCGGTGGTGGAGCGGCGGGACGTTCGTTTAGCTCGGCAGATAGGACATCCTCCGGCAACGCCAACACAACTGGTCCCGGACGACCCGATTGCGCGACATGAAAAGCACGACTGACATACTCGCCAATGCGATCCACTCGGTCGATCTGCGCCACCCATTTGGCAAGCGGGCCGTACATGGCGCGATAGTCCACTTCCTGAAATGCTTCACGGTCACGCTGGTATGTTGCCACCTGCCCGATAAACAGGACCATCGGCGTAGAATCCTGAAACGCCACATGCACGCCCGATGCCGCGTTGGTGGCACCTGGTCCGCGCGTGACAAAAGCGATGCCTGGTTTTCCGGTTAACTTGCCATGCGCCTCGGCCATCATGGTCGCGCCGCCTTCTTGACGGGCAACAATGGTTTCTATGTTGGCATCGAATAGAGCATCCAGGGCCGCCAGATAGCTTTCACCGGGAACACAGAAAACACGTGAGACGCCCTGGGCCGCCAAGGCATCAATGAGAACTGACCCGCCGTGCACACTGCTTTTGGACATCTGTTGCTAGACGTTGCTCCATCCACCGTCGATCACATGGATCGTGCCAGTCGTGTAGGCGGCCTCATCAGAGGCTAGATAGACTGCCAGTGCGGCGATCTCTTCGGCGGCACCCACCCGGCCCATGGGCTGGCGGCTGATAAAAGCTTCTTTGGCAGCCTCGTATCCCCCCATCGTTTCGCCAAGGGTTCGGATGCGATCATCCAGAGATGGACTTTCCACTGTTCCCGGACATATCGCGTGCGCGCGAATGCCCTGCCCGATGAAATCAGCAGCTATGGATTTGGTCATGCCGATCACGCCGGCTTTTGTAGCTCCATAGACGAAGCGATTGGGCGCCGCGATCACCGAGGAAGCCGCTGAAGACATATTGAGGATGGTGCCGCCGCCCGCTTCGATCATTCCAGGCAGAAACGTCTTTGTAACCCGGAACATCGCGGTCATGTTGAGATCGATGGAGAACGCCCAACTCTCCTCATCGCACTCAAGAATGTTGCCGTGCGCGACATAGCCGGCGCAGTTAAACAGCACATCGGGAGCTCCGATGGCCTCATGGGTTTCTGCGATGCTGTTTCCATCACGAACGTTCAAAACCCGTGTTTGGCAGCCACCAGCCTCAAGATTGGGAAAAGCTGCTTTATTGATATCGGTCGCGACGACGTTGGCGCCTTCTCTTGCCATGGCCAGCGCAGTGGCTTTTCCAATGCCCTGACCGGCGGCTGTGATCAGGCAGGTTTTGCCCTCCAATCGTCCCATATGTTGTTTGTCCTAAGCTGAGTTGAGCAGTGCGTTGATTTCCGCGCGTGAGGGCATGGAAGGTGCCGTGCCTGCGCGCGTCACCGAGATACTGGCTGTTGCGCAGCCAAACCGCACCGCAGAAACGGGGTCTTGGCCTTCGGCTATAGCCACAGCAAACCCGCCATTGAATGCATCACCGGCACCGGTGGTCTCGGCAACTGGCCCTGCGTTGAAAGCGGGAACATGCTCGCTGGTGGTGCCATCATCATAGAGCGCACCTTGTTCGCCTAGTGTTATGATGGCTGCCCCTGCCCCTTGATCACGCAGCAGTCGTGACGCTGCACGTGCATCGTCCACAGAGACAACCGGGCGACCGACCAACGCCTCGGCTTCGGATTCATTGGGAGTCACGAAATCACAGAGCCCGAGCATACCCTTGGGAAGCGTGTCGGCCGGTGCTGGGTTGAGAACAGTGCGCGCGCCGCCTGCTTTCGCGATTTCTAGCGCCCGCACTGCGGCATCCATCGGCTGTTCCAACTGCGTCACAAAAACTTTGGCGGATCCAATGAGATCGGCGCGCGCATCAATGTCTGTTGGGCTGATGGTGCGAGCAACACCTGGCGATACGATGATGGCGTTGTTGCCGGTGCCAGACTCAACAAAGATGTAGGCCGCACCGGTGTAGCTGTCTGTGTGTTGAGAGATGGCGGGTTTCACACCAGCTTTTTCCCAAGTGGCCAACGCCATATCGGCAAAGGGGTCTTGGCCAAGCTTGGTGATGAAGTGAGCAGATACATCACCCTCTCCGGCTGCCATGGCAGCGGCGACCGCTTGGTTGGAGCCTTTGCCACCGGGGCCGAGTGCAAAGCTTTCGCCCAGTATCGTCTCACCCATCTTGGGTTGGCGTGGCGCACGGTAGGCGGTGTCGGCAACGAAAACACCGAGAATGACAACATCTGCCATGCCGATCTCCTTAGGCTTCAGGCGGAACCACGCCCTTGCGCAGCATAAAGCAGCCGTAAAAGCGGCGCTCGCCAGTTTGGATGACGGCATAGGCCTCTTTGGCCATATCGTAAAATGCGAAACGCTCGACGCTAACCATAGGGCGGTGGCTTCCCTCAGCAGCATCAATCGCTGCCTGTACTTCATGCTGCACGGGTGGAATCGTGTCCGGCTCGCCAACAATTTCCATGCGGCCGGCAAAATCATCGACAAATGTGTCGAGTGGAAAGACAGATAGCACCGCTTCGATGGCCTCACCGGCTGTCACATTGCCGACGCGCAATAGGTCCCCGACCACGGTTTGGCGCGCAATGGAGTCAGCGGGAAAATTGGTGTCAGAGATGATCAGCGTATCGCCGTGGCCCATGGCGGCCAGTGTGTAGAGCACCTCAGCATTGAGGCGCGGGTCTATCCCTTTGAGCATCTCACTCTCCCGTGTTTTTTTATGTTCATAGGTTTAGCCGCTCGACCTCGGCGGCAAGTGCCGATCCTAGGGCTTTGTGGCCCTCTTCATCCAAGTGAATACCGTCTATGTGCGACATGGAACAAGCGCTTCCTGCGTCCCATACGCGAACATCAGCCTTCTCACCCAGTGCTGCGAAAGTCTGTGCAAAGCGGCTCGATTTCTCCACCCCGCCTTCAAAGAACTCCATCAGAACACCTGCATCGCGAAGAGGCGGTGGCGTAACAACCAATACCTGCGGCGGGTGTTGATCTCGGCCGCAAGGCGAAGCTCTGATGGCAGCCACAAGTTTTTCCACGCTTAGGGCGATTTCAGCAGCGCTGACTTGGAACCTTGATTTCAAGTCGTTGGTGCCAAGCATGAGGATGACCAAATCAATAGGACGATGACTTTCCAGCAAAGCTGGAAGCGTGCGCATGGCATTTTTGTGCATGCCTTCAATGGGATCATCATGCACACTTGTGCGCCCAGGATGACCCTCTGCAAGCACGTGCCACGCCTCTCCCAATGCATCTGCCATGATGCTGGTCCAGCGGTGCTCGTAGGGCAGCCGTCGCACATCGCTCAGCGACATCATTGGCACAGTGCCGTGGGTGTTGCTGTCGCCAAAACAAAGAACCGTTTTCGGCGTCAAAGCCGCACCCCGGATTGGGCATCAAACAGATGTATCTCATCAGCACCTGGCTGAAGTTTGATGGTCTGACCGACCGTGAATGTGTGGCGTTCACGCACGATACTGATCACGTCGCGGCCACCGACACGTGAGACCAAATGGATTTCTGATCCGGTTGGTTCGACAACAGCAACTTTCGCTTCGAACCCATTATCGGACAGTGTGAGATGTTCTGGCCGCAGACCAACTGTCACCGCTTTGCCGTCATGACCATCGGCGATCGAGCCCACATCAAACTGCATCCCTTCAGCGATGAAATTTGTGCCCTTTATTGTCCCATCAATCAGGTTCATCGACGGTGAGCCGATGAAACCGGCCACAAAGGTGTTAGCCGGTGTGTCGTAGAGATCGAGTGGCGCGCCAACCTGTTCAACGTGACCGTCACGCATCACCACGATCTTATCGGCCATTGTCATGGCTTCAATCTGGTCGTGGGTGACGTACACGGTTGTGGTTTTTAGCCGCTGGTGTAACTCGCGAATTTCGGAACGCATCTGCACGCGCAGCTTGGCGTCGAGGTTCGACAAAGGCTCATCAAACAGAAAGACCTGAGGGTCGCGAACGATGGCACGCCCCATCGCAACGCGTTGGCGTTGACCGCCTGATAGCTCTCGTGGGTAGCGTTTGAGATAGGGCTGCAGCCCCAAGATATCAGCAGCACGGTTGACCCGTTCGTCGATTTCAGCCTTGGGCATATCCTGCATCTTCAATGCAAAACCCATATTGGAGGCCACGCTCTTGTGCGGATAGAGCGCATAGTTTTGGAAAACCATGGCGATATCGCGCTTGGCAGGCGGCAGATTGTTCACCACACGCTCGCCGATTTGAATGGTGCCACCGGTGATGCTTTCCAGCCCTGCAATCATGCGAAGAAGCGTGGATTTTCCGCAGCCCGACGGGCCGACAAGAACAACGAACTGGCCGTCATCGATATCAACGTCAATGCCGTGAAGAACCTCCACTGATCCATAGTTTTTTCGCACATCGCGGACAGTGACTTCTGCCATGCTTTTGCCAGCTCCCAGCCTTCTGCTGCCCAGTCTTTAGGGTGGGCAGTCTCGGTACGGTTTGTCCGTACATCTTTCGGCAAGACCTAGCCGAACCTCCGCGTCATGTCCATTCTCAACATGCTAACATGTTAGTGGCTTGACTTGGCTCGCTAAGGTTGAGACAGTCCGCGTATTGTTCCGCGACCGGACCTGTTTAGGGCTGCGGGCGCATAGCAAAACAGGCACCGTCGGATTGGTCAGTTACGGCCAAAATCTGGTGCTGAATAAGCCCAAAAATGGGCATAGCGTTGGTCAGCTTTGCATGCTCTGGCCAACCTCATGGGAGGAATTTCAATGAAAGTGGATCTTTACAACCATGCCGTGAAGAACGGACTGACTCGTCGTCGGTTCTTGCAGGGCACGACTGCGATTGCTGGTGCAGCTGCTGTTTCTGGCACCGGCATTATGGGGGCAACAAGCGCCTTCGCTATGGATGATGTGCGCGCGCAAATTTTGCAAATTCCAGGTGTTGGCATGGGTTCTCCCACCGACGCAGACTGGCAGCGTGTTGGTGAGCTTTGCCTGGGCGGCACCCGCGAAACGGTTGCTGAAGGTGAATTTGAAGGTGTTGAGCTCACGTTTATGGGCTTGAACAACCAGAACCTACACAACTTCTTGTTCCGCGGCTTCCTGCGCTCGTGGGAAGAATATACCGGTGCAACGATCAACTGGATCGACCTTGCGCAGGCCGACTACAATGCGCGTCTGCAGCAGTCGATTGCCACAGGAACCGTTGACTTCGACATCATTGAGATGGGCGCGCCTTTTGAAGGCGATACCGCTGGTCGCGGCCTTCTCAACGAGATGCCCGAATGGGTCGCAGAGCTCATCGATATGGATGACTATGTGGACTATCTCAAAGCACCGGTCGGCACTTGGGATGGTAAGACATATCGGGTGTCAATCGACGGCGACACGCACACCTTCGCCTATCGCACTGATTATTATGAAAGCGAAGAGTTCGCAGCAGCTTGGGCCGAAGCAGGTAATGACACCCCTTGGGCCGTGCCAACGACGTGGGAAGCAGTGAATGCGCACTCCAAGTTCCTGGCTGGCAAGACTGATCCGCTGACTGGCCTTGACGCTCACGGCTATCTTGATCCTCTGAAGGGTTGGGGCGGGTTCGGCTTTTACTTCCTGGAAAACCGCGCAGCGCCATACGTGAAGCATCCGGATGATCCAGCATGGCTGTTCGATCCAGAGACGATGGAGCCACGCGTTAACAACCCTGGTTGGGTACAGGCCATTCAAGATGTGATGGACCTGATCGCGACCGAGGGAGCCTACCCGGCTGACCAGATCAATGCCGACCCTGGCACAACGGCATTCTCGCAGTTCTTGGCTGGTACCGGCGCCATGCTTAACTGGTGGGGCGATGTGGGCTCATCGGCGCGCACATCCGATACATCGGTTGTTGGTGATGTGGTCGGTTTTGACATCAACCCAGGTTCCGAGCGGGTTTACAACTCGATGACTGGCGCTTGGGAAGACACACCCAATGTCGCGCCAAATAACGCCTATATCGGCTGGGGTATCTATGTCACCAACCGGGTGGAAGGCGACGATCTTAAACGCAAGGCAGCCTGGTCGGCAGCGGCCCATTTGGGAGGCAAAGACCTTTCGCTGTGGGCATCTGCCTATCCTTCGGGTTTCCAGCCCTATCGCAACTCGCATTTCCAGTTTGAAGAGTGGGAAGCGGCTGGCTACGACCGCGCGTTCGTGGAAGACTATCTGGGCTCCAACGCGGACAGCTACAATCACCCCAATGCTGCGATTGAGCCACGCATTCCTGGTATCTTCCAGTACTACTCGGTGGCCGAAGACGAACTGGCAAAGGGTTTTGCCGGCGAGTATGCGGGCGCTCAAGAAACAGCGGATGCCATCGCCGCGGCCTGGGAGCGGATCACCGATCAAATTGGGCGCGAAAGTCAGATCGCGCTTTACCGAGCTTCCCTCGGCCTTTAGCGGCTAACCGACTGGCATGGCAGGCGCATACCAATGACAGTGCGCCTGTCATGCCTCTTCTTTGCCCTTTTGGGCACAATGGGTGAGGCCTAGCCGGTGTCCGCACAAGGCGATCTTCTTCACGTTGTCACCAATGATGATATTTCGGCCCAGCGTATAGCGTTTGGCCGTTTTATCATGTGGGGTTCGTTTGGCCTGCTGGTGGTTGTTGCTGCATTTCAGACGCTCGGCGTTCTCGGTCAGATCGATCAGACCTTTGAGAGCTGGCGGCCAACCCTCTACGCTTATGTTTTTTGGGCAATCTGTTTATGCGCCGGCCAGGTGCTTGTGCGCGGTGAGCAAGGCAAACGGGTCTTGTTTGTGCTGCCTGCAACGCTGTTTGTTGCGTCGATGGTGGTCTTTCCGTTGCTCTTCGGGCTGGTGATTGCGTTCTCCGACTGGAACCTTTCCTCGCCTGACGGCCGTCAGTTCAATGGATGGGACAATGTCCGGCAAATGTGGACGGATCCGTTTTATTGGAACGCGCTCACCAACATGGTCTGGTACACCCTGGCCATCTTGGTGGAGTATGCCATTGCCTTTGGATTGGCGCTTCTGCTCAACAGCCAGATCAAAGCGCGTAAATTTTTCCGCATCGCCTTCCTCTTGCCGCTGATGCTTTCTCCGGTGGCGGTGAGCTGGATGATCGGCAAGTCGATGCTGGAAGTGCGCTTTGGCCCAATTTCGCGGTTCTTGCGCGAAATTGGCGTCGACAACGTTTCATTCTTCGGCAATCCAGAACTCGCGCGCCTGACTATCATGATCATGGACGCGTGGACGTTTATCCCTTTCATGATGATCATGATCTTGGCCGGGCTTCAGGCCATACCCAAAGAAGTGCAGGAAGCCGCTAAAGTTGATGGCGCATCGGGCTGGCGCGGCTTTTGGGAGGTCACCTTCCCGCTGATGCTACCGGTTTCGATCACAGCGATCCTGATTCGCATCATCTTCAAACTGAAACTTGCCGACATCGTCATCAATGTGACGGCAGGCGGCCCGGGCGGTGCGACTGACAGTGTGACGAGTTTCATTTTCCGCGAGTACCGCGACCGCTCCAATGTTGGGTACGGCACGATGCTAGCCATGTTCTATTTGGTGCTTATTGTTATCGCGATGACGATCTTGATGAAGCTCGCTGATCGCTGGATGCGACCGCGGTACTAGAGTGGAACAATGAGCGAGCAAATTTTTCACGATAGCGAAGCCGACCTTGCCCATAGGGCACGATGGTTCACGTCCAAGTTCGTTGTCTACGGTATTTTGATCCTCTGGACGATCATCTGCCTATTCCCGATCTTCTGGACCATCACCACATCGTTCAAGCGGGCGCCGGATGTTATGCAGGGTAACATCCTTCCCTGGATTGAATACACTCCGGCTTGGTTGGGCTGGCGTTCCCTTGGGTTATCTCCAGAGACTATTCTAACAGAATCAACGGTTAGAGAGCAGTTCTTACAGCGATTTTTTAACTCAATTATTACCTCGTTTTCAGCGTCTTTTCTAGCTGTCGCGCTGGGTAGCCTAGCGGCCTATGGACTATCGCGCTTCTCTTTCAAATTTGGCTTCATGCGCAACCAGGACATCTCGTTCTTTTTCCTGTCGCAGCTTATCCTTCCGCCCGTTGTTCTGGCGTTGCCGTTTTTGGTGCTCTACCGCGAGCTTGATTTGCTCGATACGCGCATTGGCCTGATCCTGCTCTACACGCTGACAGTACTGCCGATCGTTATCTGGATTATGCGCGACCAGTTCGCGGGCATCCCCACCGAGCTTGAAGAAGCGGCGTTGGTAGACGGGCTGTCCATCTGGCGCGCGTTCGTGACCATCATTTTGCCCATTGCCCTACCCGGCATGGTGGCCGCGTTCATTTTGAGCCTGGTGCTGACTTGGAACGAGTATTTCTTTGCGGCCTTGCTGACCTCCACTCATGCCAACACATTGCCGGTGATGGTGGCCAGTCAGACCGGTTCGCAAGGCATCAGCTGGTGGTCGATGGCGGCGCTATCGTTCGCCGCAATTCTGCCGCTCATCATCATCGGAATTGCGCTTGAACGCTTTATCATTAAGGGCATGGCAGCGGGCGCTGTGAAGTAGCTGGCCCGTTAGGCCTGTAAAGCGTGCGCGATGTCTTTTGTTCGCTCATAGAGCGCTTTGAACAGCGGATACTGCCTGTCATAGGCGGCATGCTTGGTCGATTTGACAGTTCGCTCAACTGCATTCCAGTTGGGAAGATCGGCCTTGGTGACATCGCCGAGAGCCATACGGGCTAAAAACGCGTTGCCATAGCTCGCACCCGTTGTGACCTTGCACACGATTTGATCGAGGCCGGTTAGGTCCGAGGTGGCTTGCAGCCAGAGTTCATTTTTTGTGCCGCCACCAACGGCAAGCAAGCGTTTTGGAACCTGCCCGGCCTGCGCATAAGTCTCGGTGACATGGCGGGTGCTCATCGCAATACCCTCGATGACCGCGCGATAGAGGTCACCGCGTGTATGTGTGAGATCAAGACCGAAGAAAGCACCCTTGGCATGCGGATCATGGATTGGCGTGCGCTCGCCGGAAAAATAGGGCAGGCAAATCAGCCCTTTGGTACCAGGAGATGAGGCTTGTGCCTCATCAGCCAGCAACGGAAACGCCTCATCTTTGGACAGTTCCTTGGCGAAATTGTCCCGGAACCAGTGTGTCAGCGTGCCTGATGTCGCGAGACCTGCCATCGCCGCGTACTCGCCCTCAAACAGCCAGGGTGCATGCCAAAGGCGTGGATCAGAGAGCTGGGCTTCGGTCACCGTGATGATGAAGATCGTCGAACCGTACATCATCATCATGTCACCGGCATTGAGCGTTCCAACGCTCACCGCCTCAGCCGCGGCATCAATGGTGCCGCACGTGACTGGAGTGCCCGCCGCAAGACCTGTCTCTTCGGCTGCGTTGGCCGTCACAGTGCCCGCAATCTGCGTTGACCACATCAGTTCCGGGAGCATTTCTAGCGGGCAGATATCGGACCCTAGAGCATCTGACCAAGTTTGCTGCTTGATGTCGTAAAGCGGGGCAGAGTTGGGCGCCGTGTAATGATCAATCACATAGCGCCCGGTGAGCTTGAACGTCAGGTAGCTTGTGGCTGTCAGAATCTTGTGTGTTTTGGCCCAAAGCTCGGGGTGATTGCGTTTAAACCAAAGGATTTTTGGTCCAACAGCCTGTGATGTCAGGGCGTTGCCGGAATGCGCGAGAATGGCATCTTCGCCAAGCTGGGCGTTCAGATCATAGATCTCTTGGGCTGCTCTGGTATCGACGCCGTAAAGCACACCGTTCATCAGCGGTTTGCCATCTCGGTCAACAGGCAGCATGCAGGGGCCGATGGCTGAGGTTGCCACAGCTTTGATAGCGCTTGGTTCGATATTGCTATCAGCAATCAGAGCCTTGGTGATGTGAACGAAATCACCCCACCAATCCTCGTCAGGACGGTGCTCGGCCCATCCTGCTTGAGGCACGAGCATTTTGTGCGGATGGGATGCCTGCGCGACCACTTGGCCGCTTTCATCAACCAGCACACCTTTGGACTCAAACGTGCCGATGTCCACGCCCAGCGTATAGGTCGTCATGCGATCTCTCGTGATAAGGAAAAACTTGGGCCGATCGCGGCGATGGCACGCGTCAGGAGCGTTTGAAGCGCTTCGAGGTCACGCAGATCGCACATCTCATTGGCCGAATGGGAATAGCGCATCGGGAACCCAACATCGACGCAGGCGACCCCCTCACCTAGCAACTGAACGTAGGACAGGTCTGTGAGCACCCCGACCTGCGCAGAGCGTTGAAGGCTGATAGTGTTGGACATGGCCGTTTCTTCCATCAGCCGCACCATAGCCGGGTGCGGGATCACACCGTTCAACGTTCCGCGTCCATGGAAGGAATAGAGGCTGATGCCAGGCCCACCACCTAGCGCCATCTCGCCACGATCAGCCATATCCGGTGTGTCGGTGGCCAGCATCAGATCTATCTGGATCGCAATATCGGGCTTCAGATTTTGAGCCGCTACCACGGCGCCCCGCAGATTAAATTCTTCCTGAACAGAGAACACGAGATGCACCGTCGGACCGCCTGTGCGGCTGGCGAGTGCCTCAGCAACGGCCAGTTGAACAGCGCAGCCTGCACGATCATCGACGCTTGTGCCAACGATACGGTGCTCCCCCATCGCTGCAACGCGCGGCTGATAAACAATGGGTGTGCCGATCTGAACGCCAGCTTTGAAGGCATTCTCCTTGCTGGCAAACCCTGCGTCAATCACAAGGTCGGGCGCGCGAACAACTTGGTACTTTTCGTCTGCTGCCGTCGCGTGGTGCGCCTTGTTGGTAATAACGCCTGGTACATCCCGCCCCTCACCTACACACAGAAGCACCGGTTGCGCCGCCAACGCCCGTTCTGGAACACCACCAAGACGCTCGACTTTAATGAACCCGTCATCTGTGATCTTGCGGGTGATGAAACCCAACTGGTCCATATGGGTGAACAGCAAAACTGATGGAGCGTTGCTGTCGCCTTCCAGCGTGCTGATGACGTTGCCCAGCCGGTCTGTATGGTGAGCGATCCCGATCTGATCAAGGCGGGCACGAATGGCTTTGGCGACACGTTCTTCATGCCCAGAAAGGCCTGGGATCAGCATCAGTGCTTCAAGATCATCGCGATGGGTCATGCGCGGGCTTGCCTTGCGCGATCCATGAAGTCTTTGGCGCGATCAGGATCGACCGCATTCCATGTATGACCATCAACCTTCAATGCCGAACCAACCACGCAGCCGTTCGCGATTGCCAGCACGTTAGCCACTGTATCGTGCCGCACACCGGTGTTCGCCATGACGGGGGTGTCAGGAAGCGCTGCTTTCACGCCTTCAAGGTCTTCCATGCGGGCAGCTTCGCCGGTGATCTGACCAGAGACGAGAACAGCATCTGGAATAGACGAAAACACGGCACTCCGGGCGCGATCTGGCAGGGGGCGGCGATCCAGGCTATCTGCGAACTCAGCTGACACATTGTAGAGCATCAGCAGGTCTTTGCGCCCCAGCCCATCGCGGTAGCGTAACGCTTTACCAGCATCAGGTGCCCAAACGCCCATATCGCTGGCGTAGGTTCCGGTGAAAATTTCGCGGCAAAAACGCGCGCCTGTGGCAGCTGCCAATGCGACCGTTGCCATCGGGTCCCACAGCACATTGACGCCGAACGGCAGCGTGATGTCTTGCTTCAAAGCGCCGATAATCGAAGCCATGGTCGCCGTTGAAGCCGTATCGACATCAAAGGCATACGGTCGGTCGTTCTCATTGCCAAACATGATGGCATCGAAACCAGCGGCCTGAAGGGCGTGAAGATCTTTGCGTGCATCATTGAGCAGTTTCTCAAGCCCGCCCTGCGTGTCATAAAGTGGCGACCCTGGCAGCGCCCCCAGATGGACCATGGCGATGACCGGCTTTGCTGTTCCAAACACTTCGGTGAACCGGTCCATTGCACGTCCTTTTTTGGCTTTTTCCATGCCCGAGCGCCGTAAAGGCGGTAGGCGGTTCTGGCTGTTTATACTAGCATGTTAGCAACGCAGGAGGCTTTGATGCAATTGACCACACCTTTGAAAACACGCCATTGGGATCGCCTTGGCAATGGCGGTCTGACATTTACCGAGTTGGGCTTTGGAACCGCGCCGATTGGCAACCTTTACAAGGCTATCACCGATGATGATGCCCATGCGGTGTTGCAACGCGCATGGGATGCGGGTGTGCGCTACTACGATACCGCGCCGTTGTACGGCTTGGGGCTGTCTGAAACGCGAATGAACCGGTTTTTGCGTGATAAGCCTCGCGATTCCTACGTTCTGTCGACGAAGATTGGCCGGTATTTTGAGGTCACAACACAGGACAAGCGCGACTGTATCGGCAAGTTTTTTGACGTCCCTGCGCGCAAGGAAATCTACGATTACACCTATGATGGCGTGATGCGATCTGTTGAGTTTTCGCTGGAACGGATGGGGATCGATCGCATCGACATCCTGTTTGCCCATGATCTGGACATCTTCAACCATGGCAGCCAGCAGGCGCTGGATGCAAAGATATCCGAGCTGATGAATGACGGTGGCTACAAGGCGCTTTCGGAGATGCGCGAGCAGGGTGTGATCAAAGCGTTCGGTGCAGGCGTCAATGAATGGCAAAGCTGCCAGACACTGGCCGAACAAGGTGATTTTGACCTCTTCCTGCTCGCTGGTCGCTACACGCTTTTGGAGCAAGAGGCTCTGGAGACCTTTCTGCCGCTGGCCGAGCAACGCGGCATCGGCATGGTGATTGGTGGCCCTTACAATTCTGGCATTCTGGCAACCGGCCCCAAGCCAGGCGCTTTCTTCAACTATGACGTTGCACCGCAAGAGGTTTTGGACAGAGTTGCGCGCATTCAAGCGGTCTGTGAACGCCACGGCGTTCGAATGGTTGATGCGGCGTTCCAGTTCCCGCTGCGCCATCCAACAACTGTTTCTGTTATCCCTGGCGGCCAGGGTTTGTCTGAGATGGAGTCAAACATCCAAGCGTCCAACGCAGAAATCCCTGCGGCATTGTGGGCTGACCTGCAGAGCGAACGGCTGATGCGCCAAGACGCGCCGGTTTGAGGGCTTCACAATGATGATCGATGCGCATCAGCACTTTTGGAATCCGGCGCGCGGCGATTACGACTGGATGCCGATGGACAACGCCATTTTGGCGCGGTCCTACGGTCCGGCTGACCTGACCCCACATCTCAAGCAGCACGGCATTCAAGCTACAGTTTTGGTGCAAGCTGCCGCAACGATCAACGAAACCGAGTACATGCTCGGGTTGGCCGACGCGACGCCCTATGTGGCAGGCGTGGTTGGCTGGATCGATTTTGAAAAGCCGGATGATCTGGCGCATCTGAAACGTCTCGCTGAGCACCCAAAATTTCTTGGCGTGCGCCCGATGATTCAAGATATCCCCGATGATGATTGGATGCTGCGCACTGATATCCAGTGGGCGTTTGAGGCCGTGTGCGAGCTTGGTTTAACGTTCGATGCGCTTGGCTTTCCGCGTCACCTCGATAACTTCCACACGCTGCTCACCCGATACCCAACCATGCGGGTGGTGATCGATCATTGTATGAAGCCGCAAATCCGCGATCACACGGAAGAGAATTTTTCATTCTGGGCTGATGGAATGGCGAAAATCGCGTCTGATACCAATGCTTTCTGCAAATATTCAGCTTTGGTGACAGAAGCCAAAGAAGGCTGGACGGCTGGCGATTTGCGCCCCTATGCGGATCATGTGTTCAAAACATTTGGGCCAGAAAGGACGATCTGGGGATCTGATTGGCCGGTTTCGCGCTTGGCGCGCGGTTATGATGATTGGTACGAGGCAGCACTGAAGTTGGCCGACCATCTCAGCGAAGCAGAGAAGATCGCTGTGTTTGGCGGTAATGCCAATTCATTCTACCGGTTGGATGTTTGAATAAGCGCTTGAATGGCCTGATGCGTGATCTGATCACGCCGATCAACAGGTGTTGAGACATGCAATGCGGCAGCGGCTGAAGCAAAGCGAGTTGCGTCTATAAGGTCATCACCCCGGCAAAGACAAACGGCGAGCGCACCCACAAATGCATCCCCTGCGCCATGGGTTGAGACAACTGGGACAGGATAAGCCAGCACATGCTGTGCAACCTCACCGTCTGCCAACCACAGCCCCTCGCCGCCTAACGTCAGGATGATTGGGCAGCTCAATTTTTCTTGAAGTTCGGCAACCGCAGGCGATGGATCAAGCGCGGCGTCGGCAATGCCAAGCAGATCAGCAGCTTCAACGCGATTGATGACCACCAAATCCAGAGAAAGGGTCATGCTATTGGTTAGGCTTCGCGCCGGTGCTGCGTTGAGCAAGACGTTTGCGCCAACCTCCTTTGCGCGCCCCGCAACCACCTCATTGATGGTCGCAGGGAGCTCGTTTTGCAGCAACACCCATTGTGTTTGGTCATCGATGTCTAGATCTTGTGCATCAAACTTGGTGTTGGATGCAGAAACGATAACAGCGCCATACCCACCATCAGGCAGACTGATGGCCACGCTCATGCCAGACGGGCCATCGACCCTTTGGATCTGCTTGGTCGACACGCCTGCACTATCCAGCACTTTTTGAGCATCATCGCCTGGTGCATCGCTGCCAATGCACGCAGCCATAGCGACAGAGACACCAAGTTCTCTGCCTAATTTGCCCGCCATCACAGCTTGGTTGCCGCCTTTGCCACCAAAGGCATAACGCACCGCACTACCTGGCAGCGTTTCATCCAAGCGGGGTATCGAGGGAGCATCGACAATCACATCGTGGTGGATCGCGCCGACGACGAGAATGCTCAAACCGGACTCCGGTAAAGCGCCTCACCGACGATTCTCAAGCTCTGCGTTGCATCCTGTTGGGCAATCGCAGCCGCCAAGTCGCTGTTGTCCACCAACTGCCTAGCAGTGGTCCGCAAGCGCTCAGCCATGATGATGTTGGTTTCTGCTTCAGCACATGGGTCCAGGCCGCCATGATCGGGGAATGTGTCGAAATAGATCGCACCATCATAACCAGCGCGTTCCAGTTCGACGAAAAGCTCCAAGGTCTGCATCGGGTGAACGGATCCAACCATCAACCCGTCATCGCGTTTGCCGTACCCATCGTTGAGATGAACACCCAGCAATTTGGAATGCCGTGCGATGAGATGGGCGGTATGAGCCGGCATCTCGTCGGCATAGAGCACATGGGCGAAATCGAGCGTTACACCGAGATTGTCGCGGCCTGCTTCCTTCACTGCTAACAATGTGCTGCCAATGTCCGGCATGAGAGCGTAGGCCCGCGGCTCATTGGGTTTGTATTCAATCGCAATATCAATGGCTTGATTGTGGTCACAAACCTCTTGAATGGCCTCGATAGTGCTGTCCCACATTGCCTTATAGTCACCCTGGAAGGCGTAATCGAAACCGTCTTGCCCCATCCAAAGTGTCATCAAATTGCCGCCCATTTGCGCAAGCGTATCGAGGCCCTTTTGGGTGATGTCGATAGCGGCACGACGCACGGTTTGGTCTGGGTGCGTGAAGGCACCAAGTCGGAACCCAGGATCAGTGTAGTAGCGCATGGCAAGGCCATTGAGCGCCATGCCGCAGTCTTCCATCACGCGGGTCATCTCATCGGCGCTGTGATGATCAAAATGATCGGGATAATTCAAATCAGCTGCATTGAGGCCTGAGACAGATGCAGCGCGGCGCAACATATCTTCCGCGGTGGGCGCACCCGGTAAGCCAGTCTTAAATGCATTCAGGCGTGCTGCGTAACGTGGAGCGTTTGGGCGAAGGAGTGTCATAGGCTGACAAACAGTTCCGGTTTGGAGCGCATCATCGGCTCAAGCAGAGCAACGAGTTGGCGCAAATGATGCCGGGTGGCTTCTCTGGCGGCCTGCGGATCACGCTGTTCTAAGGCGTTCAAGATGGTCTCATGCTCCTCAAGTGTTGCCTGCACACGACCAGGTTGTGGAAGAATGAGCTGTCGGGCGCGATCAACGTGCACCCAACTGGTTTCGGCGATCTGAGGCAGTCGTTTGAAGCCAGTAAACGACATCAGCAGTTCATGCATTTGCCCGTCCATCTGGTAAAACCCTGGAAAATCCCCATCGCTGACAAGCGCGGCCTGTATGCGCAGATTACGCCGAAGTTGCACCAGTTGGTCATCCGTTATTGTGGCGGCCAGCAATTCGACTGTTGCCAGTTCCAGTGCTTCACGAAGAAAGGCGCCTTCACGAATCTCTTCCAGTGAAAAGCGGGCTACAAAGGTACCTGCTTGCGGCACCACATCCACCAACCCTTCAACTGCCAAACGCGCCAAGGCTTCGGCAACCGGCGAGCGAGAGACACCCAATTGTTGGCAAATCTCCGGTTTGCGCAGCACCTCGCCAGGCTTCAAATGAAGGCTGAGGATGGCTTGCTTGAGCGAGCCATAGGTCTTTTGGGCCAAAGTTCCTGGAAAATCATCCAAGCTTGCCAACGCCAAGGCACTGCCTTCTGGTCTCGTAATCCCCGTCAACGGGGCGTTCGATTGGCTGCCCTGTGGTTGGGCTTTGGGGGTCTGTGTTGGGTCTTGCACCGTCGCCCGATCCAGCTGTAGCATGTTAGCATGTTAGTGGCGGGCCAGAGGCTGTCAACTGGTCTTGCCGTTTGCGCGTTCTGGCAGTTGTAGGGTCTTAGACTGGCGCTCTGCAAGACTATGGTGGTGCCTGCCTTTGGCTATGGTGCTTTTGTTCTCTAAAGAAGGTTGCCCTTTACGTGCCCACATCAAATGATTCTATGTCTACGGCGCATCAACGGGCGCTTTTGCTGCATCCCAATGACACCGTTGCAGTGGCAACTGAAGATTTGGAGGCAGGCGCGAGCCTGGACAATGTGGAGATCACGACCGTTGATCGCGTGGCACAAGGCCACAAGATCAGCCGAATCACGCACGCCATTGGGGATCCTATCATTCGCTATGGTCAGATAATTGGGCGTGCAACCACGCCCATTGCTGTCGGTGAGCATGTTCACAGCCACAATTTGGCGATGGGTGATCAGGCCAATGATGGTGCTGTGCGCCTGGAAGCTGGTGAAAGAGGTGCAGCTCTCACCGAAGCATCAAGCGACCTTCCAAAAACGTTTATGGGCTATCATAGGGCTGACGGACGTGTCGGCACGCGCAACTATTTGGGTGTTGTTACATCGGTTAACTGCTCTGGCTCGGTCGCGCGTTTTATCGCCGAAGCTGCTGAAAAGAGTGGTTTGCTTGATGACTTTCCAAATGTAGATGGCATCGCGCCGATCGTGCACGGCACCGGGTGCGGTATGGCCGGGGACGATGAAGGTTATGACACACTTTTTCGGACGCTCTCTGGCTATGCGCAGCACCCCAATTTTGGCGGCATCTTGCTCGTGGGTCTTGGCTGTGAGGTCATGCAGGTTGGTGATCTGATTGGCCAAGGTCGACCACGCGCTGATGGCGCGTTCCGCTATATGACGATCCAACAATCTGGCGGAACGGCCAAAACGGTGGAGCGTGGCGTGAACCTGCTGCGGGAGCTTGCTGAAACTGCCAATGGGTCGAGCGCACTCCTGCCCCGTTGTCGCATCTGACGCTCGGCCTGCAATGCGGCGGGTCAGATGGATATTCCGGCATCACCGCCAATCCTGCCCTCGGCTATGCCTCTGACTTGCTCGTCGCTGCTGGCGGTACGTCCATCCTCTCAGAAACGCCAGAAATCTATGGCGCTGAGCACTTGCTCACTCATCGCGCGGCGTCGCCTGAGATCGCGGACAAACTGATGGAGCGTGTGCATTGGTGGGAGCGCTACACCGCGATGCATGGCGGCAAGCTCGACAACAATCCCTCGCCTGGTAACAAGCGCGGTGGACTGACAACCATCCTGGAAAAGTCGTTGGGCGCTGTGGCGAAGGGTGGCGCTTCCCCACTTGTGGATGTCTATAAATACGCTGAACCGATCACGACACCTGGCTTCGTTTATATGGACTCACCAGGTTACGACCCGTGCTCCGTAACGGGGCAGATTGCTTCTGGCGCCAACCTTGTGGCGTTCACCACCGGGCGTGGGTCAGTATCTGGCTACATGCCAACGCCTTGCATCAAGCTTGCCACCAACACACCGATGTATGAGCGCATGGAAAACGATATGGACATCAATTGCGGCGACGTGCTCTCCGACGGAGTTAGCGTCAAAGACAAGGGCGAAGCGATCTTCAGTCAGCTTGTCGCCGTCGCTTCTGGCGAACAAACCAAAAGCGAGCGGCAGGGCTTCGGCGGAGCCGAGTTTGTGCCGTGGCAGCTTGGCGCGGTGATGTAGAGCGCGGATCAGGCGACTCTGGATGCCCCTTCAGCGAGCGTTGCCAGTTTGGCCCACGCGATTTCAGGGTCAACGGCGCCAAAGCCTGCGAACGTTCCAAAGCCGCAATCTGAGCCTGCTATTACACGATCTTTTCCGACGATATCGACAAAGCGCTGAACACGTTGGCGCACAACCTCAGGATGCTCGACGAAATTCGTTGTCGTGTCGACAACGCCCGGCACCAGCACTTTGTCGTCAGGAATATCGGCCTTCCGCTCAGCAAACACAGTCCACTCATGCGCGTGGCGTGGGTTGGACGTTTCAAAGAGCATGTACCGTGCTTTGGTGCTCATAAGCGTGTCGAACATTTTGGCCATGTCGATGTCGCAAACATGCGGGCCCTCATAGTTACCCCAGCAAATGTGCACACGCACCTTGTCCTGTGGGATGCCTTCCAAAGCATGATTGAGTGCATCGACATTTTGCTGTGCAACTTTCACGAATTCTTCGTCAGATAAATCATTGAACAGCATGTGGCGCGATAGCGCGAGATCCGGGCAATCTAGCTGAAGATCAAGCCCGGCATCGACAATGGTGCGGTATTCCTCACGCATCGCATCGGCCAATGCTGCCAGATAAGCCTCGCAGCTGGCGTAGTGGTCATTGGGCAAGAAGAGCGAAATGACACCTGGGGATGCGGCGTTCATGAACCCACGCTTGACGCCATGCGCTTGCATGGCCGCTTTCAGGTTTGCGATGTCTTTTTCTAATTCACCCTGACCTTTTGATTTCACCTCTCCCACGCACATGGGCCGCGAATAGCTTGGTGTTCCGTCTGACTCCGCCAGACGCTTAAGAAAGGTTGGGAATTGTTTGAGGTCCGCCGGTGCGTTGCGCTTGCTGTCTCCGTCAAAGCCAGTGTAGCGATCCTTTACATAGGTCGCGTAGCTGATTTTTGATGTTTCGCCATCAGAAACGATATCGATGCCAGCCTCTTTCTGCCGACGCACCCCCTCCATAACGTGCTCGGCCATCGCTGCATCAAAGGCAGCCTGATCATAAGCCTCCTGACGTTCGCGCGCGAAAATCAAGTCGACGACGTTTTGGCTGCGCGGCAGTGAGCCGACATGGGTGGTTTTAATTGGCATTGCGGGGCTCCTTATTTGGGCTTCTTGTTGGTGGCCAAAACCACACAGTGATAGTCGCAATCTGGATCTTCCAAGGTCAACTCTACGTTTTCAAACCCTGCAGTGCGCAGGATCTCTTTGTACTCCTGCTGTGACAGACTCGCGTGATAGACGGGCTTGCCGTCCACCTTGCCCATCTCCTCGCCATCTTCCGGACCGATGGTCAGCATGAGCGACCCACTAGTTGCCACATGGTCGGCAAGCCGGGGAATCGTTTGGCGTTGTTCATCTCTGGTGAGGTGAAAGAAAGCATCCCACGACAGAACGCCATGGAAAGTTTTGCCAAGTGCCAGCTTGCGCATGTCCGCCTCCAGCCAGCTATGGGCGGGATATCGAGAACGAGCGATAGCCAGCATCGCAGTCGCGAAATCAATGCCAGTAAGGCTGCATCCTTTGGAGACCAGATAAGCGGAAATTGGCTCGCTTGAACCGCACCCAACGTCGAGCACGGTTGGTTGATTAGGCAGACTTGCCAGGAACCGGTCGAGCCACGCCTGCTCGAAAAGAAACTTTGCGCGCTGCTCATCATAGGCCTGCGCTGATGCGTTATAGGTTTCCTGAAGGCTCCGGTGAGCGTCTAGCAGTTCTTCGCGATTGCCGCGCGCGCCTGTCATACTGACTTGGGTATCCAAGTGAGGCCGGGTGCATCGTCGGTTGCAACGACATGATAGAGTGCCGCTTCGCCAGTCATGGAAGGCTTGGTGCGATGTGGCAGGTTCTCCGGCACACTCATGGTATCGCCGGGTGCGAGCACAGCTTCTCCGCCCTCCCATTCAACCTTCCAATGACCTGTTACCGGCATGAGCACTGAAGGTTTGTTGTGCTGGTGCATGGCGGCACTGGCAGAGCCGCGGGTGATCAAATCGACTTCAAAGCCAGGTTTGTCGCGCAGCATGCCATGCTCGCCGATCACCTTGGCAGGATTGCTATCGGCCAGCGCCACCATATCCCAGTAGCGCGCCACATACTGCGGTACGACATCAGCTGTGGCTGGCTCCGGATAGGCTTTGAGTTCCTCGTCAGTCAGAAGTGACATCGTTCCTACGCCATCCGGCAGGGATTGGCCTTGCTTGGTGTCATAGAGTTTGCCGTCTTCGGAGAGCACCAAGCCGTGACCTGCAGCTTCTTCGATCACTTGTGGCGCCCAAATCACTCCGCCACCGGCGTCATCGCCGCCGAGGATGGCCATGATCATTGCGTAATCGGTGCCGATGTTTTCAAAACCCCGGAAAATGCCGGTAGGAATATTGAAGATATCGCCTTCTTCCAGAACAACTTCCCCTGCGTCTCCCCAGCGACCCCAAAAGAACCGCCAGCGTCCAGACAGCACAAAGAAAACTTCAGCTGTTCGATGAGAATGCAGGGAGTTACGGCATTTGGGCGGCTGACCGGCAGCACCGATGTTGAAACCGTGGGGAATGGATATGTGCACGTGCTGGTCGGGGCTTTCGGAAACACCGCCGCCAATGATGGTGAAGTTTTCTTTCTGATCCGAGCCGGGCGTGTGCGCGTCGATAAAGGCCGTCTTGCAAGGTTGCAGTTCGCCATACCGTACGATGCGGGTTTCCATTTCTTCACGGGTCATGACCTATCCTGTCGCCAATAGGATCTGCTTCCAGATCGCAATTTCATCGTAGAGCACAAACTCTCGCCGCAATCCCCAAGGCCCGAACTCCGCATGACTTGCGCCCATAACGTGAATGTCAGCGCCTGAAGGGGCGCCAAAGACGCCATGGCCGGCATGCTTGCCGGTAAGCGACCAACGGATGGCTGCACGTTCTGGGAACCCATCGGTGCCATCCATGCCAATCTGATGGTGAATTTCAAAGGTCGCGTCTGGAAACGCCGCACGCAGACCAAGCCAAAACGCATCGACCGCTTGCCAGCCATGGTCTGTTCGGTAACCCGGCATCTCGATCTGACACGCCCGGTCGTAGGTGTCTCGAATGGACGCGAAGTCCGCGCGCATCAGGCGTTGCAAATTGTCAGCATACCGCGTGCCAGCCTCGTGGGAGTTGCCTTTAGACGTATACCGACCCTGTTTATCGTTAGATGGCGTAAAAGGCCTGGCGGCATAGTCGACGCCACCTTCAGCGTCAATCAGACGGCGCGTGTAGTCGGCCACATCATGGCCAAGCTGGCGGACGATGGCACCATTGTCGCGGATCAACCACTCATCGTAGATTGTGTCGTCAGCCGCAGCGCAATCAGCAATGATGCGGTAGCGCAGCGGCTTTCCGGTGGCTTTGCCATAAACGCCGTCACGGCTGTGCGTTGCCGTTGACATGAGCCGATGGGAAGAGAGCAAATCGCCGGTTTCGACCGTCCCAGACCAAATGACATCTTCGCCCAAGAGTTGGCGATCAGGCAGTTCTGACAAGACAGCCATTGTGGAGTTGATGGATCCGCGATTGCCAACCGAGATACCCGACGGCATGCGCACGATCACATCCTCAGCATAGTAGTGCTCAAGCGTTGCTATACCGCGATCTTCCCAGATTTCCTTGGTGATGCCCAAGATGTAATCGGGAAAGTCTTTCCAGCGTTGGCTGAAGCCCTTCATGCAAATACTCCAGTGATGGCTTTGCCTGTTTGCCGATCAAAGCCTTGTCTTGCCTTATTAAATTCTCGCATACGCGAAAGCACATCCACGCCAATCTGGGTGTACATGTCGAGCATATCGACCAAGACCCAATTCTCACGAATTTTACCATTCTCAAGCCGCCAGAAATCAAGCGAGCGCATGGTGATGCGCTTGTCGACAGGTGGAATGCCGAGCCAGCCATTATGGCTGATGGTCTGGATCATGTTGGGCCAACCGGTCACCGCAGCATAGTTGCTGTCACCGAAGAAGTGATAGGTGATCTCATCCACATATTGGCCGCGATCCGGCATGCCGGCCAAGAAAGGTATCTGATGCCATTTTCGGAAACCTTCAACGCCCCTGCCCGTGCCGATGCCGCTTGGTCCGTACCAGCTCATTTTTTCGTGCCAATAGCGATCCATTTCCATCACCTCTGGTCCACCTTGCGATGGATGGCGCTTCATGGCCTCCAACATGTCGATGATATGTTGGCAAGTGGTCTGGCTTGTAGGTTCGTCGTAAGGACTGGGCACGATCCCATCCTGCGTCGCAGGCCCCGGCACCTGCCATTCGCGGCCTAAGCTTGGCTGCATTGGCCAAGCGTCTGCCTGCATCATCAGCTCGGGGATGTCCCAAAGCGCTTGGATTTCTACCACCCTTTCGTCTTCGAACCGGTAGAACTCGTGAAAGCGCATCGCGGCCATGTGGCCGGTCGGTGGGATGTCGAGAAACGGGCGCTTGAAGGTTCCGGTGTAAAAACCACCGCACCCAACCCAATGCTGCCCCTCTGGTGTTGAACCAGCCATGACAATGGTGTCGCGACGCTCAAGATCAGGAAACGCGTTCGCCAATGGCGCTATGGTGGCAACATAGGTTGCAGCTGGCCCTGATAGCGTGCCGATCGGGTGGCAAAAGTTTGCAACCAGATCAAGACTGAACAAATCGTCCATGACGGTCAGCAGCGCTGCCTCATTAAAATTGTAGAGGGCAGCCCGGTAGGGCGCGATCAATGCTTTGTGGTGAGTTGGCAAATCCATCATGCTGCCTCCGGGTGTGGCGGTACACGCTCTCCGCGGTCATAGGCCTCCCAGCCCTCACCCTTAAAAACGTCCACGCCCAACTGAGCCAGGATGTCGGGGAAGTCGACCATTACCCAGTTGTCGGCGATGCGTCCGTCCTGGACTTTCCAGAAGTCCATGTAGCGGATCGTGACGCGCTTACCGGTCGGCGCGATGCCCATGAAGGCGCCAGAATGTACGGCTTCCTGTCGTCCAAACGCGGCAGCCCACTCGCCCATAAACAGGCGAGCCTCATCGATGCAGACTTTATCGGTGAAGGCTGTCTGAAATGGTCGTTGCCAATTGTCCTGAAACTGCTGCAGTCCAAGCTTGGTGCCGCAGCCAAAATTGCCCATCCAGCGAAAGCTTTGCGCGAAGAATTCGCCCATGCCATCGATACGATGATCATTCAATCCATCGACCATTTCCTCGATGACGCGTCGCGTCTCATCGGTCTTGGAAAGATCGGTGTCGCGCGTAAGAAGCGCGTGTTCGGGTCGTGAACCCTGCATATGCCCATCCATTCATAATGTATTGAAACGTTTGGAGAAAACGTCTCAGATACTTATGAAGTCGCGCGGCATACGGTTCAGGCAGGGGTGGCGCATGAGGGCACCGTTGCGGGCATTTGATGACATGACCCTACCCCTTAACCGCCCCGGCCGTCAGACCGGAAACAATCTGTCGCTGAAAGATCATCACCAACAAGAACAAAGGCGCGGTGATGGAGACGGCGGCGGCAACAGCTTCCACCTGATCGGTGGTCGTCGTCTCGCGGTTGAAATAGCCAGCAATAGCTGGAACCATCGTTTGATTGGATGCATCCAAAAGCAAGGAGGTGACGAGAAAGTCGTTGTAGGCCAGCAAGAATGAAAACAACCCTGTGGTGATAACACCTGGCCACATGACTGGCATGATGACCCAGCGAAACGCCTGGAAATGGGTGCAGCCATCCACTCGCGCGGCTTCGTCAAGCTCAGCTGGAATACTCATGAAAAATGAACGCAGCATCCAGATTGTGAAGGGCTGATTGATGGAAACGAGCACGGCAATGACCGCCAGCGGTTGACCGTAAAGTGTTGGGGCGTTCTCACCGAAAATGGGCTCTAGGATAGCCGCTGAGTTCACAAACACCGGTAGGTAGCCCGCAACAAGAACCGAGTGCGGCAGTGCGCGAAAAATGAGCGCGATAATCAGAATCCAGAAGGCCAGCTGCGAGCCTGACCTGGCCAACGCGTAGCCAGCCAGGGTACCAACCGTCAGTGAAACCGTGACCACGCCCACCGTGACGATGAGCGAGTTGACGAAGTTGCGCCAAAACTCATTATCCACCCAGACTGCTTGGTAATGCACTGTGGTGAGGCCAATCACTGGCTCTAAACCCAAGGCACCGTTCACGGCGTTTAGAATGGGTGGCAGAAGGCCGAAGAAAACAAGTACGAAGCCGATAGCGAATGCCGTGCAGCCGATCAGCCAACGAAGGACGGTGTTGCTCCATGGTGCGTCGATGGCAACAAACCTTGGCAATCCACGCATGGCCACCTGAACGGCGCCGTAGAGCACAGCAATACCGACAACGATATCGATCAATGTTAGCCCATCACCGCCCGCGCGCGTCATGGGTCCTAAAATCACATCCAGCGGATTGCCTGCAAACGCATCAACTGGCGCTTTGAAGCTCATGACTGCAATCCAGAAGATTGGAAACGCCGCAAGCAAGCACCAGAATGCGAGGAAAGCACCAGAAAAGAAGCGTAGCGACAGTGGTTGCTGGAGCGCTTTGGGGCCAGACATCAGCGCGTCCCCCTATGATCGCGCCAGGTTTTTCGCAGCAACGGTATCAACAAGATCACAATACCGATCATTGTCAGCATGGCTGATGCTGAGGCGCGCGAGACTGCGCGATTGCCGGAGTCATCAGGTTGTAGGAAGTCGTAAGTGAGCCACTGCAAAGAGATGACGTGTGCTTGCGAAGAAAAGCCGACAATCTCTTCAAACACGCGGTATGCATCCATCAAATGGATCAGCGCAACAAAGACGATCAACGGCATCAGGTGCGGCACGATGATGTACCAGAGCCGTTGCCAACGCGAGGCGCCATCGATGATCGCTGCTTCCACTGTGTCGGTGTTCACGGTTTGAAGGCCAGCGTAGAAGATCACGAAGGCGAACGGTGCCACATGCCAGACACGGTAGAACAGCATCAAGACTTCAATGGTCCAGCCTTGCGCGAACATCGCAATGTCGCGTTCCAAGTACCATTCCAACGCACGCGTCAGGATGCCGTCGCCGACGAACAACCATCTGATGGATAGCGCGCCAATGACCGGCGTGATGATAAAAGGCAGTAGCGATACGAAAATCACCGGCCCGCGCACCACTTTCGCAGCATTGTTGACGGCCAGCGCTATGGCCAAACCAACACCAATGACCAATGGCAGCGTAATGAGCGTGAAAGTGAGCGTGAAGCGCAGCGCCTTCCAAAAATCAATCGCAAGAAGTCCGCCAATATCGAAATTGGACACCGCTTCCCAGGCGCGCTCTGGCTCCAACACGTTGCGGTAGCTTTGCAGGCCCACGAAGGTCGTCTCGCGCACCACGCGTCCGTCCTCGTTTAGAACGGGTTGGCTACGTGTTTCCGTTGTGCAGGTTTGCCTTAGGAATCCGGGTGTGCAGACCTCTTCGGTAACGATCTCAACAACCGGCTGGGTGAGATAAAAGCTCTGCGTGAACACGCTCACAAGCGGCGCAGCAATAAACAAAAGCATCAGGAAGATGGATGGGCCAACAAAGGCGGCAAAGGTGCGGAACTTCATGCCATCTCCCCCAAAATGTCCTGGTGTTGCCCGAGAAGAAAGTGCGGGGCTGGTGTCCGCCGGCCCCGCATTTCAGTGCTTAAAGAATGCCGGCTTCTTCAGCGGCGGTAAGATACTCAGCTTCAATCGCCTCCAGCGTTTCTTCGGCTGACAGCTCACCGGTAAAGAAGGCTGGCAATTGGTTCCCAAGCGCCGTGTGCATCAAGCCCATCTCAGTGGACGACGGGTAAGACTGCGGTGCTGGATCAGCCGTTGCGGTCGCAATTGCACCTTCGGCCAAACGGTTTGGTTCGTAACCGGGGATCAACCAGATCGCGTCTTCGTTGTTTTCCGTCACCATGTCAGTGTCGATGCCTTCAAGTGCCACTTGGAACGCAGCTTCAGCTTCCTCGTCGGTGATGTTGGAAGCGATCACGATTCCGTCCCACCAAAGCGTTGTTGCTGGCGCACCGCCGTCTATCGCCATCGGAGCAGCCGCCGTGTTGACCAAGCCGACGACCTGGCTTTCATCAGCATTGTCCATAGCGGCAGCGCGCGATGCCCAAAGGTTGGCCATAGCAATGGTGCCTTGCTGGAACTGCTGTTGCACATAGGTGCTGTCGGACACCAGATATTCAGGATCCATGAACTCTGTGAGACGCGCCATCATTTCCAGCGCGTTCACGCCTGCGTCGGTGTTCACACTGGGTGTGCCGTCATCGTTCACGAAAGAACCGCCAAAGCCCAAGAACATGTTGTTGAAATCTTGGGCAATGTTCCAGCCGGCTTTCATGGTGCCACCAAGTGGGTATTCGACCACGCCAGCTTCTTGGATCGCCTCAGCAGCGATGATGACTTCATCCCAGGTGGTTGGAACATCCAGGCCCAAATCATCAAAGATGTCGTGCCGGTACATAAGGTGTTGGGTATTCACCATCATGGCCACAGCCATGATCTGACCGTCGATGCGGATCAATTGGTTGGGGGACAAGTCCTGACCATAGGCAGCAACAAGATCATCGAGTGGACGGATAGTGCCTTCGTTGAGCAGCGGGGTTACCGTGCCGTTGGACACGCCACCAATTTGATAGAGTGAAGGGTTAGCCGCAAAGGCTGCTGGCTGCTTGGTGCGGAACTCTTGGTCCAGCTCGGCGGAGAAATTGCCGCATTCGGCCATGGCATCCGTAACCGATTTCCAGGCCTCGAAGCCGGCCGTCAGCGAGGACAGCTCAACATCATTTTGGATGGCGCAATCAGCGTGGGCCGTTGTGCTTGCAGCCATGATCGCGCCGACGGATACGGCGCTGGCGAGAAGAAGTTTTTTCATGAGATTGTATCTCCCTTGTTATTCGCTGGGCATTGTTGCCAAGCGTGTTTGCGGCGCCCAAATGGGCAAACGTGTTTGTTCTGCACTTACTCGATGCGCTGTCCGCTATCGGCATTGAAAAGGTGACAGATCGCGGGAGCCACAGCGATGGCAGCCGGTGATCCGATTTTGGTGCGGTAGTCTTTGTGGGCTTTAACGGCCACCAAAGCGCCACCTGCGCGCACGGTGATCATCGTTGCATCGCCCAGCAGCTCGACCGAATAGGCCGGCGCATTGATCTCGCCTGCATTGGTGATCTGCGCATCCTCAGCACGGAAGCCGAGAACAGTTGGTCCATCGGGGCCATTAAGGCCTGCCACCTCAACATTTTCAGCTGTGAACGTGCCGCGTTCCAACTTGCCTTCCATCAGGTTCATCGCCGGTGAGCCAATGAAGCCGGCAACAAATGTGTTGGCAGGTTTGTCATAAATCTCTGTGGGTGTGCCGACTTGCTGAACAATGCCTTGCTTCATAACAACAACGCGATCAGCCAGCGTCATTGCCTCGATCTGATCATGGGTCACGTAAATCGTCGTGACAGCCAGTTCGTGGGAAAGATTTTTGATTTGGGCGCGGGTTGAAACGCGCAGCTTCGCATCAAGGTTCGATAACGGCTCGTCCATCAAAAAGACGTTGGGCTCGCGCACAATGGCGCGCGCAAGCGCCACGCGTTGACGCTGACCACCGGAAAGCTCTGAGGGCTTGCGGTGCAGAAATTCGTCCAACTCAACCATGGCAGAGGCGCGGCGCACGCGGGCATCATGTTCATTTTGAGGGATTTTGCGCACTTTTAGCGGGAAACGAATGTTTTCGTAGACATTCATGTTCGGATAGAGCGCGTAGCTTTGAAACACCATCGCGATGTCGCGGTCTTTGGGGTCAAGATCATTCACCCGGCGACCCGCAATGTTGATGTCGCCACTGGTGGCTTCTTCCAGCCCTGCGATCATCCGCATGGTTGTCGTCTTGCCACAGCCAGACGGGCCCAAAAGCACCAAGAATTCTCTGTCAGCTATGGTGAGATCAAAGTCGTCGACACCGACAAACGAGCCCCATCGCTTGCACACATTGCGCAATTGAATTTCAGCCATACCCACTCCCACACGGTGTTTTTTGTTTTTAGCTCCGTGAGCTTGATAGCTTTCAACACATTGCGAAGCGTGGCAAGAGCGAACTTGCATACCTTTGCAGCGTAGCGGCAAACAGCCACTTTTGGAGCCACAATGACCGATTTTCGGGCAGCCGCCCACACGTTTCTCAACACATTGATTCGAGCACCTGAGTCGGTTTTGAGCGATTTGATGCATGAGCATTTGGCGTCGGACTGTGTTTGGGACGTTTCATATCCCATCAATCAACTGGTTGGCCCCGATGCCATTCTTGATGGTTTCATCCGCCCTCTTCGTGCCGCTTTGACGCGTGTTCAACGGCGCGATGAGATTTTCATTGGCGGTGACAACATTCGTGAAGAAGGCGGTCAGTGGGTTGCTTCCGTCACCCACTATCTTGGCAACTTCGACGCGCCGTTTTTGGGTATCGCGCCATCGCACCATCTTATGCTGGCCCGCTCCGGCGAGTTCTATCGTATCGACGATGGGTTAATCTCCAAAGCACGCATCATCCTCGATATTCCCGACATGATCCGTCAGTGCGGCATCAGTCCGTTCGGCCTTTCCTATGGCCTGGAAACGCTGTTCCCCGGGCCAGCGACTCATGATGGAGTTTTGCCGTCTGGAGATCTGAAGTCCGCTCGCCAATCATTGGACATCGTTGAAGGCATGCTCGCCGATCTTCACCATTTTGATCCAACAACGTTCTCGTCAAGCAATCAAACTGGCGCGTCCGGCTATTGGCACGAAGACATGCTCTGGTACGGCCCGGCTGGCATTGGATCAAACTATCTGTGGGACGGATTCGTGAAGGATCACCGCGAAGGGTTTCTTCGTGCCTTCCCAGATCGCAAGGGTGGGGACCACTATTGCCGCATCGGCGATAGCAATTATGCGGCGATTTCCGGTTGGCCCTCGATGACCATGACATTCAAGGGCGACTATCTGGGCGTGAAAGCCGACGGGCGAGCACTGACGCTTCGGGTGATGGACTTCTATCGCTGTGCTGACGGCAAAATCATGGAGAACTGGGTGCTGCTCGATTACAACGACCTAATGGCCCAGATGGGGGTCGATCTGATTGCCAAAACCCAAGCACTGCGGGATAGCAACCAACCATAACGGCAAAGCAGCTGCCTGCCTTGCATTGCTTCTAAGTCATCGAAAAAGGCTGATCGGTGTTTTGGTCCGTTTCATTGCCGGATGGTTCAGCGTCTGGGTGTCCGATTCCAAGCGCATAAACAGCAGCCTTCACCGGATCGTCGCTGTGACCAAGATCCTTGGCCACTTGAGCATGATTGAGTGCAGCGGAAGGGCACGCTGTTAGTCCATGTGCACTGGCAGCCAGCATAACATTTTGGCCGATATGCCCAGCTTCGATCAACGCGACGCGGTAGGCGTTGGCATCGTCATACTTCCACATGCTGCGTGAAAAATCTGCGCGCAAAACGATAAAACATGGCATCTTATCGGGCCAATCTTGACCACCAAGCATCTCTGAAAACCCAGCAGACTTCTGGCCAAAGCGTACCAATGTATGGGCAAGCGGCGCGTATTGATAGATGCCCGGCTTTAGGCCTTCGACGTTCTGTGCGAACACAAAGGCATCATAAGGGTTTCGAGCGCCACCTGATGGCGTGAAAGACAGCGGAAGGCGAACACCTGCCTCGTTTTGTGTGTAGCCATTGATGCCGAAGCCTGCGCGCAAACAATCTGACAAGGCTGTTTGGGAAACCGCGGTACTGGCAACCTCTCGCACGGTTCTGCGGGCATCCATGCTTGCGCCAAGTTCAGCATCGGTAAATCCCCAGTCCCGCGGCAGTTCTATCTTGGTTTCGGTTGCATCGGGCACAAAGTAGGCATGCGGCTGGTCGGTGGTGTCGATTTTCTCGCGCTGCTTTTCCAGCGCTTCATCGACTGACATAACCGGTCGATCTTGCACGATGTGATGATAAAGCGCGGCCGGGGCACCCCATTTCCAAGCGGAAAAGTGCGCATCCTCGCGCGTGGCCTCGTTTGAACCCTGACGGATCACGATGCCGGCGGCGGAAAGACCTTCGAGTTGCGAGGAGAGAAGCGTTGTATCGTCTGCACCAAGAGCCTCGGCGATAGCATCAACTGTGAGCCAATCGCGCATCACGCCGAGCAGCGTGATGATGTCAGTCTTACCGGCGAAACGCTTGTTTTGAAGGTAGTTGAGGCCGATCAGTCCGGTCTCACCTTCTGCATAAAAAACTAAGGCGTGCGACGCCCTATAGTGCATTCCATGCTCCCTAAGCATGCGAAGACCGGTAGCCTTGTTCGGCTACCGGTCTGCAGTCCTACAAGACTAGCGCTTGTCGTAGGCCATAGCAGGTGTGTCAACACCTTCGATTTGAGAAACCTGAGTCACCGCGAGATCCAAAGTGGTCATTGTCATTCTCCAAATGTTTGCTTCGCCGCACGTTGCGGCTGGCTTCAACATGGAAAATTTGACGGGGGCCAACGAGCAGCGCGATCTGCGAAGGGTGCGCTGAGACTGAGAGATGCGCACAAGCCCTTCGCACTTTGTGCGAAAGGTGCGAACATGTGACTGTTATGAGTCAAAAACACGACAAAAAAGGCCTGCACGTTTCAACGCACAGGCCCAAAATGCTTACAAGAAGTTAGTAGGTTAAGCAGGCACCGCGTGAATAAGCGGTGCTGGCTGGCGGGCCAAGCTGTGACGTTCGCTTTCCAGCAAGTCGATAATGTCCATGGGAATGGTCGGTGCATCCACGGCGTGAGAGCGCGCATTTTTTAAAGCGCCGCGTAGCGACATTGATTTTGGGGCTGCGGTGATCACGGCGGCCATAGTCGTCGGGCCGGTCGGTCCGATAATTGAGGCGTGCCCCACCAAAACGAAGCGCTCGGTCGCCGCGTAGCGCAGCACCAGCATCGATGGCTCTCGGGTACCACTGCTGTTGATACCCATGAGGTAAAAGTTCCCTCGACGCTCAAGGATCACACCCTCATGGTCGCCATCGAACTGCGCCCACCAGCTACGTCGTCGTTCTCCAAATCCGGTGAGTCGACGAAAGGTCATTAGGTTTCCCTGGGCTTTCACGATGAGCACCGAGCGCACCACGGTGTTTTCGTGCTGTGGCCCAGTGAAATCAACGAAGTATATCCCTGGCGCGATGCGCGCAGGAGACTCTTCTTCGATGATACCCATCAGATGGCGCCCAACGGGGTGCTTGTGTTTAAGGTCTTGGCTTGCATCTACCAACCTGTTGGAACTGAAAAGTTCGGCTTCAACGATTCCAAAATATTCGCATATTTTTTCCAAGTTTCCTGTATTCGGCAAACCCTTACCACTGAGGTAACGCGCGAACTGTTGACGGTTTATGTCGACATCCCTGCAAACGCTTGCAATGCTTGGCTGCGTTTCACACAGGTTACGCAGATTCCGCGCAAACACTTCGCGTACTTCCATGGTCAATCCTGGAGCGCTTTTGGCGCCCTTTCCCTCACTTGGCGTTACAACGAGCCTAGAATTCTAACCACCAGAACGGTCGGTCGAAGGCTTGAGAACGCGGGTTGACGATTTCGATAGCACCATCAACGAAGGTTGCGGCGTTCGTCAAGGACAGACAAAGTAGTCTTTGCTGGTATTTCAATGGATCTGGAGTGTCATCGCATTCTTATCGTAAACGTGAGCGTTCAACGTTCACTCTGATTGACCACATATTTTGTGGTTTTCCGATGCGGTCATCACATCAATATTTCAGCGGATCACAATTGCGGTTGAAATGATCAAGTAGCGATATTTGGCTTGCTTGAGTTTTGGCGCTGATCCACCCTCTTGGGAAACAACTCGAGGAGGATACAATATGCGGATCACTTTGGCTCTGACCCTTACCGCTCTTATGAGCACCAGCGCTCTTGCGCAGCAAGCAGCCGACAGCGTTTCACCAGAAATGGCATCACACAGCGCCTTCTCCGGGCTTAGCGAGGCGGCGACGGATGCTATGGCGTCCAAGGAGAACGGACAACCAGTGGAGGCTGACAATTGGATGGTTGCCGCGGCAAATCCACTTGCGGTTGAAGCCGGCGCAGATGTGTTGCGGGCTGGCGGCACAGCAGCTGATGCGATGGTGGCTGTTCAATCAGTGCTCGGTTTGGTGGAGCCGCAGTCTTCCGGCTTGGGCGGTGGAGCATTTTTGGTGTGGTATGACGCGCGGTCCGGTGAGGTAACAACGCTGGATGGTCGCGAAACGGCACCACAATCCATCACACCCACGATGTTTCAGGATGATGCTGGCGAACCGCTTCGTTTCTTTGATGCTGTTGTCGGCGGGTTATCGGTCGGCACACCGGGCACGCCTGCCCTTATGGAGGAAGCGCATCGGCGGTGGGGTAATTCCAATTGGAGCGGACTTTTCAATGCTGCCATTGGGTATGCTGAAGATGGGTTTACCGTCTCCCCTCGCCTTGCCACCCTGGTTGCAGGCGATGCTGAACGGCTCAGTCGCTTCCCGGCAACTGCTAACTATTTTTTGCCCGGCGGCGAGCCCATTGCCGAAGGGTCAATTCTGATCAACCAGGCCTATGCCGACACGCTACAAGCCATCGCCAGCGAAGGTGTCAGCGCGTTCTACGCCGGACCGATCGCGGAAGGTATCGTTGCTGCA
>Ga0189287_100047_pt1 | contig 168193 bp, 145 predicted proteins | sample UW86minimetaG_FD_130319 | JGI IMG/M metagenome (GOLD analysis project Ga0189287, IMG submission 130319) | Marine microbial communities from the Costa Rica Dome - UW86 mini metaG | ecosystem: Environmental > Aquatic > Marine > Oceanic > Photic zone | place: Costa Rica: the Eastern Pacific...
CCATGATTGCCACCCCGATTGCCGACAAGCTCTCTCTGCGCATGACCGAGGAAGCGCGCATGCAGTCGCTTTATATTGATGCCCTGGTTGCCATCCAGGAGGGTACCAACCCGCGCATCATCGAGCAGATGCTCTCCAGCTACCTGCCGCCCAAGGAACGTGAAAAAGTGGCTGAACCGGAAGGCGCGTAATCATGGACGAGTTGCCAGAAGAGGAAAAACCGGGAATTCCCGCCTGGGTTGTCACCTTCGCCGATCTCATGTCCCTGCTGATGTGCTTCTTTGTTCTGCTGCTGTCCTTTTCCGAGATCGACGCCCAGAAGTTCAAGCAGATTGCCGGTGAACTCTCCAAAGCCTTTGGCGTCCAGCGGGATGTGCCGGCTCTGGAGATCCCGAAGGGCACCAGCCCCATTTTTGACAAGTTTTCCCCGGCGCCGCCAGAGCCCACCGTTGTCAACGAAGTCAAACAGACCACCACGGACGAAGCGCCGGAACTCCAGACCCTGAAAAGCCCCACCGACATGGCCGTTGAAGCCGCCATGGAGGAACAGATGCAGGAAACCATGGACGATATCCTGAAAGTCCTGGAGCCGGCGATCGCGGATGGGCGCATCAATGTGAGCGAGGATCAGCGGCGAATCGTGATTCGGGTTGAGGAAAAAGGTTCTTTCCCTTCCGGCTCGGCTCAGCTGACCTGGGAATTCGAGGGCCTGCTGCTGGATATGGCGGAGGTGATTGAAGGCATTCCCGGTGACCTGACGATCGAGGGGCACACCGACAACGTGCCTATCCGGACCGACCGTTTTTACAGTAACTGGGACCTCTCCGCCGCCCGTTCAGCCGCCGTTGCCAACGTTCTGGTTGCCCGGGACCAGGTGGAACCCACGCGTCTGTCCGTCACCGGTCTGGCGGATACCAAGCCGCGGGTACCCAACACCTCTGCAGAAAACCGCGCCAAGAACCGGCGCGTGGAAATCATCATTGATCTCTCCGGCCCGATGCAGGAACAGGAAGTACGCCTTCGGGAACTGATCCAGTCCGAATCGGATGATACCGAATCCAGCCTCGGGATCGAATCCGAATCCGACAGCTCGACACCAAACGAAATCAGTTGGTAAGCGCACTCTATTTTGGTGCGCTACACGCTAAAACGCACAGCAATAGTGCATTATTAGAGTGAAAATAGTACCTCACATTTCTGAAAGCCCCCTCAACTGCCCTTCAGCTCTTGATATGCCTTGTTTTGGAACAGCTCTTGCTTCAGCTGCACCTCAACAATGCACAAGCCAACGTAAACGGTCCGATAGAGGCCGGACACACAACATCAGGAGCGAAAACCCGTGGACATCACGAGTGCAGTACATACCCTGACCGAAAGCGCCAACACGCTATTCATCCTTATCGGCGCCATTATGGTGCTGGCCATGCATGCCGGCTTTGCCTTCCTGGAAGTTGGCACGGTTCGCCACAAGAACCAGGTCAATGCCCTCGTCAAGATCATGACCGACTTCGGCATCTCCGCCGTGGCCTACTTCTTTATCGGCTATTACATCGCCTACGGCAGCCATTTCATGAGCGGCGCCGCCGAGCTCACCGCTGCCAACGGCTATGATCTGGTGAAGTTTTTCTTCCTGATGACGTTCGCCGCGGCCATTCCCGCCATCGTGTCCGGCGGTATTGCCGAACGCGCCAAGTTCTACCCGATGCTGATTGCCTCAGGCCTGATTGTCGCCTTTATCTATCCCTTCTTTGAGGGGCTGATCTGGAACGGCAACTATGGTTTCCAGGGCTGGCTGGAGAACCAGTTTGGTGCATCCTTCCACGACTTTGCCGGCTCCGTTGTAGTGCACGCGGTGGGCGGCTGGATCGCCCTGGCGGCCGTATTGGTTCTGGGTGCACGAAATGGGCGCTACCGCAACGGCAAGGTGGTGGCCTTTGCCCCCTCCAACATCCCCTTCCTCGCCCTGGGCGCCTGGATTCTGACCGTCGGCTGGTTTGGCTTCAACGTCATGTCGGCCCAGACCCTGGACGGCATCAGCGGCCTGGTGGCCGTGAACAGCCTGATGGCCATGGTCGGCGGCATCCTCGTCTCCATGCTGCTGGGCCGCAAGGACCCGGGCTTTATCCACAACGGCCCGCTAGCGGGACTGGTGGCGGTATGTGCCGGCTCTGACCTGATGCATCCGGTAGGCGCTCTCGTGACTGGCGGCGTAGCAGGCGCCATCTTCGTATACCTGTTTGAATGGGCACAGGCCAAGATCGAACGGCTCGACGATGTTCTGGGTGTCTGGCCCCTGCACGGTGTCTGTGGTGTCTGGGGCGCGATTGCCTGCGGCATTTTCGGCCAGGAAGCGCTGGGAGGCCTTGGCGGCGTCAGCCTGGTGTCGCAGATCATCGGCTCAGTGGCCGGCGTGGTTGTGGCCTTTGTCGGCGGCCTGATTGTCTATGGCGCAATCAACGCCATCTCAGGCCTGCGCCTGACCGAAGAGGAAGAATTCAACGGAGCGGACCTGAGCATCCACCGGATTGGGGCGACCGCGGTCGAGTAACACCGGTTACGGTGCAGTTCACTCTCCGTATCCGGTCAGCTCCATGTAGCCCACGCCACCATGGCTGCCGGATACTGACACCGGGCTCTCCCAGTACGGGTAGAGCCCGGTGTTTCGATAGTCCCCCGCTGGCGCAGCCACCTCCAGGTTCAGGCCAAAGTCTGGCACTTCCAGACGCCATGCACGGGGATAACCTTCGTCTTGGGTTAATGGCTTCAGGTTGAGCTGACCGGCACCAAGAGCGATGGGCTCGCCATCAGCTGGAATCCAGGTTCCGGCACGAAAGCCACCGTCTTCTTCCCTGAGCTGGAAAGCCATAAGTTTGTCGCCCGAATCCAGGTGCAACGCAAACCAGTCCCAGCCCTGCTGGCCGGATTTCAGAAACTGGCTGCTCCACTCCCGGTCAAACCAACCCTTCCCACTGACGTCCAACGTCTGATCGCCCAGGGTGACCCTGCCGTTGATCTGAAGGTCCACCAGACTGAAATACATGGAACCCTCGCCATCGGCGGATTTGGCGCTGAAACCCTGATCGCCATGGGCTACAGGCTTTCCGGTGATGCTCAGGGTCAAATCGTAGGACCAGTTATCCGCCGCGACCTGCAACCGCCATGAACTCTGCCCGGGTTCAGCCTCAAGCTGCCAGTCGTCCAGCCACACGGCGATCGGCTCTGCCCGGGCTCCGGCGTGGCCAACGTCTCCCCGGGCCAGCTTCTCTGCGAAGTAGTGCCGGGTATCAAAGCTTACTGCGGCGTGGGCCATCCAGGCGGCTTCCAAAGGCCAGTTATTTGCATCCGGAGGCTCAGCGTCTGCCTGCCTCGGCTCGATTGCCTGGCGGAACTGGGTCCATTGCAAGCCAAGGGGCTCGCCATCCTGAGTCTTCAAATTGGCGGTCAGGTACCACCATTCGATCCTGTGCTGCGGGTGGGGGCCATAATCCTCGGGAAACGACAGCCGGTCTCCCGGGCCAGGCTGCAGAAAGGGCACACCGGATTCGTTATCCGCGATGCCGGCCAGTCCGGCAAAGCCTGACTCTTGCTGTGGCTCCGAACAGCCGGCCAGAACCACGGCGAACCAGAGGAAGATCCAGCGCCTCATCGCTCACCTCCTGCCAGGGCATTAGCGTTTGCGGGTGCGACCGTTGGCGATTTCAACTGGCGGCTCATCAGTAAGGCGATGCTGAGACCGATCAGCATGCTGAGCACACCAAGCTCCAGCCAGAACCCCGGATAGACGGCCATGGGCAGGGACCATCCAAACGCGATGGGATTGATCCGATGCACCAGCACCCAGGTCAACCAGACACCCAATGGCAGGGCCAGCAGGGTAATGGCACCGGTCAACGACACTGACAATCGGACCAGTTGGGCCGAAGCCTGCCTTCGTGACAGCCCCCACACCACAAGCAGCCGGAAATACCAGGCACGGGTCGAGAAAAAGACCCAGCCCATCATCAGAAGGGCGATAGCCGCCAGTATCAGGGTCAGGGTGGTCATGGCCCGGGTCAGCAGAAAGGTCTGGTCGAAAATGGCAGAGGCGAGCTCTTCAATCGCCCGGTTATCCCGGACCGTCAACGCCTCGACCTGCCATACCCCTTTCAGTCCTTCGGTCAGTGCCTCAATGGAGAGATTGCCCGGCGAAACTGACAGGCTCTGGAAGCCGGTTTCGAACTCCGTTGGAAGAACCGACGGATGAATCAGGATCTCGCCGGCTGGACGGCCGTAGTCCGGGTAAATGGCCAGAACCGGAAGTTCGAAGGACTGGCTTCCGAAAAGTACCGTCAATGTCTGGCCGACCGCTATATCCTGCCGGCGCGCCAGCTGTTCATTCACCATCACGCCCTGGCCCTGTTGCAGTCGCTGCCAGGGCTGCGGCGCTGATTCAAACAACTCCCAACCGGTCACCAGCGGGCCAACGGGGCCGATGGCAAAGACGTCTACCCTGGTATCTCCCTCATGCTCGCCGCCCGGCAGGGTTGCCCGACCGCGAATGACCCGATGCCACAGCCCGGAAGCCGAGAGGCCCGGCTGTTCAGCGAGCCAGTCGAGTGCCAGGGCCGCATCTGCTGATTCCGGGACTTCGACGTAATAGTCCGCTTCCAGTCTCTGCGCCAGCCACCGGTCAAACGTGCTCTCAAAAGTCGTAACCAGTGCCTGTACCGCAAGGACCATCGCCATGGCGAACTGTAGGGCTACCAATGGCAAGGCCAGGCGACGAGCCAGCACGGCAAGCTCCCGATGGCGCCAGCGTGCCTGCAGATCCCTGTCGTGGCCGGACCGCCAGTCTGCAAGCGAGGCAATCAACCTGGGCGCGAGAATTCCCGCCGCCACGAATACCATGGCCACGGCAATGAAAAGCCAGAGCAGATCGGTGACCCAAACCGTCAAGGCGAGGCCTGCGACCAGAACCAACAACACCAGGCCGCCGTATCGGCGGTTGCCTCCCACAAGCCCCCGGAAAATTGGCCGGAGGAAATCCGCCAGACAAGCAACCAGAATCACGGCCATCATGGTGACAAGCGGCACCAGCCAGCTCCCGCCCTGGCCTGCATATAACGGCTGATCGAACAGCCCCTCAAGCGCCTGTCCGAAGCCGCTGCCCAGACCAGCCGCCAACCAGCGGCCAAGCCAGATTCCGGGCAGGACACAAACCGCAGCCAGCAAGAGGATCTCGACAACCAGCAGGCGGTTCACCCGGCCATGGGGAACGCCAAACCGATGCAACAGGGCAAAGCTGTCGCGACGTTGGGCCAGGCCGAGCAGGTAAACACTTCGCACCAGCAAAGCGGTAATGAGGAGAACCAGGACCCCGAGGGCATCCAGATTCAACAGGAAACTGTCACCCAGTTCACCGGTAGCCGGGCCAACGCTGAACGGCACCAGCTGATAGCCGGGTGGTAGATCGCCCTTGCTGTGGTCATCGGATACCAGCAGCGACAATTCGCTGCCCTGCTCACGGGCCAGCTCCGCCGCTTCACTGATATCCACAAAAGGCCGGCCATCCAGCTCCCCGTCCCAGGGCGACTCCTGCCCGCCGGGGGCCTGGAAGCAGCCCGCTGCCAGAGGGTCAACACCCACGACTCGACCGCCTTCCGGCTCGGAGACCTCCAGCCAGGGCATGACACAAAGCCCGGCTCGGCGCAGCTCCACGAAGTCGTCCACAGTTACGGGGCTAACATCTGTGCGAGCCACCTGCTGGCGCTCGGCCACCGCCGACTCGCTCTGGTCGAGACTGGCCCGGGCCTGACTGGTGAGATGGTGGACGCCCGTCCAGAGCATAGTGGCAAGCACAATCATGGCGGCCAGGGCCAGCAACTGGAGAGGATGGCGACGGTAGTGGCTGAACAGGGCGGCCGGGAGATTCATCGCGGGCTCAGGTTTCCGGCAGATGGCCCAGATCCAGGTGCTGGCTGCAGCGGGTCGCCAGTTCGGGATCGTGGGTGGCGAGGATCAGTCCGCAACCGTGACGGGCCTGCAGCTCGAAAAGCTGCCCGATCACGGCCTCAGCGGTATGCCGGTCAAGACTGCCTGTCGGTTCATCGGCAAGAATCAGGGCCGGCTTCATGGCAAAGACCATGGCAAGCGAGGCACGCTGGCGCTGCCCGCCGGACACCTGATCCGGAAAGCGGTCCGCAAGCTCGCCAATGCCCAGTCGCTCCAGCCAGTCCCGGCAATCGTCCTCGGATTGACCGGCAAGCCGGGCCCGAAAACGCACATTGTCCAGCAGCGACAGGGCGGGCATCAGATTGGCTTCCTGGAACACCACACCGATCTGTTGTCGGCGTAGACCGCCCCAGCGCGCGTCGGCCTTGCTTGCGGCCTCCGTTGACCGGGCATCAAATGTTTCTCCGAGCACCTGAACGGTACCTGAATCAGGCTTTTCCAGGCCGCACAGGATGTTCAACAGGGTGCTTTTGCCGGACCCCGATCGGCCTGTCAGCGCCAGCGATTCACCCGCACCGAGTTGCAACGAGAAATCGGTAAGCACCGGCACCGGCTCATCGCCGCTGCGAAACTGCTTGTTCAGGCCTCGGGCCGATAGCAAAGAATCCACCATGCTTGTCCTGTCACTCGGGCGCCCCGATCGGCTCTGCCATCTCGCCATGCCGCCGTGCGCGCCATTCCCGGAATTGCTCCAGCCAAGAAAGCAAGGCAGGAACCACCAGCAACACCAGAAGGGTCGAAAGCCCCAGACCAAACGCGATGGACGTGGCCATGGGAATCAGGAACTGGGCCTGCAGGGACGTCTCGAACAACAGGGGCAGAAGACCACCGATCGTTGTCAGCGATGTCAGCATCACTGCCCGAACCCGCTGTACCGCCGCTTCGTTGAGCGCATCCGTGATGTCCAGCCCTTTTTTCCGCTGCTGGTTATAGAAGGCTACGAGGATGATCGCGTTATTGACCACAATCCCGGACAGACCGAACAGGCCAAACAGGGAGAGAATGGTCAGCTGCAACCCCATCAGCCAGTGGCCCAACAATGCGCCCACCAGGGCAAAGGGAATGATGGCCATGACAATCAGCGGCAGGCTCCAGGACGCAAACACCCAGGCCAGCACCACGTACATAAGCGCCAGACCGATAACCAGGCCGGTTTGCATATCACCCAGGGTTTCCCGCTGGTCGGCCGCCCGGCCCTCGAAGCTGTAACGCACGTTATAACGACTGGCGATGTCGGGGAGGGCCTCGGCCTCGAGGCTGGTGAGGATCTGGTCAGTGGTGCTGACCCGGGTGTTCAGCCCGGACGTCACCTCAACGGCCAGTCGCCCTTCAGCGTGTCGCAGGGCCTGGAAGCCCTGTCGGTGATCCAGGTTCATAACCTGGGTCAGGGGCACAAAACGACCGTCCGGAACCCGGATCGTGATACGAGACAGGGTCGAAAGCCGCTCGCGCTGATCCTGTGGCAGCTGTACACGAACTTCCACTTCATCCCGGCCATCCTGGTAGATCTGGGCAATGCGACCATCAAAGGCCGCCCGGAGCTGGCGACCCAGATCCGACGTGGTCAGCCCCAACGCCTCACCATAGGCACTCACCTGGTAAATCAGCTGCTCCCGCCCCCAGGGCATGTCATCTTCCACATCAAGTACGCCAGGCAGCGTCGACAGCGCCTGCCCCAGTTCGTCGGCGGCCTGCTTTAGGCGTTCAGCGTTCTCACCGGTCAGCCGCACGTTGACGTCGCGGCCAGGAGGCCCGGCCTGGCGCTCGGAAATCGTCAGGTTGTCCAGCCCGGCGGGGGTCTCCAGCCGGCTGCGCCACTCGGTGATGAATTCCGGGTTGCGCACCGAACGGCGGTCGGAAGGCACCAGTTCAATCATCATTGAGCCCAGTTCGTCACCACTTCGGGAGCTGCCCTCGGCGCCCTGGGTTGCACCCCGTGTCGTTACGGCGTGAAGGATGAAATCGCCACCCAGGGCTTCTTCAGTCTCATTAAGCGTCGTCTGCATCTGGGTCAGGAAATCATCCACCGTGCCGCGATCGGTCCCGGCCACAAAGCTTGCGTTGGCATAGAAAACCGAGGGCTCCGGGGTCGGGAAGAAGTTGAAACCCAGCCGACCGCCGGCCAGCAGGCCGATGGTCACGATGGCCAGGGCCAGGGCACTGGCGACCGTGGCGCCCCGATGCTGAAGACTGTATCGGGAGAAGCGCCGGAACCGGCCTTCCCGGAACCGGTCGAACCGCTGTTCAAAGCCCTGCCGGAAACGTTCAATCGGGCCCGGCTTTTTCGGCTCCGACGCCTGAGATTTTTTCTTGCGCCGGGGTACAAAGGCATGGCGCAGGTGCGCGGGCAACACGATAAAACACTCAAGCAGCGAAGCGACCAGAACACAGATCATCACCAGTGGTATATCACCCAGGATATTGCCGATGACTCCGCCCACCACCAAAAGAGGCATGAAGGCCGCAACGGTGGTCAGCGACGAGGCCAGTACCGGCCAGACCATGCGTTTCGCTGCACCTTCCGAGGCATAGATGGATTCCTCCCCCATCCGGGCATGGGCATCGGCATCCTCGCCCACCACAATGGCATCGTCGACGATCACCCCCAGTGCCATGATCAGTGCAAACAGGGAAATCATGTTGATGGAACCACCGATCAGCCAGAGCACTGCCATGGCCGCCAGAAAGGCAGTGGGTATCCCGACGGCCACCCACAGGGCCACCCGACCCGGCAGAAACAGGTACAACAGACAGATCACCAGCACCAGACCGCCCAGACCGTTTTTCACCAGCAGGGAAATACGATCATCCAGCAGTTGCCAGGTCTCATCGTACACCTCCAGTTCCACCGTTGGCGGCAGCACCGGCCGAGTATCCGTCAGCCAGTTTTCCAGGACTTTGGCCGCTTCCAGCGAATTGCCGTTTTCCGATCGCTGCAACTGCAGCTCAACCGCCGGCTTGCCGTCCTTTTCCAGCGTTACCTGGCTCTCACGGGCCTCCTGACGAATGATGGCGACATCGCCAAGATGGAGCTGAACCCGCTCACCACTGAGCACCGGAATGTTTTCAAATTCCTGCGGGCTGCGTCGCTGCTCAACCGCGCGCAATTCCCGGGTGGCGTCCTGCTGCGCCATCATGCCGGCGGGCAGGTCGCGGGAAATGGCCGCCACACGTTCGGCTATCTGTTCCAGTGAAAGCCCCAGTGTCTCGAGCCGCTCCACCGGTACATCAATGCTGATCTGCTGTTCCGGCAGGCCCCGGATCGACACCCGGTCAATGCCGCGCTGGAGCAGTTCATCTTCAAACCGGTACGCCATCTGCCGCAACTCACTGCGATCGACATCCCCGTAAACCAGCAACCGGGCCACCGGTTCATAACGTTCAATCCGGGTGACCTGGGGCTCCTCCGCCTCGGCCGGGAAGTTGGTGAATTCGTCCACCTGCTGGCGCACGTCATCCAGGGCCTGGATCGGGTTGGTGCCCTCCTCGAACTCAAGCGTGATGGACGAGACACTCTGGGCCGAGGTGGAGGTCATTTTCTTCAGACCATCGACGCTTCGCAGTCGCTGCTCAAGGGGGTTGGTGATGCCCTGCTCGACGTCCTCGGCGGAGGCCCCACTCCAGACCACGCGGACACTGACCACGTCCAGGGCAAAGGTCGGGAAAAACTGGATATTCATGCGGGTGAGTGCCAGTACGCCACCCAGCAGCATGACCAGCATCACCAGGTTGGCAGCGACCCGATGGTGAACAAAAAAACCGATGACGCCCTTTTTCCGCCTCATTGTGCCGAAGCTCCGGAATCCGCGACATCCACCTTGAGGCCGGTCACCGCATTGGGCAGGTGTGTGGTGATCAGTTGCGCGCCAGACACCAGGGCTTCGCCAGACACCAGAAGGCGACGCTCGCCATTGCTACCCCGGGCTTCGCCAATGCGCTCGATCCGGGCGCGCTCCATCCGGCCATCTGAGGACATCAGGTAGACGCTGTCGGCACCGTAGAGGGCGCTGAACGGAATCGACACGGTATTGCTGCGGGCGGCCCGCTCCAGGGTCACGGGCAACAGGCCCCCCGGCCGTATTCCACCGGCCTCGCCCTCAAGTTCAAGAATGGCTTCAGTACCGGAGGCATCGCTGGTGCCGGCGAAGCGGGTGAGCCGGAACTGGTGCTGATCCCCCTCGCTGGTGGCCGTCAGGGTTTCCCCGCGGGCCAGCGCATCCAGGAGCTCGCCACGGAACATCTCCGGGACCCGGGCCCTGAGTTCAAGACCATCCACGGGATAGAGCGACAGCAGCGGTTCGTTTCGGCTTACCTGATCTCCCTCGGCAACCCGGATATCGGTCACCATGCCGTCGAAAGGCGCAACCATACGGGCTCGTTCGGCATCCCGCCGCGTGCTGAGCAGGTTTGCCTCGGCCTGGGCCAATTTTGCTTCGAGGCTCTGCAGCCGAGCCGGGTGCTCTTCAATCGCGCGCTGCCGGGTATTCACCGTCAGCTCGGCTCGTGCGGCAGCATCGGTAGCCGCCTCCAGCGCTTCGCGGGAGGCCAGGTTCCGGCTAACCAGCGATCGGGTTCGCTCCAGCTGTCGGCGGGCGTTCTCGAGAATCGCCTGCTCGCTGGCCAGCGCTGCCTGGTCATTCCGATAGCGCACCTGCTCCGATCGGATCTGGGCTTTCAGATCGTTTACCTGAGCCTCGGCCTGAGCCAGGGCGGGTTGGATATCGGCCTCATCCAGAGCCACCAGAAGCTCTCCCTCACTGACACGCTGCCCCTCCGTTACCGGTCTGGCACCGATACGGCCCGCCAGGGTGGCGGTTACCGTCAGTTGCTCAGGCGCAAGAACCTCTCCGTAAAGGGGCAAAACCGGCGTGTGGGTCCCCGGCTCAATCTGCTGAACCTGAACACGCCAACTCCGCTCGGTGGCACTGACCTCTGCAGGCTCCGGGCGTGTCATCTTGAGAATCATGAAACCGGCGATACCGACGGCGAGAATCAATACGGGAATGAGTCGTTTGGACATTACTTGCTGGCCAGCTAAGGTAAAAAAAGCCCGTCGGGCTGTTAGGTTCAGACTACTATACAATCAAGGCTCGTTTTCGGATCGGACAAGCCTGGGTCCTGCGTCAATTTTACGCGGTGTATCCTCCATTCATGGCAACGGAGAGTATCTGTCTTGGCAGTAGAACATCATGTCAATCTCCTGAACGCAACGCTGATCAACGGGTTGATCGTTGCCGTCGTGGTCCTGATCCACCACGAAGTACTGATTAATTTGAGTGGACTCCTGTCGAAAATGCGGCAGAGCCATCGGTTCCGGTTGATTGCCGCCGTATTCGGCGTTCTCGCCGCACACACCCTGCAAGTCTGGATCTTTGCCGGTGCTTTTTATCTTATGCACCACGCCGAGGGCTGGGGCGAACTTGGCGGCAATTTCAGCGGCAGCATCCTGGACTGCGTCTACTTCTCCTTCACCACATTTACCACCGTCGGCTACGGGGATGTCGAACCCTTCGGCATCCTGCGTTTCCTCACCGGCATAGAAGCGCTTTCCGGGCTGGTTCTGATCACCTGGAGCGCCTCCTTCCTGTTCGTGGAAATGCAGCGTTACTGGCCCACCCGCTAGACTTTAGTCTAAGATCGACGGTTACTTTGCATAGATTCTGATCTAATACCCGGATCTTGCGGCATGTGCACTGTCTTTGTACATATCGCCCCAGAGCGCCGGACATTCAGACCAGACCCATGGAAAGCTACAGGGAATCACAGAAGCACCTTGCCCGTCCTTACCGCAAAGCGGTACTGAAGACGCTGCTGATCTTTACCGCCATCAGCGGCCTGCTGTTTTTTACCCTCAACGTCCAGAGAGAGAATTACCCCCTGGCCTTTGCCGAGCTTGGCATGGCCTGCTACTCGGTTTTCATCCTCTGGGCCATTGGCAACACGAGACACCTGGAACGCTGGATTCTCGCCTTTATCCTGCCGTTCTGCATCACCATGATGTTCGCACTCACATCACCCCGGGCAACCACCACGGTCTTCGCCTGGGTCCTGTTGATTCCCATCCTTTCCCACCTTCTGATGGGCCGGCGCCTGGGCCTGCTGGTATCTGCCGTGTTCATGGGCACGGCAGCCGTGATCTTCTTTTTCAAATACCAGGATGCTCCGGACATGATACAGCCCCTTCCTATTGCCAATATGGGGCTGATGTCACTGACCATCCTCGCGTTCTCTCACATTTACGAGATCACTCGGGAGCAATCCGAATCACGCCTGCTTAAAATGGCTCAAACTGACGCACTCACCGGCCTCGCCAACCGGGCGCGCCTCAGCGATGTGTTTGAACAGGAGCGCAAACGCAGCCTCCGTAACGGAACCCCACTATCCGTGCTGGTACTGGATCTGGACCATTTCAAACAGGTCAATGATCAGCATGGTCACGAGGCCGGAGACCTGGCGCTCAGGCATGTCGCCAGCACCCTGCGCGCTTCGCTCAGAGCAACCGATCTGGCCACCCGGCTGGGTGGCGAGGAGTTCGCCATTCTGCTCACCAACACCACCGCAGACCAGGCTCATCGGGTGGCAGACAAGATCCGGGGTGCGATTGAATCTCACCCCGTGCCCTATCAGGATCAATCCATTGGCCTGACTATCAGCGGCGGCATTGCCCAGTTTGGTCCGGACGGTGGCGATCTGCGCAGCCTGATCGGCCGGGCCGACCAATACCTCTATCACGCCAAGGATTCCGGACGTAACCGGATCATCAGCTCCGACAGCGCCCTGGTTCCCTGCCAGGCGTAATCAATTTAGCTCACACCCACTTGCAACGCGCCAGTGTGTAATAAAGCAATGGCACCACCAGAACGGTCAACAAGGTGGACATGGCCAGGCCAAATACCAGCGATATCGCCAGGCCGTTAAAAATCGGATCGTTCAGAATAAAGTAAGCACCCACCATCGCCGAGATCGCCGTCAACGCGATGGGTTTGATGCGCACCGCGCCCGCCAGGACCACCGCTTCATCAAGCTCGACGCCCTCCTCAATCAGCTGCCGGATAAACACCACCAGCAGGATCGAGTTGCGCACGATGATCCCGGCCAGGGCAATCATGCCAATCATGCTGGTGGCCGTGAACTCGCGCCCCAGCAGCGCATGGCCGGGCATGATGCCGATCAGGGTCAGCGGGATGGGCGCCATGATCACCAGCGGCAGAATATAGGAACGGAACTGCGCCACCAGCAGAACGAAGATCATGAACACACCCACGCTGTAAGCCGCGCCCATGTCCCGGAAGGTTTCGTAGGTAATCTGCCATTCGCCGTCCCATTTGAGCGTGCCCTTTTCCGGCAATGGGGGCTGGTCGATGAAATACTGCTCCGGGGCCCCCGCTTGCTGGTTCAGGCGCTCGACCATGGCAAACATGCCGTACAGCGGCGAATCGATCTCCCCCGCCATGTCTGCTGTCACGTAGGTTACCGGTAGCAGATCCTTGTGGTAGATCGCCCCCATCCAGTCGGCTTCGCGTACGTCCGCAATGCTTGCCAGAGGAACCAGTGCGCCGCTGCGGCTCCGCACCTTCAGCGATAACAGCACCGATGGCTGGGCCTTGTCGCCTTCACCCAGAATCACCCGTATCGGAACAGGGTATTTGGCATGATCATCATGCAGGAAGCTGACCCCGGTTCCCCCCAGGGCGGTCTGCAGGGCACCGACCACCTGGGCCTGGGAAACACCAAGGCGTGCCGCACGGTCCCGATCCACCACCACTTCCCACTGCCGTGTGGGTGCCTCCAGGGTGGTGTCGATATCCACCAGGCCATCGACGCTGGTCATGCCTTCGGCCACTTGCCGGGCCAGCTCTGCCCGGCGGGTTTCATCCACCGCATAGATCTCGGCCACCACGGGTGAGAGTACCGGCGGCCCGGGTGGCACTTCGACGATTTTCACACTGGCTCCGTACCGGTCACCGATTTCGGTCAGTGGGTCCCGGAGGGATTGTGCAATCGTATGGGACGACCGGTCCCGACTCTCTTCATCCATGAGATTGATCTGTATATCCCCGTGGTAGGGATCGCCACGCAGGTAATACTGCCGCACCAGGCCATTGAAATTGATGGGTGAGGCGGTGCCGGCGTAGGTTTGCCAGTTGGCCACTTCGTCCACCGTTTCCAGGTAGCTGCCCATATCCAGCAACACCCGCTGGGTCTGTTCCATGGGCGTGCGCTCGGGCATGTCGACCACAACCTGAAGTTCCGACTTGTTGTCGAAGGGCAGCATCTTCAGGATCACCGCCTGAAACACCGGCAATGACGAAGCCACGAGGGTAAGACCCACCACCCCCAGTGCCAGCAAACGGCGGCGCCAGGGATGATCACCCAGAAATGGCCCGAGCATGGTCCGGAAAATTCGCAGGGATAACGGGCTGACGCCATCCGCAGAGCTGGACGCCTCCTCGGCTTCGGCAGCCTGTTCCCCCTTCTTGTGTTTAAGAAGCCTGAAGGCCAGCCAGGGGGCCACCACGAAGGCGACAATCTGGGACAGCACCATACCCGCGGAGGCATTGATCGGAATCGGGCTCATGTAGGGGCCCATCAGGCCACTGACAAACGCCATCGGAATCAGCGCCGCCATGATGGTGAGACTGGCCATGATGGTAGGCGTGCCCACTTCATCCACGGCCACCGGGATGATGTCCTTGACCGCACGACGGGAGTTCTGGATCCGGCGATTGATGTTCTCGGTGATGACGATGCCGTCGTCCACCAGGATGCCGATGGAGAATATCAGCGCGAACAGGGACACCCGGTTCAAGGTAAATCCCCATGCCCAGGAGAACACCAGGGTCAGCAGCAGAGTAATCAGAACCGCGATGCCGACAATCACGGCCTGGCGCCAGCCCATGGCCGCCAGCACCAGCAGCACAACGCACAAAGTGGCGGAGATCAGATCGGTAATCAGTTTGCGGGCTTTCTGGGAGGCGGTTACGCCATAGTCCCGGGTGACCAGCACTTCCACCGATTCCGGCAGGGCCCGGTTGCGCAGCTGGTCCAGACGCTCTTCAATGGCCGTGGTGATATTGATGGCGTTCTCGCCCGGCTTCTTGGCGATGGCCAGGGTAACTGCCGGATAAACCTCGCCGGGCTGGCCAGCCACGCCGGCTTCCCGGGCCGGCCCGAATCCGGTCATTACACTCTGGTCCGCCACGGTGCCTCCCCGGCGGACCTGCGCCACGTCCTCCAGGTACACCGCGGAGCCATTGTGCATGCCCACAACAAGGCGCCGGACATCCTCCACGGTTTCCAGCAGCGTTCCGGCCTGGACCGGTATCGACAGGTTGTCCCGGGCAATCCGTGCCTCCTGGCTGCTGGTGTTGGCCGCCATCAGGGCGTTCCGGATGTTATCGATGGTGAGGTTGAACCCCGCCAGCAACGCCGGATCGAACCGGATATCGACCCGATCCGGGATCCCGCCGGTGGTATAGACATCCCGGGTGCCGGGGACCCGTTTCAGGGCGACTTCCAGCATGTGCGCCAGGCGAGTCAGTTCCTCCCCCGTATGCCCGTTGACCGGATCGTAGAGAGTGAGTGTCATCACCGGGACATCATCAATGCCCTTGGGCTTGACCACCGGCTGGGCAGCGCCCAGGTTGGGCGGCAACCAGTCCTGGTTGGAATACACCTGATTGTAGAGCCTGACCAGGGCTTCCTGCCGCGGGATGCCCACCTCGAACTGCACCGTGATCACCGCCTGGCCCTGGCGGGACACGGAATAGACATGCTCGACGCCCTTGATCTCGCTCATCACCTGTTCTGCCGGCGTGGCGATCGCGCTTTCCACCTCCCGGGTGCTGGCGCCCGGAAACGCCACCATGATATCGGCCATGGTGACGTCAATCTGGGGTTCTTCCTCTTTGGGTGTGACCACCACAGCCAGCACGCCAAGAATGATCGCCAGAATGGCCAGCAACGGTGTCAGGTGGTTGTCCTGGAAGACTCGGGCAATGGCGCCGGAGGGGCCAACGGGCGGCAAATCACGGCTCACGGGCTCGACTCCTCGCCCGTTCTTTCAAGCGGATTCAGGCGCTCGCTGCCCACCAGGACAGACGGGTTTGTGACTACCCGCTCGCCCTCGCTCAGGCCCGCAAGAATCTCCAGCCGGCCATTGTCCCGCACCCCGGTGCGAACCTGCCTCAGCCTGGGCTGATCCTGATCATCGAGCACAAATACCGCCCGGAGCTCGCTGCGTTGAATCAGGCTGCTGAACGGGACCCACAGGGTCTCGCGGCTGGCAACCGGCACACTGACCTTCACCAGCATGCCGGGAAACAGCGAGCCATTGGGCTCACTCAGCCGCATCCGCAGACGGAAGGTGTGAGTTTGCGGATCGGCATAGGGGTAGAAGGTCATCTCACCGGTTTCCATCACCCGGCCATCAGCCAGGGTGACCTGGGCCTGACGCTCCATGCGGGCCAGTTCGGCATACTTCTGGGGTAGATCCACCACAACCCGGAGCTGCTCCAGGGACAAGCCGCTGAGCAGCGGCTGGCCGGGGTTGACCGCTTCTCCGACTTCGACATGTCGTTCGGTAAGAATGCCACCGTAGGGTGCCAGCACACGGGTATAGGAGAGTTGCTCCTGCGCCTCGGAAACCGAAGCCCGGGCGCGCTCGACCCGGGCCCTGGCAGCAGCGAGGTTGTTGCGGGCCTGGTCGAATTCCTGCCGGGACACAAGGCCACGCTCGTGTACCGCTTCAATACGCTCAAAGCGCTGCCCAGCATCCGCCAATGCCGCCTCGGCCTCCTCAAGCCCGGCCTCGGCCTGGCGCAGACGGGACCGCTGTTCACTGTCTTCCAGCTGGACAATCAGGTCGCCGGCAGCCACGGAATCATCAACATCGAAGGGGAGACTCCGGACAATACCGCTGGTCTGGGCGGACACCGTACTTTGCTGTACCGCTTCGATGACGCCGTCAAGATGCACGGTCTCCTGCAACATGCTGCGTTCGACCGCTTCTGACATCAACGCCCGTTCACTGCTTTGGGCCTGAGCCATCGCGGACAGCAACGCCAGGGAGACCATCACGCCTGCAGCGACCAGCCGACCCATTGCGCACCTCCAATTCAGGTTATTAGGTAATACCTAAAGGTTATCAAAAATGGGAGCCGAGAGCATTCTACGAACTGCTGGAATGCACAACGGATGGCTTCTTGAGGGCCTCAAAGCCAACAATAATGTCCATCAGTTCGTTGGTTATTTCGTCCTGCCGTACCAATCGGAACTGACCGCCCACCTCCTCAAGCCGGTCATCAACTGCCTGCTCCGCCTGTTGCATCAGGGCCAGGCGGGCCGCGTTCTCCGTAACCATCGCTTCGGCCGACGCGCGGAAAACGCTGGCAAATATGTGGTTACGCAGCAGCGCCGCGAACAATGGGGCTGGCGGCATCGTGTAATCGGCAAGGGAGCGGGAGTGCCAGCCAGACGCCCCGGAATCTGACAACAACGTGGGCTCCAGCGGCAGCAACTGGCTTATTTCCGGTTCACGTTGTCCTTTGTCGGCTCGTCGGGTGAACACCAGGGTCACAGCGATCCTGTTATGCACATCGCCACCCCCGATTTCGTCCAGTCGCGTCACTATGTCGCTGGCCAGGCGTCCGATGCCATCGGCCGATGCCGGCGGCAGGAAGGTAAACTCAGGGCGGATGCCCTGATCGCCGAGCGCATCGCCCATACGCGCACCCACGCAAAGAACACGGGCGGGGCTACCGGCCTTCAATGACTCCGACCTTGCGCTTTCTGCGAGTATTTCGTTGTAGTTGCCGCACAAACCGTGATCGGAACCGAACACCACCAACAGCCGTTCGGCCTGCGCCACGTCCGGCACCGACACAGGCCCGGTTTTCGCGACAAATGCCCGCAGACCGTCCAGCACAGTCTGGTGATAGGACTCAATGGATCGGGCGGCATGCTCATAGGGCACTGCATTGATCGCAGACATGGTTTTCATGGTATGAACAATGCTGCGAATGCTGCCAAGGGTGTCCGTCCGCCTGGACAGGGTTTCAAGCGTCTGGGCCATGACGATCCTCTCCGGAAACTGCCAGGGCTGCCCTGGCCACCCGCAACAGGCTTTGCTTTTCCGCTTCCTCCAGCGAACGATTCTGTCGAATACTCTCGTCTACATCTTTCAGGGAGTCACCCACACTGTTGCGCATCCTGATCATGGTCTCGGCAACTTCGTTCTCTGAAAGACCATCGAGCAGCCCTTCCAGGGCAGCCATCAATACCAGAAGCTGCTCGACAGCCGGCATGGGATCCCGCTCGGGCTGCCGCAATGCGGTCCGGACCGCTGCCCCGCGGGTCAGACGGGCCCTGGTGTTGTCGTCCAGCCGGGTTCCGAATCGGGCAAAATCCTCCAGCTCCTCGAACTGGGACAGGGTGACACGTAGATTTCCTGCCACCTCCCGGAACGCCCGATGCTGGGCCTTGCCTCCGACCCTCGACACGGAAAGCCCGATATCCACCGCAGGGAACTGGTTTTTTCGCACCAGCCTGGGGGACAGGTAGATCTGTCCGTCGGTAATCGAAATGAGATTCGTCGGAATGTAGGCGGAGAGATTCTCCGCCTGGGTTTCGACAACGGGCAAGGCGGTAATGGAACCACCCCCGGCTTCTGGTGTGAACTGTCCGGCCCGCTCGAGCAGCCGGGCATGTACGTAGAATATATCCCCGGGAAAAGCCTCCCTCCCCGGCGGGCGTCGCAGCAACAGGGAGAGCTCGCGATAGGAGCGGGCGTGGTGAGTCAGGTCGTCGAAAACCACCAGCACGTCACGCCCCTGGTCCGCAAAGTATTCGGCCATAGTCATCGCGGCATAGGGCGCAACGTAGGCTAACCCTGGGGCATCCTCATCACCGGCTGCAACCACGACGGTGTTTGCGAGCTGGCCACTTTTGCGCAGGGTTTCGATAACACGGGCAACCGCGTCTCCGCGCTGGCCGATGGCGCAATAAATACTCACGACATCCGAGCGGGCCTGGTTAAGAATCGTATCGATCGCAATGGACGTTTTCCCTGTCTGGCGGTCCCCAATGATGAGCTCCCGCTGCCCCAATCCGATAGGGACCGCGCCATCGATGACCTTGATGCCCGTGGCCAGGGGCCGGTTGACCGGCGCCCGGCTGAGTATACCCGGTGCGCTGGCCTCCACCGGCCGCTCAGCGGTCGACGCGACACTCCCGTTGCCGTCCCGCGGGCCCCCGGTGGCATCGAGAATGCGGCCAAGCAGGCCATTGCCGACCGGCACACTGAATACCTTGTGGGTTCGCCAGACATCCTCCCCAGCCGTTATCCGATCGGACGGTCCCAGCAGAATCACGCCCAGCCGGTCCGGTTCCAGATCCAGCACCACGCCGCGCACGCCTGAAGCGAACACCAGCAGCTCGTCCGCCAGGGCCCGGGCCAGGCCAGCGACAACTGCAATACCATCACCAACTTCGGCCACGGTTCCTACTTCGGTCAGTGCCGGGGATGGCGCCGGAACGTCCAGCAAGGCATCCAGAAAGTCTTCGGCCGGGGTCAACGCGGGTCTCTCAGCCATGGTTCTGCACCCAGCCCGTGCCACCCGACGCCAATCGCTCAGAGAGCATCCCCGTCAGCTCGTCGGTGTAACTGTCGACTGTCCAGGCCATCTGGACACTGCCGATCCGCAGGATCATCCCCGGAGCCTGACGCGGATCCACCGAAAACTTCAGATCAAGGCCCGGGGCCATGCCGGCCAATGCGTCCCGAATGGTTTCCTGAGTGCTGTCCGGGAGCGATTTGTGAGTGGTCGCGACAGCCTGTTCCGCGTTGGCACCTGCGGAGACCAGTTCGTGGGCCAGGGGCTTCAGCTTGCTGATGACATGCAGGCCAATCCGTTCTTCCAGGTCTTCATCCGCCAGATCGTGCAGGGCCCGACGCACAAGCTGATAGAGCGTTTCGGCGCTGGCACAGTGCAGCTCACTGATAAACCGGTCCCGCTCGGCCTCCAGATGGGCCTGCCACTCCTGCTTTTCCCGTTCAAGGCTCTCCCGTGTGGCTGCAAGCAGGGCATCTTTCTCCTTTTCTGCCTGCTCGCGAATCCGCTCGGCCTGCTCGGAGTTGTCGACCAACAATGCCTGTTTCTGTTGGACAAAGGCAGCCTCTGCTGCGGCCGCTTTTTTTCGCGCGACCTCGGCTTCACCCATCCGAGTCGCGATTTCGGTTTCACGGGCATCGATACCGTTCAGGATGGGCTTGTACAGAAAACGTTTGAGCAGCCATACCAGCACCAGGAAATTACCGATCTGGGCAAGCACCGTGATCCAGTCAATGGACATGATTCAACCTGCCGCCGACTGGGCAGCCTGCAGCGCCTGATCCCAGAACGGATTGGCAAACAGGACAATCATCGCCACGACAAAACAGTAGATGGCCGTGGACTCGATCATGGCCAGGCTCACGAACAGGGTCCGCGACAGGGTAGAGGCGGAATCCGGCTGCTGCGCGATGGCAGAAAGCGCCGCAGCGGCAGCCCGCCCCTCCCCAAGCGCCGGGCCCAGAGCACCAAAGGACACAGTCAGCCCGGCGGTCAGGATGGACACCATGGCAATGAGTGCGAGATCTGTCATTTATCTTTCTCCTTCTTCAAAGGCTTTGTCGCTGTCGCCGATGAGATATAAACCGTCGCCAGGATGGCGAATATATAGGCCTGAATCAGGCCCGTGAGCAGTCCGAGCATGTCCATCACCACAGGGAAAAAGAACGGCGCCACACCCAACAGGATGCCGGCGATCACCGCACCGCTCATAACGTTGCCGTATAGCCGGATGGCCAGGGATATGCCGCGCGAGAATTCGCTGATGATATTAAACGGCAGCATCACCACGGAGGGTTCTATATAGGTCTTCAGATAACCGCCAATGCCTTGCCGGGTAATGCCGAACAGTGGCACCGCAATCAGCACCGACAGCGCCAGCGCTGCGGTGGTCGACAGCGAGGCCGTCGGTGGTGTGAAGCCCGGCACAACGAGCAGAAGGTTTGAAAAGGCGATGAACAAAAACAGGGTTCCGGAGAAGTAGAGCACATGTCGAGAGGCCCGCGGGGAGATGTCCTCGATCTGGCTCTGGATGGCCGTCACAATGACTTCCAGGGTCGTGCGCCAGCGGTTCGGAGGCACATCCGGGCGCAGATTTCGGGTAATCAGAATGGACGTGACGGTCAGCAGGATCATAACGATCCAGGTGAAGCCGATTGTCTCGCTGATATCCAGGCCCCAGATTGTGAAGAGCGTTGCTTCATCGGGCGTCAGTTCCATCAGACTTTCTCCGGATGCGGTGTTCGCGCAAGAAGAGTGGCCAGGTAACGCACCACGAAAAACGCGGCACCGTAGCCCACGAACGCCCAGACCTCGGTCGCCCCCGCTGTAACCAGCCACCCGACGCTCAACAGCAGTGCAATTCGGACTGCGGCACTGGGCAAAAGCACCGCCACTGGCCGTGATGCGCCCAGGGCAAAACGCACACTCGCTGCGAGGCCCGCAAAATAAACAAAACTCACGACGAGGCCGGCCCCGAAGCCCCAAAGCACACCCTGCCAATCAATCATCATGACCATCCTCCTCTTCCCTGCTTTCTCTTCCGATCCACGCCCAGGCGATGAAACCGCCCAGAGTGACGCCACCCAGAATCAGCGCAAGCACCCATGGGAAATCCTGGGGCATGGTGCGATCCAGCCAAAGCCCGAGAAACGCGCCGCCAACAGTCGGGACAGCGATCGACCAGCCGATCATCCCGAAGGCACCCAGACCGCGCAGCGGGCTTGCCCCGGGGTTTTCCCGGGCTTTCTTCAGGCGCCGGGCCCGGCGCCCGATCTCATCTTCCGGCGTTCTCCGCTTCTGAGTCATGGCATGGGCCGCTGCAGGTCTGCGAACCGCCTGACCATGCCAGCCTCCAGCCTGGACAGAGCTGACCGGGCCACCCGTTCGTCTTCATCCACCTCAATGAAGTTCTTGCGGACACTCTCCTGCAGGGTCGCCAGATCCGTGCCCGGAGCGCCGCGCCGGATCGCAACATCCACCTTGTGCCCCTGTTTCACAAGAATGCCCTCGTCGATACCGAAGATTTGCTCATGGCCGTCCTCCAGGGTCAGAATCAGCACCGACGGCACCAACGAGGTGACAAAATCGATGTGATTGGGCAGCATTCCGAAGGCCCCATTTTCGGCCACCGCGAACAGCTTGCGGGCCCTGCCCTCAAAGAGCATTCGGGTCGGCAGCCGGATAGTGACGTCCATTGCTTCAGCCAGCGTCATGCGACCACCTCTGGCAAAGCGCCAATCATGTAGTACTCACTCTCATCCCGATCGAATTCGGTCTGCTCCAGAATCGCTTCACAACCATCGAGGGTCTCGGCAATGGTCACCCGCTTGCCTTCGGCACCGGTAAACGCGGCGGTGGTAAAAAACGGCTGGGTCAGGAAGCGCTCCAGCCGTCGGGCACGGGCTACGGTGGTTCGGTCAGCCGCCGAGAGTTCCTCGATGCCCAGCATGGCAATGATGTCCCGCAACTCTTCGTACTCGGCCAGGGTTCTTCGCACCGCCCGCGCAATGTCGTAATGCCGTTGGCCGACCACCGACGGTGTGAGCATGACCGATGAAGACGCCAGGGGATCAATCGCCGGGTAAAGCCCCTCACTGGCCCGTTTGCGGGACAGCACCACAGAGCCGGACAAGTGCGAGAAGATATGGGCGGCGGCAGGGTCCGTGAAGTCGTCCGCTGGCACATACACCGCCTGAACCGAGGTAATCGCGGCACTGTGGGTGGAGGTGATTCGTTCCTCCAGCTCGGCCAACTCGGTCGCCAGGGTGGGCTGATAGCCAACCCTGGAAGGCATACGCCCGAGCAGCCCGGAGACTTCCGAGCCCGCCTGGACAAAGCGGAAAATATTGTCGATCAGCAAAAGCACATCCCGATGCTGTTCATCGCGGAAATATTCCGCCATGGTCAGAGCGGTCTTGCCGATCAGGAACCGGACCCCTGGAACCTCGTTCATCTGGCCGAACAGCATGACGGTGTTCTCGAGCACGCCAGCCTCACCCATTTCCCGATAAAGCTCCTCCGCTTCCCTGGAACGCTCACCAATGCCGCAAAACAGGCTGACGCCCTTGTGCTGCTGAACGGTGTTGTTGATCAGTTCGGTAATCAGCACCGTCTTGCCGACACCGGCACCCCCGAACAGACCGGTTTTGCCGCCACGCTCTATAGGCGATAACAGATCAATGGCCTTGATGCCGGTTTCGAGGATCTGGCTACGAACCACGCGATCTTCCAGCAGGGGTGGGAGCTGATGAATCGCGCGGCGCTCGCTGGTAGCCGGCACAGGCTGATTGTCGACCGGCGCACCAAACACATTCAGCATCCTTCCGAGAATGGCATCACCCACCGGCACCGTGATCGGTGAGCCGGTTGCCCGAACCGGCATCCCCAGGCCGAGCCCCTTTACCGGCGCCAGTGCCATGCAGCGGACCACACCCCGGTCTTCAAGCGCGGCCACCTCAAGCGCAATCTTGCCGGCATAGAGAAGCTCGCGTATCTGGGGTACCGGCTCCGGAAACCTGACGCTCACCACACCACCACGGATGGCCACCACGGTACCTTTACCGGCATCCTGCAAGGTATCCAGAGACTCGTTGTGGCTCATGACAAATGCCTTTTATTTGGCCGACACTCGAGTGCCCGCCGATCCCTCAAGTATAGCCACGGCATCCTGGAGGCGCCCGATGCCGCTGATCCCGCCAGCCTGGGCAAAATCGCAGGCGGCCTGCAGTTTCGGACCCATGGAGCCGGCAGGCATCTCCAGGGCCCGTGCCTCTGACACTGTCAATTCCGAAAGCGCCGTCGACCGGTCGGTCCCGAAATCCCGGTAGACCGCCTCAACATCCGTTAGCAGGAGCAACGCGTCCGCACCCAGTTGCCTGGCCAACAAGGCACTGGCGGCATCCTTGTCGATGACCGCCTCAATGCCGACCATGCTGCCGTCGTCCCTGCGCAGCACCGGTATTCCGCCACCCCCGGCACACACCACAACCACGCCCTGGTCGAGCAGCAACTTCAGTACGCGCATGTCCGGTATTTCCAGGGGCTTAGGAGAAGGCACCACCCGGCGCCATTTGTCGCCGTCCGGCGCAATGCTCCAGCCCGCAGCGGCTGCCCGGCGCTCTCCTTCTTCACGGTCATAGACCGGGCCCACAAACTTGGTCGGCTTTTCAAAAGCCGGGTCTCTGGGATCCACCACGACCTGGGTCAGCAAGGTTGCGACAGGCCGGTCATGTCCCAGGGCGTTCTCCAGCTCCTGTTCGATCATGTAGCCGATCATGCCCTCGGTTTCCGCTCCCAGGACATCCAGCGGGTAAGCCTCATCCGGTTTGTAGGAGGCGCCCTGTAAAGCCAGCAGCCCCACCTGGGGCCCGTTGCCATGGGTAACCACCAGGTTGTGGCCGGCCCGGACAACCGCGGCCAGCGATCGGGCCGCAATCTGCACATTGTTGCGCTGAACCTCTGCAGTCAGCGGCTCCCCGCGTTTCAGAAGGGCATTCCCCCCCAACGCTGCCACAACCAGCATGTCAGCCTCCCAGGGTCGCCACGAGGACGGCCTTGATGGTGTGCATGCGGTTCTCGGCCTGATCGAAAACAATCGAAGCGGGGCTTTCGAAAACCTCTTCAGTCACCTCCATGGCGTCAATGCCATAGGTCTCCTGAATCTCCTTGCCCACCACTGTTTCGGTGTTGTGAAAGGCCGGCAGACAGTGCATGAAACGCGCCCGCGGATTGCCGGTCTTGGCCATCAGGGCCGCATTCACCTGGTAAGGCATCAGCAGTTTGATCCGTTCGGCCCATTTTTCCTTTGGCTCGCCCATCGAGACCCAGACATCGGTATAGACGAAATCGACTCCCGCAACGGCGGCGTCAACATCCTCCGTGATGGTGATGCGGGCTCCGGTTTCAGCCGCCAGCGCCTGGGCCTCTTCCTGAACGGCCTGGCCAGGCCAGCAGGCTTTTGGTGCGCACAAGCGCACGTCCATGCCCATCTTGGCGCCACCAATCAGCAGGCTGTCGCCCATGTTGTTGGCGGCATCGCCAATGAACACATAGGCCACATCCCGCAACGGCTTTTCCACATGCTCCTGCATGGTCAGGAAATCCGCCAGTATCTGGGTGGGGTGAAATTCATTGGTGAGCCCGTTGTAGACCGGCACGCCGGCGTACTGTGCCAGCTCATCCACAACCGATTGTCCGAACCCCCGATACTCAATGGCATCGTAAACCCGGCCAAGAACCCGGGCGGTGTCCTTAACCGATTCCTTATGGCCAATGTGGGTTCCGGTCGGCCCCAGGTAGGTTACCCGCGCCCCCTGGTCGAAGGCAGCAACTTCAAACCCGACCCGGGTCCGCGTGGAATTCTTCTCGAAGATCAGGGCGATGTCCTTGCCTTCGAGCTTGGGCACTTCTGTGCCCGCGTACTTGGCCGTCTTCAGATCCGCAGACAGCTTCAGCAAAAAAGCGATTTCCCTGGGGCTGAAATCCCGCAGGGTAAGGAAGTGTCGGTTCTTGAGATTGAATGCCATAGCGTTTCTCCCTGGCTGTCAGATAGCGTCCCGGATGGTCGGGCAACTCATGCACCGACCGCCGCCCCGGCCACGGCCCAGCTCGGCGCCGGGTATGGCCAGAACTTCGATGCCCGCCGCCGAAAGCGCCGCGTTGGTATCGTCGTTGCGGTCGTAACCGACAACAACACCCGGGCTCAGGGCCAGCACATTGTTGCCGTCGTTCCACTGCTCCCGCTCGCGCTCTTCCGGCGTGTCACCGCCGGTTGGCACGACCTCCAGGGCCGGGTAACCGAGAATCTCCGCGACCACCTCAAACAGATGCCGCGAGTCCTGATTGAACGCCAGTGTTTTTGCTCCCTCACCGGGGCGCAGGTCGTAGCAGATCACGGCATCCGCCACTTCCTTGAAGGCCGTGACCACGTTGCCACCACAGAAGGTAAACACGGTGTCCAGGTGCATGGCCGACCGGGTTTTGGGCAGTTGACAGGCGATTACCCGATCCACCATTCCGCCATCAAAGAGTGCTTTTGACAGTTGCCCGATGGCCTGGGGAGAGGATCGCTCGCCCATGCCTACCAGAACCGTTCTGTTCCCCAGTGGCATGATGTCCCCACCCTCCAGGGTTGCCAGTCCATGATCTTCCAGAGGATCGCCCCAGTGCACGTTCACCTTGCCGGCGAATTTCGGGTGGAATCGGTAGATAGCGGCCATCAGCAGGGTCTCAGGCTTGCGGGCAACCCAATACATCGGGTTGAGAGTAACCCCGCCATACACCCAGGCGCTGTTATCCCGGGTGAACAGGAAGTTGGGCAGCGGCGGCAGCACGAATCCGAAACGCCCGAGGTGGTTGCCAAACAGACCGACGGGATCGAATGGCAGATCCCCCACCTCCAGACCACCAATAAGGAATTCGGCGAGTGCCTTTTCGGGCAGTTCATCCATCCAGGCCCGCAGGTCCGACACCATGCCCACGCCAATGTGGTTCCAGTTGATCCGATGATCGAGAATCCAGGCCCGGCCCTCGGGAATGGCCAGCGTTTCCGCCAGCAACTCGTTGACATCCAGCACCTCCACGCCCCGACCACGCATCACGCTGGCAAACACGTCATGATCTTTCTGGGCCTGCTTGACCCAGAACACATCATCGAACAACAGGGCATCGCAGTTGGACGGCGTCAACCGCCGGTGCGCCAGCCCCGGCCGGCAGATGATGACCTGGCGCAGAGTCCCGGTCTCAGAGTGCACTCCAAGTGTTTGTTCAGACATGACAAAACTCCTTTTGTCGCAGGGTTACAGCGGGGGTCACAAAAGTGTGCCGACGCTGATAACCACAGTGATAAACACGGTCAGAATGAGCAGTAAGGGCCAGATAAAGGCCAGCCAGCGATCGTAGGAGACCCGCCCGATGGCAAGGCCGCCAACCACCACCGCGAAGGTGGGATTGATCAGGTTCACCAGGCCGTTGGCAGACTGGTAGGCAGTTACCACCAGATCCCGCCCGACGTTGGCAAAATCCGCCAGCGGCGCGAGGATCGGCATGGACAGGACGGCCAGGCCAGAGGACGACGGCACGAAGAAACTCATGCCCACCTCGATCCAGAACATCAGGTTGATAAAGGCCAGTTCCGGCAGGCCACCCAGCGAGGTTTCGGCGCTGTGCAGGATGGTATCGGCGATCATGCCCTGTTCCATGATCACCACAATGCCGCGGGCCAGGCCGACCACCAGCGCAACCCCGAGGAGATCCCGGGCACCATCGACAAAACTGCCGGTCAGTTTCTTCTCGCCCAGCCGTGCGATGATGCCGATCACAATGGCGGCACCAAAGAACAGAGAGCCCATCCGGGCCATCCACCAGCCCTGGGATGACACACCCCAGATCATCACGGCAAAGGTCAGGGCAAAGATAACCAGTGCAATAATCTGGATGGTTGTCAGGGTGGCGCTGTGAATCTCCTGGTCACCTCCCTGCAGAAACAGTTTCTTGTGCGCTGCCCATTGCTTTGCCACCACCGAGCGCGAGGGGTCGGTTTTTACGCGATGGGCATATCGCATAACGTAGCCGATACAGATCAACAGGCCGCCGATCAGCAGAATGAAACGCAGCACGATGCCGTCGGTGAACGGTATTCCAGCAGCATTGGCTGCAATCACCGTGGCGAACGGGTTGATGGTTGAGCCCAACACGCCGATCCCGGCTCCGATCAGGATGATGGCAACGCCTGTAACGGCGTCGTAGCCGGCCGCAAGTATCACGGGAATCAGAATGGCGTAAAAAGCCAGGGTCTCCTCTGCCATCCCGTAGGTGGTGCCACCGATGGCGAAGAGCACCATCAGTATCGGAATCATCCAGATCTCATGGCCTTTCAGATGCCGCATCGCGCTGCGAATGCCGGTATCAATAGCTCCGGTCGCATTCATCACACCGAGGAAACCACCCAGGAACAGAATAAACATGGCGACATCGATGGCATTGGCAACGTAACTGTCGGGGTCGTAGAACCCGGCTGTGGGTGCCATCAGGACATCAACGAACCCCTGGGGATTCGGATCAACGGTCTGGTAGGTGCCCGGAACTGCCACTTCCCGACCAACCTCTTCATTCATGGCGCGCTCATACTGCCCGGCCGGAATCAGCCAGGTCAGCGCGGCCACCAGAATAATCAGGCCGAAAAGAATGGTGTAGGCGGTGGGGAATCGGGAAGCAAGGTCGGTTTCAGGGTTTTCTGGCAATTTTTCGTCTTCAGTCACGATGCGTCTCCTTTCGTGAATCGCATTGTGCAGACAGGTTCCTTCCGGGAACCTCAAGAAGCCAAACACAGCCTCAGCGGCTGATGGCCACTGGTTCAGATCTGCATGAGGCCAGCATAGTGCAGCCCGCCGCTTCCTGAATTGAGATAGCGCAATTTTTAATCAACCATAAAAAAGCCCCGGGTGGAGGAGTTGGTTCCACTCGGGGCAAGAATGTCACCCGCCGGCTATGAGAAGCGGGTAACCGCCATGCAAGGTCTTACCACCTGGCTGTCAGTGCGGCACGCAGGGTCCTGCCAGGCTCATTAACTCTTACGGCTTCGGGGTTGAATGGATCAGTATTGGCCCTGCTAACATGGGGCGCCCAGGTATTGTCGAACAGGTTATCCAATGCCCAGCTGATGCTCAGATAGTCGGCGAGCGGGTGGCTCCCGGACAGGTTCAGCACGCCGTAGCCTGGCGAGGTGCCGGGATCCTGGCCGGATTCCAGGTCCACCCGGTCCTGTCGGCGGGCCAGCACCCACTCCAGTTCAATGCCATGGCCCATGTGCTGCCAGCCAAGGGTCTGAATAAACTGCACCGGCGGAATCTGCGGCAGGGGTTTGTTTTCGTCACGGTTTTCACCTCGTACCGAGGCCAGACTGCTGTTAGTGCTCCAGGTGCCGTTGCTCCACCCAAGCTGAGCCTCAACACCCATCAGCCGCGCATCGATATTGCGGTAGACGCTGACCTGATCCACATTGCGAGTGCGCAGGACGAAGTCATCCACCTGATCCACCCACACGGCCGGGCGCCAGTGCCAGCCGTTGCTCTGGCCAGGCATCGCCACTTCCACCTTGCGATGCGTCTCAGGGTCGAGAGAAGGGTTGCCTACCCAGCGTCTTGCCGGATCCATGTTGTTCCAGCTGGCAATGTAGCGTTCAGTCACGCCCGGGCTGCGGACGCTATGGCTTGCCGTAACCACCAGCGACTGGATGGGAGAAAACCGCCAATCGCTGCTTACAAAGCCACTGAAGTTGTCATCGGTCGCATCGGTGTTGGTAGTGCCGTAGATCGCCTCGTAGGCATCGGCGGCAGACATGGCCATCATGCCACTACCAAACACCTTGTCGGCGGCCCCAGCGGACATTTCCACGCGATCGTAGCGCACGCCACCACCCAGTTTTAACGCCGGGGTTACCCGGTAGAAACGCTCAGCGAAGAGGCCGAAACGGTCTCGATCCACGTCGGGCCAGAGTACCGACGTCAGCATATCCAGATTCGCGCCGCCAAACCGTTCGGCGTGCCAGTTATTGGTCTCGACATCCGCACCAATGGCCCAGTCTGTTCTGGCATCCGGACTCTGATCCAGGGTCAGACGGAGGCCCCGGGTTTCGGTCTCGGAATCGGTCAGCATTTTCATCATGGACTCACGGAGACTGAAATTATCCATGATGTGATCAACATCGGCCTGCCAGGCCAGCAGGTTCCAGTTGCCGTTGGCCACGGGCGAGCCCAGCTCCAGTCGCATGATGTCGGTATCGGTTTTCGGCGCATCCATGCCGGAGCCGGCGTATTTCACGTCCCGCTCCTCCTGACGGCTTACCAGGCCTTTGATATAAAACCCGTTATCCGCCTTCCACGCGGCATCGAGGCGGGCCTCAGAGTTCTTGTAGGCGCTGCGCACTTCGTTGCCATCGCCGTCCTCGTAATCGTCCGCCTCGTCGTAACCGCCTGCGAGCCGAAGCCAGGCACTGTCACTCCCCACTGCAGCACTGCCATTGACCAGCTTGCCATTGCCGTTGTCCGCGCCGCCCACCGTCAAATGACCTGTGGTGGCGGAATCATCGAAGACAGGCGCTGCTGTGGTGGCAATAATCTGGCCACCGGTGATCGGGCCCCAGCGAAGGGTCTGGTTACTGGTGCGCACCTCGAGCAAGGGCGCCAGTGCAGAACTCAGGCGACTGGTTGGGGGATCCATGCGATTCGGGCAGGCCCCTTCAACGCGAATACCGTCCAGAAGCACATCCACCCGCTCCTGGCTTTGACCACGAATCACCGGTTCCAGGCCGCGACCTCCCATTCGGGAGAGCGACACTGAGGGATCAGAGGACAAACGTTCAACGGGCTCTGAAGCCAACGTACTTGAGGCCTCTTCTATGCTCTGCCCCTCAGTAACATGAATGACCGGCAAGTCGGGAGAACTCTCCTGGGCCAACACTCCGGCGGGCAAGGAAACCAATCCCGCAGCACACAATCCGATGAAACGCGTTCCAATTACCGTCGCCATACAACCTCATCCTGACCAGCTCTGATAGTTGGCGCCAATCATAAACATCAGCCGGCGCCGGCGCCTGAGACCAAATGCCGCATCCCCTCGGAGGTATTACCGCGTATCCCGATGGAAAAAAACGCTAGAATGCCCGCTATGGAATGGCTGACCCACTCACAGACCGGATTTCAACAGACTGCCCGCTATCTGCTGGGCATGCGTCTGGCTATTGTTGCGCTGCAGCTTATTTCGATCGCCGTGGCGGAAACCATGGTAACCCTGGCCCATCGGGCTGAAGCGGTTATCCTGCCCCTCGCCTATGGGGTTATGGCAACCCTGGCCTGGCTCTGGTTTACCCGTCGCCCACCGCGCTCGACACAGGCCGTCAGCCTGGTGCTGATTGTCGATTTGCTTTTGATCGGAGTCTGGCTTTACCTGACGGGCGGCTATACCAACCCCCTGGTTTCCCTGTTGCTGCTGCCTATCGCCGTTGCCATTGTGCTGGTGCCACTGGGCCAGAGCATTGCCGTTACCGTCGCCGGCGTTGCGGTTTATACCTCCCTGGTGATCTGGCATACGCCGGTCACCCATGGACATCACAACGCCAACCTGGCCCAGTTACACCTGGTCGGCATGTGGGTGACCTTCGCCACAACCGCTGCCATCCTGCTGCTGGTTGTCGGTGCCCTGGCACGTCGCCTGCGCCAGCAACAGGCCCAGCTCGCACAGATACGGGAAACCCGGCTGCGAGATGAGCAGATCATCGCCCTCGGACTGTCGGCTGCTGCAGTGGCACATCGCCTGGGGACGCCGCTGAACACCATGACGCTGCTGGTGGAGGAAATGAAATCCGCTGCCCCGGTCGGCGACCCCATCGCCGACGACCTCACACTGATGGAAAGTCAACTGGGCCTGTGCACGACCCACCTGCAACAGCTGTCTTCGGCGGCCGTGCAGGCCAAGACCGCGCAACTGGAAACCCTGCCAGCCCGGGACTGGGTGGCACGTCTTCGGGAATCCGCTACCCTGCTTTGGCCGGGTGCCGCCATTGAATGGCGTCAGCCTGTGCCGGACTGCCCGGTTGCCGTGGACGCCACCCTTGATCAGGCCGTTCTGAATGTGTTGGCCAACGCAGTAACAGCCAGCCCGTCCTGGGTCGCCGTTGCAGCCAGTGAGGGTGCCGATGGCCGGCTGGAACTGGTTGTCGAGGACCATGGCGATGGCCTGGAATCCACCCCGGAAGGTACGCTCGGGGACAAGGTGGTCAGTTCGGAGAATGGGCTCGGAGTTGGCCTTTTCCTTTCCAACGCCACCATCCAGCGTCTTGGAGGCACACTGAAAGCCCGGGGTAGTGCGGACGGTACCACCATCATCATAGAGCTGCCGATAACGACAGCGACCAACGGCCTAGCGGGAGAACAGGCGTGAGCAAACAACAGGCGTGGCTGCTTATTGATGACGATGACGCCTTTCTGCAGGTGCTTCAGCGCTCACTCGGACGCCAGGGCATCGAAGCGAAGCTTGCCCACGGGCATCAGGAAGCAAAAACCGCCCTGCTGGAGGGAACCTTTCACCGGTGCGTACTGGATCTGAACCTGGCAGGCGAAAGCGGCCTGCAGCTTCTGCCAGAGATTCTGGACATGCATCCGGATCTGGAAATCCTGGTGCTGACCGGTTACGGCAGTATCGCCACGGCGGTCGAAGCCATGCGCCGCGGCGCGGTGAACTATCTGTGCAAACCGGTAACGGTCAACCAGCTGCTGGCCGGATTCGAGCCGATTGATGCACCGCCGGATCTCCGGGCGGAGCCGCCCTCGGTCGAGGAAATGGAGTGGGAGCACATCCAGCGGGTTCTCAACGAAAACGAGGGCAACGTCTCTGCCACCGCCCGCGCCCTGAACATGCATCGACGTACCCTGCAACGAAAGCTCCAGAAGCACTCGCGCTGGCGTTGACCGGTACCCATAGGTATTTGGCGCAAAACTGACATTTATCAATTCACCTAGACCATTTACCCATGGTTTTTCAGGGGTATTGCGGTAGCATATGCGGCCGCTCGAACAGGTCTCACAGGGAGGAGAGTTCATTAATTTAAAGACCGGAAACTCAAATTACTGACTCTCATGCCCAGATCCCCCACGACGATTACACCACCCTCAGACATCGACCCCAAGCGCCTGGCCATGGTTGCGGCGGCTACGCCCAATTTTCTGGTGATGCTGGATGATGCCGGCCGCATTGAATGGGTTAACCCCAGCTTTGAGGAACACACGGGGTATCAGCTTGAGGAGGTGCGCGGATGCCTCCCAAAGGAAGTGCTTTACGGGCCGGACACCGACCCCGAAACCATCAAGCGCATTAACCAGAAGCTGCATCGGGCCGAAATCATTGAAGAAGACATTCTTCACTACACCAAAGCCGGACAGCCCTACTGGGTGCATACCTATTGCGTTCCGATAGGTACAGAGCAGGGCGTTGCCCCCGGTTATATCGCCATTCAGAACAACATCTCCGACAGGAAGAACAGCGAGCGGGGCCTGCGGATCGCGGCCAGCGTGTTCGACCGCAGCCACGAAGCCATCCTGATCACCGACCAGTCGAACCGGATCCTGGATGTGAATCCCGCGTTTTCGCGGATTACCGGCTATAGCCGGCAGGAGGTTCTGGGCCTCAACCCGGCGATTCTCAGCTCCGGCCGACATTCCGGGGCATACTACCGGTCCATGTGGCGCACCATCGAGAAAACCGACCACTGGCGGGGCGAAATCTGGAACCGCCGAAAAAACGGTGAAGAGTTTGTGGAGCTGCTATCCATCAGCCGCGTGCATCTGGAAGAACCCGGGCAGTATTACCATGTGGCGGCCTTCTCGGACATCACCGCACTCAAGAACCATGCGCGCGAACTCGACCGGGCGGCCAACTACGACGATCTGACCGGCCTGCCCAACCGCCAGTTGCTGGAAGAGCGACTGCGCACAGCCCGCAGCCACGCCGACCGGCAACATCGCAGCGTGTCGGTGTGCTATCTGGACCTCGACGGCTTCAAGGGTATCAATGACAAATGGGGGCAGTCGGCCGGTGACCAGACCCTGCGCACCCTGGCCGAGCGACTGACCCGTGCGCTGCGCAGCGGCGACACCGTTGCCCGGATCGGTGGCGACGAATTTGTCCTCCTGCTGCAGGGCGATGACAACCACGAAGCGGTTTATCAGCGCATTCTGGCCACCGTCGGCGATCCGGTAACGGTGGGCGATCAGAATGTTTCACTCACGGCCAGCCTCGGCATTACCCGCTACCCGGAAGATGGATCAGACGCCGAAGGTCTGATTCGGCATGCCGATCAGGCCATGTACTCCGCCAAGGAAAAAGGCCGCAATCAGTATCACTTGTTCGATCCCGGCCTGGACGAGCATCGCCGGAACCGGCGCAATCAGTTGATGGAAATCTCCAGGGCCCTGGAAAACGAGGAGTTCGAGCTGTTTTTCCAGCCCCAGATCCGTGTCACGGATTGCGAACTTTTCGGTTTTGAGGCGCTGATCCGCTGGAACCACCCCCAGAAAGGGCTGGTTTCACCGGGCGAATTTCTGCCGATTGTCGAGAACAGTCACCTTGAAGTACCACTGGGACAGTGGGTATTGAAAGAAGCCATTCACCAGATGAACGCCTGGAAGGAAGCGGGAGAGAATCTGGCGATCAGCATTAACATCAGCGCTCCGCACCTGATGGACCGCTCATTTGCCGACTACCTGGAGAGTTACCTGCACAGCCACCCGGAGGTGGCACCCGGCCAGATCACGCTGGAGGTTCTCGAATCGACTGCACTGGAGGACACCCAGCGGGCCAGCAACGTTCTGGCGCGCTGCCAGAGTCTCGGTCTTCAGGTGGCGCTGGACGATTTTGGCACCGGTTTCTCATCCCTGACCTACCTGCGCACGCTTCCGGTGGACATCATCAAGATCGACCAGAGTTTTGTTCGCAACATGCTTGAGGATGCCGGCGACCGCGCCATCGTTGAGAGCGTGATCTTCCTGGCCCAGCGGTTCGCCCACCCGGTTCTGGCCGAAGGCGTTGAAACCATGGAACACGCCCGGACACTCAGGCAGATGGGATGCAATTTCGTGCAGGGCTACGGGATCGCCCGCCCCATGCCGGCAGCCGAGGTGCTGGGCTGGGCAAGGAAATGGCAGCATAGGGCCCGTTCCGGCAAGGCCGGCGACCTGCTCAGCACCGCCGTCGCCAGTGGCAAGGGCCTCTGAGCCGGAAAGCTCTACCGGTAGCGTCTCTGGTCCAGCGTGGTCAACCGGTCCGGATGGAAGACCATGAGGCCGGTCACAAAAGTGCCGTTCACGAACCCTTCGGGAATCATGAACAACGGCAGGTAACGGATGTACTCATGCACCAGTTGGTCAAACGTGTAGACGCCACTGCTCCATAGCATGAGGCACATGACACCACCAGCGGCTGCCACGGAAATGCCGGCCCCGAAGAACCCGCAGAAGAAGATATAGGCGAAGAAATTCCGGAAATCCCGCCGGCGTTCCCAGAGCATGATTCCGTGGCTGACAATGGCAGGCACCATCACGGTAATCAGCCCGTTGGCCGCAAACATGATCAGGGGTTCTCGTCCGGTAATTACCGTGATCACCAGCGCCAGCAATCCCGCCAGCACCGCAAGCGCCCACCCCAGCATCAGCGTTATCACCGTGATCCCGAAAATGTGGATGGCCAGGCCGGGAGAAATGCCTGCCCTCAACTGCCAGACGAATCCGAGCACCACGGCCGCGCCGAAGAACGAATGCTGGAGCGCGTTGTCCTTGCGTAAGGCTGGCCAGTCAATGGAGCGCACCGCCCGGACAAGAATTACCAGAAAAAGCAGCAGCGTGATGATCCACTGGCTGGTGGATAGCAGATTTTCAGTCATGCCCATAGTGAACGTACCGCAGTAACGGGGTCGGGTATGACATCTTAGCGGCTCGCCCCACCCCCGGTGCAAGCGAGCCCAGATAGATCAGGCGACCTGTCTCTCTTGCTTGCCAAGGTCGGTGAGGCGCTGCCAGGCTTCAAAGGTGCTGAGGAAAACCTCGCCACCCAGGTGGGAAAGCAGTTCCGTGCCTTTCAGTTTGTCCATGACGGGGCCTTTCACTTCCGCCAGATGCAACCTCACTCCTGCATCCTTCATACGCTCGTTAATCGCCTCCAGACTTTCGAGGGCCGAGGCGTCCACCAGATTCACGGCCGGACACATCAGCACCAGGTCCTTAAGCTCCGGCTCCCGTATCATCAGGTCCATAACCGTTTCCTCAAGGAAGCGTGCGTTGGCGAAGTACAGGCTCTCGTCCACCCGCAGGAAGGTCACCTTCGGGCACAGCTCCACGTCGTGGCGAAGCACGTTACGGAAGTGCTCGGTTCCCGGTACCCGACCAACCACCGCGCTGTGGGGGCGGCTGGTTCGATACAGAAACAGGCCTATCGAAAGCGCCACCCCGGCGATAATGCCGGCCTCGACACTGTGCACCAGAGTCAGCACGATGGTGGCGAGCATGGCGCCAAAGTCCGTGCGGGAGTAGCGCCAGGTGCGACCCAGGGCCGGAAGGTCGATCAGCGTGGCCACGGCGACGATGATGGTCGCCGCCAGGGTCGCCTGGGGCAGATAGGCAATGGCTGGCGTCAGGAATAACGTTGCCATGGCGATACCCACAGCCGCATAGGCGCCGGCGGCGGGAGTCTCGGCCCCAGCGTCAAAGTTGACCACGGAACGGGAGAAGCCACCGGTGACCGGCATGCCGCCGGAAAAACCGGCGCCCAGGTTGGCAGTACCCAGGCCAATCAGCTCCTGGTCCGGATCAATACGCTGGCGACGTTTCGCGGCCAGGGTCTGGCCAACAGACACCGACTCCACGAAACCCACAACACTGATCAGCAACGCGCTGACCGCCAGCTGCTGCCACAAGCCCATGTCCAGGCTCGGCATGGTGAAATCGGGCAGTCCACGGGGCACATCCCCGACCAGACGCACACCCTGGCCATCAAGCTGGAACTGCCAGGCCACCAGGGTGGTGACCAGAACCGCCAGAATCGGCGCGGTTTTGGTAAGAATATCCGCCATTCTCGGGGCCAACCCCATTGCCATCAGAAGCGGCTTCAGGCGTTTGCGGGCAAGCATCAGGAAAATCAGCGCTCCGGCACCGACCCCCAACGTTGCCAGGTTGGTGTCACCGATGGATCCCAACAGCGAGTGAGCAATCTCCAGAAGGTTGTGACCCGAGGCCTGGATTCCGAAGATATGCTTCAGCTGACTGGCAGCAATCACAATGCCGGAGGCCGTGATAAAGCCGGAAATCACCGGATGGCTGAGAAAATTGGCCAGGAAACCCAGCCTGAGGACACCCATCAGGGTCAGCATCAACCCAGACATGACCGCCAGCAAAACGGCACCCGCCACATATTCCGGTGTACCGGACTCCGCAAGGGGTGCCAGGGCCGCTGCGGTCATCAGGGAAGCCACAGCAACCGGCCCCACCGAGAGTGTTCGGCTGGTGCCGAAGACAGCGTAAATAACCAGGGGCAGGATACTGGCGTACAGACCCACCTGGGCAGGCAACCCGGCCAACAAGGCGTAGGCCAGCGACTGGGGGATGAGCATGACGGTAACGATGATCGCGGCCACCAGATCACTGGTGGCCTGTTCCCGGCCATATTTTGGGGCCCAATCCAGAATGGGCAGATAGCGTTTAAGATTCATCGGGAATCTCAGAACAGGTTAACCGGTACTTTCAGGTAAACCTGACCATTGTCTTCAGCCGGAGGCATATGGCCTGCCCGCATGTTGACCTGGACCGAAGGCAGAATCAGCCGCGGCATATCCAGAGTCGCGTCCCGTTCGGTCCGCATCTTCACGAACTCTTCCTCGGAAACACCTTCGTGGACATGGATGTTCGCTTCCCGCTGCTCGGCCACCGTGGTCATATGCTGATACTCGTCACGGCCGGGCGCCTTGTAGTCGTGACACAGGAAGATACGGGTTTCTGCCGGCAGAGACAGTACCTTCTGGATAGACTGGTACAGGGCGCGGGCATCGCCACCCGGGAAATCACAACGGGCGGTGCCGAAATCCGGCATAAACAGGGTGTCACCCACGAAGGCGGCATCGCCAACCACATAGGTCAGGCAGGCAGGGGTGTGCCCCGGGGTATGCAATACGCGCCCCTCAAGACCACCGATGGCGAATGTGTCGCCCTCTCTGAACAGCTGATCGAACTGGCTTCCGTCGCGCTGGAATTCGGTGCCGGCGTTAAACGCCTTGCCAAATATTTCCTGTACGTCTCGGATGTGCGCACCAATGCCGGTCTTGCCGCCCAACTTCTCATGCAGGTAAGGCGCGGCCGACAAGTGATCTGCGTGTACGTGGGTCTCCAGAATCCACTCGACCTTCAGATCGTTGCTGCGGATGTACTCGATAATCTCGTCTGCAGAACGCACGTCGGTGGTGCCAGCGGCGTAATCAAAATCCAGGACCGAATCGAGAATGGCACAGGCCTGGCTGTCCGGGTCGCGCACCACATAACTGAAGGTATTGGTGGGTTCATCAAAAAAATGCTGAACGATCGGGTTGCTCATGGCAGTCACCTCTGGAGTATCCGAATATCAATTTTAATCTAAGCATATACTATTTCGTAATATGAGGTGAAATGATCTTTTTTTATATGCGCAATGTTCCTGATGCATCAACAAGGCAGTCCCGCCCTGCCTGCTTGGCCAGATAAAGCCGGTCATCTGCCCCGGCAATCAGGGCATCGGGAGTGGCTGGCTGGTCAACGAACTCTTCGATCCCCGCCACACCCGCACTGACGGTCACCGGAATGTCCTTGTCATTGAACACAAACCTTTCCTCATGCACAGCTTCGAGAATTCGCTGCACAAACTGCCTCACGTCCCCGTGTTCCACGGCGTTGAAAACAACAATGAACTCCTCGCCACCGAAACGGGCAACCACATCCATGGAGCGGGTCTGGCTCACCAGGATGTCAGCAAAGCGCTGGAGGATATAATCGCCCCCGAGGTGTCCGATGGAGTCGTTGATCGTCTTGAAGTGATCGATGTCGAAGATCGCCAGGGCAAAACGTTCTCCCCGACGGTTACTCCGGCCCAGCATTTCATCCAGCCTTGGCATCAAGTAGCGACGATTGTGCAGACCGGTCAGCGGATCACGAATGGACTGGTTCAGCAGCTCTTCTTCCAGGCGATTGCGCTCAAGAGCACCCGACAACAGGCCGGAGACGATGATCAACAGATCGGCCTGATCCAGACGCCAGCTTCGTCGACGCAGGGAGTCAACGCCGAAAAACCCGGTGACCCGTCCACGCACCCGGATGGGCACACAGAACATGGAAGATACGCCCTGCTCCTGAAGCAGATCCCGCTCGGGTGCGGCCTCCCGCGGCAGTCGATCGACATCTTCGATGAACACCACGCGGCTGCCACTGACCATGCCCTCGATCTGTTCCTGCCACCAGTGAAAATCCTCGATCGATACCTCCTGCTGGGTCTCAATCAGGGCAGGGACACCGTCCCTGCACCATTCATGGGTATTGGTCATTACGGCGTAATCGTCGGTAAAGCAGTACAGGTAGGCCCGGTCTACCTTGAAAAACAGGCCGATGGATCGCAGGAGCTCATCAATGCACTGATCAATGGTGCCAAAGCCCAGATTGATGAATTCGGTGGAAAGGCGGGCAATGAGCCTCTGGAAACCAGCCTGGAAGGAAAACTCCGCCTCGCTCTCTCGGAGGCTCTGCTCCAGGTTTTTGTAATGCTGGATGTTATGGAACTGACCGTACCAGAGGGTACTGCCATCGGGTTGCCGCTCCGGCTCGGAGCTCACCTCGAACCACTCGTAGTCGCCATTCTGCAGTCTGAGCCGCGCGCGATACGACCAGGTTTTCAGGGTATCCGCAGAGAAACGAATACTCTCCATGACGGACTCAACGTCGTCGGGGTGGATCATCGCAAAAATCGGATCCGCGTTGTCATTCAGATCCGACGGGGCTATGCCAAAAAGTGCCTGAACACGTTCACTGATGAAGGGGCATCGATGGGACTCCCGATCTGCACCCAGCCAATAGATGAAAAGGACGCCAGGCACCCCTGAGGCCAGTTTCTGGAAAAAACGGGCAGACAAACCGGTTTGCTGCCCGTTGCCGGACCTTGACGCCTTGGACACCCTGTCCTCCCAACGGACGAATCACCCTGCTCATAAAAGAGTGTAGCCCACGCTGACAGGAAGCAAACCGATTCCGGAGACGACGAATCAGAGCGAGTCCAGACGGTTCCTGGCTTCTTCCCGCCGACCGGCATCAGCGACGTCGCGGCCCGCCCTGTCGGGTGCTTCGAGGACTTTCTGCAGATAGCTCCGGGCTCTTTCAGGCTCGCCCTGGTCCAGCAGAAAATCGCCAAAGAAGAAATTGGCATCCATACCATCAGGATTGATCGCCAATGCTTTCTGCAAATACTGACGGGCCTTGTCGTCATCACCGAAGCCCAGTGGCCAGCCAGGAACCTGGTAATAAAGGCTGCCAAGGGATGTGTAAGCCGAGCCATCCAGCGCATCAGGATCGATAGCCAGGGCCGCTTCCAGGGATTTCCGGGCGTCCTTGACCAGGCCCAGGGCACCCAGACCACCTTTGGCACCGGCGTAGGTGCTCAGCACAATACCCTGCCAGATCAGCGGCTCTGCCCGATCCGGATAATGGGCAACAAACTGTTCCGCCTCGCCAGCCAGGCCCTCGAAGGCTTTCTCTTTTTCGTCCTCCGGTACCTGGTACTGGATCTCGGCCCAGCGATGCTGGATGTCGGCCAACTCGGTCTCAAGAGCAGCCGCCCAGAGCGGCTGGGCAGCCAGACACAAGACCATCAATAAAACACGTTTCATGACAACACTCCCGGATTCAGAAACCGCCGGATCACCGGCAGTTGCTTCAGCATCGCCTTGTCGACAATTTTGGGCAGGATGCCGTTGATGACCACGAACAACTTCTCGGGCCAGCCCAGGAAACGCCGGCGATCGTCATTTTCCATGGCCGCCAGAATCTGCGCCGCCACCGCTTCAGGCGCGTCCATAGTGTTGCCAAGTGCCCGGTTCAGCTCGTTCACGGCCTCCGGGTTCATGTCCGTGGCAGTGGCTCGGGGGGCCACATAGATCACCTGAACCGGGGTATCGGCCAGTTCCCTGCGCAGGGCTTCGCTGAAACCGCGCAGACCAAACTTGCTGGCGCAGTATGCGGTGTAGCCGGGGAAACCGATGCTGCCAAAGGTGGACCCCACGAACACCAGCGCTCCCTGTTCGGCTTTTTCAAACCTTGGTGCAAAATGCCTGGCGACAATCATCGCTGACCGGAGATTGACGGCAATCTGGGCGTCCAGTTCATTAACTGTCATATTGCCCAGGCTGGCAAAGCAGTTCTGGCCGGCACAGTGGATAACGCCATCAATATCCGGATAGGCATCGCCGAGCCGAACCAGCTGCTGGTCGAGGTCCGGCGCCGCAAGATCCAGATGTACGAGCGAGACACCTTCCCGATGTTCAAGCTTTTCCGGGTGCCGGGAAGCGATAATCACCCGAGCACCTGCCCTGACCAACGGCTCCACGAGCGCCTTTCCTATACCGCCGGTGCCACCCAGAAGCAGGAACACCCGATCATGCAGCCTCATGGCGCCGCTCCTTGCGATTCTCGGGCACGGGAATGCTGTGCAGCATGTCGCCGTATAGCCGGTAGACCATACGGGCCGCCTCGATAATGGCCTGCTGATCATCCGGATCGGTGATTTCGTTCATCAGGTTCCGGAAGAACTCGAAATGCTCCTGGTCCAGAGCACCATGGGAGTAGAGGTAGCTGAACGCTTCCTTGGGCAGGCCAAGCTGTTTCTGGATGGCTTCACCGAGCGGCGTCGCCAGCTCGATCGACGTTCCCTCAAGCACCTGAACCATGCCGAAAAAGGCGGCCGGGTTACCGCGGTTAATGCGGTCATAGAGGTAGGCGACCATCAGCTCGATAGAGGTATCCGGGCTGCCATGACGAATGGCTTCCTTGTCCTCTCCGCAGGCCGCAAGATCGTTGAGGATCCACTCATGGTGGCCATACTCCTCCTCGATGTATTCCACCAACGCCTTTCGCACAAATTCCAGACGCTCGGGTAAGCGGCCACCGCAGGCCATCATCAGGGGCACGGTGTGTTTCACGTGGTGATACGCCTGGGTGAGAAACCAGGTATAGCCATTCAGGTCAAACCGGCCCTCGCGGATGGCCTCAATAACAGGCGCACCGGTTACGTGGGCGCGGGCTTGTGCAGTTTCGGACTGCAGTCGATCGAAAAATGCCATGAAAGATCCTCCTGGCGGGTTTGAAAGTTCAGAATTGGATATCGAAAGATTCATGAAAATCGGAAATGCGCCGGCCAGCAGCGTTGGCAGATCCGCCTGAATCTGTTGGCGAACAGGCCGGCCGTTTGCAGTCAGGTAGCCCTCAGCCTGGCTCAATGGCTGACGGCGGATATAGACACCGGACAAACGGGCGTAGTCCGGCAAATTGTTGTTCAGAGCGTCCAGCTGGGAGCGCAACGCTTCAGGTGAACGACCATCCTGCACCACAACGAGGGCGGAAGGGCGGGGATCGCCATCACCAAACACCACCGCCTGGCGGGCACCTATCGCCTGGATGAGTTCACTCTCCAGCCATTCCGGGCTGATGTTGCGACCAAAGCTGGTAATCAGAAGGTTCTTCGCGCGACCGCTCACCGACAGGAAACCCCCGGCATCCCGGGAACCCAGGTCACCGGTATCCAGCCATTCACCCCCTGCCGGTTCATCCCCCAGGTAACCCAGGTGGGTGTTCCCGGCCACCAGAATGTGTCCGCGGTCATCCACCCGTACCCGAACATGGGAGAGCGGTTTACCCACCGCACCTTCGCGTTCGGTTCCAGGCACGTTCAATGCAACCACGGAACTGCACTCGGAAAGCCCATAACCCTCATAAAGCGGCAGGCCGACCGCGCGGCCCCTGGCAAGCAGGTCGGACGAAACCCGTCCGCCACCAACCGCCAGAAACCGGAAAGAATTACTGTCCAGATGTTTCTGTTCGGCCGCAGACACCAGCGCCATAGCCAGTTCCGGCACCAGAATCAGGGACTGCGGCTGGTGTTCGTTGATGCCCTGCACCAGCCGGCCGATGTCCAGCCCACTGCTTCCGGTCATGCCCAGATCCTGCAAGGGTGCGACCATTACCGTACTGCCCATAAGCAATGGCAGATAAACCCCGGCAATGTTCTCCAGCAATGTGGCCAGTGGCAGGATGCACAGGTGCCGCTCAAGGTCGACGCCCTCAAGACGCTCCTTCAAGGCCAGCGTGGTGGCCGTCATCTGGGCCACCGACAGGCAGACGCCCTTCGGGTTGCCTGTACTGCCAGACGTAAAGGTTATCTTCGCGGTCTGCTCCGGCATCCAGGCGGCTGCCGCTGTTACCGGCAAATGCCTTAGCCAGACACCATGGCCAATGTGCTCACCGCCATTGCTTGCGCCCCCTGACAACAGGCAATCAAGGCCAGCTCGTTCAGTCAGGTGTTCCGTCTGGGTCCGTGAAAAAAACACCGGCACGGGGACACACACCACGCCGGCAAGCAAACAGGCCAGATCGGCAAGAATCCACGCCACGGAGCTGTCGCCACACAGGCCGGCCCGGCGCACACCAAGGCGGGTCAACTGGTCGGCGAGAGCCTCGGCCGCCTGCATCATCTGAGCGTAAGTAAAGGCCGACTCCGGCCCCTGGAGCGCCGTTTGTGAGGGTTGGACGGCCGCCTGGCGTTGCAGAAGTTCAGGCAATGTGGCCATAGGAACCTCCTGCCATCGCTTCTTCCCCGGGGGCTTCGAACTCAACCGGCTGAATCAACCGGAGCAAACCGGCGGTCCGCAGTGCCGACATGCCATCAGCGACACGAATGGCCATCACCACCGGATGATGGTCGTAATAACGCCCCCAGCCGGCACCGCCATCGGGCAACATGGCGGGATCGGCAGTCGCCAGGACCTGAGTGGCAATGCCCAGGCGATGAAAACTGTTGCGTAGCTGATCCGTGCCGGTGCACACCACCCAGTCATAACCGGCCCCATCCAGCCACACCGACAACGAGGCAAACAGAAAACGGCTGACGCCGGCTTCAACGCCCGCCAGATGGGCAATCTCCGCGATCCGATGTCGCTCGATGCCCGCAACCGGCATCACCGACTCCACCGGCACCGACAGATAATCTTCCAGGAACAGTTTTTCCAGCGCGGCGTTACGAACACCGACCGCGGCAAGAAGACTGCCCTGAGCCGTTGTCAGGGCAAGCAATGCCGGTATGCGCAGAGAAGGCTCGGCGCCATAGGCATGCAGGAAGCGCCGACGGATAAAATCCGCGACCGTCCCGGCCATTGCCGTCTCGGGACGGATCTCGTTAAACCAGCGACCGGCACAACGGATGACCGGAACCACCTCCCCGGAGTCCGGGGGACAACATGTGGACATCATCAGCGGGTCTGTCATATGGGCTCTCCAGTTTCGCTCCCCGTGGGCGCTTTGATCACGGGTACCAGATTAGGAGCAAAGCCTTAAACCAGGCTTAAGGACGGCCGGGAGAAACCTTAAGTCCGGCTTAAGGTTTTTCAGAGGTCGCGGTTAAGGCTTGCTTAAGGATGGCCCGGTAACGTGCCGGCCATCATTCGGATTCTTCCGATAACGCCCGGGTTCTTAAGTGAGGCTGTATGAGATTCCCGTTATTGCGGTCAAATGGCTGGGGCAGATTGCCACGTTTCCTGCTGGCCGGTGGCGCCGCCACCCTGCTGCATTGGCTGACCATGCTGGTCTTGATCGGTTGGGGACTGAACGCCGTTCTCGCAACCGCCACCGGTGCCACGGCTGGATTGCTGGCAAATTATGTTGGCCAGCATCGCTACGCTTTTTGTTCCAACCTGCCTCATAGAATTGCGTTCCCGCGATATCTCACGGGGGCTGCATTGGGCTGGGCCCTCAATTTAGCGGGCTTTTCGCTACTCCTGGTTACGGGTCTCAGCGTCGCCCCCTCGCAACTAATCACGACCGGCCTGGTTGCCTTTGCCAACTATCTCTTTGCACAGAGGTTTGTTTTCCATGAAGAACAGACAATCAACGTTCAGTAACCCGATGCTGAGCATCATTATCCCGGTTCACAACGAAGCCGATGTGATTCCGACCCTGTTGAAACGGCTGGATCTGGTCTGCCGCCAACTGCCGGGCCAGGTTGAGCTGCTGTTCGTGGACGATGGCAGCCGGGACGATTCTGTTGCACAGCTGCTGCGGGCCAGCGACCGTTACACCGGAATCCGTGTCGTTCAGCTCTCCCGGAACTTTGGCAAGGAAGCGGCCGTTACCGCGGGCCTTGAGAGTGCCCGTGGCGATGCCGTGGTACTGATGGACGCCGATCTCCAGGATCCCCCGGAGTTGATCCCGAGAATGGTTCAGGCATGGCAGCATGGGGCAGACGTCGTTCTGATGAAACGGCGATCAAGGGCCGGTGAAAGCTGGCTGAAACGCACCACTGCGAGCATTTTCTATCGCCTGATCAACCATATAAGTGACGCATCGATACCGGTGGATACTGGCGACTTCCGACTGATGAGCCGGCGCACCGTAGATGCCCTCAACCGGTTACCCGAACGCAACCGCTACCTGAAAGGCATGTTCGCGTGGGTTGGCATGCCAACGGTCACTCTCGAATTTGACCGCGATCCACGTCTTGCAGGCAAAACCAAGTGGAACTATCTGAAGCTCATGCATCTGGCGATGGAAGGGATTACCTCGTTCTCCACGCGCCCACTGCGGATTGCCCTGATCCTCGGCCTCTTTGCCGCCGGCGCAGGAGGCCTTTTCGGCACCTGGGAAGTTATCCGGGCACTGGCTTTCGGCATATCCACACCGGGTTACGCCTCCATGATTGCCATGATCACGTTCCTTTCAGGGGTCCAACTGCTATGCGTTGGCCTGTTGGGGGAGTACGTCGGTCGGATCTACATGGAGACCAAACAGCGCCCGGTGTTTATTGTTGCGGAAGACAGCGAAGACATTGCCCAACCGGTTCTCACCCAACTGCGAGTAGCCGGTAATGACCAGAAACATTAACACCCTGCTCTGGCTCCTGTTTGCCGTGCTTGCCGCACGGCTCGGACTGGCGGCGATACTGCCGCTGGCGGACACCACCGAACCGCGCTATGCCGAAATTGCCCGCATAATGGCCCACACCGGAGATTGGATAACCCCATGGTTCGACTACGGAGTGCCGTTCTGGGGCAAGCCACCACTGTCGTTCTGGGCGCAGGCACTGTCGTTCAAGTTGCTGGGTGTTTCTGAATTCGCGGGCAGGCTGCCATCCTGGCTGGCCAATGTCATTATCGTCTATCTGGTCTTCACCCTGCGTCGTCACCTGCATCCCGAACGCGACAGCCAAGCGGCAACGTCGGCCGGCCTCTGGGCCGCCCTGATTTACGCCACCACGGCCCTGGGCTTCCTGACGGCGGGCACGGTGATGACCGATTCGTTCCTTGCCCTCGGCTCAACGCTGGTACTGACCAGTCTTGTGGTTCGTCTTCAGGGCGGCCCCATGGTGTGGGGCTGGCTCTTCTTTATCGGTCTTGCCATCGGCCTGCTCGCCAAGGGCCCGCTGATTCTGGTTCTGACCGGGCTGCCGGTTTTTCTCTGGGTTGCGACGACCCGACGCTGGCTGGTCCTGTGGCAGCAACTGCCCTGGCTACGCGGTTCACTTTTGATGATGGCCATTGCAGCCCCCTGGTACGTTCTCGCCGAGCTCAAGACACCCGGTTTTCTCGATTACTTCATCGTGGGAGAACACATCAAGCGATTCCTTGTCAGTAGCTGGCAGGGTGATCTTTATGGCAACGCACACGAGTTTACCCGGGGCACCATCTGGCTGTACCTGGTTGCCGCCAGTTTCCCCTGGGGTCTGATCGCGATTGTTGCTTTTGGCGTTAGCCGCTGGCGCCGTCAACCTGCACCACAACAGTGGCAGCCCGTTGAAAAAGGCGTGGGCGGGCTGGTTCTGGCATCCGCGCTGAGTCCTGCCGTCTTTTTCACCCTCTCCGGTAACATTCTCTGGACCTACGTGCTTCCCGGTTTGCCGTTTCTTGCCGTGCTGGCATCCAGCCTCTGGCCGAGGGAACTTTCCGGTCGAATGCCGGCCTCCAGTCTGGCTGCAGTGCTGACAATCCCCATGATGGGGATCGCCGCCGCAGGCTGGCTTGCCCTGCACCCGGAGCAACTGAAAACCGAGCGGGATCTGGTCGCGCAAGTCGAACAACTCCCCCACATGAGCGCAGACAATCTGTTTTACCTGGGCAAGGCCCCGTTCTCGGCACGCTTCTACAGCCGTGGCGATGCTCATGCCATTGCCCAGGAAGACGTTATCGATCGCATTGAATCGGGCAACCTACATGAACCCATGGCTCTGGCTGTAGAGAAGGGCAACACCGCAATGATCAGGCGCCTTGAAGACCTCACCAGACCGATTGAGGAAAACCGTCGCTACCGGCTTTTCCTGTTGAAGCCATCCTCGGGAAATACCGCGACCAGCTTTCAGGAAAAAAGCAAAACCGGCGGTATCGATTACAATGCATCCAACGATCACCCGCTTAGCTGAAAACCAACCGGATTCCTGCTGTATGCGAATATTGCTGATTGAAGACGATCATCTTTTGGCCAACACCATGCTGGGTATGTTGCGTGACGAGCAGAACACCGTTGACTGGCTGGATGACGGCCAGCAGGCGCTCAATGCACTCCTGAACGATAGCTTCGATCTGGCCATCCTGGATCTGACGCTGCCCCGCGTGGACGGGCTGGATATAGTGAAAAAGGTACGCAGCCAGGGTATCGAGACGCCGGTCATCATCCTCACCGCCCGCGGCGATCTGGACGAAAAACTTCAGGGCCTCAATGCGGGCGCTGACGACTACCTGACGAAGCCCTTCGCCATGGCGGAACTGAAAGCTCGAATTCGGGCCGTTACGCGGCGCGGAGCCGGTTTCCGGACAGGCGGTCTGCAGGTGGGCAGGCTGATTCTGGACCCCGATTCAGGCCAGCTCAAGCTGGGGACCGAAACGGCGGCTCTTCCGCGCAGCGAATTCCAGATTCTGCACTACCTGATGCGCCACCCCGACCAGGTGGCAACCCGCCGTCGGCTGGAAGAGCAGCTGTATGGTTGGGAGCAGGGCGCAGAGAGTAATGCCCTTGAGGTGCATGTCCATCATTTGCGCCGGCGCGTTGGCAAACAGACCATCCGCACCGTCCGTGGCGTTGGCTACATGCTGGACAGCAAGGCCGCTGCGGAGGTTTCTCCCGAATGAGCCTGACCCGAAAACTGATCCTTCTGATCACCAGCACGGTGTTCTTCATCACTCTGATTGCTGCCGGCTGGGGCTTCTACGTCAGCGACCATCAACTGGAAGAGCTTTTCGACGCGGAGCTTGCCCAGAGCACCCGCATTGTCCAGGGCCTGGTTGAGCATCTCTCTTCCACGCAGTCGATGGAGCAGATCAGTCATACCCTGGAGAAGACGCTCCAACTGCCAGACGGCGTGTACCAGGGCGACGAGGAGGAGAATGAAATCCTGCCCGGCGGCGCGGGCCACAAATACGAACGGAAGCTGGCCTTTGAGGTCTGGTCGCCGGACCGGGAGCCGATTCTGGACACCCTGCGCGCCAACGATTCGCAGGGCCTGGAGCGTGGTTTCGGATGGCAGGAAGTAGCCGGATATCAATGGCGAACCTTCACCCTTGAAGATCCGGCGACCGGTTTCTGGATCCGCACGGCCCAGCGTGAAGATGTCCGGGATGAACTCAGCCAGGAAATCGCTCTCGGCAACGTACTGCCTTTCCTGATCGTGCTGCCCGTGCTGGCTCTGGCAGTGCTGGTGTCGATCCAGGTGGGCTTCCAGCCACTTAGAAAGCTCGAGAAGCCCGTACGCAACATGGCCCCGGAAAATATACACCCACTGGACGACCGGCAGGCGCCCAAGGAAGTCGCCGGTCTGGTGCAGGCGGTGAATGGTCTGCTCCGGCGCCTCAACCAGGCCCTGGAACGAGAGAGGCGGTTTTCTGCCGATGCCGCCCACGAACTGAGGACACCGCTCACGGCCCTGCGCCTGAATCTGGAAAAAGTCTACGAGAACGACCCGGAGCAATACGGCGATCTGATCCAGTCCGTGGACCGCATGGTGCACCTGGTCGAGCAGATGCTGCTGCTCAACCGCGTCGACTCTGGTGCCGATTTCACCCCGGAATACCACAACCTGTCTGCCATCGTGGAACAGAGCATTGCCGATGTGGCACCGCTGGCCCTGAAAAAGGACATCGACCCCGTGCTGCAGGACGATGCCGGTCAGGCCCTGGTCTCCTGCCACAGTGCCTTGATCAACACCCTCATGCGCTCCCTGCTGGCGAACGCCATCCAGTACAGCCCCGAACACACAAGCATCGAAACACACCTCACGCCTGCCGGTGAGGGATACCATATAACCGTGTGCGACCAGGGCCCCGGCATCCCAGCCGAGGCACGTGAGCGGGCTTTGAGCCGTTTTGTCCGGCTGGACCAGCGACTCGGTGGTGGCGCGGGTCTCGGGCTGGCCATCGCCAGGCGCATCGCTGAACTTCATGGTGGCCAGCTCACCCTGGGCGACCGGCCGGATGGCAACTCGGGCCTGTGCGTCAGCATCTGGCTCCCGGCCCGTGCCACCTCTCGTCTCAAGAAGGTTTAAGGTTGTTTTAAGGTTTGAGGAGGATACTCCGGCCCAATTGAACAGGGCCGACAGACGGCCCTGTTGATATTCCGTTTTCGAGGATGTCTTTACATGGGTCAGGAAAGAACTCTTTCGCTGGTTATACCGGCCAAGGATGAAGAAGCCAACATCGCTACCCTGCTGACCGAGGCCTATGGGGTAATGCGTGACTATCACGGCTTTGAGGTGGTGCTGGTGGATGATGGCAGCACCGACAGCACGCTGGACACAGCCGTTCGGACAGCCCGGGCCCTCGGGGGCCGGTTGTTGACCATTCGCCACGAGCGCAGCATCGGCCAGAGCGGTGCCCTGGCATCGGGTATCCGACAGGCCCGGAGTAAGTTGATTGTTACCATGGATGGCGATGGCCAGAATGATCCGGCCGACATTCCCGCCATGCTGCAGAAAGCCAACACCATGCGGAACCCGGACTTCTGTATTGCCGGCTATCGCAAGAATCGCAAGGACACTGCGTGGAAGCGCTTCCAGTCACGCCTGGCCAATCGCGTGCGGGATGCACTGCTTCATGATGGCGTGCCCGATACCGGTTGCGGCCTGAAGCTGTTTCCCCGGGAAACCTTCCTCAAACTCCCCTGGTTCGATCACGGACACCGATTCATCCCGGCGCTGGTACGAGGGATCGGCGGTGACATTGCCATCGTGGAGGTAAACCACCGCCCACGCACCGCAGGGATTTCCAAATACAACGCCTGGAACCGGACCTGGGCCGGCATCCTGGATCTGCTCGGTGTACTCTGGTTGCTGCACCGCACCCGGGTTCCTGTTATCAGCAGTGCCGGTCAGGCCGATCCACAGGGATCGGTGGCGGAGCGCTCCTGACATGATCAACAGTTCCCGCTGGCTGGTCTTCGCCGCCCTGGTGCTGATTGGCTATCTGACCATCCACAACGGCTGGCTCGACTTCATTGCCGACCAGAATGAAGTGGCGAACTATCTCCACAGTCATGGTGTCGGCGGATTGGTGGTGATTACCCTCGCCGGCGCATTGTTTACCGGCCTCGGCGCTCCACGCCAGTTGCTCGCCTTCGTGCTGGGTTTTGCACTGGGCGGGCTCAACGGGACACTGCTGTCGACCCTGGCCGCCGCCATCGGGGCCACCGGCTGTTTCCTGACCGCCCGCTGGCTGCTGCGAACGCCATTGAGCCGGCGGTTCAGCCATCGCATGCAGCAGTTTGATCGCCTGTTCCGGGAGCAGACGCTGTTGAAGGTTCTCATGGTGCGTTTGCTGCCGGTGGGCAGTAACCTGGTGACCAACCTTGTCGCAGGCTGCTCCGGGATCCGTTTCTCACCGTTCCTGTTCGGCAGCACCCTTGGCTACCTGCCCCAGATGCTGGTGTTTGCCCTGGCCGGTGCCGGTATCGGCAATGCCAATGCCTATCAGCTTGCCGTGAGCATCGGCTTTTTCATTCTCGCCTCGCTGATTGGTGCTTTTCTCTATCACAACCAGAGGGCCAGGACGCTGGCCGATTCCGTTTCCGACTCTCTCTGAGACCGAACCATGCCTGCATCACCCTTCGTCCGCCACCTGCCGGACACCGTGTTTAACCTGTCCCGCAATCAACTCCTGCTGTTACTGCTGGCCTTTGCCGCAGTCGTGATTTTTACCGGGATCGGACTACGTTCCCCCTGGCCTGCCGACGAACCGAGGTTCGCGGAAGTGGCCCGCGAAATGGTCGCCTCCGGGCAATGGCTGATCCCCATGCGGGGTGGTGAGTTCTACCCGGACAAGCCACCGGTGTTCATGTGGAGTATTGCCTTCTTTTACTGGCTGACCGGCAACCTGAAGATTGCATTCCTGCTGCCCAATGCGCTGTGTAGCCTGCTGACACTGGGACTGGTCTTTGATCTGGGCACCCGCCTGTGGAACCAGCGAACCGGTGCCATCGCGGTCATGTTGCTGATGCTTGCGCCCCAGTTCGTGATCCAGGCCCAGAAAGCCCAGATCGACGCCATGGTCGCCTGCTGGATTGCGGTTGCCTGCTACGGCCTGATCCGACACTTTTTCACCGGGCCCGCCTGGGGCTGGTACTTCGTCGGCTGGGCGTTTATGGGGCTCGGGATCATCACCAAAGGGGTTGGCTTCCTGCCGGCGCTGATGCTCATTCCGATCGTGGTCATGAAGCTTCGCGATCGCGCATTGTTCCGTGGCACGCTCACCTGGCGCTGCGCACTGGGCCCGCTGGCCATGCTGGCAGTGGTTGCCGCCTGGCTGATTCCCATGGTGCTTTACGTTAACAATCTCGGCACCGAAGAGGCCCTGGCCTATAGGAACAATATCCTGTTCAAGCAGACCGGCGAGCGCTATGCCGACTCATGGGGCCATATCCAGCCCTGGTACTATTACCTCACCAGCGTCATCCCCTCGCTCTGGTTTCCTCTTCCGCTGTTGCTCCTGGCCTTGATCCGGCCCCTGTCTGAAACCGCCCGTTACCGACCGATTATTCCTGTACTTCTGGGCTGGATTGCCCTGGTCATCGTGTTTTTCAGCCTCAGCCCCGGCAAGCGCGGTGTTTACCTGTTGCCAGCATTGCCCATGCTGGCCCTGATTCTCGCCCCGCTGCTCAGCAGCCAGAAACCGGCGGGGTGGTTTCCGCCGCTCCTGACAGGTGTGCAGTTCCTGCTCGGTATCGCGTTGATGGCGGTTGGCGTCCTGGCCTGGAACGACCACCCCAGGCTGGTTGAAAAAGTGGCCGACTACAGCACCGACCCGGCCAAACTGCACGAGGCGGGGACGTTCGTCTTCGTCATAGGACTGGCCTGGCTGATCACGCTGTTCGGGTTCTGGCGCTCCCGTGCGCTGGGGCGTCTGTTCCTGGCCATGATGATCACCTGGCTGCTGCTGGGCACCTGGGGCTATCGAATTCTTGAGCCGCTTCGAACTCCTCGCAACGTGCTGGCCGCCGTAGAACAGCATATCCCGCCCGGCGGGCAGCTCGGCATGATCGACTTCCGGGAACAGTTCCTGCTGTTTTCCAAACGCGACTTTACCCATTTCAGCTTCTTTACCGGTCGGGAACAGGAAAATCGCAATGCCTGGTTGTGGATGAGCGAAACCGAGGACAGCTATCTCCTCGTCGCCGATCAGATTAAGCTACCCTGCTTCACCAAAGAGGGTGCCATTCCCGTGGGCACGGCACACCGGGACAGCTACCTATTATTGACTGATGAACAAATGAACCCCAGCTGCACACCACCAGACAAGGTCAAACGGTTTACCACGCCTGAGCCCGGCAGTTGGCAGGATTGAGCTGGCGAGGGATTAAGAGAAGAAGAAGAAACGATGAAAAAGCATGAAATTAAAGCCCGTCGGGAAGAAAACCGTGTTGATTCCGTGAAAATCGTACGATCCCCCTCGAATGCGCACGAATGGGTCATACTTTTTAAGGATATTGAAGGAAAGACCTTTTTCCTGATATCCGACGACGATCATGTTTGCAGCTACGCAAACCTGGATGCGACCGTCGAGGCACTCGACGCTCTGGGATTTGCCCGTGCCGAAGTGCTGTTCTGACAGACCTTACCTGGTTTTGGGCAAAGTCACAGAAACCTGCAGGCCCTGACCTCCCGGGCCAGCATCCAGCCGGATATCGCCACCCATCCCCCGAATCAGGGTACGGGCAATAGCCAGGCCCAGGCCTGCGCCACCGGTTTCGCGGCTGCGTGAGTGTTCCAGCCGATAGAAGGGTTCAAAAACCCGTTCCCGGTCCGCCTCCAGAATACCCGGCCCCTGATCAACAATCGTGACAACCGCTTCTGTGTCTGTGGTTGCCAGTGTTACTTCCGCCTGCTCGCCATAATTAACCGCGTTCTCAATCAAATTACGCAGGGCACGTTTGACGGCTTCGGGCTGCCCCTGGAGTACACATCTCGGGCTGTCATCGCAGTGCACCGCCAAGCCCATTTCCTGGAGATCACCACACAGGCTGTCCAGCAGGGTCGCCAGATCATAGCGACGGTGCTGTTCGGTGGTGGTGCCCCGGATGAAATCGAGGGTGGCTTCGGCAAGATGCTGCATTTCCCTGAGGGAATCGAGAAGACGGTCCCTGTCCTCACCTTCCGGCAGCATTTCCACTCGGAGCCGCATGGAGGTAATGGGTGTCCTGAGGTCGTGAGCGAGAGCCGCCAGCAGCCTTGCCCGGTCTTCCTGGGCGCGGCCAACCTGATCCTGCATCTGGTTGAAGGCGCGGGTAACCTCACGAACATCCTCCGGTCCCTTTTCAGGAATCCGGACTTTCTCCCCCCGCCCGAACGCGTGGGCCGCCTGACTCAACTCGTTCATTGGCCGCAGTATTCGACGGACCGCCAGCAATAAGGTCAGCGTGAGCAGCACTGCGGTAATACCAACGCTGGTGAGCGTCGCCTTTAGCCACAGCCAGGAGGGCGCCGGTGGCCGGGCCCGGGCATTGAACCACTGGCCGGAAGACAGCGCCAGGGAAACACCCAGCACCGGCGGGCATTCGTGCCGGTCATCGTGATGGTCGTCATCATCACGGTGTTCTTCATACTCGTGGTGTTCATCATCCTCATCGTCATGCCGTTCACGGTCCCGATGATCATCGCGATCCCGCAGGCAGTCGTCTCCATCAGCCTCCATGGCCGTTCGAACCTGCGCCATGGGCAGACCCAGCTCCTCGGCCAGCCTGCGCCTCATGTCGGAGGACTGATCCTCGGTCAGATAGGGCGCGGGATCAATGGAAAGCCGCAGGGTCGGGCTGGAGAGTGCCCGGAGGATGCGCTCCTGCCGTTCCGGATCGGTAGTATCGGCCAGGGTATAGCCATCGGCCACCCGCTGGAGGACGTGTTCCAGACTGGCACTGCGCAACGCTCCCTGGCGCTCACCCGCCAGAATAACGATGGTGATAACCTGGGCCACCAGCAGCACCAGAATCAATAACAGCGCCAGCTGCCCACCGGCGCGCCGTGGCCACAGTCTCATTGTTCAGCCCCTTCGACCGCAGCAATCCACTGGTAGCCACCGCCCCAGATTGTCTTGATCAGCCTGGGGCTGCGGGCATCCGGGTCGATCTTTCGGCGCAGGCGGCTGACATGATTATCAATGCTGCGATCGAAAGCATCCGCCTCTCTGCCGAGGGTCAGGTCCATCAGCTGATCACGGGACAACACGCGGCCGGCGTGCTCAAGGAAGGCGAGCAGAAGCTTGTACTCGGCGGTACTCAACGACACCTCGACACCTTCCGGATCGATGAGTTGATGGCGGTCGACGTCCAGCGTCCAGCCCTCGAACGTCAGGGACTGCCCGGCCATGGGGCTGCGTTGCGGTGGCAGCGCTGTGGTACGGCGCAGAACTGCTTTTATGCGGGCCAACAACTCCCGGGGGTTAAAGGGTTTGGTGAGGTAATCGTCGGCGCCCATTTCGAGGCCGACAATGCGATCGGTTTCCTCGCTCATGGCTGTAAGCAGAATAACAGGCAACTCGGTGTGCTCACGAAGGTAACGGCAGAGCGTGAGGCCATCGTCCCCGGGCATCATGATGTCCAGCACAACCAGGTCGACGGAGTGCTGTCGCAACTGTCGCTTCATGGCATCGCCGCCATCTGCCAGCAGCACGCGCAGGCCATGCTCCTGAAGATAGCGGCCGACCAGATCTCGAATGTCCCGGTGGTCATCGACGACCAGGATGGTGGGAGAGTCGCTCACTCGTTACTCCGTTGATTACCGTCTGCCCTGATTATAGGGGAGTCGACTTCCCGCTTGGGCGCGATCTTGTCAAAAACCGTCGCAAATCCCTGCCTTGCGACAAGTTGCGACAAAGTCGGTGGGTCACCGAGACAATTCTGCGACGTTTCCTTGATGGAATAACTCCCGACCAACAATGACATTCCGTCATGGGTTTAACCAACCAAGGAGTTCGACCATGAAGAAAACGACCACCATTGCTGCTCTCTCCATCGCCGCGATACTCGGCGCCACGCCACTGCTTGCGTCTGCCGATGACGACTACGGGCGAGGTGACTGTGACGATCGTTACGAGAATCGCCACCACGGCAAATCCATGGGTTCCGATCTGAAGCAATACAGCACCGACGAAATGCGCATCATGGCTTACGGCCAGGCGCTAAGACGCTTCGGCCCGGGCGTGGATGTGTCCGTTGAGGAAACGTCGGATGGCACATACCGGGTCCAACTGCGAGATGCCGAGCAGAATCTGATCCGGGAGCAGGAGTTCAACCAGTACGGTGCCCCGGTTCGCGGCGGACACCGGAGCTGATTACCAACAGCCAGCGCGGGGCCCGAGAGGTGCCCCGCAAGCCTTTGATCAAGGAGAATCGCGATGACACTGATGGACGCTGACAACCGCTATGGTGCCGTTTCCCGGGCTGTGCACTGGATAATGGCGGTTATGTTGCTGGTAATGCTTGCCAGCGAAGTCTGGTTTGAAGCCCTGGAGCACACACTCTCTGATGCGTCGCTTATGGCCTGGCACCAGACCCTGGGCCTGACCATTTTCGGGCTGGTTATCTTTCGCGGTCTCTGGCGCTGGCTTAACCGCGCACGTATAACACCACCGGCTCAATGGGCGACCATGGCCAAGCTCGGGCACATTGCGCTCTATGCCCTGATGATCCTGATGCCGCTGTCAGGGCTCGCATCCTCCCTCGGTGAAGGCGATCCTGTTACCTTTTTCGGCTGGACAGTCTTTGGCTACGGCCCGGAAATCGAGTGGCTGGAAGACAGCGGGGAAGAGGTTCATGAAGTGCTGGCCAACGTGTTGTGGCTCATGATTGGCGTACACGTAGCAGCTGCCCTGGCGCATCAGTACCTGCTGGGAGACCGGATCATGAAGCGCATGGCCTGACGGCCCAAGATACAGGAAAACCCTCGGGCTCAAGCCACCGGCAGCGAATCGTCGCTGCCCCAGTCCGCCCAGGAACCATCGTAAAGAGAGAGCTGGTCATACCCGGCCAGCTCGGCCGCCAGCAGAATGATGCAGGCGGTGATGCCGGAACCGCAGGAAAACACCAGTTGATGCCCGTCTCCGGGCTGAAGGTTCGTACCGAGATGCCTGAACTTTGCCTCCAGCTCACTGACCGGCTTAAACCGGTAACCATCCAGCACCTCGGTAAACGGAAGACTGAGTGAGTTCGGAATATGGCCGCCGCGCACTCCCGGGCGGGGTTCCGGGGCCTGAGCCAGGAACCGCGCCCGGGATCTCGCATCAATCACCGAAACTCGCTCGTCGTCCAAATGCTGTAGCACGAAGGCGGAATCCCGAACCCGTCCGCGGTCCAGACGGCCCGCCATGTTCCCGGCGGAAGCCGCACTATTAATCGGGGCCGACACCGTCTCACGCCCCTCTGCCAACCACTGTGGCAGGCCACCATCGAGCACGAAAACCTGTTCGAGGCCCATCGACCGCAGAATCCACCAGGCCCGGGGAGCGGAATAGATTCCCTGGTTGTCGTAAAGCACCACCAGTCTTTCAGGCGTTATGCCCAGCCTGCGAACTTCCTGAGTGAACTGTTCCTCGGTAGGAAACGCATGGAGCTGGGACGATTCCGTATTGCAGAGCGTTCCCTCCAGATCAATCTGGAAACTCCCCGGTATCCACACCGGGTGATCATAAACGATCGGCTCCTTGCCAATAACCGTGGCCATACTCGCGTCGATAAGAACCAACCGTTCGTTATCGAGGTTTTCCTGCAACCAGTCGGTGGTTACGAGTGGGGACGCCATGGTGTGCTCCTGTTCCTACCAGAAATAAACGGCCGACTTCTCAGGCCGACAAATCGCCAGACCTTCCCGGCTGCCGTCAGGACGTTGCGGCAATCACCGAGATTTCCACCAGCAACTCCGGCGACGCCATCTGAGCCTGAACACAGGCCCGGGCCGGCGCCGTACCTTCAGGCACCCAGTTGTCCCACACCTCGTTCAGGGCTTTGAAATCGGCCATGTCTGCCAGGTAAATGGTTGCCGAAAGGATTCGATCGCGGCTGGAGCCGGCGGTCTCGAGCAGCTCGTCCACTTTCTCCAGCATCCCGGTTACCTGGGTATGAATATCGGCGTTACGGTCCTTGGCAACCTGACCGCAAAGGTAAGCAGTGCCGTTGTGTTTTACGATCTTGCTCATTCGGCTGTTGGTGGAAATACGTTCAATGGTCATGGTGATGGCCTTGTTGGGGATTTGAGTGACTATATAACCAATAACGGGCTCGAGGATAAAGCCTCACACTTCAGCCCGGCACAAACACCGGAAAACCATCCAGTTCGGCAGATAGCAAACGCTGGCCAAACAGGCTTTCGAGTGCAGAAGTCACCAGCATGTCGCGGGCCGGTCCCCAGCAGGCCTGACCGTCGGGGTACAGAAGGAGGATCTGGTCGCACCATCGCGCAGCCAGGTTGAGGTCGTGGAGGCACATGAACACGCCCCGGTCGCACGCTGCCTGCTGGCGCAGCAGCTTCATAACGGCGGTCTGGTGCTGTAAATCCAGGTGATTGGTGGGTTCGTCCAGGAGCCAGATTTCGGGGCTTTGGGTCATGAGGGTAGCAATGGCTACCCGCTGGCGTTCACCGCCGGAGAGGGTGTTTACCAGGCGATCTTTCAGGTGGATCACGTCCAGCTCTATTAGAGCCCTTTCAGCAATCGCGAGGTCATCACCACTCTCCATCTGCCAAGGCGATAACCAGGGGTGGCGGCCGATCAGGGCGGTTTCCAGTGCCGTTGCCGGGAATCCATCCTGCCGGTCCTGAAATACCAGGCCCATGCGTTGCGATACGGTCTTGCGGCGGATGCCGTCCAACGGCGTTCCATCAAGCAGCAGCTTTCCGCTTCTGGGCTCCCGCAATCCTGCGAGAGTATGGAGCAAGGTGGTTTTACCCACACCGTTAGGGCCCAGCACGCCCCAGACCTGTCCCGGTTCGATGGCCAGATTCAGGGGAACGCCTGAGCTGCGGCCCGGAATGTCGATAATCAGCGCTTCGGTTGCCAGGCGTGTCATCATCGGCTCCTATACAGCAGGTACAGGAAGGTCGGGACGCCGATCAGCGCGGTGATCACCCCAACCGGCAACTGCTCCGGCGCAATCACCACCCGCGCCAGGGTATCCGCCAGCACCAGCAGCGTACCGCCCGCCAGTGCGCAGGCCGGCAGAATCAGGCGCTGGTCGTTGCCCAGCACCAGCCGCAACATGTGCGGTATCACCAGGCCAACGAAACCAACCGAACCGGCCATGGTGACGGCGGCTGCGGTCAGCAGGCTGGCCATCAGGTAGATCGACCATTCCAGTGGCCGCACCGAAACGCCCAGCGCCGCCGCCTGCAGGGAGCCCCGTGCCAGCACGTTCAGGGCCCGGCCCAGAGGAAACACCATCAGGCATACGAGCACAAGAATGATCAGTCCCGGCCACGGAGTGGCGGCGTGGGAAAGATCGCCCATCAACCAATACAGCATGCCCGGCAATCGGCTGGCCGGGGTCATCGAGAGGATCAGGGTAATCATGGCGCCCCAGCCGGCGGCGACCACCACACCGGTAAGCAACAGCCGCGATGGGGTCCAGCTGCCACTGCCGTGAGCCAAACCAAACACCAGCAGGGTGGCCAGCATGGCACCTGCAAACGCGGAGCCGGATATCAGAAAACCGGCAGCGCCGGCCAGCATGGCCAATAACGCACCCACTGCCGCGCCACCAGAAAGCCCCAACACATAAGGATCGGCCAGGGGATTTCGCAACAATACCTGCATAAGTGCTCCGGCCACGGCCAGCAATCCGCCAGTTGCGAACGCGCTCAGGGTGCGAGGCAGGCGCAGCTCCAGAATCAGCGTTTGCTGCAACTCGGTGCCACTGCCGGTGATCACCCTCAGAGTGTCACCAAAACCGATGGACGTACTGCCAATGCTGACGGAGAGCAGTGCCGCCAGAAAGCCCGCCAGCAGCAGAATCAGGAGGGGCTTGGAAGGGCTAGAGATTGGCACGGGCCTGCTCCAGGGTCTGACACAGGTGCATGGCACCCTCTGCCATACGTAGCGTCGGGCGTGCCAGCAGGTCAGGTGGTTCAAGGAAGAGGTTGCCCGCGGCTACCGCTGCCAGGCCCGGAAACTCACGCCAGGCCTCCAGCCACTGCCTGTCGTCTGACGATCCGGCGGTAATAATGGCCTCGGGGTTGGCTTCCAGAACCGCCTCCCGACTGATCCGGGGCACCAGCCGTGGCAACTCGCCGAACACATTAACGCCGCCGCACAGGCTTATGGCCTTGCTGATCAGCTCTTCCCGGTTCACGGTCATCAGTGGCTGATCCCATATCTGGTAGAACACCTTAACTGGTCTGGCATCGGCATACTGAGATTCAAGCGCGGCCATATCTGCACGAAACGCTTCGGCCCGCTCATTGCCCAGATCCGGTAATCCTGTCAGCAACGCCAGATCCGATACCGCCGCGGCAATGTCGTCAAACGTCCGCGGAGCAAGCCAGAAAACGTGAATGCCAAGATCTGACAGGCGTTCCAGCTGGCTGCGGGAATTGCCATCCACCCAGGCCACCACCAGGTCTGGCGCCAGCGAGACAATGGCTTCCAGGTCCAGGCGATTGCTGTCGCCCACCTGCGGCAAGTCCGCAGCTTCTGCGGGATAATCGCTCCAGGCACTCACGGCAACGAGCCTGTCACCGGCCCCTGCGGAGAACAGCAGCTCGGTGGCACCCGGCGACAGGGAAACAACGCGTTGCGCGGGCTCGGCCAGGCATACACGCTGGTCCAGCGCGTCGCTTACGCAGGGCCTCTCCGCCTGTGCCAGCGAGGGCACAAGCAGAGACAGCACAAACAATGCAGCGAGCCAGGGGCGCCTCATCGACGGAGTGAGCCTCTCAGATCGGTGAATTTACTGCTGGAAATCATAGCGCACCGAGGCCATGAAGGTTCGGCCTGCGGCCAGATAGTCGAAAGGCGCGAAGGTGGCACTGTCATATCCGATGCTTGTGGCATAGCGACGGTCCAATACGTTATCCACCTTGAACGATGCCGACCAGCCAGGCTGGAAGTTCCAGGCCGCCCTCAAGTCCACAGTGCCATAGCCTGGCAGCAGGCTGGTATTCGCTGCATCGTTATAGCGGTCACTCTCGGCGATAAAGCTGGCGCCCACGGACCACTGAGAGAACAGACGATCGACATCCAAACGCACATTCTTTTCCGCACGGCGTGGTAGACGTGCGCCGGTATCACGATTCTCGGTATCCGCGTAGGTTACCGCTGCCGCCAGATTCCAGTCAGCCGTCTCAATACCGGACGAAACCTCAACGCCACGGATTCTGGCCGTTTCGACATTTTCCATGGTGCCCTCAAACGTCGCCGGGTCAGAAACATAGGTAATCAGGTCCTTCACATCGTTCTGATAGAGGGCAACATCCCAGTACCATTGGTCATATCGTCCGGAGAAACCGGCCTCGACCATCTGCCCCTCTTCTGCGTCGAGGTCGGGATTACCGGTGTAGAACGGCACCGTCAGGTAAAGATCGTTAAAGGTTGGCGCCCGGAACGAGGTCGCATAGCTGAGGCGAAAACGATGGGCGCGGTCCAGCTGATGACCAAAGGCCACGCCGCCAGTCTCCTCTTTCCCGTAGGCCTCGTTGTCATCAAGACGCAGACTGAGCATCAGATCGGTGGCATCAAAGTTCAGACGGCCCTGCCCAAAGACTGCGCTGTTGGTCCGGCTATCTTCTGTAAAGTTGCTGGTGCCATCCACTTCATCAATCATGACCTCCGTACCCAGAACCAGCTCATGAACACCGGCCGTCAGGGTGTTTTCCCAGCGCGCTGAGCGAGACAGTGTGTCGAAAGTACTGGGATTGGCTCCGAAGGTATCCTGTTCATCGCGGGCTTCCGAGAACTGGATCCTTGTGCGCCAGTAGTCACTGGCAACAGCCTCCAGATGCAGACCCATGGCACGGATCAGGAAATCGGTATCACCGCCTTCAAACTCGGTGTTGCCTTCAGACTGGAACACGGTCAGCCCTGCGCCACCGCCCAGATCAAAACTGTGGCTCAGCTTCGCCAGGCCGCCGGTGTTCCGAAAGCCCTTGTCTTCACCGCCATCTCTCAGATTGGTGCCATCGGTGTCCGAATAGACGCCACTGGCCAGGAACGAGGAACGGCCCTCCCGGCCAGCCAATCCAGCGTTAACCTCGCGGGTTTCATGGGAGCCTCCTTTTAGCTCGCCCCAACCCTGGCGTCCGGCCTCCGGTTCCAGAGTGAACGCCTGGATGACACCGCCCACCGCATCGGCACCGTAGAGGGAGCTCTTCGCGCCCCGCACCAGTTCAACCCGTTCCATCAATTCCGGAGGCAAAAACTGCCAGGGAGGGATGCCCGCAGAGGCAGAGCGCAGTCGGATACCATCGAGAAGCAGCACCGTACCAGAGCTCCCCGCGCCACGCAGGAATACGCTGGTAGTCTTGCCGTAGCTGCCGTCCGACACCACGTTGATCCCCGGCTGCGCGCGCAGCAGGTCGCGGAATTCCGCGGGCTGTTGCCGATCAATATCCTCTTTGTCGATGACGGTAACCGAAGACAGACTCTCTCCAACGGTCTTCGGCCCCAGTGTCGCGGTAACCACGATCGGGTCAAGGGCATCGGTTTCTGGGGCAGACTGGGCCGAAGCGGCCAACGGCAAGGCAGCCAGGGAAAGGCCGGCCAGTAAAACAGGGCTTTGAATTCTGAACATGAAACTTGCTCCGCACTCCGCGCGCACCCGCACGGGAATCTGGGTTTTGTTGCGGAACAGGGAATGAGGGCAGGCGGTAGACAGGTGTCAGGAGAGCGGAACCGGCATATCACCCACCCAGGTTGCCCACCGCAACATCGGGTGTTTTTCCAGGCCGGTCTCCGGGCTGGCAGGCGGAACCCTGGGTTCCCGGGCAATCACCTTCCCATGTCGTGGCGACACAGTGGCGCACAGATTGCCGTTGTCCTGCTTACCGTTGCGGGGGCAGCATCGGCCTTGCACTGGCATTACCAGGCTCACCGATTTCCCGTTTCACCCGTCGCGCTTTGCGACGGACACCTGAAAAAAGTGTGGCAAGGCTAGCAACACCCGGGTAAGCGGTCAATGAAATCCATCAAAGGTCGACATGGCCGCAGACCTCTGCCACTGCTATATTCCATGACTGACAATCACTTATTCTTCGCCAGAACAGGGAGTTTTATGCAGGCCGAGCTGGTCGACATCCGCAATCACATGGCTCAATACCCGCCGTTTGACGAGATGGCCGAGGAGCTGCTCGACAGAGTGGTTGGCGACATCGAGATTGTGTACTTCAAGGCCGGGAGCCAGATCCTCGAACTGGGTGACCCGAGCAGCTGGCTGTATTACGTGCGCAGTGGCGCCGTCGAGATCTATCGGCGCACCGGGGAGCTGTACAACCGCATCAGCGAGGGCGAAGTCTTCGGCCAGTTTGGCCTGCTGATGAATCGGAAAGTGCGCTTCCCAGCCAAAGCCCTGGAAGACGTCCTGCTTTACAAGATTCCTCACGATACGTTCCAGTACCTCTGGGAAAATGACGACAACTTCGCCGATTTCGTTGAAATTGAAGACCGAAGCCGCCTGCGATCCGCCGTTTCCCGTCGCGAAAAGTCCAACCAGCTGATGACGTCCAAGGTTACCCGGTTGATTGCCCGGGAGCCGGTATCAGCGCCCCACACCGTTCGCCTGCAGGAAGCGGCGCGGATCATGACCGAAAACGGCGTCTCCGCACTGCTACTGATGGACGAGGAAGGTGAAAAGCCCCTGCTCAAGGGCATCATTACCGACCGGGACCTGCGCACCCGGGCCCTTAGCGAAGCCCTGGCCTCGGAAACTCCGATCAGCGAGATCATGTCGGAGGATCTGATCACCATCCGCTCGAACATGTTCATATTCGAGGCCATGCTCACCATGCTGCACAACAATGTGCACCATCTTCCGGTGATGGATCGGGATGAGGTTCGCGGCGTGATTGCGCTGTCTGACATCGTAAAGTACGAGAGTCAGAGCAGCCTATACCTGGTCAGCAACATCTACCATCAGCAGGATGTAAAAGGGCTGAAGAAGATCAGCCTGGATGTGCGGGACAGCTTTGTTCGCATGGTGAACGAAGATGCCAACTCCCACATGATTGGCAGTGCCATGGCCGGTATCGGGCGCAGCTTTACACAGCGCCTGCTGACACTGGGCGAAGAGAAACTCGGCCCCCCACCCGTGCCCTACTGCTTTATGGCCCTTGGCTCCATGGCGCGGGACGAGCAACTGGTGGTCACGGACCAGGATAACGCCATGATCCTGGACGACAGCTTTGTGCCCGAAGAACACGACGAATACTTCCTGGCGCTGGCGAAATTCGTCAGCGATGGCCTTGCGGAGTGCGGCTATACCTACTGCACCGGCGACATCATGGCCACCAACCAGAAATGGCGGCAGCCACTACGCGTCTGGAAGGACTACTTCACCGACTGGATTGATAATCCGAAAGCCGAGGCTCTGTTAAACAGCAATATTTTCTTTGATCTGGATGGCATCTACGGCGAGACCGACTTTGCCGAACAGCTAAAGACACTGGTGGCGGACAAAGCCAGCAACAGCCAGCGGTTCCTGGCAATGCTGGCGCGCAACGCCCTGAACCGCACGCCGCCGATCGGCTTTTTCCGGACCTTCGTGCTGGAAGAGGATGGCAAGCACCAGAAGACCTTCAACCTGAAACGTCGCGGAACAGCGCCCCTGTCGGATCTGATCCGGGTGCACGCCCTGGCCTGCGGCTCCCGTGCACAGAACTCGTTCGAACGACTGAAAGCCATTGGCAACACCAAGCTCCTGCTGGACGACGATCTGGGCAACCTGAGGGATGCGCTTGAGTTTATCTCCATCGTTCGTATCCGACACCAGGCCCTGGCAATCGAGGCTGACCGGCAGCCGGACAACAACGTACGGCCCGAAGACCTTTCACCGTTTGAGCGCAGCCATCTCAAGGATGCGTTCCAGGTAGTCAGCGGTGCCCAGAAGTTCCTGAAATTCCGGTATCACGCCGGGGTGGCCCGTAATGTCTAGTGAGGAGCAGGCCGAGAATTCTGTTACACGCCTGCCATGGCCCGAGCAATTCAAGGCCCTGGCGGAGCAGAGCAAGTCCCCGATTCTTAAAGCCTATTACGAGAGTGGGTGTGTGTCGCCGGAGACGCCCTTATCCGAGGTGCCCTTTGTCGCGCTCGATTTCGAGACCACCGGGTTGGACGCCAATCAACATTCGATTGTCAGTATCGGTCTGGTGCCGTTTACGCTCGACGGCATCCAGCTGGGCAAAGCCCGCCACTGGATCGTGCGGCCCAAGCTCCCGCTACACCAGACCTCGATTACTATCCACGGCATTACCCACAGTGATATCGACCAGGCCCCGGATTTGAACGATATCCTGAAGGATCTGTTTGCCTGCCTGAACGGGCGTATCCCCGTGGTTCACTACCGCAACATCGAGAGATCGTTCTTCGACGTTGCCCTGCAATGGCGCCTGGGGGAAGGAATCCGGTTTCCGTTGATCGATACCATGGCCATTGAGGCTCACCTGCACCCGGACCGAAACCCGTCACGCTGGCAACAACTGCTGGGGAAGAAGCCCGTGTCGATTCGCTTGGCTGATAGCCGGCTGCGTTATGGGCTGCCTCACTATGCCGCCCACAACGCCCTGATTGATGCGGTTGCCACGGCTGAACTCCTGCAGGCCCAGGTGTTGCACCATTTCAGCCGGGACACCCGGGTGGCGGATTTGTGGTTGTGAGTCAGGCGTCGCTCTCTGATCTGACGTCATCAACCCATTTGCCATAACCGGCCTCTTCCATCTTCTCCAGCGGGATAAAGTCCATAGACGCGGAGTTCATGCAGTAGCGTAGTCCGGTTGGCGCAGGGCCATCGTTGAAGACATGGCCAAGGTGGGAATCCGCGTGGCTGCTGCGGATTTCCGTACGGGTCATGAAGAACGAGTTGTCCTCACGTTCCACCACCGCGTCTGGTGTGATCGGCCGGGTAAAGCTGGGCCAGCCGGTACCGGATTTGTACTTGTCCCGTGAAGAAAACAGCGGCTCGCCGGAGACAATATCCACGTAGAGTCCTGGCTTCTTGTTGTCCCAGTATTTGTTGTTAAACGCCGGCTCGGTGCCGTCTTCCTGGGTCACCTCGTACTGCATATCCGTCAGGCGCTGCTTCAGGACATCCTGGGCCGGCTTTTCAAAGCTTGCCGGATCGAAGCCAACGCCCATCTGGCCGGGCTCTGTGCTGGCGCTTTCATCGCCCACCAGATCGTCACTGGCGTCCACTGTGGCATTCTCCTGGAACCGGGTGTAATCGAGCTCGTAATCTTCGCCATACACCTTCTCGATAAACTGATAGCGTCCAGAGTTGAAGGTGTAGAAGTTGTAGCGCACGGGGTTTTTGTCGTAATAATCCTGGTGGTATTCCTCCGCCGGGTAAAATTTCTCAAACGGCACGATTTCGATCACCACGGGTTTCTCGTAAACTCCGGATGCCTCCAATTCTGCAACGGCCGCCTCGGCCAGGCGCTTCTGCTCAGCGTTATGGTAGAAAATAGCAGGACGATACTGCTGGCCGCGGTCCACAAACTGACCCTGATTATCGGTCGGGTCCATCATCCGCCAGAGCGCCTGCAACAAGCCCTCGTATGTCATTTCGTTGGGGTCGTAATAGACCTGTACCGCTTCGGTATGGCCAGTCTGCCCCGAGGCAACCTGCTTGTAGGAGGGGCTTGCCTCTTTCCCACCAGAATAGCCCGAGACTACTTCCACCACGCCCGGCACCCGCTTTTCGTACCCGGCCTCAACACACCAGAAACAACCGCCAGCAAAGGTCGCCACGGCCAGACCCGGTTGATCCGGTGCGTATTTGCTCATCTGCGACTCCGACTTTTCGGCAACCGCGTAGGTGGTGAACAGACCAACTGCAGAGACAAATGCCACTGCGGAAAACAGACCCATAATCTTGCGTTTCATCAGATATCTCCTTCACGTGATTCCATACCTACAGCGTAGGGCGGTGGATTCACGAAAACGTTCACCAGGTATTACGAATTCATAACGCTGTGGATTTTTCGCCGCCCGCGACCGAGCTGTCGCGGGCCAGGGGCAGCCAGACACTGAAAACGGCGCCATCGGCATTGCGTACCGAGAGTTTTCCCTGCTGCAGCGTCACCATTCGCTGGGCAATCGCGAGCCCCAGACCGGCATGGCCCGTCCTGGACGCACCTGCGGCCTGATAAAAGGGTTCGAAGACGTGCTCCAGGTCCTCATCATCGATACCGGGGCCAGCGTCGGCGACGGTAATTTGCGCACCCCCGGCCTGTTCGACAACGCCCAGTGTGATCTCCGTATCTTTCGGCGAATGGCTGATGGCGTTGCTGATCAGGTTATCCAATACCCGCTCGGTCATGGCGATATCCGCCAGCACCTGGACCGGAGCGACGGAAACAATCGACAGGGCAACGCCTGCGCGCTCCGCCTCGGGTTGGTGCTTCTGCACCACGTCATGCAGCAGTTCGGCAACCACAAACGGTTCCGTCTTCGGCTGTTTCTCCCGGGCATCCAGTGCGGCAAGTTCAAACAGTTCCTCCACAAGGCGACCAAGCCGGTGGCTTTCGGTCAGGGCCACATCCAGGAAACGTGCCCGCTCCTCGGCGGCGAGCGTGTCCTGTTTCATGCGCAAGGCTTCGATATAACCCTGGATGGATGCCAGTGGCGTTCTCAGATCGTGGGAGACCTGGGCAACCAGCTGCCGGCGCTGGGCATCCTTGTGTTTCAGAAGGTCCAGCTGGGCAACAATTCGCTGGGCCATCTGATCGAACCGGGCGGCCAGGTAATCAATGTCATCGCCTTTGCCCGCCACCGCGGCGGCGCGCTCCGGCGACATGCCGCGCTCGAAGGATTCCACCCGCTCGGTCAGCCGCGACAGCCGACGCGTCAGCAATCGGAAGAACACCAGCCCGGCCAGCAGGCCCACGAACAGGCTCACCGCCAGCGCGCCCGCGCCTAACTGGAGGAGCCGGTTACTGTGCACCATGCTCTCGGCCAGGTCGTACTCCTCGCCGCGCAGAACCACGTACAGATAACCCGTTGGATCCGCAGCCGAAGGCACCGGCGTTACCGAGAACACCTTCCGCCGGTCATGACTGCGCGGATCATCGCCGGGCAGCGGGTAAGCGCCCGGGTTTTCAAGCAGCGTGCGTACCGGTTCCAGGGATACCCGGTTGCGCTTGATCTTGTTCGGGTCGGCGGAGTAGGAAAGGATATTACCTTCGGTATCCAGCAGGTAGATTTCGATACTGGGGTTGATGGTCATGTACAGCTCGAAGAGCTGCTTCAGGGCATCGCGGTTGAGCTTGCCATCGGTTACGAGGTTGCGGTCAGACACCAGGTTACGGGCGAGGTCGCGGTTCAGCTGCTGGTTGACCGCAGCCGAGTATTCCCTCACCGAAGCCAGACTCAGAAAGGTAAAGAGCCCACCCACCACAAGCAGCAGCAGGAACAGACCGATCGCCAGCCGGGCATAAAGGGTGCGGAAGACAGACAGGGCCATCGCTAATCCATGAACCGATAGCCAACACCCCAGACCGTCTGGACGTATCGTGGGTCGGCGGGATCGGCTTCAATCTTGTTGCGCAGTCGGTTGATGTGGGTGTTCACGGTATGCTCGTAGCCCTCATGGTTGTAACCCCACACAGAATCGAGCAATTGCGCCCGGCTGAACACCCGGCCCCGATGGGAGGCAAAGTGCCAGAGCAGGTCGAACTCGCGGGCGGTCAGGTCCACTTCCCGATCATCCACAAACACTCGCCGGCGAACCGGATCAATCCGAAGCCCGTCCACCTCAATCTCATCAGCCTGATCGCCGGCAGGCGCTGCCTGAGAGAGTGCGTCTACCCGTCGGAAAAGCGCTTTGATGCGGGCTGCCAGCTCCGCCACGCTGAACGGCTTCGTCAGGTAATCGTCCGCGCCCATCTCCAGGCCCAGGACCCGATCCAGCTCTGTGCTCTTTGCCGTCAACATCAGAACTGGTACGTAGCCCGGACAGGCACGAATCTCGCGGCACACCGCCAAACCATCCAGGCCAGGCAACATCAGATCCAGAATAACCAGGTCGACGCCGCCCTCACGGAACCGTTCCAGGCCGGTATCCCCCCGGTCCACGAGCACAGGCTTCATTCCCAGATCTGAAACCTGCATACGGACCAGCTCACCGATGCCGGGGTTGTCTTCAATAATCAGTACCGTTCGCGTCATGGTGATGGGCTTCGCTGAATTTGCCGGTGGCTTTCGATGCTTTCATGGCAGAGTGTAGGCGGAAAAGTTCACAAAACCATCACAAGCCCTCAGAACCGCGCGCATAGCCGGCTCCGGGTTTAGCCGTTAAAATGAATCCAAATTCGGGCATGAGGTTTCAGTGGCAGACAAAACCGTAACCAGGGCAACACCGGCCGAGGCGTTCAAGCGAGCACGTCGCATGTGGCTCAAGGGTGAGCGCATTCACCTGGCGCCGCTGGCTGATGAGCTTGGAATTGGCCGCGCCACCCTGTTTCGCTGGGTCGGCAACAAGGATCTACTGATCGGCGAGATTCTCTGGTCCCTGTACGAACCCCTCTGGCGACAGGCCATGGCCGAAACGCCCGGCACTGGCGTGGACTACATTGTCGGCGTGTACCGCCGCACCAACTCCGCGATCCTGCACTTCGAGCCGCTGCGGCGATTCATCAACCAGGATCCGGAATATGCCCTGAAAATCCTCACCTCGTCGCAATCCATTCTCCACACCCGCACGGTGGAAACCAACACGCGGATGCTGAAAGACCAGGTTGCGGCCGGGCATATCAAGCCACCAATGAACATCTTCAGCCTGTCTTACTTCATGATCCGACTGGCAGAGTCCTGCCTTTACAGCGACATCATCGCCGGGCGGGAACCCAGGGAGGCAGAATTGGAGGATGCCTGTACGGCCGTGCGGATTTTGCTGGGAGGAAAAGCGTAGAGCGGATCACTCAGAACTCGCTCAGGTCCGGGGTGGGGTACCTTTTCTGGCGGGAAAAAATGTCTGAGCGCAGCGAGTTGTTTTTCCCAGAAGAAAAGGTACCCCACCTCGGGCCCAGCCCGCATCTCAGCAGGCCAGGCAATTAGCGTTTACAGCTGAAGCGAGCGAACTTCCAGAAACTCCTCCAGTCCCCACTTGCCAAATTCGCGGCCGATACCGGAATGGCCGAAGCCGCCAAACGGTGCCATCGGGTTAAACGCACCACCGTTCACGAATACCTGGCCAGTGCGCAGCTTGCTGGCAATTTTCTTGGCCTTGGCGTCGTCGCCGGACCAGACTGCACCGGATAGCCCGTACTGGGTGCCGTTGGCGATTTTCACCGCTTCGGCTTCGTCGTTGTATGGGATCACGCACAGCACCGGCCCGAAAATTTCCTCCTGGGCGATGCGGCTGTCCGGTTTTACGTTGCCGAAGACGGTCGCCTTGACGAAGTAACCTTTCTCGCATCCCTCGGGCGCTTCCGGCCCACCGGCGATGAGCTTGGCGCCTTCCTGGACACCCAGTTTGATGTAGTCGATCACCTTGTCACGCTGCTGGGCAGACGACAGCGGGCCCAACCGTGTGGTTTCTTCCAGCGGATTACCCGGGGTCATTTTAGCCACGGCAGCGGCGGCCAGTTCACAGGCCTCGTCGTGCTTGTCGGCCGGAACCAACATGCGGGTGAGCGCGGTGCAGGTCTGGCCGGAGTTCAGCAGGCAGTTGTTGATGGTACCTTTAACGGCAGCCGCCAGGTCGGCGTCCGGGAGGATCACGGAGGCGGATTTGCCGCCCATCTCCAGGGCGAAGCGTTTGAAGTCATCGGCTGCGGCGTGGGCAATCAGGTTGCCGGTGCGGGTGGAGCCGGTGAAGGACACCATGCGCACATCCGGATGCTTGATCAGGGTATCACCCACGGTATGACCATAGCCGCACACCATGTTGAACACGCCCTTGGGCAGGTCGGTGCCATCGAGGATCTCGGCAAGGATAAACGCCGTCTGGGGAGCGATCTCCGAAGGCTTGAGCACCACGGTGCAACCGGCCGCAATCGCCGGAACGATTTTCAGGATCACCTGGTGCAGCGGGTAGTTCCAGGGGGTAATGCAACCAACCACACCGACCGGCGCATATTGCACCTCGGAGTTGCCGGACTGTTCGGTGAACGGGAAGTCGGGCAGCAGTTTCAGGTAGCTCTTGGTCACGGCTGCCGGCATACCAGCCTGGATCGGCGTGGCCAGTTTGATGGGCATGCCCACTTCCCGGCAGACGGTCTCGGCGATTTCCGGCGCGCGCTCTTTCAGGCCCGCGTGCAGCTGTTCCAGCACCTTGATCCGTTCTTCCAGGGTGCTTTCCGACCAGCTTTCAAACGCCGCATCGGCGGCAGCAATGGCCTGTTCCATCTCATCCGCGCCGGCGGCGGGAACGCGGGCAATCACGTCACCGGTGCCAGCTTCGTGAACGTCGATCATGTCACCGGCCCAGCTAACCCATTGGCCGTTGATGTAGTTCCTGTTCAGCTCGTTCATGCTTCCCCCTTCATTCAAATACGATAACGCCACGGGCGTTCTTGCCTGCCACCATATCATCGAACGCCTGTGCGGCTTCTTCTATGGGGTAGGTCCGGGTAACCAGTTCATCCAGCTTGAGTTTACCAGCCTTGTAAAGACCCAGGATCCTGGGGAAATCATGCTGCGGCCTTGCCGAACCCAGCCAGCTGCCTTTCAAGGTTCGCTCGTCCGCCGGCAGGGTGAGGGTGGTCAGCGAGGTCTTGTCCTTCGGGTCTGCCACACCCACGACCACGGCGGTACCGCCACGGCCCAGACTCTTGTAGGCCTGTTCCACCACCGGCCCGGCACCGACGCATTCGAAGGCGTAGTCAACGCCGCCGGTCATTTTCTTCACAGCCTTGGCGGCGTCCTCTACCTCGTTGATATTCACGGTGTGGGTGGCACCAAACTCTTTCGCCATCGCCAGCTTGGCGGGGTTGCTGTCCACCGCCACGACCATCTCGGCGCCGGCGGTCACACAGCCCTGGATGGCGTTGAGGCCAACGCCACCGATGCCAAACACGGCGGCTCGGGAGCCGGGCTCCAGCTTTGCCGTATTGAAGACAGCGCCGACACCGGTCATCACAGCGCAACCCACCAGGGCGGCGTTCTGCATCGGCACGGTTTCATCCACTTTTACGCAGTTGTCGACGTGCATGGTGGCGAACTCGGCCATCACGCCGCAGGCGCCGAAGACGTTCAGGGGCTCGCCGTCCGCGCCTTTGGTTCTGACCGTGCCATCCGGCAGGTTGAACATGGCCTTGCGGGCGTTCTCACAGAGCACCGGGCGGCCACGAACACACTGGCTGCATTTGCCGCACATGGATATGAAGGTACTCACCACATGGTCGCCTTCCTTGAAGGCCGTGACGCCCTCACCGACTTCGACAACCACGCCGGCGGCTTCGTGCCCCAATACAAGGGGAGGCGGGTAGGGAATCTTACCCGTGGTGGCGGACAGATCGCTGTGGCAAACACCGCAGGCCGCGATCTTGATGGTGATTTCATCCCGCTTGGGGCCTTCTACCGTGATGGTTTCCACCTGAACAGGCTGCCCCCATTCCCGGCAGACGACGGCTTTTGCTTGTCTGTCCATGCATTTCCCCTTTTGGTCAACAAGGGGTCAGAAGAAAGCATTCTTCTGACCCCGATCTCATACAGGCCGGCTTCAAGCCACCTCGAACAGGCCAGCAGCACCCTGGCCACCGCCGATGCACATGGTGATCACCACGTATTTCGCCCCACGGCGCTTGCCTTCGATCAGGGCGTGGCCTGTCTGGCGGGCGCCGGTAACACCAAAGGGGTGGCCGATGGAAATTGAGCCGCCGTTTACATTCAGCTTCTCCATGGGAATGCCCAGGCGGTCACGACAGTAAATCACCTGCGACGCGAAGGCTTCGTTCAGTTCCCACAGATCAATGTCATCCATGGTCAGACCATTGCGCTCAAGCAAGCGCGGAATCGCATACACCGGGCCGATGCCCATCTCATCCGGCTCACAACCCGCCACAGCGAAGCCACGGAAAATACCCATGGGTTCAATGTTGTGCTTCTCGGCATAGGTACTGTTCATCACCGTGCACACGGAGGCGCCGTCCGACAGCTGGCTGGCGTTGCCCGCCGTGATGAACTGCTCCGGACCACGCACCGGCTCCAGACCCGCCAGGCCCTCAAGGGTCGTATTCGGGCGATTACACTCGTCACCTTTCAGGGTCACCTGCTTTTCACTGACCTCACCGGTTTCCTTGTCCTTGACCAGCATGGTGGCATCGAACGGCACGATCTCATCGTCAAACTTGCCAGCCTGCTGGGCCGCCGCCGTGCGCTGCTGGGAAATCAGCGAATACTCATCCTGGGCTTCACGGCTGACGTTGTAGCGCTTGGCGACAATATCCGCCGTCTCAATCATCGAAAGGTACAGCTCGGGCTTGTTCTTCATCAGCCACTCGTTGGTGGCGTGGAAGCTGTTGATCTTCTCGTTCTGCACCAGGGAAATGGACTCAACGCCCCCGGCCACCATGGCGGGTACTTTCTCGGACACCACCCGCTGTGCCGCCAGGGCAATGGACTGCAACCCCGAGCTGCAGAACCGGTTGATGGAGAACCCGGCAGTGGTCACCGGAAGACCGGCGCGGATGGCCGCCAGACGGGCAATATTCCGGCCCTGGGCGCCCTCCTGGTAGGCCGCGCCCATGATCACATCCTCAACAATAGACGGATCAATACCTGCGCGCTCAACAGCATGCTTGATAACGTGACCTGCCATATCCACGCTGTGCGTGTTGTTCAAAGAGCCCCGGTAGGATTTCGCAAGGCCGGTGCGCGCGGTGGAGACGATTACTGCATCAGACATAACAATGCCCTCAATTTTTGAAACATGTAGGTCGGGTTGGCCTAAACACTCAGCTAAGCCGGTCGTGGGGCGGGGTGTCTTTTCCGCCGGGAAAAGATGTCTGAGCAAAGCGAGTTGCTTTTCCCAAAGGAAAAGACACCCCGCCCTGCGACCCGCCCGCCAAGTTACAGGTCAGCGAACTTACGGCCTTCAGCAACCAGCTTCTCGAGCAGAGCCGCCGGCTCCCACTGCTCGCCACCAACGGTATCCTGGTACTTCTTAACCGCTGAAAGAATCGTATCCAGACCTTCCTGATCGGCCCAGAACATGGGGCCACCGCGATAGGCCGGGAAGCCATAGCCGTAGATCCAGACAATGTCGATATCCAGAGGACGATCGGCGATGCCTTCCTCCAGGATCTTCGCGCCCTCATTGATCATCACATACACGCAGCGCTCGAGGATTTCCTGATTGGTAATCTCCCGGGGCGTAATCCCCTGTTCCTTGCGGAACTGCTCGATCAGCTGCTCCACTTCCGGGTCGGGAATCGGCTTGCGGCTGCCTTCCTCATACTTGTATACACCTGCCTGGGTCTTCTGACCAAGGCGGCCCTGTTCGGCAAGCTTATCCATCCAGCTGGCGGGAATGTCTTCGCCAGCCTTGCGGCGCTCTTCGCGAATCCGGTAACCCACATCAATCCCGGCCAGATCGGACATCGCGAACTGGCCCATGGGGAAACCGAGATCGGTCAGCACCTTGTCGACCTGCTGCGGGGTGGCGCCCTCGTCCACCAGGGACATAGCCTCGGTGCCGCGCTTGTGGAGCATCCGGTTGCCGACAAAGCCGTAGCAGTTGCCAACCATGACACCGACTTTCTTGATCTTCTTGGCAACCGCCATCACCGTGGCTTTGACCTCGTCGGAGGTCTTGCTGCCACGCACGTTCTCCAGAAGCTTCATCACATTGGCCGGGCTGAAGAAGTGCATGCCCACCACGTCTTCCGGTCGCTTGGTGGCAGACGCAATCTCGTCGATATCCAGGGTTGAGGTATTGGACGCCAGAATCGCACCCGGCTTGCAGACCTCATCGAGCTTGGCAAAGATTTCTTTCTTGATGGCCATGTTCTCGAACACCGCCTCGATGACCAGGTCAACGTCCCGGAAATCGTCGTAGGTCAGGCTCGGGGTGATCAGCGCCATCCGCTGTTCCACCTGCTCCTGGGTCAATTTGCCCTTCTTCGCGGAGTTCTCATAGTTGCGACGAATGATAGCCAGGCCCTTGTCGAGGGCCTCCTGTTTGACCTCGACGATGGTGACCGGAATACCCACGTTGACGAAGTTCATGGCAATACCGCCACCCATGGTGCCGGCACCAATTATGCCAACGCTCTTCACGTCACGAACCGGCGTATCCTTGGACAGTCCCTTGACCTTGGAGACTTCACGCTCCCCAAAGAACGAATGGATCAGACCGGCGCGCTGGGGCGATTCCATGCATTCCATGAACAGTTCCCGCTCGCGCTTCATGCCTTCGTCAAAAGGCAGATTGAACGCCGCTTCCACAGCGTCGACACACTTGAACGGGGAGAAAAGACCCCGGGCCCGTTTCTTCAGCTCGTCACGGAACTGGTCAAAGACATCGCTGCCCTTGTCCGCCTCGATTTTGTCGGTGATATCCCGAACACGACGTACCGGCTTGCCTTCGTCGACTACTTTCTGCGCATAGGCCATGCCCACTGCGCGGATATCGTCGCCTTCTTCGACGGCATCGAGAATGCCCAGTGCCAGGGCATCCTTGGCGCCGACAAATTCACCGGTGGTGATCATTTCCAGGGCTTTGCGGGCGCCGGTCAGGCGCGGCAGCCGCTGGGTGCCGCCAGCACCCGGCAGAAGGCCTAACTTCACTTCAGGCAGGCCTACCTTGGCGCTGCTGATCGCAACCCGGTAGTGACAGCTCAAAGCGGTTTCCAGGCCACCACCCAAGGCGGTGCCATGGATCGCGGCAACCAGCGGCTTGTCGCTGTTTTCAAAAGTGTTGACCAGTGTCGGCAGCGTGGGCTCCTGCATGGGTTTACCGAATTCACGGATGTCGGCACCGGCAATAAAGGTGCGTCCTTCACAAACCAGCAGGAGCGCCCTGGCCTCTGTATCTTTCTGGCCCTGCTCCAGGGCCGCGAGCAGACCGGAACGAACAGCCTGGCCGAGGGCGTTTACCGGCGGGTAGTTCACGGTAATAACGCCGATGTTGCCTTCCCGGTTATAGCTAACGACCTCAGACATGATTTCTCCTCGCATTCGTTCTGAAATATGGTTTTAACTAGCGAAACATGCGTACGATTTAATACAAGTTCGTTTGTGGTTTCAACCACCCATTAAACTACAGGCACAAAAAAACCGCAGGGGTTCTTCTGCGGTTTCTTGGTTTGGAGTTTGTCGGGAGGTGGCGAGTAGGCCCTACAGAAACACGCTGTGAATACATCCTTGTACGCTCGGCTCCGCCATCCATGGCTCCGCACGGTTTCTGTAGGGCCTACTCGCCACCTCCCTTCGTTACTTCACGGCTGTTATCAAACACCCAAAGATTCTATATCGCCTGCCAGCATGGCCAGCTGGTGGGCAATGGAACCGCGAAGCTTTTCGGCCGGCACCAGGTAGGACGGCGCGGCACAGGTCAGGGCCATGATGGTGCCGTCCTGCAGGTGTATGGGCACGCCGGCGGAGTTGATATTGCGGTCCCACTCGCCGATGGACAGGCAGAAGCCGTGTTCCTTGTAATCCTTCATGGCCTGGTCCAGGCCGGCCTTTTTCTCGGGCCAGTCATCTCCGAATTTGGCGGCCATGGCGTCGTCGATCACCAGGCGGGCCTTGTCGCTGATGGCACAGTAGTAGGCGCGGCCGGCAGAGGTGGTGGCCATGGGGAGCTTCAGGCCGATGTCCATGCGCAGCAGGGAGGCTTCCGGTGGCAGGCGGTTTTCCACATAGATCATGTGCAACCTGTCACGGCAGGTAAGGCCGACCGACATGTTGGTCTGGCGAGCAAACTCGTCCATGTAGGGCTTGGCCAGTTGGCGAACCTTGAGGTTGGACACGTAGGCATAACCCAGTGCAAGCACCCCGGAACTCAACTGATACTTTTCCAGCTGGGTGTTGTAGCTGAGGTAACCCAGCTTGGTAAGGGTGTAGGTCATGCGCGACACGGTCGGCTTCGGCAGCCCGGTGATGCGGGCGATGTCCTGATTTCCCAGGATGACAGGCCCCTGGCTGAAGGCGCGGAGCACGTCCAGGCCGCGGGACAGGGCCTCGACGAACTTGCGGTCTTTCTCCGGCTTCACGGGCTCACCGTCAGTGGATGCCACTTTCAGTTCGGGTGAGATCTGCTTTTTTCCTGCCATAATGGGACGTCCTCCAACCGCGTCGCCCGCTCCGGTAACCGGTGTATTAATATGGTGAATAATCAAGAATTCATCATTTTAATCGCTGCAGAAATCAAGTACCAGAAAGTCTTTTCAAAATCCGTACCAAATATGAAACACTTATTACTTATGTTTCAAATTTGGAATCGCAAGGCGGTATTGTGTACCGACTTTTCCGAATTTATCCGATTTACTGTTCTGCATTGCAAAACAAACTAGCAGCCATCGAACCCTGTGACGACCCCCGGAGGCAAAATGAAGATTCTTTTTGTGGCAGGCGACCCGAAACCCGAGCGCTGGACAGTGCCCATCAAGGAACTGCTGCCGGAAGCCAAGGTTTACGTCTGGGATCCGGAAGGGCCCGCTGTTGATGCGGATTACGCCATCGTGTGGCAGCCACCCGAGGCCCTGTTCGAGCGGGAAAAGCATCTGAAGGCCGTATTCAATCTGGGGGCGGGCATTGACGGACTGCTCAAGGTTGCCAACCTGCCTGAGGCACTGACGGTTGTGCGTCTGGAAGACGCGGGCATGTCTGTGCAGATGGCAGAATACGTGCTGCATCAACTGCTGGAAGCCAGCCGCGAGATGGAAACCTACCGTGAGCAACAGCGTCAGGGGGTCTGGAAAATCCATCGGCCTATCAAACGCAGCGAGTGGCCGGTGGGTGTCATGGGACTGGGCCATATCGGCAAGCGGGTTGCTAGCACGCTGGCCAATCTGGACTATCGGGTGAGCGGCTGGGCCCGCGGAGAGCATAGCCTGGAAGGGGTTAGCACCTATGCCGGTCCGGACGAGCTCGGTGACTTTCTGAAAGCCACCCGGGTTCTGGTCAACACCCTGCCCCTGACCGACAACACCCGGAACATCATCGACTATGAACTACTGAGTCAGCTTCAACCCGGCGCCGTGCTAATCAACGTAGGCCGGGGTGAACACCTGGTCGAGGACGACCTGCTTCGGGCCCTGGACGACGGTACCTTGCTGCGCGCATCCCTGGATGTATTCCGGAAAGAGCCCCTTCCGGAGGGACACCCGTTCTGGCAGCGGAAAGAAATCACCATTACCCCGCACATCTCTGCGCGAACCCTGCGGGATGCCACCATCGAGCAGATCACCGGCAAGATACGCGATCATGCCCAGGGCCTTGCCATTACGGGAATCGTGGACACCGAACGGGGCTACTGATCCACGCCATGTGCAGCGTCGGTCAGGTCAGGGCCGGCGCCAGCCAGGCCACCAGCGCCGTAAGAACCAGCAGTACAGGCAACGCGATCAGCGCAAACAGGCCGTTCCACCGAAACGCCACAACCCACCGGGAGATCTGCCCGAACCGGGACAGCAGCATGACGGAGGGGCCAAAGGGCGAGAGCATCATGGCCAGGGAAAAGCCGATGACCAGAGCCACGGCGACTGGCAGCAAATCCATCCCCTCCGCTACCAGCTGGGGCAGCAAGCCCGCCTGGACACTCAGAACCGTGATGGGAATGATGCCGATCATGGAGAACATGGGCAGCATCAGCATGCCCACAACGGCGACCAGGAACACGCCGCCACCAGTGGCGACAAGGCCAGCAAGCGCATCCGCCGGAATGACCGCAGACAGGGCAACTCCCAGGATGGCAGAGGCGGCAAAAATGGCCATTTCATTCTGCATGGCCCATACCTGGCCCGCACCCTCCTTCAAAACCGGCATTAGCGCCCGCTCCTGCGAGAGCATGTACAGCAGCGTTACGGTGGGCACCGACAACATGGCCGCCACCGACACCTTGAAACCGGTCGTCGCCACCAGGCCCGCCATCACCGTGAATACCACCAGGATCAGCGCAAGCAGGCGCCCGGTGCCCGGCAACCAGCCTTCAACGGCGATGCGCTCACTGCTGACCTTGCGGAAGCGCCGCTGTTCCAGCACCCAGCCAATCAGCACCATCAGAAGCGCCGCAACCAGACCGAATGGCAGCAGCTGTGACCAGCTGAGTTGCGGCAGTTCGCGGGTAAGAATCGCCACCGCCACACTGGTGGGCGCCACCAGCGGCACCAGGGCAAAGCCCCTGAGGGCACTGATCAGAACGCTCCGTAACCACTGCAGGCGCGACTCGCCGCTGATACCGCGCTCACGCAGTGTTTCAGAGAGGCTTCCGCACAACAGGTTCATCATGCCAAAGCTCAGAACCGTGGCTACGCCACAACTGACCAGGGCGTACTTGGGATAAAGCAGTATAGGCTTTCCACCCAGTAGTACATCGTGAATCCGGCGCAATACCTCGAACCGGCGAACAAGGCACTGCATCATGCCCAGGCTACCCAGAAACGCAGAGTAGAAGGCCGCGTCAGACGCCGCTTTCAGCAACTGCCCGGCGTCGAGAGATCCGCGCCATGCAAAACCGCCGAGGACCAGCAGGGCGATTACCAGCAGCATCCGGGCGTACCCCTGCAGACGACCGGCCCCTGCCAGAAAGGCAGAGACAAACATAACGCCCGCCACAGCACTGAGCTCGCGGCTCTCCAGGCAAATGGCCACCAGCTCGGTAACCACCGCCAGGGACACCAACCACTGGAGCATGCCACTCAACACGGGGGCACCTGGTCAGCCTTGAACACTGCTTGCATTTCCATAACACCCGGATTAGTCTTTCGGAAGCAAATTACAAAACTGTGTTTCGCTGAATGAAACACCGTTGACACAAAGATAGCACAGATTGGCCTCTCGCCCCTAGCGTCGGGCCTTCGATATTCGCTTTCAGGAGAGTACACAATGGCTTCCGCACCCTGGAATGATCTGCTGGGTTTCGACGCCCAACTGGACGAAACCGAGCGTCAGGTACGAGACAGCATCCGCAGCTTCTGTGACGAGCAACTGATGCCCGGAATCACCGAGGCCAACCGGCACGAAAAGTTCGATCGCTCTATCTTCAACCAGATGGGTGAACTCGGCATGCTGGGCGCGACCCTACCGGAAGAATACGGTGGGCCCGGGCTGAACCATGTCTGCTACGGCCTGATTGCCCGGGAAGTGGAGAGAGTGGACTCGGCCTACCGCTCGGCCCTGAGCGTTCAGTCTTCCCTGGTCATGTACCCGATCTATTCCTACGGCAAGGAAGCGATGAAAAAACGCATCCTGCCCAAGCTGGCCTCCGGCGAGTACGTTGGCTGCTTTGGTCTGACCGAACCCAATCACGGGTCCGACCCCAGCGGCATGGAAACCCGAGCCAAAAAGGTCGACGGCGGGTACCTGCTGAGCGGTTCAAAAACCTGGATCACCAACTCTCCGATTGCAGATGTCTGCGTGGTCTGGGCCAAACTGGACGGCAAGGTGAACGGTTTTGTGATTGAGCGTGAGGGTGCCACGGGCCTGGAAACGCCGAAGATCCAGGGCAAGTTTTCCCTGCGGGCCTCGGAAACCGGCTCCATCTTTATGGACGAGGTGTTCGTTCCGGACGAAAATCATCTTGAGGTGGAAGGGCTGAAAGGTCCGTTCAGCTGCCTCAACAAGGCCCGCTTCGGCATCAGTTGGGGGTCTCTGGGCGCCGCTGAATTCTGCTGGCACGCGGCCCGCAACTACACCCTGGAGCGCAAGCAGTTTGGCAAGCCCCTGGCCGCCAACCAGCTGATCCAGAAAAAGCTGGTGGATATGCAGACCGAGATCACCATCGGCCTGCAGGCTGTTCTGCAACTGGGCCGCATGATGGATGCCGGCACCGTAACGCCGGATGCCATCTCGTTGCTCAAGCGCAACAACTGTGGCAAGGCACTGGATATCGCCCGGGTTGCCCGGGACATGCACGGTGGCAACGGCATCGCCGACGAGTACCATGTGATCCGTCACGTGATGAATCTGGAGGCCGTGAACACCTATGAAGGCACCCACGATGTCCACGCCCTGATTCTGGGCCGAGGCCAGACAGGCATTCAGGCTTTCAGTTGATCTCGCCCGGTTAACCCCCAAACGAAAACGGCCCCTCAAGATGAGGGGCCGTTCTGCATCACGCTCTGGCGAACCTAATCGATCTCGACCAGAACTTCTCCGGGCACCACACGATCACCCTTGGCAATAAACACGCCGGAAACCTTTCCGGCCGTGGTCGCCTTTACTTCGGTTTCCATCTTCATGGCCTCGATGATCAGCACCGGATCGCCGGCCTGAACCTCGTCACCTTCCTTCACCAGCACATCCACGATGTTGCCGGGCATGCTTGTGGTTACATGACCTTCCTTGGTGGCGGTGGCCCGGCCACCACTGGACCGCGCGCCCTCGCCGTCTTCTCCCAGCGAAGCCAGGTGGATTTCCTCCGGCACCCCATCGACGGTCATGTAGAAACGACGCTCATTCTCACCGGAGGGATTGGCGCCGGTGACGTGAATATCGTAGCTCTCACCATGAACCGTGATCTTGAATTTGCTGGAGACCGAGCCGCCCGACGAACCGGTGGGAATCGGCTCCAGGGGCTCCGGCTGCAGCGTACCGTCACGCCGCTGCTCAAGATACGCTTTGGCCTGATCCGGGAACATGGCGTACGTGAGCACATCCTCTTCGCTGGTGGCCAGTTCGCCCACCTGTTTGCGCAACTCGTCGAGTTCACGGGGGATCAGGTTAGCGGGGCGTTCTTCAATCAGATCCTCCTTGCCGACGGCGCGCTGCTGAAGCGATTTATCAACCGCAGCCGGCGCCTTGCCGTACCAGCCCTGGAGGTACTTCTTCACCTCGTTCGTGATGGACTCGTAGCGCTTGCCGGCAAGCACGTTGATCACCGCCTGGGTACCCACGATCTGGGAGGTGGGTGTTACCAGCGGCGGGTAACCAAGATCCTTTCGAACCCGCGGAATTTCCTCGAATACGTCCTGGATGCGATCCAGCGCGCCCTGTTCCTTCAATTGGTTGGCGAGATTGGACATCATGCCACCGGGCACCTGGGACAGGAGCACCGAGGTATCAACACCGTTATAGGCGCTCTCGAACTGGTGATACTTCTTGCGCACTTCCCGGAAATGGCGTGTGGCCTTGTCCAGCAGCTCCAGGTTCAGCCCGGTCTCCAGACCGGCATCGTGCAGCGCCGCCACCAGTGATTCCGTGGGCGGATGGCTGGTGCCGCCGGCAAAGGCCGACAGCGCGGTATCAATATGGTCAACGCCTGCTTCCATGGCCGCCCACTGACACATGGGCGCCATGCCCGAGGTGGCGTGGGAGTGCAGGAAAACGGGCAGATTGAGGGTCTGCTTCAACTTACCGACCAGCTCAGCAGTTACCGCCGGCGTGAGCAGCCCTGCCATGTCCTTGATCGCGATACTGTCCGCACCCATGTCAGCCATGGCCTTGGCCTGCTCCAGGTAGGCATCAGTGCCATGTACCGGACTCACGGTGTAGCAGATGGTGCCCTGTGCATGCTTGCCAGCCTTCTTGACCGCCTTGATGCTGGTTTCGAGATTGCGCACATCGTTCAGGGCATCAAAAATGCGGAACACATCCATGCCATTTTCGGCAGCCTTGGCCACGAATGCCTCAACCACGTCATCGCCATAATGGCGATAGCCCAGCAGGTTCTGGCCGCGCAGCAACATCTGCAGGCGGGTATTGGGCAGGGCCTTTCTCAGGGTCCGCAGGCGCTCCCAGGGATCTTCCTTCAGGAAACGCACACAGGCGTCAAACGTGGCACCCCCCCAGCACTCCAGGGACCAGTAGCCGGCCTGGTCTAGCCACTCGCAGGCCGGAAGCATGTCTTCCGTGCGCATCCGGGTGGCGATCAGAGACTGGTGGGCGTCCCTGAGAATAACGTCGGTAATATGAATCTTGCGCTTGGTCATTGGGATCTCTCCGATGTTCTTTTACAGGCCCGCCTGCGCCGCAATGGCTGCGGCAATGGCTGTGGCGATGGATTCCGGGCGGGTTTTGCTGCTGTACTCAAGCAATTGGGGGTTACGTTCCACAAAGCCGGTATTGAAGTCAGCGGCCTGGAAATCCGGGTGCTCGAGAATCTGCTTGTAATAGGGGATGGTGGTCTGGACGCCGTAAATGCCCATATCGCCGAGAGCACGGCGGGAGCGGGCAATCAGCTCGTCCCAGTCCATGGCCCAGACAATCAGCTTGGCGCACATGGAGTCGTAATACGGGGGAATCTCGTAACCGGTATACATATTGGCATCGGTGCGCACGCCCGGACCGCCGGCGGAATAGTAGCGGCTGATGCGGCCGAAACTCGGCAGAAAGCCGTTCTTCGGATCTTCGGCGTTGATGCGGAACTGGGCAGCAAAGCCCCGATAGGAGATGTCTTCCTGCTTGAGGCCCAGTGGTTCGCCGGCAGCGATCCGTATCTGCGCCTTGATGATATCCACCCCGGTGATTTCCTCGGTGATTGTGTGCTCAACCTGAACCCGGGTATTCATTTCCATGAAGTAAAAGCTGCCATCGTGGTCCAGCAGGAACTCGACGGTGCCGGCATTTACGTAACCACACTGCTTCGCCACCCGTTTGGCCAGATCGCCGATGTATTCGCGCTGACTTTCCTCAAGCTGCGGCGACGGCGCCAGCTCAATCAGCTTCTGGTTGCGGCGCTGGATCGAGCAATCCCGCTCGTAGAGGTGGACAACATTGCCATGGGTATCGGCAAGAATCTGGACCTCGATGTGACGGGGCTCGATGATGCACTTCTCAAGGAACACCTCGGCACTGCCAAAGGCTTTGGTGGCCTCGGAGATTACCCGCTCGAAGTTCTGGCGAAGCTCTTTTTCATTATCGCACCGGCGAATGCCTCGCCCACCCCCACCGGAGGTGGCCTTCAGCATCACCGGATAGCCGATATCGGCGGCCTGGACGACGGCATCCTCGACATCGGCCAGGTTGCCTTCAGAACCCGGCGTTACCGGGACACCCGCGGCAAGGGCCGTCTGGCGGGCCTGGGTTTTGTCGCCCATGGATGAAATAGCATTCGCCGACGGTCCCACGAACGTAATACCTCGCTGCTCACAAATCGCAGCCAGTTCCGCATTCTCCGACAGGAAACCATAGCCGGGATGCAGTGCATCGCAGCCGGTTTCCACCGCCATATTCACAATATGGTGGGGGTTCAGGTATCCCGACAGGGGGTCCTTGCTGATCTGATAAGCTTCGTCGGCTTTTTTGACGTGCAGGGAGTACTCGTCAGCCTCCGAATGAATAGCGACCGAGCGGATGCCCAGTTCGCTGCAGGCCCGGGCAATCCTGACCGCAATCTCTCCGCGATTGGCGATCAGCAGCTTCCGAATAGCCATGGAAAATCCTCCAGGTGATGGAAGTCGTTTAAATCGAAAGGTTGGTTCGAAGGGCAGGCACGCCCTTCAGTCAGCAAAAGCTCAGATGCCAGGTGGCGCCTGCGGCAGGACCGGAAAGCTGGCGCAATGCACCACGCCCGAATAGCCCCTGATGCCCGGAAGGACTCCGGCCGGGTGAAGACTGAAATCCCGCATGCGGTTGCCATGGGAAAGCCCTCCCTCCTGACCACCGTCGCTTGTCACATCCGACAATAACGGGCAGAAAGCCGCATCACAGGACAGGGGGGCTGGCGCAGTGTCCGAAGAATGGGTAGGCAATGAAACCAGGCCCAATGCCAGAATTATGAAGAGGCTTAACACCTGCGTCCGGCATTTTTGTTGGGCGTCCTGCATGGGCGTCCTTTGATGTGACTAAAGTCGTAGAGAGTGTCACGTGATTACGGCATCGGTTCAATACGGTTTTCTGGGTAATAAACATCGTTTTTTTCGATGCTTTCCCGGTTCCATGGGAATCATCGGCGCCCCGGGGAGCGCCGATGGCAGCTGCCAGACTAGAAGCCGCCTTTCACCACGTGGACGATCTCATAGAACTTGGTTGCCCGATGCTCCAGATCGATCGCCAGGTCCAGCCGCTGCAGAAGCTCTTCGGCACAGACCAGTCCCCGGAGATAGGAACGGGAAGGCTGATGCCGGTCGTCATCCAGCACAAGCAGATACCCTTCATGAACCTCACGGAATGTGCTGACCAGGTCGCCCACGGTTGCCGCCCGCAAATCCTGATAATGGATAGCCGGCAGCTCACTTATCGGGCGCATGATATCGCGAACCCGAACGTCCTTGAGGGGCACTCCCTGTCGATGGGCGACACTCATGGCCTTCTCGCCGTTCACATCTTCGATGGCCAGAATGCCCAGACAATCCCCCGCCTGGTTTTCCACCACCTTGAAAGACGTATCGGCAAGTCTCATCCACAACCTCGCCTCCGAAACGGACATATCGGAACTCAAAACGGACAGGCGCTGCTCGGAGAAGTCTGTCAGCAAGTGGACTGCCGAATCCTCGCTTCCTATATGAGACAGGGGTTTGGCGGTGGGTAACGCGCCGGTGCGTCCCAGATCCTGTACTGGCAATGCGTTGAATACACTGTTCATGGTAAACCTCGTGAATCTGAATTCAGGTTGGAGTTCCCTGTGTACACAGGGACAAATCCGTAATGGTCAGAGTTAAACGAGGCTGGGCGGGCCCTGGGGCAGCACCGGGTAGCTAAGCAGCCGGAGCGGTGGCTGAATGAAATCGAGGCTGGCCGAGAAGACAGCCCGGAAATCCCCCCCTGGGAACAGAAGGGGTGAGGTGATCGAAACAGATGCATCCGGCGACGAGGGGTCGCCGGTCCCGTCAACCGAGATCAGCGTGGGCGTCAGGTGATCGTCTAGTTGAGGATCCAGTGCCGGGTGGGACGAGCCATTGAGAAACACCACAAACAGGCCTGTGATCAGCACTGCCATGAGGCTGAATTGCAGGGTGCTTCTGTTAATGGAATAACTCGGCATATTCGGTGTCTGCTGTTGTTAGCTGAACGACTCGCCTTTTACAAACATATAGGCTTTTGTGCCCAATGCAAGCTCCAAACCGGGTTAAAACTACGCAATGTAATGCCGGGTTCCGGGAGAAACTCCTTCGGCAACGTTCGAACGTTCCTCCACTTTCAAGCTTTTTGGTTTCGCCTAGCGGTACACGCTTTTGCATTTTTATTGACATATACCCGCCTTTTCTTCGAATATGGGGATATTCTGCCATGCGGTATATGTTTTCGCTTTCCAGCAAGAGAGGCTATTCATGAACTTGAATTACACCACCGAGGAGCTCGCCTTCCGTGATGAGGTCCGCGCGTTCCTGGATAAAAAGCTGCCCGGGGATATTGCCGCCAAGGTCAAGGGGTTCCGCCGGCTTTCAAAGGAAGACCACCAGCGCTGGCAGAAGATTCTCAGCGAACAGGGCTGGTACGCCACCCACTGGCCGGAAGAATACGGCGGAGTGAACTGGAGCCCGGTCCAGAAACACATCTGGGATGAAGAATCCTCTCGCTATGGCGCGCCGCGTTCCGTGCCTTTCGGCGTCAACATGGTGGCGCCGGTCATTATCAAGTTTGGCACCGAAGAGCAGAAGCAGAGATACCTGCCAAGAATCCTGAGCGGAGAAGACTGGTGGTGCCAGGGCTATTCCGAGCCGGGGGCCGGTTCAGACCTGGCCTCGCTCAAGACCCGGGCCGTCCGCGACGGCGATCATTATATTGTGAATGGCCAGAAAACCTGGACCACCCTGGGCCAGCACGCCAACATGATTTTCTGCCTCGTGCGCACCAACACCGAAGTGAAGGCCCAGGAAGGCATCTCGTTCCTGCTGATCGACATGGACACCCCGGGCATTACCGTGCGTCCCATCATTACCCTGGATGGTGAGCACGAAGTGAATGAGGTGTTCTTCGAAGACGTGAAAGTGCCAGCAGAGAACCTGGTGGGCGAGGAAGACAAGGGCTGGACCTACGCCAAATATCTGCTGACCTACGAACGCACCGGTCTGGCAGGCATTGGCATTTCCAAGGCTGCACTGCAGCACCTGAAGGAACTGGCCACCCGGCGGGTGAAGAACGGTCGTCCACTGATTGAGGATGCGTCGTTTGGCCAGCGTATTGCCCAGGTCGAGATTGATCTGATGGCCGCGGCAATCAGCAATCTGCGCATCATCGCATCCGTGGAGGGCGGCGGCATGCCGGGAGCGGAAAGCTCCATGCTGAAGGTCCGCGGCACCGAAATCCGACAGACCATCAATGATCTGGCCCGCCGGGCAATTGGCCCCTACGCCATCCCCTTCGTGGAAGAAGAACTGGATCTGGACTATGACGGCGACTTCCTGTCGGACGAGAACGCCGCTCCGGTAGCGCCCCAGTACTTTAATAACCGCAAATTGTCGATTTTCGGCGGGTCCAACGAGATCCAGAAGAACATCGTGTCGAAAATGATACTCGGGCTTTAAGGAGGCGACCATGGATTTCCGACTGAACGAAGAGCAGCAGATGCTGCAGGACACCGTGGCCCGCCTGGTGCGCGGTGAGTACAGTTTTGAAAAGCGCCTGGAGTACAGTGAATCCGGGCTGGGCTTCAGCGCGGATTTCTGGAAACAGCTGGGTGAGCTGGGACTGACGGCCGTGCCATTCCCGGAAGAACTCGGGGGCTTTGGCGGAACTGGCGTTGAAGTGCAGAGCGTGATGACCGAACTGGGACGCGGCCTTTGCGTAGAGCCCTACCTGCAATCGGTCGTTCTGGGTGGCGGGCTTATCAGCCAGGCCGGCAACAGCGCCCAGCAGGAACAGTGGCTTGGTGGCATTGCCAGCGGCGAGATTCGAGCGGCTGTCGGGCTGCAAGAGCCTCAGAGCTTCTACAACCTGAACGACGTCGACACCCGGGCCGAGAAGTCTGATGACGGTTACGTGCTGAATGGCCGCAAGGCGGTGGTGATTGGCGGGCATTGTGCCGACGTGCTGGTGGTGTCGGCCCGAACCTCCGGCGACAGCCGCGATGCCGAAGGCATCAGCCTGTTCCTGATTCCGGCTGACGCGGAAGGCGTGGAGCGCCGGACCTACCCGACGATTGATGGCTCCAAAGGCTGTGACCTGTTCCTGAACAATGTCCAACTGGGCACCGACGCCCTGCTCGGAGACGAAGGCAAGGCGGCCGAAGTCATCGAATACCAGAGTGGGCGCGCTATTTCCGCGCTGTGCGGCGAAGCCGTGGGCGCCATGGAAGTGGCCTGCGACCTCACTCTGGAGTATCTCAAGCAGCGGAAGCAATTTGGCGTGCCCATCGGCAAATTTCAGGTGCTACAGCACCGGATGGTCGACATGATGTCCGAGCTGGAACAGGCCCGCTCCATGGCCATCCTGGCCGCGAGTGTTGCCGACGAGCCCCAGAGCGACGAACGGCGCCGGATTCTCGCTGCCGCCAAGAACGTGATCGGCCGCAGCGGCCAGTTCATCTCTGAACAGGGCATCCAGTCCCATGGCGGTATCGGCATGACCTGGGAGTACAACTTCGCCCACTATGCCAAGCGCCTGGTGATGATCAATCATCAGCTCGGCGACGACGACTTCCATCTTGAGCGTTATGCAGCGTTGTTAAAGTAAAGCGGATACCGCCACGAAGCGGAGATCCGGACCCCTCAAACCGATCTGCCTCCCCCGTTGAACAGACAGTAAACGGCGGGAGGCTGATCCTCCTGCCCCCTATTCTTGAGAGACGAGGAAAACAGGTTACAACCTGAAGCGATAGGAATAGGATAATAACTGACCACTCATTGAGACCGAGCAGACCGAATTAATGCCTTGAAAGCTTATTTATAAGCGATTTTATGTGCATTTAGAAACTTTGTCTGTTGGGAATTTTCTCTGTAATATCATTGTCTTGGAAACCGAGGCACACGATGAGTTTAGGTCAGGCAATCAGGCGTTTGAGAAAAGAGCGGGGAATGACGCTTGCGGATCTGGCAGAGCGTTGCGACTCTCATGTCGGTAACCTTTCCCGCATTGAACGGGACCAGGCAAGGCCAAGCCTTGAGCTGCTCTACCGCCTCGCCCAAGCGTTAAGCCTGTCACTCACCGACATTTTCTCGGTTGCCGAGAAGAAGCAACTGGATTCCGAGCAGGTCGCCCTGAACGCAACGTTCATTTCGCTGCTCGAACAGGATAGACAGCTGCTGCTGGAGTTTGCGCAACTGCTCCAGCGCCGGGCTTCTCAGCCTATGGGCTCGGTGTATGTTAACCGGGACCCGTTACCGGCCGATAGTGCCCGCTCCAATGCAACGGAAAGTGACGAGGAACAACCCTCAGGCTGAGTGAGTTACAACCAGAACAGTCAGCTCTTTTCCTTCCATTCCTCCTCCTGCAAGGCCCGCCACATCAGCTTGCCCGTCGGTGACTTCGGCAACTGGTCTACAAAGTCGATCATGGTCGGCACCTTGTAGGTCGCCATCTGTTCCTTGCACCAGGCAATGATGTCCCCAGCCGAGGTCTGGCCCTCGGCTTCCGGCGTCAGAACAATGCAAGCCTTCACCGTCTCACCCCGCTTGGGGTCCGGCGCGGAAATGATACAGACCTCGTGTATCGCCGGATGCCGGTACATCATCCCTTCAACTTCTGATGGCCATACCTTGTAGCCCGAGGCGTTGATCATCCGCTTGACGCGATCAACCATGAAGAAATAGCCGTCTTCGTCGTAATAGCCCAGATCGCCGGTCCGGAAGAATTGCTTGCCGTCGATTTCCACAAACGCCGCCTCGGTTTCCGACGGCCGGTTCCAGTACCCCCTGGTTACCTGGGGCCCACAGGAAACAATCTCCCCGGTCTCGCCCGGACCTTTCTCCTCCAGCGTATCGACATCAATAATCCGGCTATCGACATCGAAAACGGGAATGCCCAGGCACTGGGATTTGGGGTGGGCATTGGGATTAATATGCGTGGCTGCCATGGTTTCCGAGAGGCCGTAGCCCTCGATGTAGTCCAGCCCGGTCATCCGCTTGAGCTTTTCGGCCACGGCAGAAGGCATTGTGGCCCCGCCGCCGCCAATCATGTTGAGGCTGCTCAGATCGTATTGGCCAATATCGGGGTTTGAGAGAAAATCCACCGCCATGGTGACGATGTTGGTCCAGCCGGTCACTTTGTAGCGTTCGATCAGCCGTGATGCGGTGGTTCGGTCCCAGCGCGTCATGATCACGGAGGCCGCGCCCGCGGCTATGGGGCCATTCATCGAACCCGTCATGCCGGTAACGTGGAAAAACGGCAGGGTGGCGAGCTGAACGCTGTCCGGTGTGGTCAGGTTCCAGAATATCCGGTGGATAGCCGTGGCCATCACCGACCGGTGGGTGTGCATACACCCTTTCGGCGCACCGGTTGTGCCGGAACTGTAGGGAATCACCGCCAGGTCATCCGGCGTGGCCGTGTGAGGGCCCGGTGCGTATCCGGCCGCCATGGCCACTTCCCAGGTAACAACGCCAGGCAGGTCCCGAGACCAGACCGGCGCCGCCACTTCCGCAGGAAGGTCCAGATCTGTCTCGGGATCAATGTAGGTGCTGTAGGAAGCCACCACCACCTGGTCAAGATTGCTGTCGCCGATCATGGGCGCAATAAAGCCAGCCAATTCCTGCCCCGCCAAACAAACCGTGGCTCCGGTATCGGCAATAAAGTGCTCGAGTTCCGCCGAGCGGTTCATCGGATTCACCGGTATCACCACGGCATCGGCCCGCAGGATGGCGTAGTAGGAGATCACATACTGGGGAGAGTTCTGCATGTACAGCAGCACCCGGTCCCCTTTCTTCACGCCCTGCTCCTGCAGGTAACCCGCCAACGTCTCGACTTCCTCATTGAGACGCCGGTAGGTGATCGGCGCGTCGTAGAAAATAATGGCGGTATGGTCCGGGTAGCGCCGCGCCGAAATCTCCAGGTTGGTGTAAACACTGGTTTTCGGAAGCGTCATGGTTTTCGGCAGTTCTTTGGGCCAGACCTTGTAGTGACGATCAAACATCTTGTTATTCTCCAGGGTAAATCTGATATCTCAGGACGTCGCACCTTCGCAGGCAATCTTCCACCCGGTGTCCGCCAGCAGGCTCGCCCGCTTGCCAACTTCCAGGGCGTTGGCGTTTGCGGCATTGCCATCCAGCGCCCGCTTGTAGACGCCCTGCAAAATCGCCGCGAGGCGGAACAACGAAAACGCCAGATACACATGCCAGTCTTCAATGCCTTCTCGTCCCGTCTTCTCGCAGTAGCGGCGGATAATGGCCTGCTCGTCCGGAAGGCCCAGCGCCTCAAGGTTTTCACCCTGTAATCCGCGCATACCCTCCATGTCGGCGGGCAGGTAAAAGGGCAGGCAAAAATAGGCCAGATCGGCCAGAGGATGACCCAGGGTGGACAGCTCCCAGTCCAGAATGGCGATCACCGCCGGTCGGTCTGGTGCCAGCATCAGGTTGCCGAAGCGGTAATCTCCGTGGGCGATGGCAGTTTCATCCTTCGCCGGGAGGTGTTCCGGCAACCACGCCATCAGTTTGTCCATGGCGGGCAGGTCATCGGTTTTCGAGGCCAGGTACTGTTTGCTCCAGCGCGCTACCTGACGCGCCACGTAGCCTTCCGGCCTTCCGTAGTCACCCAGGCCAACGGCGGTCACGTCCACTGAATGCAGCACCGCCAGGGTATCGATGGCAGAGTAATACGCCGGCAGCCGATCGCGATGGTTCAGATCCCGCAACGCTGAATGGGTGATGATGCGCCCGTCCAGATAGTCCATCACGTAAAACGGTGTGCCGATCACCTCGGTGTCTTCACACAGCACCCGAACGTTGGGCACCGGCATGTCTGTGTGTTCGCCCAGAGCGTGCATGACCTTGTATTCCCGCTCGACCATGTGAGCTGACGGCAAGGTTTTCCCCGGCGGCTTTTTGCGCAGTACATAGCGTCCGCTGTCGGTTTTCAGCAGGAACGTGGGGTTGGACTGGCCACCCTGGAATTGCCTGACCTCCATTCGACTACCAAATTCCGGCAGCGACTTCTGTAGCCAGGCCAAGAGCCGGGGCTCGTCGAACTTGTGGGCCGGGAGAACATCTACCAGCTCTGGTCTTGTTGTCATAACATCAATGGCCTTCGTTTTTGGGGCAGCGGCCGGCGGGCAGGGGTGATCTTTCTTCCGGAAAAAAGCAACTCGCTTCGCTCAGACATCTTTTTTCCTGCAGAAAGACCACCCCAACCCACCGGCCTCGGCATACCTTCGTTGGGCTTGCCCTAACAAATGGTTTCTCCGCCATCAGCGACGATTACCTGTCCGGTGATGTAGGCACTGGCTTTAGTAGACAAAAACACGGCCAGGCCGGCGATATCCACCGGATCACCAATTCTGCGTAGTGGGGTTCTATCTTCCGCTTGTTTTGCGCGTTCCGGGTCTTCCCAGAGTGCTCTGGCGAAGTCCGTTTTGATCAGACCCGGCGCGATGCTGTTGATGCGAATTCCCTTTGGTCCCCACTCCACCGCCAGATTACGGGCCAGAGCCGCTTCGGCGGCCTTGGATACACCGTAGGTGCCAATCACCGTGTTGCCTCGGAGGCCTGCAATGCTGGAGAGCAGAACGACCGCACCCTCGCCTTTTTCCGCCATCTGGGGCAGCACCATGTTGGTCAGCCAGAAGGTGCTTTTGACGTTGGTGTCCATGATCTTGTCCCAGGCGTCGTCGGTCATTTCTGCCGTGGGTCCGTAGACCGGGTTGGTGGCGGCGTTGCACACCAGTACATCGATGCTGCCCCAGGCTTCGTTGGTCTTCTTTACCAGGTTCTGCAGGTCTTCTTTCCTGCCCACGTGACAGGGAATGGCCATGGCCTCGAAGCCCTGCGCCTTGAGTTCCTCCGCCATCTGCTCACAGGCCTCGGCCTTTCGGCTGGAGATAACCACTTTCGCGCCACACACGGCCATTTCCCCGGCGATGGCGCGGCCGATTCCTTTGGTGGAACCGGTAATCACCGCGACTTTGCCGGTCATATCAAACAATGGATTGTTCATCGTCGGGTCCTCGCGCACTGTCTCAGAGGTGATCGATTCAGCGATACTGCCGAAGCTCCATCTTGGCGATGGAATCCATGTGCACTTCGTCCGGCCCGTCCGCCAGCCGAAGCGTCCGAACCTTGGCCCAGGCCTCGGCCAGGAAGGTGTCCTGGGAAACCCCTGCACCACCGTGCACCTGAATGGCCCGATCGATGACCTTCAAGGCCATGCTCGGTGCAATCACCTTGATCATGGCGATTTCCTGACGGGCCACCTTGTTGCCGACGGTGTCCATCATGTGCGCGGCTTTCAGGGTCATCAGGCGGGCCTGTTCGATCTCCATACGGCTGCGGGCGATGTCCTTGCGGATGGAGTCGAACTCCGAGAGCTTCCGGCCAAAGGCCTCACGGGCGTTGGCGCGTTTGCACATGAGCTCCAGGGCACGTTCCGCAACGCCGATGGTTCGCATGCAGTGATGAATACGGCCCGGCCCGAGCCGGCCCTGGGCAATCTCGAAACCACGGCCTTCGCCCAGCAGCATGTTGCTGGCCGGCACCCGCACGTTGTCGTAGTGAATTTCCGCGTGGCCGTGTGGCGCATGATCGTAGCCAAACACATGCAGCGGGCGGATCATCTTCACACCGGGCGCATCCAGGGGCACAAGAATCATGGACTGCTGCTTGTGCTTCTCGGCATCAGGATCGGTTTTGCCCATGACAATGGCAATTTTCGAATCCCGGGTCATGGCGCCGGAAGACCACCATTTACGACCGTTGACCACGTACTCGTTACCCTCGCGGCGGATTTCGCAGGCGATGTTGGTGGCGTCTGAAGATGCCACGTCCGGCTCGGTCATGGAGAAGCAGGAGCGGATTTCGCCATCAAGGAGCGGCTTCAGCCATTGTTCCTGCTGCTCCGCATTGCCGTAGCGGGCAATCGTCTCCATGTTGCCGGTATCGGGCGCCGAGCAATTGAAGACCTCGGGGGCCATGGCCGAACGGCCCATGATTTCGCAGAGGTGGGCGTATTCGAAATTGCTGAGGCCTGCACCGAATTCGCTGTCAGGCAGAAACAGGTTCCACAGGCCGGCGGCTTTGGCCTTCTGCTTCAGTTCTTCAATAATGGGGACCGGCGCCCACCGGTCCTCGGCATCTTCGATCTGTCGATGGTGGGCCTCTTCGTTCGGGTAGATGTGGGCAGCCATGAATTCGTTTAGCTCAGACTGCAGCTGTTTTGCCCTGTCAGACAGCTCGAACATTGCCGTTTCCTCTTGTTGTTGTGGTTCGTGACCGCCATCAAACCGGCAATCACCCGTTCAGATCGGGACGCCTTCCGGCCCTTCGCTGCCGGAGCGAATGCGGAACGTGGCCTCGGCAATTGCCAGAAGGTTGCCCTTGTCGTCATGCACCTCACCGGTACTGTTAAAGATCCGGCGCCCTCCGGCGCGTTTTCGGCCGGTTACCCGAATCACGCCCTCGGAACACTGGCCGGTAAACGTGGTGGAAAGCGAAAGGGTGACTGCCTTGCGCATCCGGCCCGGAAAGGGACAGTAGGTACCTGCCTGCGCCATGGTGATGTCCAACAGAGACGTCAACACACCACCATGAATAACACCGCCAAGATTCAGATGCCCGGGCAGAAGCTCAAGCTCGATGACCGCTTCGTTTTCTTCCCAGGAGGCCTGGCGGTAGCCAAGCAGGCTGTGGAAGCCGGGCAGATCCTGCCCGTGGATAATATGGCGGTTTTCCTCACTCATCAGACATTCATTCCAGGTGGGCCAGGCGGCTCATGTGGTCTTTGTAGTACTGTTGTTTTCGTAATTTGTCACGCCTTACGGTTTTGAGTCAATATATTTGAAAGGTTGTTTCATCTAGTAAAACAGGATGGATGAAGATCGACGAAAAATGAAAAAGACAACGAGTAGCGGGCCGAACTTTCTCGCTACCAACGCCGCTCACCACCCCCCGTGAGCAGACGTCAGGCACTGATAACGCAGCTCCTGGCGGCGGTGGAAACCGGTCTTGTGAACTACCCTTGAACCACGGGCCACTGCAAATTCGAACGACAAACATCCTATTGCAAAGCCCCGATGTTGTGATAGATTCAGAGAATAAAATTCACCCTGCAGTTATGAGTTCTGCACAGTGAAACAAAAAGCAAAGCCACTACAACAATGAACGAGGCAAGCTCATGAAACTCTTTGCTACTGCTCGCAAGACTCTGACGGTGTATGCGTCAGCACTTACCCTCGGTATTAGCGCCGCGCTATCAGCAGCACCCGCTGCCGCCCAGGACACCTTTACCTGGAAGGTCCAGTCCCACTGGCCCGGCTCCAGCAGCTCCTACACAGACAGCCTTGGCCGCATCAAACGTGTTCTGGAAGAGCGTACTGATGGCCGCCTGAAACTACAGCTTTACGAGGCGGGCGCCCTGTTCAAGGCCAAGGAAACCTTCAACGCCGTCAGCCGAGGCATCCTGGAAATGGGCACGATTTCGCCATCCTACGCCCAGGACAAGGTTTCCCTCGCAGGCATTGCCTCCGGTCTGCCATTTGCCTTCCGCAATGTCTGGGAAGCCGCCTACTTCCACCAGAACATGGGTTTCGAGCAGATGCTCCGTGACGAGGCCGCAGAGCATGGCGTTTACTGGGCCACCGACAAGGTGTATCCGACGGAAATGGTGGTCAAGAAGCCGATCGAGAGCTGGGAGGACTTCACCAGCCTCAAGATCCGCTCCTCCGGCGCTTTGCAAACCTTCCTGACCGAAGCAGGCGCAGCCGCCTCTTACATTCCGGGCAGCGAACTTTACTCGGCTCTGGACTCCGGCATTGTGGACGGGGCGCACTGGGGTGCGGCGCAGGGTGCCTACAGCATGGGCCTGTATGAAGTTGCCAAATACCATGTGCAGCCTGCCCTGAACATTGCCGGCACTGACGTGATCATCGTTAGCCAGAAGGCTCTGGACAAGCTGCCCGAAGACATGCAGGACATCGTCAAGGATGCCCTCAATGAGCAGTTCTGGATCCGCACCAACGAGTACCAGTACAAGGAGCGCATTACCCTGGCCAAGGCCATCGAAGAACAGGGTGTGCAGCTCAATGTGCTGCCGGACGAAGTCCAGGACAAGCTGGTTGCCACGGCCCAGGCGATGTGGGACGAGGAAGGCAAACGTAGCGAAAACGCCAAGAAGGCATTGGACATGCTGAAAGGCTACCTGGCCGACCTCGGCTACCTCTGATCAGCCGTTGCTCTGACCAAGGCCGGGGTTCTTGACCCCGGCCTTTCTGTCCCGGAACCAAACCAGTATCCCGTGGGAGATTGCCGTGAGTGTGATGATCGCCGCATTCATGAGAGGGGTTACCCGTCTCAATGATTTTATCGGCCGGTGGGTCGCCCTTCTGATCTTCGCGATGTTCGCGTTCCTGCTGCTGGAAGTGGGGTTCCGTTACCTGTTCAATTCCCCGACGGTCTGGACCAATGAACTGACCCAGATGCTCTTCGGCATATATGCCGTGATGTCGGGCGGCTACATCATGGCCCACCGGGGCCACGTCAACGTGGACCTGCTGCATTCACACCTGAGACCACGCAAGCGCGCAGTCCTGGATATTGTGACCTCCCTGGTGTTCTTTATTTTCACGCTGGCCCTGCTGTGGTTCGGAATCGACATGGCCCAGGAATCCATGTCCAGCTGGGAAACCTCCTATTCGGCCTGGAACCCGCCCATCTGGCCAGTAAAACTGGCCATCCCCATCGGCACCGCACTGCTGGTTCTGCAGGGGCTGGTGAAACTGCTTGAAGACATAGCCGTGGCGTTCAACCTGGATTACTACACGCCCGAAGAGTCCGAGTCAGAAGGAGAGCAGCTGTGAGCATTGAAGCCCTGACGCTCCTGTTCTTCGGTTCGCTGCTGTTTTTCCTGCTGCTGGGCCTGCCGCTGGCGTTCGTCCTGGGCGGTGTTTCGGTGGTGTTCCTGTATTTCACCTGGGGCTTCGACTCCTTCTACATGGTCGCCTCCCAGATCTGGGGCACCATGGGCAGCTTTACGCTGGTCGCCATTCCACTGTTCGTCTTCATGGCCATGATCCTGGAGCGCACAGGCGTAGCCCGGGACCTGTACCGCATGATGCATCTCTGGTGTGGCGGACTGAGAGGCGGCCTGGCCCTCGGCACCCTTGGAATCTGCGCGGTGTTTGCTGCCATGGTGGGCATTAGCGGTGCGGCTGTGGTTGCCATGGGCACCATCGCACTGCCGTCGATGCTTGAGCGGGGCTATGACAAGAGCATGGCTCTGGGCGTTATCAATACCGGCGGTGGCTGGGGCATCCTGATTCCTCCCAGCATCCTTATGATTCTCTACGCCCTGATCACTGGTGTTTCCGTTGGCAAGATGTTCGCCGCCGGTATCATGCCGGGCGTGCTTCTGATGGTGCTGACCGCTATCTACATCATTGTGCGCTGCCACCTGCAGCCGGAACTGGCCCCGGCGCTGCCAAAAGAAGACCGGGGCACCTGGCCGGAAAAATTCCGTGCCCTGCGCGCGGTGTTGCTGCCAATCGGCGTCGTCGTGATGGTTCTGGGCTCCATTATCGGCGGTATCACTACCCCGACGGAAGCCGCTGCCATGGGTGTTCTGGGCGCCCTGATATCGGCGGCGGTGTACCGGCAGTTCAAGTGGAGCATCCTGAAGGAAGCTGCCATCCGCACGTTCAAGCTTACCGGCATGATCATGTGGATCCTGTTTGCCGCCCATGCCTTCAGCGCCGCCTACCAGAGCATGGGCGCCCAGGAACTGATCGAAGGCCTGATGAACATGGTCCCCGGTGGCCCCTGGGGCATCATCATCGCCATGATGGTGATCGTGTTCCTGCTGGCCATGGTGCTGGATCCGGTAGGCATCATGCTGATCACCCTGCCGGTGTTCATGCCGATTGTGGAGTCCCTGGGCTTCGATCCGATCTGGTTCGGCATCCTGTTCGTGATCAACATGGAAATCGGCTATATGACGCCACCCTTCGGCTTCAACCTGTTCTATCTGAAGGGCATCGTGCCACCGTCAATCACCATGAAGGACATCTACAAGTCGATCATCCCCTTCGTGATTGTGGAGATTGTCGGCATCATTCTGATCATGGTGTTTCCGGAGATTGCCACCTGGCTGCCGGACCTGTTGTTCTGAACATGACCTGAAAGCAAAGTTGCCAGCCAAAGCGGGTAAGCGCTAATCTCGTGGGACTTCCGGACAAAGGAACCGGAAGCCCACACAAGGAGAACAGCCATGCATAACCCGCAACGAGAGCCGATGCTGGCATTGAACAGCGTCATCCTCACAGTCTTTTTCTTCCTGCTTCCTCTACTCCCTGCCCAAAGCCAGGCCGACACCCTTTCCGATCAGCGAGTGGCCTCGTTTATCGAAAGCGTTCGGGCTGCACAAACACTGGCACCGGAATTCGAGGAGCTGGAGCGTCAGATGGACAACCAGAACGAAAGCACCATGCCGGATTTCTCCCGGATCGTGTCGGAATCCCTGGAGCAGATGAAGGGCCATGAAGCCTATGGCCGCCTCGAAGACGTGGTGCAGGATCACGGCTTCGACAGCCTGGAATCCTGGGGTGCCACCGGAGACCGGGTGTTCCAGGCCTGGATGGCCATCGAAATGGCAGAGCAGAAGCCGGCCGCCAGGCAGGAGATGGAAGCCGCGCTCGCCGAGATGGAAAACAGCCCTCACATGACGGCCGAACAGAAAGCCCAGATGCGGGCCATGATGGAGGGTGCGATGGGCGCCATGCAAAGCGCGAGCAACGCTCCGGCGGCAGATATCGAGGCGGTGCGTCCCCACGTAGAGGCGCTGAGACAGCTAGGCGAGGAGTAGGAAGCAGCCACCGGAAAACAGAAAGCCCGGCAAGATCACTTGCCGGGCTTTTTCATTGCCAGGTTTCATTCAACCGTGATGTGGATACCTTTGCTCAGGACATCAGGTTGTAGAAAAAGACGATGGCAACTGCGATAGGAGTCACGAACCGGATCAGGTTGTACCAGAGGGTAAAGGCTCCTCCCTGAAGTGCCAGATCGGATTTCAGCGACTCTTTGGCCACGAACCAGCCGACAAATACTGCCGTCAGCAAACCGGAGAGCGGCAGCAGTACGTTGGCTGTGAAGAAGTCCAGCAGGTCAAAGATGGTCTTGCCTTCGAAGCGCTCAAACATAGCGAGCGGCGCGACGTCGGCCCAGACATTCAGCGACAGAATCGAAGCAATGCCCAGCGCCCAGCAGAGCACACCGACAAGGATGGAACTGCCTGTACGGGCCAGGCTGGTTTTTTCCTCAACCCACTCAACTACCGGCTCCAGCAGGGAAATACCGGAGGTCCAGGCGGCGAACAACAGCAGGATAAAGAACAGGGTGCCAAACAGGCCGCCCATGGGCATATTGCCAAATGCCAGCGGCAGGGTCTGGAAAATCAGTCCGGGGCCGGCACCGGCTTCCAGGCCGTTGGCAAACACCACCGGGAAAATGGCCAGGCCGGCCAGGAGCGCGACAACGGTATCCATGATGGCCACGCTGACAGCGGTGCGGCCAATGGACACATCCCGCCCCAGATAGGAACCGTAAGCCATCATGATGGCCATACCGAGGCTCAAGGTAAAGAAGGCGTGGCCAAGGGCGATCAGAACCCCGTTGATGGTCAGGGCACCAAAATCCGGCGTAAACAGGAAGCTGACGGCCTCACCAAAATGGCCTGTCGTGGTGGCATAACCTACCGCCACCAGAAGCAACAGAAACAGGGCCGGCATCAGGATGGTAACGGCCCGTTCCAGGCCTCCTTTCAGTCCCTGGGACACCACCAGAATAACCAGCGCCATGAAGATCGTGTGCCAGAGCAGCAGCTGCCCGGGGCTGGCCAGCAGGCCGCCGAACAACTCACCGATGGAGTCTGCGGTGCCACCCGTAAAGTCGCCCATGGCGGCATGTCCCACATAGGACGCCGCCCAGCCGCCGATCACCGAGTAGAAAGAGAGGATCACAAAGGCCGCGATCATCCCGATGATGGCCGAGATCCGCCAGCCCGGCGCGCTGAGGTTGCGCTCTGCCACCAGGCGCATGCTGGTGATGGGGTTATGTCGGCCATTCCGGCCGATAAACACTTCCGCCATCATGATGGGGATACCGATCACTGCGATACACAGCAGATAAACCAGCACGAAGGCGCCACCACCGTTTTCGCCGGTAACGTAGGGGAACTTCCAGATATTACCGAGACCGACGGCCGAACCGGTTGCCGCCAGAATAAACGCCAACCGGGAAGACCAGAGACCACGAGCGGCCACTGAACCGTTGCCCGAAACCGAGTTGGACTGAGTCATGTTGTGTTCCTGTGCTTTTGGCTGAGGAATGTCTTCAAAAAGGGATAGCCACGGCGTTGCCGGGGCAATTGGGGCGGGATTCTGCCAGCACTGGCGCGTCGATGCCAGTGCTGGCGCCCTCCCGGTCCGGATTGGTCCGGCGGGAGGAAAAGGAAGCTAAAGCTAACTAGCCGTTTTTGCTGATAAACCTGGCTATCAGGTCTTTCAGGCCGCGGGACATGGCGCTGAGGCGGTCACTGCTCTGCTTGGCGGAGTCGGCCTGGGCATCACTGTGATCGGCCAGCTCGGCAATATTGGTGATCTGGCGATTGATCTCGTCGGACACCTGGCTCTGCTCCTCAAAGGCCGCAGACATACTGATAAAGCTGTCGGAAATGGTCTGGATCGAGGTCACGATATCGCGCAGCGAGTTCTCGGCCTCCCGCACCTTTTCAAGGCCCTGACCGGCAACAGCCTCACCGTCCCGGGTTGCCTGGACCGCCGAGTCCACCTGCTGACGGAAATCATCGATCACGTTCTGGATTCGCACGGTGGATTCCCGGGTCCGGCGGGCCAGTGAGCGCACCTCATCCGCTACCACCGCAAAACCCCGGCCCTGCTCACCGGCACGCGCCGCTTCGATAGCCGCGTTCAATGCCAGAAGGTTGGTTTGCTCGGCAATCTCGGAAATCAGGTTGGCGGCTTCACCGATGCTGTTGGTGGACTCACCCAGCTTGCTGATCGTCGAACCAATACCATTTACGCGGGTTACCAGCTCTTCAATCGCAACCAGCGCTTCGGCGCTCCGGTCGCTGCCCACACCCGCAAGACGATTGGCCTCCTCGGCTTCACGGGCGTTACTGGTCACCGACTCGGCCACTTCCTGGATTGAGGCGGTCATTTCATTGATGGCCGAGGCCGTCTGGTCGGTTTCCGCCCGCTGCCGGGCGATTGCCGCCGCGCCATCGCTGATATAGCCGTGAGAAGCCCGCGCCTGCTCGTAGAGCAGTTCTGCCTGGTCATCAATCCGCGCCAGGGCCGTACGAACCCGGGCCTCTTCACTGACCAGCAACAGCGACAGCTGCGAGAACAGTCCGCGTTCGTCGCTGTAGGTACGGGCAACAATGGGATCCCGGAAGGCATCTGGGCGAAGGTCCAGCAGCTTGCGCAAGCGAGCGGCCAGGGAGTTGAACACGAGGCCGAACCCTAGCGCGTGACCCATAACAATCAGGCCTGCTGCCAACCAGGGTTGGTTGATCTTGAGGGCACCAAGGCTGAGTACCAGCGACACCAGGAATGGCCAGCCGGAACGGAGCATCGACAAGGCACGATTGCTGAAGGATGAGGTCATCTTCCCGGCAGAGATCTTGGAATACAGCCGTTCGGCCCTGGCGATCTGCTCGCGGGTCGGCTCGACCCGAACCGACTCGAAGCCCACCATCTGGCCGTTCTCACGGATCGGCGTAACGTAAGCACTGACCCAGTAATGGTCGCCGCTCTTCGCCCGGTTCTTCACCACACCCATCCAGGCCTTGCCGGCCTTCAGGTAATCCCACATATCCTTGAATACGGCCTGGGGCATGTCCGGATGGCGGATTATGTTGTGAGCCTGGCCAACCAGTTCTTCCCGGGAGAAACCGCTGATTTCCACAAACTCTTCGTTGCAGTAGGTGATCACCCCTCTCAGGTCCGTGGTGGTAATCAACCGACCGCCTTTCCGCATTTTTACTTCACGCTGGGTTACCGGGAGATTCTTGCGCATAAACGGACCTTCTGACTCGGGGCTGACCACGGGGATAAACATGGGCAAACAAGGGTAAGCCCCGATGAATATCATTGATATTCATCAAAGGTTACCTTGCGTATGTGGAGTGTAACGGCAGAGGTTCGCGGAACCTTAGTGCGTGCAGTTACTTATGTCGTAACCGCCAGCCGGGCCCGGGGATGGAAGCGGGCGTTTACCCAGAGGGAGAAGGCAATCACGCCACCGCCAATCGCCAGCCTCAGCAAATCGGCATCGCGATTCCAGATCAGCAGGTTGACGATCAGGCCTGCAGGCACCAACGCATTGTTCATGATAGCCAGGGTGCCGGCGTCAACCACACAGGCACCGCGATTCCACAGGAACAGACCCAGGCCGGAGGCAGCAAGCCCCAGCCATGCCAGGATGCCCCACTGTACCGGTGTGGTCGGCAGCTTCTCGGCATTGCCGAATATCAGGAAGGACGGCAACGCAATAATCAGGGCGCCAAAGAAGAAATAGCCGAAGGTTCGGTAGCCCGGCAGATCACTCTGGTAGTGTTGCATCACGTGCTTGTAACCTACCTGGCCGGCTGCAAAGGTAAAATTCGCCACCTGCAGCAAAAGGAAGCCGGTAATGAAGTCCTCACTGAGCCCGTCGTAGCGTATGATACCCGCCCCGACAGTTGCGATGGCTGCAGCCAGGAGCGCCACCGGTGAAAACCGGCGAAACAGGGCGTCATCAAGCAGGGTCACATACAGCGGAGTGAAAATCGTGAACAGCAGGACTTCCGGGACGGTCAGGTAGCTAAAGGACCGGTACAGACAGAGGTAGGTAATCCCGAACTGTAGCATGCCGGTAACCAGAATACCCAGCTTCTGTCCGGAAGCCACGCCCCGCCAACGGGTGAACGGCAGAAAGACCAGGGCACCGAGCAGCACACGGCTGAGCACCGCAAAATCGCTGTCCACCTGGCCGGCCAGAAATTCGCCGATCAGACTGAATGAAAACGCCCACAGAACGGTAACAAAAACCAGAAGTCCCATCGCCACTGCCATCTGTTGTGATCAAGGCGCGTACTTTAACGGTTTTCGGAGAAACTTGCAGTGCAGAAACACGGGATAAAACCCCATGGATGAGATCCACCAGCCATTACCGGAACCCCGCCAGCCGCTGGTCACCAGAACACTGACAGAGTGGCGAACCCTCGCCATTCTGGGCGGGCCGATCCTGATCGCCCAACTGGCCCAGATGGCCAACGGCGTGATCGATACCATCATGGCCGGCCACGCGAGTGCCGAGGATCTTGCGGCAGTGGGTATTGGTAGCAGCCTGTGGATGCCCCTGTTCCTGTTTTTCATGGGCATGCTGGGGGCACTGCAGCCCATTATTTCCGGCTACAACGGTGCCCGGGAGGTGGGGAAAATCATGCCTGCAACCTGGCAGGGGCTCTACCTGGCCGCCGCCGGATCCGTGATCATGATCCTGCTGCTGACCCACGTGCACCCGGTGCTGGCGCTTCTGAACCTGGAGGCCAATACCGCACGTATCACCCAGGGCTACCTCAACGCCTTCGCCTGGGGCATCCCGGCGCTGCTGTTAATGACGGCACTACGGGGCCTGACCGATGGCCTCGGGCACACCCGCGTGATCATGGCATTCTCTGTACTCAGCACACTGATCAATCTGCCGATGAACTACATCTTCATCTACGGCAAGTTGGGGCTACCTGCGATGGGCGGTGTCGGTTGTGGCTGGGCCACATCCATTTCCAACGGTGTCGCGGCAGCGGCACTGCTCGTGTATCTGAACCGAAGCCGGGTTTACCGTCAGTTTCACCTGATTGCCGATTGGGTGAAGCCGGACCTGGCAGGCATGCGCTACATCCTCGGCATCGGCGTGCCCATCGGCTTCACCATCTTTGTCGAGGCCAGCCTGTTCTCGGTCATTGCTCTGTTTCTGGCACCCCTTGGCCCGGTGGTGGTGGCCGGGCACCAGATTGCCCTGAACGTGGTATCTCTACTGTTCATGCTGCCGTTGAGCATCGGTATGGCGCTGACTCTCCGGGTCAGCTTCCTTATCGGTGCCCGGGCGCCCGCCACCGCACGCCTCATCTCCCGAAGTTCACTGATTCTGGCGGCTGCTACAGCGCTGGTTTTTGCAATACTACTGTTTGTGTTCTCCCGGGAGATCGCTGCGCTCTATACCAGTGATACCGAGGTACAGGCGGTCACCGTGAGGCTTCTGATGTTTGCGGCCCTGTTCCAGATTGCCGATGTTATCCAGGTAACCTGCATCAGCGCCTTGCGGGGTTACAAGGACACCCGGATTCCGATGTTTATCATGCTGTTTTCATTCTGGGGCGTCGGCATGCCACTGGGGTATGTACTGACGTTCATGGACTGGCTGGTGCCGGCCATGGGCGCAGCCGGCTTCTGGGTAGGCCTCACAGGGGGCCTAGCCTCTGCCAGCATTCTGCTGGGGTGCAGACTCTTTCTGTTTGCTCCCAATAGCGGTCAGGCCGTTTCGGCTGCAAGCTCCGGCGTGCGCTGAGCATCGGCAAATACGACACAATCCCGGCCAGCTTCCTTGGCCTCATAGAGTGCCGCATCCGCCCGGGCCAGCCAGCTATCAACGCTCTCGCCATGCTCGAGCAGTGCCACGCCGAACGACGCCGTCACCGAACCGCCGGGGTGCTTCATGTATTTGCGCAGCACCTGTTGCAGGTTGTTCATCACGGCCTTGAGGCCAATGCCATCGACACCCGGCAGGAGCAGTACGAATTCTTCGCCACCGTACCGGAACAGCTGGTCTGACTTGCGGGTGTTCTGTTTCAGCAGCGCCACCAGATCGGTCAAGACACCATCGCCCACGCCATGGCCATGCTCATCGTTGATCTTCTTGAAATGATCGATATCCAGCATGACCAGGGCATAGGGCAAACCGGTACGCTCGGCATTCGCTGCCGCCAGATCCAGCTCCTGATCCATTGAGCGCCGGTTCTTGATGCCGGTCAGCGGATCGATCGTTGCCAGATGCTCCAGACGCTCCCGCTGATCGTGGTTCCTGTGGGCAAAGACGTAGGCGCAGGCACTGACCACAAAGGCCGTTGAAGCAAACGACCACATCTGGACATCAGAGCGGAAAGCCCCACCATGAACCATCAGAGCAATGACCGAGACAATGTTCAGGGCTACCGCAATCCTGGGATTAACAAGAAAGAAGGTAGTGACAAGACACGGGTATAACCAGAACAGTCCCGGCTCGCCTACCACAATGCCCACGACGACCGCGCCGCCACAAGCAACACTGGCGACAACCACGCCACTTCGTCGCGTGTCCCCGGTTACCCATGCATAGACCAGCGCAGAGCAGATACCGAGAAGAATCGTTGTATCCACCAGTCCGGCCAGCAGATTGCCCTGCAGGTAGCGCATCACGGCAAATGGAGTAATCCCCAGAAACGCGCTCACCCCCAGCAGGGTGATGATCGATAATCGGAAATCGGTCTTGAGGCGATGGAGCATTTAGCGTTTTCGTCCGACAAAAGTACTATCCAGAATTCCAGAATAGCTCAACCAATTTGAATGATCGTTAAAGGACAACGATTCTTTACATATTCTCTATCAAAAAAGACAAAGTGTGAACGCTTGCTCATTTTTTCTTCCTCCCAAAACAGGGGCAGCGGTAAAATCAGGTAAAACCACACTGCTTCCTGGCCAGAGCCAGCCTGCGCCAGTGGAGCCCCAGCCGCATTCGGGGTTACACTGGCGACACAATTAACCTGTACCAGAGACACCTGATTTGACCGAACTTGTCCGAATTGCGCCCGGGGCGCTGACCATCGGCCGGCCCCTGCCCTGGGACGTCTACGATGCAGACGGTAATATACTTCTGCGCCAGGGCTATGTGATTCAGACAGATTCCCAGCTGGAACAATTGTTCGAGCGCGGCCGATTCAAACCTCGCAAGATCGAACGCCCTCAGGAAGAAGTGTTCGAGGATACCCGGGACAGGAACCCGTTTGCCGATTACCCGGACCTGCTCCATTCCCTCGAAGCAACCCTGAAAGCCATTACCGATTCTGATCCTTCGGCCCAAAAACGGCTCCTCGGTCTCGCCCGAATGATTGAGCGCACCTGCACGGAATCACCCGATGCAACCCTGGCACTGGTTCACCTCTACTCGATCGGTCCGGTCATATACGAACAGATCCTGTTTTACGCCATTCTTTGCCAGTTCATTGGCCGGCAATTCGGCCTGGAGGAGAAACGAGTAGCTGTACTGACTACCGCTGCTCTTACCGCCAATCTTGCCCTCGTGCCCATCGCCGACAAGCTGAATGCGTCCAATACAGTGCTGAACGATGAACAGCGCGGCGTCATTCGCAAACACCCCGAGCGCAGCATCCAGGCCCTGCAGGCCGCCGGTATCGACAACAAGCTGCTGCTGACCATCATTGCGCAACACCACGAGCAGGCCGACGGAAGCGGCTATCCGAAAGGTCTGAGTGGCACCGAAATACGGCCGGAAGCGGAGATCCTGGCGCTGGCAGAGCGTTACGTGGCCATGATCACCAAACGGGCCTACCGGCAGCGCATGAATGTGGCCGACGCCCGGAAGCTGATTGCCAACCTGGCCGACGGCAAGTTCCGACCGGCCATCCCCAAGGCCCTGCTGCAGATTCTCGGGGAATATCCGCCCGGCATTCTGGTTCGTCTGGAAAACAACGAAGTGGGCGTGGTTACCCGCCGGCCGGTGCGAGCCCGGGGACCTTTCGTCAAAGCCATTTTCGGTCCCCGTGGCAACCGTTACACCGGCACCTTCGAGCGGGACACCAGCGAGCCGGATTTCGGCATCCAGTCCCTGGAAGAGCCGGAAGTCATGCCTTCCATGGACTTCAGCCTGGTCTGGGGCTTCCGCTCCTGACCAACGTCACCATGCTATAAACCCAGTGCTTTTGCATGATGATCAAGGTGATCATCAATGAATGAGGCAATGAAGAAATAGCTGTGATCATAGCCCCGGTGCATGCGCAGGTTGATGTGATGGTGGAACTTCTCACATGCGTCCGCCAGCGCATCCGGGTTCAGCTGGCTGTCCAGAAACTCGTCCGCCGTGCCCTGGTCCACCAGTAGCGGCAACCGCTCCCGAGCGGTGGGAATGAGCAATGTGGCATCCCATTCTTCCCAACTTCGCGGATCGTCTCCAAGATAGCCCTTGAAGGCTTTCTGGCCCCAGGGGCACTCGGTTGGGTTGGCGATGGGCGCAAACGCCGACACCGAGGCGTAGCGGCCCGGATTCTTCAGGGCGCAGATCAGAGCGCCGTGGCCGCCCATGGAGTGGCCGCTGACGGAGCGCTTGTCTGTTACCGGCAATGCATTCTCGATCAACTGCGGCAATTCCTTCACCACATAGTCGTACATCCGGTAATGGGGTGCCCAGGGTTGCTCTGTGGCGTTGATGTAGAAGCCGGCGCCGGAGCCAAAGTCATAACTGTCATCCTCGCCCGGCAGGTTCACTCCACGGGGGCTGGTGTCAGGACAGACGATCGCCATCCCCAGCTGAGCGGCCCGTTTCTGGGCTCCGGCTTTCTGCATGAAATTCTGGTCGGTGCAGGTCAGCCCCGACAGCCAGTAGAGGACTGGCACCTTCTTCGGGTTGGAGCCCACAGCCACGGGCGGCAGATACACCGCAAATTCCATGTCGCATTCGAGGGTAGCGGAGGTATGCCGGTAGCGGCGGTGCTCGCCTTCGAAACTGACGTTCGTGGATAGGAGTTCCATAGTGTCCTCAATTTTGGGAAAAGTGTGTTTCAGTATTCGGCACTGGCGTGCTTCGGCGGCTCCAGACCAAAGCCGGTGCGAGCCAGCTCGGCCAGGATAGCAGTACGCGTGACAATACCGATCAGTTTGCCGTGATCCACAACAGGGTACACCTTTGGCTTGCCGGCACCGAGGTTCTGGGCGAGATCGACCACCGACATCTCTGCCGAAATCGTGACCGGTTTCCGGAACATGACATCGTCAACAAGCGGGTCGCCCTCTCGATGATAGCCGCTGACCAGCAGTGCATGGATGCAATCCTGCTCGGAGATAAAACCGATCACATGGCGCTGGTCATCAACGACCGGCAGACCAGTTACGTGGTTGTGGAGCAGCGTCTTCACCACTTTGGTGAGCTGCGTGCCGCAACGGACCGGCTCGATGTGGTTCCACATGACATCTGAAACTTTGAGTGAACGCATGGGCAGAATCTCTCTCCTCGGTGGATGGTCGCCATTGTAATGAGCATAGGCAATCACCCCTGAATCCACCACTTTTACCGGGCCATCGGTTTACATGGGAAAATTTCTGACTAAACTCAGCCGGTTATACCCAATCCGGGTCAAAAATCCAAACCAATCCATGGCAGACAGAGGGAGATCCCATGGAAGCTATTTCTGAATTCGTAGGGCAGATAAACGGGCTGGTCTGGGGCCCACCCATGCTGGTTCTGATTCTGGGCGTCGGGCTATTCCTCAGCCTAGGCCTGAAGCTGATGCCGGTGCTGAAGCTGGGCGCCGGTTTCCGGTTGATGTGGAAAGGCCGCTCCGCCGCGGGATCTGAATCCGAGGGTGAAATCCCGCCGTTCCAGGCGTTGATGACAGCGCTCTCAGCCACCGTTGGCACAGGCAACATTGCCGGGGTTGCCACAGCCGTGTTCCTTGGGGGCCCCGGCGCGCTTTTCTGGATGTGGCTTACGGCCCTTGTGGGCATGGCCACCAAGTACTCCGAGGCGGTCCTGGCGGTGCGTTTCCGCGAAGTCGACGAACGCGGTGCCCACGTGGGCGGCCCGATGTATTACATCCGCAACGGCCTGGGTCGCAAGTGGGCCTGGCTTGGCGTCCTGTTTGCCGTCTTTGCCGCCATCGCCGGTTTCGGCATCGGGAATACTGTGCAGGCAAATTCGGTTGCCGATGTCATGGAGACCAACTTTGGGCTGCCGCACTGGGTGACCGGCCTCGTTCTAATGGTTCTGGTGGGTATGGTCCTGATCGGCGGTATCCGCAGGATTGGCCATGTCGCCAGCGCCCTGGTGCCGTTGATGGCAGTTTCCTATCTGCTCGCCGGGCTTGTGGTGTTGGCTATCAATGCCGCTGATATTCCTGCCGCTTTTGCCCTGGTGATCAAACATGCCTTCAGCCCCATCGCCGCCGAGGGTGGGTTTGCCGGTGCGGCAGTCTGGGCAGCCATCCGCTTCGGGGTGGCCCGTGGCATCTTCTCCAATGAAGCCGGCCTGGGCTCCGCGCCCATTGCCCATGCCGCCGCACAAACCCGAAACCCGATCAATCAGGGCATGGTGGCCATGCTCGGCACCTTCATCGATACCATTATCATCTGCACGATTACCGGACTGGTGATTATCACCTCCGGCACCTGGACCTCCGGGGAATCCGGGGCGGCACTGACCTCCATGGCATTCCAGGAGGCGCTGCCCGGCGTTGGCAACTATCTTGTAGCCATTGCCCTCGCGGTTTTTGCGTTCACAACCATTCTGGGCTGGTCGTTCTATGGTGAGCGCTGCATTGAGTTCCTGTTCGGCGTAAAGGCCATCGTGCCGTACCGCATTGCATGGATTCTGGCTATCCCGGTGGGTGCCACCCTGAATCTGGGCTTTGTCTGGCTGGTGGCAGACACCCTGAATGCCATGATGGCGTTGCCGAACCTGATTGCCCTGCTGATGCTAAGCCCCATTGTGTTCAAGCTCACCCGTGAGCATTTTGAGAAGGAGAAAGCGCTGGGGGTCTGAGCCCCTTGTAATTGCTTCATCTGGCACCAAGGTTTGTCGTATACACTCAGAACACAACCCGGCCGTTTCAGGGCCGGAATAACAAACGAAATTGTCACTAACATGATCAAAGGAGAGTACACATGACTTTACGTCTCGGAGATACCGCCCCTGATTTTGAACAGGACTCCAGTGAAGGGAAGGTTTCGTTTTACGACTGGCTGGGCGACAGCTGGGGCGTGCTGTTCTCGCACCCGGCGGATTTCACCCCGGTCTGCACGACCGAGCTGGGCCTGACCGCCAAACTGAAGGACGAGTTCGCCAAGCGCGGCGTCAAGGCCATCGCACTGAGCGTTGATCCGGTCGATTCCCACCACGAGTGGATCAAGGACATCAATGAAACCCAGGGCTGCGCGGTAAACTTCCCGATCATTGCAGACCATGATCGCAAGGTGTCCCAGCTGTACGACATGATTCACCCGAATGCCGACAGCAGCCTTACCGTGCGCTCGCTGTTCGTGATCGACCCGAACAAGAAGGTTCGCTTGATGATTACCTACCCGGCCAGCACCGGTCGTAACTTCAACGAAGTTCTGCGGGTGATCGATTCGCTGCAGCTGACCGACGAACACAAGGTCGCGACCCCGGGCAACTGGGAGCGTGGTGGAGATGTGGTTATCGTTCCGTCCCTTCAGGACGAGGAAGAAATCAAGCAACGCTTCCCGAAAGGCTACAAGGCTGTCAAATCCTACCTGCGGATGACACCAGACCCGAAAGCCAACTGGAGCGGTGACTGATCACTAGCCTCTTAAGCCTATAAAAAAGGCCGGGCAGCATTCGCTGTCCGGCCTTTTTCATGGTCGTGGATCAGGCAATCAGAATGCCGGAACCACTGCACCCTCATACTTTTCCATGATGAAGTCGCGAACCGCATCAGACTTCAGGGCCGCGGCCAGTTTCTGCATAGCCTCGCTGTCCTTGTTGTCCGGACGGGCGACCAGGATGTTCACATAAGGTGACTCGGAGCCCTCGATCACCAGCGCGTCTTCAGACGGGTTCAGACCGGCTTCCAGCGCATAGTTGGTATTGATCAGCGCAAGGTCGACCTGGTTCAGGATACGGGGCAGGGTGGCAGCTTCCAGTTCCTTGAAGTCGAGATCTTTCGGGTTATCGGCGATATCACGGGGTGTTGCAGTGATCTTGCTCTCGTCTTTCAGGGTGATCACGCCGGCCTTCTGCAGGAGCAGCAGCGCACGGCCACCGTTGGTCGGGTCGTTCGGAATGGCAACCACGGCACCTTCTTTCAGCTCGTCCAGCGACTCAATCTTGCTGGAGTAGGCGCCAAACGGCTCAACGTGAACGCCGGTCACGGTTACCAGGTTCGTACCACGGCCTTCGTTGAATTCATCCAGGTACGGCTGGTGCTGGAAGAAATTGGCGTCCATCCGCTTCTGGTCCACCTGGATATTCGGCTGGATGTAATCGGTGAATACCTTCACGTCCAGTTCCACGCCCTGCTCGGCCAGCTGAGGCTTCACGAATTCCAGGATCTCGGCATGGGGAACCGGGGTGGCAGCTACGGAGAGTTCTTCGGCAGCAACGGCGCCGGAGAACGTGGCTGCGGCAGCCAGTGCTGCGAGTGTTTTCTTCAGATTCATAGATCGATTCTCCTGTTGAGCATCTTGAACAAATGAGTTCGGGTTCGGAGTACGGCCGGCGGTCGGTCGGAGTACCCTTCCGAAAAACGCCCGTGAATACGTCCGTGTAGGGCTCGGTCGCGCCATCCCTGGCGCTCCACGTTTTCGGAAGGGTACTCCGACCGCCCACCGGCCTATATCCAGCTTTTCTACTTTCTGCTGAAGTACAGAACCAGACGGTCGCCGACCATCTGCAGCACCTGTACGAAAATAACCAGTAGCGCGACTGTAATGACCATTACGTCGGTCTGGAATCGTTGATAGCCGAAGCGGATGGCGAGGTCGCCCAAGCCACCGCCACCAATAACGCCGGACATGGCCGCGTAGGAAACCAGAGTGATCGCAGTAACGGTGATACCGGCAATGATGCCTGGCAGCGCTTCTGGTAACAGAGCACCGAAGATGATCTGTTTAACGCTGGCGCCCATGGCCTGGGTGGCCTCGATGATGCCGCGGTCCACTTCTCGCAGGGAAGTTTCCACCAACCGTGCAAAGAACGGCGCACCGCCAGCCACCAGCGGCGGGATTGCTCCGGCCACGCCCAGGGACGTGCCGATCAGCATTACGGTGAAGGGGATCATAACGATCAGCAGGATGATGAATGGCACCGAACGGAGCACGTTCACCACGAACGACAGCACCGCATAGGCCACCGGCTGTTCCAGCAGCTGGCGTTTGCCGAACAGGAACAGAAGAACGCCGATGGGCAGGCCGATCAGGACGCTGAACAGCAGGGACATACCCACCATGACCAGGGTATCCCAGCTGGCCCAGCCGATTTCGGTCCAGTCTACATTGCTTAACAGGTCTTCCATCAGCGCAGCACCTCCACGTGAACGTCGGCAGCCTTGAGCGCCTGCATGGCCACCTCAAGATCACCGCCCACCAGTGACAGGGTCAGCTGGCCGTAGGGTGTGTCCTTGATGTGGTCGATTCGGCCGGAAAGAATGCTGAAATCCACGCCGGATTCCCGGGCAACGCTGCCCAGCAGCGGTTTATAGGTGGATTCGCCCTTGAAGGTCAGGCGGAGGATCCGGCCGCTGGCCTTGCTCAGGTCTTCCTGGAGTTCGTCCCGGTCAATGCTTTCGCTCTCGAAGACAAAGTCTCGTGTGGTCGGGTGCTTCGGGTGCAGGAACACCTCGCTGACCGGTCCCATTTCGACCACTTCACCAGCGTCCATCACTGCCACGCGATCGCAGACCCGGCGCACCACGTCCATTTCATGGGTGATCAGTACGATGGTCAGGCCCAGCTCACGGTTGATGTCGGCAAGTAGCTTCAGCACCGACTGGGTCGTTTGCGGGTCGAGGGCGCTGGTCGCTTCGTCGCACAGCAGGATCGTGGGCCGGCAGGCCAGGGCGCGGGCAATGCCCACTCGCTGTTTCTGCCCGCCGGAGAGCTGCGACGGGTATTTGTTGGCGTGATCGGTAAGGCTCACCCGGGCCAGCAGTTCCTCAACCCGGTCACGGATCTCGGTCTTCGAGTAGATGCCCGCCAGCTTCATGGGGAAGGCAATGTTGTCCGCCACGGTTTTCGACGACAGCAGGTTGAAGTGCTGGAAGATCATTCCCACCTTGCGGCGAAAGGCACGGAGTTCGGCAGCGTCGTAGTCGGTGATGTTCTCGTCGTCGATCAGAATACGACCGCCGGTGGGTGGTTCCAGCAGGTTGATCAGACGCACCAGCGTCGATTTACCGGCGCCGGAATGGCCAACGATGCCGAATACCTCGCCGGTTTCAATGGTCATATCGGTGGGATGAAGCGCGGGGATCGCCCGGCCGCCTACCTGATACGACTTCTGTACCTGGTCAAATACAATCACGATCAGCGCCTTGTGGGTGCAGCGTTAAAAACCGGCGATTATAGCCCATTCGGTTGGCAAACCCGAATTCCGGAATGATTCTCAGTGTGGGTAGATATCCCTACACAAACGGTTACCTGACATCCGCCACAGCCCTGAACTAAACTTGGATGTCACAAGAACCTTAATTTCCCTCCGTTTCGAGAGCCGCGCCACCCAGAGATGCCAAAACGTGACCATTGAAAAACAGCCAACGCCCTCACGGATGAACTCTACCCAGGCATGGGTCACTTATCTCAGCAAGGTCGAGCTGCCGGTTCTGGCCAATACTCTCAAGCGTATCAACGAGTTGACGGACAGCCGAAACAGCACGGTCAACGAACTGGCCAACGTCATCCTCAACGATGCCCAGCTCACCTCCCAGGTGCTGAGACTGTCCAACACCGTGTTCTACAACCAGACGCGGACGCAGGTCAGCACGGTCAGTCGGGCCATTACCCTGATCGGCTTCGATGCCGTGAAATCCATGGCCATTTCCTCGCTGATCGTCGACGCGCTCCTGAAACGCAACGACCGCCCGCACCTCTTGCGCTGCCTGGCACGAGCCATTCACGCCGCGGTTCAGGCCCGGTGTCTGATGCCCAAACGGAATGAAACGGCCCTGGAGGAGGTTTTTATCGGGGCCTTGCTGATGAACATCGGCGAGCTGGCGTTCTGGTCCTGCGAGACAGAACAGGCGACGGAACTCGAGGAACGACTGCGGCTTGAGGAACCGCCGGTTGAGGCCCAGAAAGCCGTTCTGCACTCAACGTTTACCGAAATCACCCGCGGTCTTGTGGAGGCCTGGTCCCTCGGGCCATTTATCAGGGATGTTGTGTCTCCGGGTCAGGCCAATTCCATGGCTTCGAGCCTGGTGCGGAATTCCGTGGAAATGGCCCGACTGTCAGAACAGGGCTGGAGCGGTCCGGACATGGACAAGGTACTGGAACGCCTGGGCAGGGATATTGGTGAGCCCCCGGCGGTGGTTCGCGACCAGCTCAAGGTGAACGCATCGGAGGCTACCCGCGTGGCCGTTTCCCTGGGCATTCCGCAAGTCACTGCCATGATGCCGGGCGCCGAGGGCAAATCAGGCGACACCGGCGCAAGGGCGCCGGACATGGATGCGGAGCTGCAGCTGGAAATCCTGCGCGAATTAAGCCATTGCCTCGCCGAGAAACCGGATATCAACGAAGTCTGTCAGCTGGTAATTGAAGGCATACACCGGGCTATTGGTATGCAGCGAGTCGCCCTGTTGATGAGTGACCGCACCGGCAACGAACTGGTGCCCAGAAAACTCGGCGGCCGCGGCACCGAGGAATGGCGTGAACACTTCGTGATTCCCAAGGACGGCACCGGGCCACTGGGCCCGCTTCTGCCTCATGCCCACTGCAGCATCTACGAACCAAAACCAAACGCCGAAGGCGTGGCGTATGATCGCTGGCTGGGCAAAGTGCCGGCGTTGATTGGCCCGATCAAGGCAAATGGAAGGCTGGTCGGTCTGTTCTATGCCGACAATGCAGCCGGTGCTTACCTGCCCTCAAAAGAGCAGCTATCAGCGTTCGGCCACTTCATCCAGAACGCGCAGCTGTGCCTGACCTTACTCTCTACCCATTAGCATTGACTCAGAGCTCGTAGAGCCTGGTGACGTGCAAAACCGGCCCGGTTGGCGATCCGGTCGGTGAACCGCCTTCGGGTTCAAGACTGATTGCCAGGGTCCGGCTGCGGGTCAAGGAGCTTTGGGCTTCATCCGACAGCGCCACCTCATGAGTGTCACCCGCCGGGAGGACCCCGAGAGAAAGTGGCTCACCATCCTCCGGAACAACCCAGAGCTCATAATCTTTGCCTGACTCGGCGGTGCCTGCGGCAACAGAGCGCAACTTCAGCAGGTTACCACTACCGGTTTCACTCAATAGCCACAGCGGATCGCCCATATCGGCCTTGATAATTGCCCCGGCCAACAAGGGTCGCTCCACACCCGGGGTCGGCTGCTGCAGCAACAGTACTGCGAAAAGAACCGCCGCAGCCGTTGCCATCAAGCCCCAGCCTGGCCAGAACCAACCGGTTTTTGCCGGGGACTCGGCTGTCGTTGTGGCCTGTTCCGGCCACAAGCGCTTTTGAATGTCTGACCATACTCGGGGCGGCGGGGTTTCCTGCGGTGCGGCCGTCGATAACGCGCCCAACTGCTGTTCCCAGAACCACACTTCCTGGCGTACCCGGCCTGACTCCATCATCCATCCTTCAAAGCGGAGACGGGCGGGGCCTTTGAGGGATCCCAGAACATATTCCGCTGCGAGAATCTCTACGCGCTCAGGTGATTTTCTCATCGTTCAAGACACCTCTTAAGCGCCATAAGCCCCCTTCGAATCCAGCTCTTAACGGTGCCTACCGGAGAATTGAAAGTTTCCGACAACTCATCGTGAGTAAAGCCCCGGTAATAGGCGAGCAGGATGCTATCCCGCTGAACATCGCTGAGTTCTTCCAGGCAGCCGGTCAGCTGTGCCTCGCCGGAGGTGCGCAACGAATCATCCATAGGCCCACCCCGCTTGTCCTCAACCTGTTCAAGGTGCTCATCGCCGGCCGTCTGCCGTACTTTCCGGGCGCGCATCAGATCAAGAGTTCGGTAGCGGGCAATGGTCATCATCCAGGCCAGAGGCGCGCCCCGATCCCGGTGGTATTCGCCCGCGTGATGCCAGATCTGGATGAAGCTCTCCTGCATCGCTTCTTCCGCCAATTCACGATGGTTCGCGAGCTTGACGCACAGGCCAAACATTCTCGCCGCCACCTGACTGTAGAGTTGTTGGAACGCTTGTCGATCCTTCCTGGCTACGGAACGCAGCAGTCGCATCAACTCATCCTGATTTACCTCGACAGAAGCCATAAACACCCTCGTTGTTATGGTTTATGCCCCAGGTACGGGCGCACGGAAGCGGAAGTTGCGCTTATGCCGAAAAGAATTTTCCCAGCGACTGCAACTTTTCAACGGGCCCGCTCGTTCCTTCCTCCGACGCACAAAACACAAAGAGGAAAGCGACATGAAAACAATTCTGAAACGGTCCAGCCTCGCTATCGCCGTGGCCGGAACCTGCCTCGCCACTGGCCTGGTCCAGGCTTCAAGTCACCGTGAAGCACCCTTCATCACCGAAATTCCTAAAGTCGACGGAACGGACTTCTATATGTTCCGGAGCTACGAGAGTGGCCGAAGCGATTTCGTGACCCTGATTGCCAATTACCTGCCACTGCAGGACGCCTATGGCGGTCCCAACTATTTTGATCTGGATGACGATGCCATCTATGAAATTCACGTCGACAATGACGGCGATGCCATTGAGGACCTGACGTTCCGCTTCCAACTGGAAGACAACCTGAACGACCTTCAGTTGCCGGTCGGGCCGGATGGCGACCAGCGGATGGTGTCCGTTCCCCTCAAGAACATTGGCGATGCAAGTGACGACACCAACGTCCAGTTGCGGCAAACCTACACAGTGGATGTCATTTCCGGCGATCGCCGCACGGGGGCCGTGCAAGCCGCCACCAACGTAAGCACCGGTACTGAAGTCTTTGACAAACCCCTGGATAACATTGGTGCGAAGTCCTTTGGTGATTACGCCGGCTACGCCAGCCAACACGTGTTTGATATCGCCATTCCCGGCTGCGGCACCAACGGCCGGGTATTTGTCGGCCAGCGCCAGGAGGCGTTTGCAGTGAACCTGGGTGAAATTTTTGACCTGGTGAACACCAACCCCCTGGGCGCCCGGGATGGAGAAGGTCCCGGTGATCTGGCCGACAAGAACGTGACCTCCTTTGCCCTGGAGGTACCTACAGAGTGCCTGACCGGCACCGCCATGAACTCCAACGGCCAGCCGGTCATCGGTGCCTGGACAACGGCGAGCGTTCGTCAGGCACGCATCATCAACCCTGCCCCCAGCAGTGAAAGCCGTGGTGCAACCGTTGAAGGCGGAGCCTACACCCAGGTTTCCCGCCTGGGCATGCCGCTGGTAAATGAGGTAGTTATCGGACTCAAGGACAAAGACCGTTTCAACGCCAGCGAACCCAAGGATGATGGTCAGTTCGCCGCCTATGTGACACACCCGACACTGCCGGAGCTGCTGGAAGTGCTGTTCCCCGTGACTGCACCGAACAACTTTCCGCGCAACGATCTTGTCACGGCATTCCTCACTGGCGTACCGGGAGTCAACATGCCCGAGGGCGTAACTGCCTCCGAAATGTTGCGACTGACGCCCGCCGTTGCGCCAACGCCGCTGGACAGCCAGAGCGATCTTGGTGTTCTGGCGGGTGACAACGCCGGCTTCCCGAATGGCCGCCGGCCCTACGATGACACCGTCGACATTGCGCTTCGCGTCGCCATGGGTGTACTGGCAGACCCCGCCGATGCGCCCGATGGCAGCCTCGAGTACACCGACGGCGTCCAGTTGGCAGCAGATCCTGCCAGCCTGTCTGCGGACTACGAGTCGTTCCCTTACCTGGCGACACCTATCGCCGGTTCACCTAACGAATAACCGGGAGATGGCTATGAAATTACTCACAAAGCTCACGGCGATCTGCGCGATGTCGCTATTCATGGCCGGCTGCTTCGATGGGTCGAACAGCCGGGCGGAGGCGCCGGCTCCGACCATTGATTTCACGGAGTTTGTTAAGACCCAGTTCGACCGGACTACCGACGAGGCCCAGCCGGAGAACGTCAACGGAGTCGACCTGAGTTTCAATGACCAGAACAATCCACAGGCTTTCGATGACCTCCTTCAATAAAACTCCACATGGCCGGTTTTCCCGCTTTCTCGGGCCGGTCTTTTCTTTGCCTGCCCTTCGGGGCAGGACTTTTTGGTTGATTGCGATTTTCGCGCCCTTCCAGATCCAAGCCGCCCCGGATGCCATCATCACGGAGTTCAGGGACGATGAAATACTGACCAGGTTACCCAACACCGCTACCGAAATATTCCGGGAGACGGACTCACCCAAAGAGGCTGGGGACCGTCTGCAAATGCTGATCACACAGGCCAGGGCCAGTGGTGATCCGAGATATCTGGGGTACGCCCAGACATTGATTAATCGCTGGCCGGAAGAGCAGCTGACCCACCGGCTGAGGGTCCTCCGGGCGACTCTGCGCCAGAGCCTGCATCAATTTGATTCCGCCCGCGCCGATCTTGAACAGGTAATTTCAAGCTCTTCGGACAATCAACAACGTATCCAGGCTCGTCTGACCCTTGCCAATCTCGAGCTGGTTCAAGGTCGTTACACCGAGGCCGGGCGGCATTGTCAGGCACTTCAGTCGGCCTATCCCGGCCTGATAGCGAAGAGTTGCCTGGCTTCCGTGCAGGCGAGGACATCCGACCCTCAAAAAGCCTACCGGAATCTTGCTCAACAACTCGCCAAGTCGACAGGCCGCCAGCAGGCTGATTCCACCAGTCGACTCTGGACCGAGGGCACCCTCGGCGATATCGCGGCCCAGGCAGGGCTGTCCGAAGCCGAACTGCATTGGCGAAGGGTTTTGCAGGCATCTCCGAGCGACCTGTATACCCGAGCCCAACTTGCCGACTGGCTCCTTGAGCAGGACCAGCTCGAGCGCGTTTTGACACTCACTCACGGATTCGAGGCCGTTGACACACTTGCCGTGATTCGGGCCATCGCCATGAAACGCATGGGCCACCCTGGCAGTGACGAACTGAACCGTCGTTTAAGGCAACGATTTGAAGAGGCTCGCTGGCGAGGCACTTTACTGCACGCCAGGGATGTTGCCCGTTTCCAGCTGGATGTAGAAAACCAGCCGCACGATGCCCTGAGACAGGCCATCGAAAACTGGGAGAGTCAGAGGGAACCCCTGGACACCCGGCTTTTACTGAGATCCGCGCAGACTTCAGGTGACAGGCCCCAGTATCAAAGAGTGAGCGAATGGCTCAGTCAGCAGGGTCAAAGCGATGCCCGCTTTCCGGAGTTCAAACAATGACGATCACAAGAAGAATATGGCTCGCCTTGATCACAGTAGCGCTGGCAACATTCAGTGGGATGACAGCGGCACACAAGGCAAGCGACAGTTTTCTGTACCTCGACAGCGGTCCGACCGAGCTTCGAATGGATGTTGCGCTGCGGGACCTCGCGCTGCTGATGAGCATTGATAGCAACGGCGATAACGAAGTATCCGGTCGGGAACTGCGCCAGTCGAGACCAGAAATCACGCGAACCGTGGAATCCGCGCTCACCTTTTCGAACAGCAGTGGCAACTGCAATCTGGCCGGCAAGAAATGGGGTATCAGCGAGCACAGTGACGGCGTCTATTCTGCCGCCCGTTACGCCATTCGTTGCCCCGACGGTGAGCCGCCCGAAGCGCTAGAGTATAACTTACTGTTTAAGCAGGATGCATTGCATCGGGGTCTGGTGAGCCTGGACTATAACGGGCAGACGCGTCTGGCCGTATTAGGGCCTGACTCCCGGACTCTGGATCTGGCAGGTACCGACACACCAGGTTATTTCAGTGTCTTCAAAACGTTTGTCTATGAAGGTATCGTCCACCTGCTGATCGGCCTGGACCACATGCTTTTCCTGCTGGTTCTGATTATTCCGGCAACGCTGTCCACGGCCAAAACCCAGGGGCCCAGCGACCAGTCGACAGGCCTACGAGGGCGACTCCTCGGACTGGCCGGCATAATCACGGCCTTTACCGTGGCGCACTCCATCACTCTGGCGCTGGCCGCCCTTGATATCGTTTCACTGCCCATTGCATGGGTGGAAACGGTTATTGCGCTGTCCATCGGATTGGCAGCATTGAATGTGGCCTGGCCTATTTTTGGACGCAAAACCTGGAAGCTCGCGTTCGGATTCGGTCTGGTACACGGTTTTGGCTTCGCCAGTGTTCTGGGCGATCTCACCAGTGGCATATCCGGCTTGGCGGTGGCGCTGGCAGGTTTCAACCTCGGAGTGGAACTCGGTCAGCTGGCCTTGTTGGTGGTGGGGTTCCCGGTACTGGTTTATCTGGGCAAAAATCGGATGTACCAAAAGGGCGCCGTGCCAGTGATGCTGGCAGGCATTGGTGCGATCAGCCTGTTCTGGGTTGTCCAGCGCGCGCCCTTGTTCTGAGCGCGCGCCGGATGACCTTAGTGCAGGGCCCGCATCTGACGCGGATAGAGCGCTGCACTGACTTCCGGCTCTTCCAGCAGGTCGGCCAGTTCGCGGTCTACCGTGGTCTCTTCACCTTCTTCCGGCAGCGGCTCGAACAGGGTGCTCAGCCAGGAGGCGACGGAAGGCGCTTCGTCTCGCTTGTAATCGGTGGACAGCGCCTTGATCCGGCGGAAGCCGATAATGCGCTGGTGCTTGGGATCCCGAATCTGTTCAAAACCCCGCCAGTAAACGTGGTCCCTGGTGTGCAGCTGCACAAACAGGGTGTCTATAGGTCCGTCTGAATCATCAGAGCCTTCAGATTCCTCCGCAAGAGTTTCGGGAGCCGCTTCGGCCTCCACCTCTGGTTTCTTGTGACGGATGGTGGTCCAGGCCGGATAGAGCACTGCCACGGCATCCGCTTCCACATGCTCGCGGGCAGCGCGGAGGATCAAACCCCAGCGGGCCTTGTCGGCATCGGTTTCAAGGGAATTGATGGGCAAGTCGTAGCTTTGTTCACTGGACAGGACGATGGCCATCATCGGGGCGTCTAGCTCCCCCATGGCCTCGGCTTGTGCTACTGATACCAGTTCATCGATTGCCATCGGTTGGTTCATAATACGCTCGCCTCCTCGATGCCATCAGGATCTATCAGGAAGAAGGGGTCTTCCTGACTAACAGCATAGCCTGTTCCGGCTACAAAGATAAACGTGGAGTTTAACCTGCCGGATCACAACCCCCGCATTAATCAGAACGCATCCTCAAGCCTTTCGTAGTTGCCGAACCAGGGGTTCGCCTCTTCCAACTGCCCCGCCAGCTGCAGCAGGGTCGCCTCGGCGCCGTGGGGACCGCCCAATTGCACACCCACCGGCAAACCTTCGGCGGTCCAGTGCATGGGCACGGACATGGCCGGCGTTCCGGTGAGATTGGCCAGTTGGGTGAAGGGCGTTCGCGCCAGGCTTTCCAGCGCCATCTGGTCCACCTGACCGGTTCGATGCACCAGTTTACCGGCATTGAGTTTCAGCATCAGGCGGGCGGCGAACTTGAGATGGGCTGGTGTTTCCAGCTCGCCGATGGCCGCAGGCAACTGCCCGGTAGTGGGGCTCAGGTAAAGATCATAACGGCCGAAGAACACGCCAAGGGCCCGGGCAAACTCGTTCCACTGCTGGCGGCGGCGAACGTAATCGGAGAGCGGCATGGTGTTGCCCAGCATGCCAATTAACCGGGTATCCAGCTCGAAATCACTGTCGGCGGCACCGAACTGCTCTTTCGCCTTCGCCATCAGGGCAGACACTTCGCCAAAGTAAAGTCCCAGATAACATCGGGCCAGGGCCATGCCATCGAACTCCGGCGCCGCGTATTCAACCCTGTGACCGAGACTCTCGAGAACCCGGGCGGTTTCCTCGACGGCAGCAACGCACTCGGGGGCCACCTCCGTGTTATAGGGCGACGAGGTAAAGACACCGATTTTCAGACTGCCGGGGGACCGCTGTACCAGTTCAGCGTAAGGCGCCGGCGGCTGTGGAATCACAAAGGGATCGCCCGGTGCCGGGCCACTGAGCACATCCAACATCGCGGCACTGTCTCTGACCGTTCGGCTGACCACATGATCGGTCGAGGCGCCTGTCCAGGCTTCGCCCATGAATGGCCCCGAAGAAATCCGTCCACGGGAGGGTTTCAGTCCGAACAACCCGTTGTAGGCGGCAGGAATACGGATAGAGCCGCCACCATCGTTGGCGCCCGCCATTGGCACGATGCCCGCTGCCGCCGCCGCGCCAGAGCCACCACTGGAGCCGCCGGGGGTGAGCTGGGTGTTCCAGGGGTTACGGGTAGGTCCCCAGAGCTCGGACTCGGTGACCGCTTTCAGACCAAACTCGGGCGTGGCGGTGCGCCCCAGGAATACCAGGCCGCCATTCCGGGCCCGGCGAACAAACTCCGAGTCCCGAGGGGCTATATTCTTGGTCATACCGCGGCTTCCGTAGGTACACGGATGGTCTGCCTGTTCCTGGGCAAGGTCCTTGAGCAGCAAGGGGACGCCCGCAAAAACACCCTGCTCGGGAAAGGGCTGGGCTGGCGCTTCGGAGAACTGGGGATAACAGATCGCATTGAGCTTGCCGTTTACGCGGGTTGCCCGCTCCACCGCGGCCTCGCATACTTCACCGGAAGTGACTTCGCCGCGGCGGATAAGATCAGCGAGAGCGGTTGCATCGTAACGGAGGTACTCGGATTGCTTCATGGCAGGTTCCATTTGTTATTCTGGTTCGAGGAAGGTCACGGGTATAACGTCTATGATCAGATTTCTCAAGAGCTTACGCCAGCTTGCCGTGATTTTCATCCTGACGGCATCGGTCGCTACGAGCGCTCAGGAGGCCCCGCCGGACTCCGGCGAGAGCAGCGAGTGGACCCGTGTTGTCCGGACGTCACCCTACTGGGTCAGTCAGGGGGTGTTCGAGAACATTCTCACCATCAGGCGCTGGGTGCTCAAAGAATCCGGCTATTGCTCCAGTGCTGATCGACATGTTCTCTATGACATGCGCGGCCGGTTTCTGGCCTGGATCAGTGACGGTGATGACCGTGAGGCAACCCAGCGCCTGCTGAATGCCACGCGGCAATCACTGTATGAGAATAACAAGGTGGAAGACTGGGTGCCTGGCGAGACGGGCCAGACCGGCTATCCGTTTGCCCTTTCCTGCGATCAACCTCATGTGAACGTGGATGAAGCCGTTGCCCGCTATCTTGGCACCCTGCCTGCGGACCGGATCTGGGGCGCCTGGGACGACCTCATCTTTGCCACCAGTGGTGCGCCTGAAAGCCTGCATGACGCGCTCATGTATGTCTTCAATCACCGCAGCAACCAGAATAGGCTGACCCTGCCGCAAGCCTTGCCCCGATACCTGGCCGGCCAGATCCTGATCGAAAGCGGAGCCCAGGCGAGAGCCCACTCCCGTGCCAACGCCAGGGGAATCCTTCAGCTGTCGCCAGCCGCCCTGTCGGACTGCGAGATTGCCCCGGACAATTTCTGGCACCGACTGGCGCAGATTGACTGTGCCCTGCGGCTGATGAACCAGAACGCCCGCAATCTGGCACCGGTTTTCCAGCAACGCTTCGGCCATCTGCCGGAAGCCAAAAGGGAGCGATTATTCACCCTACTCCTTGTTCAGGCGTATCATGGCGGCGCCGGACGGGTGCAGGCGCTGCTGGACGATCCGGTACTGGCGCAGCCAGCAGAGTATTTTGCCGCCAACCATGAACGCTTCACCGCCGGTGATATTGCCTTCGGCCTGATTTTTCACAACCTGGGGCGAGACCGCCTGGGGCTCGCCTCGCTCTACTATGTGGCCGACGTTCAGCTGGCAACCGAGGCCCTCTGTCGCACGGCCAAACTGAAATCAACGGAATTCTGTGAATGGAAGTACTCAACCAACTGATACCTGAAAGCCTGAGCCTTCCTGTCGCCGTTTTCCTGCTTGCCAGCTCAACCATCACCTCGATGATCACCGCCAGCCTCGGCGCCGGTGGCGGGGTTTTACTGCTGGTACTGATGGCCAGCTGGATGCCACCGGCGGCCATAATCCCGGTGCACGGCATGATTCAGTTGGGCTCGAACGTTGGCCGGGCGGCTTTGACGTGGCGGAACATAGACTGGCGGGTGATTGCCGCGTTTCTGCCCGGCGTGATCGTAGGGGCTGCGCTGGGCGCCTGGCTACTGGTAAATCTTCCCGCCCACATCTGGCAGTTGACCATCGCCCTGTTCGTGCTCTATCTCTGCTGGGGGCCGGCGCTACCCAAGGGTGCATTTGGTGCCCCTGGGGTATTCCTGGCGTCGGCGCTGACCAGTTTCGTCAGTCTGTTCGTGGGCGCCACCGGGCCACTCGTTGCAGCGTTCATCAAGCAGATTCATACCGACCGGTTCAGAACCGTGGCCACGTTTGCCACTGCCATGACACTGCAGCATGCGCCCAAGGCGCTGGTGTTCGGGGCGGCGGGCTTCATGTTCTTCGAGTGGCTGCCCTTCATTCTCGCCATGATTGCCTGCGGCTTTGCCGGTACCTGGCTTGGGCTGCATGTGCTTCGTTCCCTGAGCAACAGCAAGTTCACGTTGATCTTCAATATCGTGCTGACAGCGCTGGCGATTCGCCTGCTCTGGCAGGCCAACCTCTCAGCCGGCTGGTGGTGAAGGCACCACCACAACCCTGTTACGCCCCCGGGATTTGGCGATGTAGCTACCCTCATCCGCCCGGGCCATAACCTCTCTGGGGCCGCTGTCTTCCGCCGTCAGTTCCGTCAGGCCGATGCTGGTGGTTACGCCGAATGAGCGGCCGTCATGCTCAATGCGAAGCGCCTCCACGTCGGCGCGGATCCGTTCCGCCAGCGCCTCGGCCCGGGTCATGCCGCAGGCAGGCAAAATGATGCCGAACTCATCTCCGCCCAGTCTGGCCACGGTGTCGGACTGGCGAACGGCGTCCTTGAACAGATCCGCCAGCCGTTTGAGCAGATCGTCACCAAGCAGGTGGCCGCCTTCATCGTTCACCGGTTTGAAATAGTCGAGATCAATCAGCATCAGTACCGAACGGGCGTCCTGTCGACCGGCCTCACCCAGGCTGCGAACCAGCGAAGCGTTGAACGCGCGCCGGTTCAGCAACTGGGTGAGGCTGTCGTGGGTCGCCTCCCAGGACAGCCGCTCCTCCTGCCGGCGCCGGTCGCTGTCGTCCCGCAGCACAAACACCAGGCGTTCATCCTCACGGCCCTGACGAATGTGCAGCATGGTCAGATCTATGGGGAAGGGAACACCCAGGGAATTGCGGAGCGTCACATAGAGGCTGTCCAGGTCATCACCGGTCAGGAACTGCTCCGCCGTCATTTCGCGTTCTTCCGTTTCAATGGTGACCAGCTGGAAGAAGTTCCTGAGCACGCATTCACCCTCCGTTCCCAGAAGACGACATGCGGCATCGTTGGCAAAACGGATAACACCCTCGACGTCTACCATCAGAACCCCTTCCTGGAGCACCCCAAGTATCGTCTCTGCGCGCTGCTGCTCTGCCCTGAGGGCCTCTTCCACCTCCAGCTCGTGGGAGATATCGCGAACGACAGTGATGGTGCCGAGCGCCTTTTCAGGCGTCTGTATTGCAGCCGTCATCACATCACCCCAGATCACCCGGTCCGGTGCGGGCGATGTCAGCCTCAACCGTCCCCGGAAAACGCTCTGGTTCCTGATCGCCGTCTTCCAGCCGGCAATCGCCTCCGGTCGATCGCTCTCATGCACACGATTGGCCAGATAACTGTAGGTGAGTTGCTCCGCCGGATGGCCAACGATGGCCTCAAAAGCCGGGTTGGCAAACTCAATTCGGCCCAGAACGTCGGTCTGCACGATGCCGATGGGCGCACTTTGGGTTAGGGAACGGAAAAACGCCTCTCTTTCAGCGAGAGATACCAGAACCTCGTCCCGTTCATCGGTTACGGTGTTAAAAATCTCTGCAACCTGGCGGATCTCCTTGCCTCCGGCGACGTCCACCGGGTCCGAGCGCATACCCAGATGGCGCTCGCGAATCTGCTCGCCCAGGGTTTTTAGCGGCGCCATCAATCGCCGGAAACGCCAGAGCGCAAGAGGCGCGATCAACAGGATCACCGCCAGCAGAATCCACACGAACGCATCCAACGTCCGGGTCATCGGGGCCAGGGCTTCACGAGCCGGCCAGGACGCCGACACAAACCAGGGAACCTGGGTCAGCTGCTGCACCGACATGATGGTCTTTTCACCACTGCTGTTGCGGGTGTCCACGGTGCCCTCGAAGCCCTCCATGGCATCCCGGAGCACCGGATTGGCAACACGAACCGGTGACATGGCCCTTTCATCCCGCTGATTGACCACCACGAACCCACTTCGGGTGGCAACACCCAGATAGCCGGTGGTGCCAATCCGGATATTGATAAACTGATCAAGGAAGTTGTTGCCATCCAGGGCGATGGCACCGCCAATGACGCCGATGAACCGTTGGCGGTGGTCGAAGATCGGCGCAGCGACCATGATGGCCGGCTTTTCTTGATAGTTGGACAGATAGGGCTCGCTGATCACCGGCGTGAGAGTGGACGCGACGCGGCGGAAATATTCCCGATTGCTGACATCCAGTCCCGACTGCCGGTAATCCTCCGGATGCTCGGCGACCACCAGGCCGTCCTCATCCATCAGGTACACAGCATCAAAAAGATGCTCCAGGGCCGTTTGCCGCCGGATCAGAATCTGAGCCCGCGCATTAAGCACATCGCGAGACATGGTGAGGTTCTGGGCCACATGGTTGAGTGCACCGAGCCTCAGGGCCAGCTTGTCGTCCAGCTCTCCCGCAATCAGGGTGGCAATCGTTTCCACCTGGTCACGGGCCTGCTGTTCCAGCTCCGACCGGCTCAGCAGAGACCCGGCCACGGTTACCAGCAATGCCGAAAGGATGATCGCCACCACCACGAGGGCAACGGCCCGATTCACCAGACTGCCGAACCATTGTTTGATCAGCACAGCATCCACGCTCCCGGACGGTTTCGACGACCCGTAATGACCTTACCTCCAATCTCAGGCTTTCTGTTCTGGTGACCCGTGGTCCAAGTCTACCAGAGAGGCATTCAATGTCAGGTTACGCACTTGCACATTTAATAGTAATCGTTATTATTTAGATCCAATTTTGCACAACGAGCACCTTTTCCAATGACGGACCTCACCCTGCCCCTGAACACTGGCCCGCTCACCCAACTTGTTGATATGGGAGGGCCTGTAATGGTTGTGCTCGTGGCACTTGCCGTCATCGGGCTCGTCACTTTTGTCTATCTGATGCTTCTTGGCGCCCTCTATGCGCCGCGAATGTCGGGCCGTCTTAAAAAAACCGTAATGGACTGGCAGAGCAATCCGGCTTCGGTGCGGCCTTCCGAAATACGATATCAGGCAGGCCGATTAGGCCGGTTAAATCCGCTTCAGCGCCTTGTCGCCGATACGATTGAGGCGATACACAACGGCGAGGACGACCGCAAGATCCGGGAAACGGCCGCCCGGGATGCGCAGCATTCATTGGAGCCGTTCGAAGCGCCCCTGAAGATCATCGAAGTCATTGCCGCGCTGGCTCCTCTTCTCGGCCTGCTGGGAACCGTGCTGGGCATGATGGAGGCCTTCAGCGCCATGGCGGCTACCGAAGGCCGTGCCAATGCCACCCAGCTCAGTGGCGGTATTTACGAGGCCCTGACCACCACCGCCGCGGGCCTGGTCGTGGCCATACCGTTTGCTGCACTGGCTGCATGGATCGAGTTCCGGCTGCGACGCATCCACAAGACCATCAACAGTACCCTGGTTTCGATTCTGCATATTGTGCCGGAACAGACCCTGGACGCTGATGAAGCAGACTACCAGGTTCCTGAACAGCAGCTTCACAGCGAGGCAGCCGGGGACGAGCCCGACCGCTATACAACTGCCCGGGGTCAGCGATTCGCCCATGCAACTGGTTGAACCAAGGCCTAGTCGCCCGATCCCGATACGGATCACGCCCCTGATCGACGTCGTCTTCATCCTCCTGGTGTTCTTTATGCTGACCACCCGTCTGTTGCCAGTCGACTACCTGGAACTTGCAAATAACACATCGAGCCGCAGCCCGGTCACTGGCGATCCTCTGCCTGAGCTGACCGTGACTGCCGATGGAAAGGTGCAATGGCAGGGGCAATCCATGGCCCCCGATCAGCTTGTGAGCAAGCTTGGAGACGCCGGTATCACCGAAGTAAACCTCGCGACGACGGGTGATACGCCTCTGGGAGCCTTCACCAGGGTCCTCAGCGGCTTGACTGCGCAGAATATAGACACCCACTGGAAGCGGGCGAAACCACAGACACCATGAGCGATCTGGTTCCACCTCCCTTCACCTCCGGCAAAACCTTGATGGAACGCGTGGAAGATGCACTTCTGCCGTTGATCAATCTGGTATTTCTGCTTCTCATGTTTTTCATCGTTGCCGGCCAGTTGACCGACGACCCACTTCCGGAATTGCCCGCCACGCAGCAGGCTGAAGATCAGCAGTCGCCCCATGCGGACATGATTGTCAGCGCAGAAGGCGAGTGGAGAGTGGATGGCGAGCTGCTCGACAGGGAGTCTCTGGTTGCCAGACTGCCAACGCCTGACGAAGAGCAACCCCTGAAAATTGCCGCTTCCGAAGGAATCAGCATGGCGGAACTGGAGGCACTCTTCCGCTTGTTGGAAAAGGCCGGGTATCAGGATGTCCTGTTGTTGACGGAGCCAGCCTAATGATGCCGCAACAACCGCGCTCCCGATGGGGACTTTTGCTGCTGGCATTTGTGATCACCTTTGTTGCCCTGGTCTTCGCAACTCCCGAAAAGACGGTGGAGCTCAATACTCTGGGCGAATCCGCGGTCAACACCGCGCCTGCCATTCGCATAAAGCTGGCTGGCGAGCCCGCTCCCACGCTCGAGCCTGTGACTGCACCGGAACCGAAGCCACAGCCGAAGCCGAAGCCGAAGCCGAAGCCGGAACCTGAGCCAGAGCCTGAGCCTGACCCCGAACCTGAGCCGGAGCCGGAGCCGGAACCTGAGCCAGAACCGGTAACGCAGCCGACGCCCGAACCTGAGGTCACCGAGCAGGTTACAGAAGCAGAGACGCCGGTTGGCGATCCCGTGGAAACGGAGACTCTGGAGCAATCCCAGGCGACCGTTCCGCTTCAGAACGCTGGCGTCAGATCAGAGGTGGATAATTACCTGTCCAGGCTCAGCCGCCACCTTGCCGGGTATTATGAATATCCCCGCCGGGCAAGACGGCTCGGCCAGGAAGGCACCCCCGTGATCGTGTTCGAGTTTCGGAGGGATGGATCCCTGGTGGCCCACAGCCTGAGAACCAGCTCCGGATATCAGCTTCTGGACGAGTCGGCTCTGGCCATGTTGGAGCAGGCAGAGCCTCTTCCGGCCGTGCCTGATGAGATATCAGGAAAGAAATTCCGTTACGCACTGCCCGTACGATTTCGCCTCCGCTGAACCGGGCTACCGCTGCGCCAGCTTGCAGCAATCCGCAGAGGTCACGCACCGATCGAGTGCGTGACAACAGGCTTCGTGCCTGGCACGAACTCAGGCACTTCCACCTGAAATTACATACCAAGCTGATTTAATTCTGATTTTTTTGAATCGATCCAAACTGGCACAGTCTCTGCAGATCCGGACTTAACGGAACCAATGTCGGTTCTGTTCACAGCGACAGATTTATTCAGACGACGGCGTCTACTTGTACCTGCAGATTGCAGGCGGCGAGTAACGCCGTTTTTTTATGGCCAATCAAAAAGTCTGGCCACTTGATAGAAGTCAGAGGAAAACACTATGTCTTACATCGTGCCTTCGGAATTCGTCACCAAGATGGTCGACGCCGGCGAATCCAAGATCTACATGTCAACCCGGGACACTCTGATCCGGGCCTTCATGGCTGGCGCCATCCTGGCCCTGGCTGCAGCGTTTGCCATTACCGTGGCGGTCCAGACCGGGGTGTTCCTGATCGGCGCCATCCTGTTCCCGATCGGCTTTTGCATGCTCTACCTGATGGGCTTCGACCTGTTGACCGGCGTTTTCATGCTCACGCCCCTGGCTTTGCTTGATAAACGCCCCGGCGTAACCCCGGCGGCCATTCTGCGGAACTGGGGATGGGTCTTTCTTGGCAATCTGGGCGGCGCACTGACCGTAGCCTTTATGATGGCCTTTATTTTCACCTACGGTTTCAACACCGATCCGGGGGCGGTCGGTGCCAAGATCGCCAGTGTCGGAGAAGCGCGCACACTCGGTTACGCCGAATACGGAGCAGCCGGTTGGGCCACCATCTTTATCCGCGGAATGCTGTGTAACTGGATGGTTTCCATGGGCGTCGTCGGCGCCATGATTTCCACCAATGTCAGCGGCAAAGTACTGGCGATGTGGATGCCGATCATGCTGTTCTTTTTCATGGGTTTCGAGCACTCCATCGTGAACATGTTCCTGTTCCCGTCCGCCATCATCATGGGCGGCGAGTTCTCGGTGATGGACTACCTCTGGTGGAACGAGATTCCCACTGTACTGGGGAACCTTGTCGGCGGCCTGGCCTTTACCGGCCTGACGCTCTACACCACCCATGTAAGAACTGCGCCGAAGCGCAAGATTGCAACGGCCTACAACGATGCTGCCCTGGCCAGCTCCAACTAAGCAGGGTCTTCCTGCAACTCCGGCTGCCGCACCCGCCGGAGTTGCTTTTTCCTCCCGCAGGGAAATCCCAGTTTTCCATGACAACATCCTTGTCCATTTCCGTCGGCCAGCACTCGGAAGCTGGCGCAAAGCCGATGAACCAGGATTTCCACGGTCTGTTAGTGCCTACGGGGCGTCAGCTGGTTACCAAAGGCATTGCCGTTGCCATCGCCGACGGTATCAGCTCCAGCGATGTCAGTCAGATTGCCAGCGAATCCGCCGTCGCCGGGTTTCTCAACGACTACTTTTCAACCCCGGAGAGCTGGTCGGTCAAACAGTCCGCGCAACGGGTTCTGAGGGCAACCAACGCATGGCTATATGCCCAGACTCGGCAAAGCCAGTACCGCTATGACCGCGACCGGGGCTATGTCTGCACTTTGAGCGTGATGGTGCTGAAATCTGCCACGGCGCACCTGTTCCACGTGGGCGATGCGCGCATTTACCGGGTCCATCCTGAACAGCTCGAACAGGTCAGCACCGATCATCGGCTCTGGATTTCCAGGGAAGAGAGCTGCCTCACCCGTGCCATGGGCATTGGCCACCAACTGGATATTGATTATCACAGCCTGCCGGTACAAACCGGCGACACCTTCCTGCTTACCACCGATGGCATCCACGAACACCTGGATGAACGAACCATGGCCCGCATTATCCGGGAATCAACGCACGATCTGGAGGCGGCTGCCCGCCAGCTCGCCGCGGCCGCGCTGAAGCAGGGCAGTGACGATAACCTGACGGCCCAGATCATCAGGATCGAATCGACGCCACGGGCTCTCGGGAACCGCGAGATGTTCAGGGAGCTGGCCGGGCTGCCGTTTGCGCCAGAACAGCAGCCGGGACAACACCTGGATGGCTACCGAATTCTGAGACAGATCCACGCCAGCAGTCGAAGCCACATCTACCTGGCGGTTGATGAGGAAACCGGAAGCAGGGTGGCGCTGAAAATGCCGTCACTGGAACAGCGGCATGATCCGGTCTATCTGGAACAGTTTTCTACGGAACAGTGGATTGCCCGGCGAATCAACAGCCCCTATGTTGTTCGGCCGTATACCACCGCCCGGAAACACAGCTTTCTGTATCAGGCCACGGAGTTCGTTGAGGGCTGCACACTTCGGCAATGGATGCTGGATAATCCGGCGCCGCCCCTTGAAACGGTTCGCGGCCTCGTCGAGCAGATCGGTAAGGGCTTGCGGGCCTTTCACCGGCTTGAAATGGTGCACCAGGACCTGAAACCGGAAAACGTACTGGTCGATACCCATGGCACCATCACACTGATCGACTTTGGTGCCACCCGGGTTGCCGGCCTTGAGGATTCTGACATCGGCGAGCAGGCTGGCCCACGAGGGGCAGCGCTTTACACGGCTCCGGAGACTTTTCTCGGTGAGCCAGGAAGCTGGCTGTCAGATCAGTATTCCCTCGGAGTGATTACCTATCAGCTGCTCACCGGCCGGCTCCCCTATGGTCCGGAGGTGCCCAAGATTCACAGCAGGAGCCAGCTTCGTAACTTGAAATATCAACCTGCCCGACAGTTCCGGGAGACTCTGCCCGCCTGGGTCGACGATGCCATTGAAAAAGCGGTTCATCCCCAGGCCCACAGACGCTATTCGGCACTTTCGGAATACCTCTATAACCTCCGACATCCTCCCACCGACTGGCACAGGCGTCGTCGACCGCCATTGATGGAGTGCAATCCCGTGGCCTTCTGGCAGGGTGTATCCGGGCTATTGCTCCTGGCCTTGCTGGCAGCCCTAGGCCTGGGCTGAAGCGGGAATTACCCGAGCAAGTTCTTGCCCCGCCAGCAATCCGTCGCCTGGCATTCGGGCGCGGGATTGCCCGGCACGCCCGCAGCATCTCCGAGAAAAAAGATAACCTACTGTTTTAAATAACATTACCTGTTCTGGCACAGGCTTTGTACTGGAAGTCGGCGTCCAGGGAACACCCGGGGACACTATTCATTCACAAGTCATGGAGCAGACTATGCCAACTCCTTGTTATATCAGCATCGAAGGCCAAACCCAGGGCAACATTACCGCCGGCGCTTTCACTTCCGATTCCGTCGGCAACATCTACGTGGAAGGCCACGAAGACGAAGTGCTGGTGCAGGAATTCAGCCACGTTGTTACCGTACCGACCGATCCCCAGTCCGGTCAGCCATCCGGTCAGCGCGTTCACAAGCCGTTCAAGTTCACGTCCGCCCTGAACAAGGCCACCCCGCTGATGTACAACGCCCTCGCCTCCGGCGAGATGCTGCCGAAGGTCGAACTGAAGTGGTACCGCACCTCCGTTGAGGGCAAGCAGGAGCACTTTTTCTCCACCGTCCTCGAAGATGCCACCATCATCGACATCAACTGCAACATGCCCCACTGCCAGGATGCCGGCAACGCCGACTTCACCCAGCTGGTCACCGTTTCCCTGTCCTACCGCAAGGTGACCTGGGAACACGCCGTTGCCGGTACTTCCGGTGCTGACGACTGGCGGTCGCCGATCGAGGCCTGATCACCCTCGTGCTTTCCAGTCAACGGCCGGTCTCACCGGCCGTTGTTGTTTTAACCCAACCCCGGCAACGGGTATGATCGCAGCAGTACACCCCTTACTGTGCGATCCATGGACAACAACGATATTAAGCAAATCGGCAAACTGATGTGCGCCGTCACCCGGGACTGGCTCTGGCAACCGGCAGAGCAGTGGGTCCGGGAACGCAATCCCGGCAGCGTCCTGCATTGCCGGGTTGGGTCCGGCCAGGCCACCTACCACCGTTACGATTCCCGCGATCGGCAGCACCTGATCACCTACGGTGCCCGCATGATTGTCGCCAAGCATCAGCCGGAGACGGCCAGCGGCTGGCTCTCGGGCCGGGAGATCCGTAAACGTGGGTATTTTGGCGGGGAGCTGAGTACGCTGAACCTGCTGGCCCATACCTGCTGCCACGAGTTTGCCCATCTCCTGCAGCAGAGTGCCGGACAGCGATATCGGGGCTCCGTGCACAACCGCCATTTCTACACCATTCTGGATGAGTTGCACGCGAGCGGTGCCGCGCAAACCACCCGCACGGCCCTGGCAGAGAGGGCCAGGGATCAGGGCCTGGCGCTGTCCGATGCGCCCTTCGAGCCGGTAGACACAAGGCAGCAGCTGGCCAAGTGGCAGGTGGGCGATACGGTTCGCTTCGGTGCCGGCCGACGGGAGCTGCAGGGGGAAATCATCCGGGTCAACCGCAAAACCTGCACCGTTGACGGTATTGGTCCCTCGAAAGGCGTGCGCTACCGGGTACCGGTGCAGATGCTGAGCCGGTTAAGCCCACGTTAACGACGCCGGCGTTTACTTCAGGACGTCCGCCATCGAAATGAGCGACCGGGCAACTTCGGGCAGTTTCCGCCCCTGATCCATGGCCAGTTTCCTGAGCAGGCGGTGGGCCTCGTCGTTACTGATTTTTCGATGCTTCATCAACAAAAGTACGGCCTTTTCCTGGGTTTTCCGGTCTTCCAGCGCTTCCTTCGCACTCTGGAGTTCGTCCGTCATCTTCTGAAGACTGCGGGTCTGCTCCTGCACGAGCTCAAAGATTGAGCGGCCGAACTGCTGACCCATCCCTTCACTTGAAAACGCCTCACCCGTTGAGCCTTCGCTTCCGGAATTGCACAGAACCAGCAAGGGTTGACTGGCAGCCCCACCGGTATCAAGCGATGCGACCAGTGTCTCCTGATGCGCCAATGACTTTTTGGCAGCGGCAAAGCGCTCAATACATCGGGTGTGAAAGCAGCCCTCGACAGAATCCTCAATCTGTTTCAGAGCATCGATACGCTCTGTCATCAGTTTGAACCACTGATCGGCGAGCTCGGGATCGAGGTCCTTGAACCGGCCCACAGAAGACGCCAGACGTCTCATTCGCTCGATCTCACCTTCACGCTCGTGGCTACTCACCTTTTGCCAGAGAGACAGGGAATCCGCATCGGCAAAACCGGCAAATACTTCAAAACAGCGTTCCTGCGCCTCAATGAGGTGCGCCATGCGCTCGGAAAGTGCACGATCGAATGCCCCGCTCGAGAAACCGGCAGAACCCACGGCCCGTTCCTGCCCACACAGCTCTTTGCCGTTCATCAGGTGGACCATCGCCACCAACAACCCGGCAATGGTGGGATCGACAGCGGTGTCGGCGGCCTCGAATACAACCGCGATCAAATTATGAATGAGACTGCTATAGTCCTCAGTGGCCGATTCGGCAGTGACTTTCCGGGCAACAACGCAACGCCTTAATTCGCCCAACCCCTCAAGGCCATGCAGGGCGCTGGCAATCTGGTTCAGCAGACGGCTACTGACAGGGTGGCCTGTCAGTTCCTCGTGGATCTCCGCCAGCGCCAGCTCAAACTCGCGTTTGAGTCGGTCCGATTCAACTGCCAGCGACTTTCGCTCCTCCTGAAACTTCTTGCCGGAGGAACCGAGAAACACATTGGAAGCACCGCGCTCCCGCTGCAGACCATGGACCAGACTACTGATGCATTGAACCAGCCTGCCCATCTGCAAAAAGTACTGGAGGCTCATCAGCTCGCACGTCTTGGACGCAATCAGATAGTCGCCTGCCCCGGGAATTTCCGGAACGGTATTGCGCTTGGTATTCATCATTACACTCCCGGGCGCTTTCACCCTTACCCCCCATGGGGATTCTCTGCAATTCGCAGAGACAGTGGAGCAATTACCGGGCCACACGAAACAGGCGCCAAAGCCGTGCAGTCTGCCCTGCGACAGGGCAGTTTTCGGATCAGAAATCGCCCTCGAATCCCGCGAAAATACTCAAGACTTTGTTTTTAATGGCTTTAAAAACCTGGCACGAAGATAGCTAAGTATTTGTCAAGGACGAACGTCCCGGCCACGGATCAGGCCGGACCATCAGATCATTGTTGTTGGCATTGGCGCCGGACCATCGATTTCCCACCCTCGGGAATAGATGCTCCGGCTTTTTTTGTTGTGTGGGAGGCAGAACCGGAATGAGCAAGAAAACCCTGATCGTGATTGGCAATGGCATGGTTGGCCATCACTTCCTGGAACAATTCTGCGCCAGCCCGGCCGCTGCCGATTTTGAGATCATCGTATTCGGCGAGGAAAAACAGCTGGCCTATGATCGGGTTCACCTGTCGGAGTATTTCGGCGGCTCCACCCACGCCGATCTCGCCATGGGCACGCTGGAGTGGTACACCGAGCAGGGCATCCAGCTGCACCTGAACGAGCAGGTGACCGGCATCAACCGGGAAGATCGCACCCTGGCGACGCCCCGGGGCAGCTACCGGTACGACGAACTGGTTTTGGCCACCGGTTCCTATCCCTTTGTGCCCCCCATCGAGGGCAATGATCGCCCACACTGCCTGGTTTACCGGACCCTGGATGACCTGGATGCCATCCGAGCCAGCTCGGAAGGTGCCCGCGCAGGCGTGGTGGTCGGAGGCGGCCTGCTGGGTCTTGAAGCCGCCAATGCGCTCAAAAGCCTGGGACTGGAAGCCCACGTGGTGGAATTTGCGCCCCGGCTGATGCCGGTCCAGCTGGATGCCGATGGCGGCGCCTTACTGCGCCACAAGATCGAGGAGCTGGGCGTCCAGGTGCATACCGAGAAGGCCACCACGGCGATTACCGAGGGCGAGGACGCCCGGCTGCGCATGAACTTCAGCGACGAGTCCTTTCTGGAAACCGACCTGATCGTCTTTTCCGCCGGCATCCGGCCCCAGGATGCACTGGCCCGGGCCAGTGGCCTGGCCATTGGCGAGCGAGGTGGGATTGTGATCAACAATCACTGCACCACCTCGGACCCCCATGTGCACGCCATCGGCGAATGTGCGCTCTGGGAACAGAAGATTTTCGGCCTGGTCGCACCCGGCTACACCATGGCCCGCACCCTCTCTGCAGCATTGAATGGCGATCGTGAAACTGCCTTCACCGGCGCAGACATGAGCACCAAGCTCAAACTGCTGGGCGTGGATGTGGGTTCCATCGGTGACGCCCACGCCCAGACACCGGGCGCCCGGAACATCCGCTTCAACGATGAGCAAGCCGGCCACTATCGCCGCATGGTGATCAGTGAGGATGGCAAGACCCTGCTGGGCGCCATCCTGGTGGGCGACAACAGCCACTACGACACCCTGCTGCAATACGCCCTCAATGGCATCACCCTGCCGGAGAATCCGGAAACGCTGATCCTGCCGGAAAGCCAGGGAGGGGCGCCGGCCCTGGGACCCGACGCTCTTCCTGAAACCGCCTCAATCTGCTCCTGCCACAACGTCACCAAGGGCGATATCTGCGGTGCCATTAATGCGGGCTGCTCCGACCTTGGCAGCGTCAAGGCCGAGACCAAGGCCAGCACCGGCTGCGGCGGTTGTACGGCGCTCCTGAAGAACGTGGTGGACAGCGAACTGGAAAAGCGCGGCGTGGAAGTCAGCAAGGATCTGTGCGAGCACTTCCCTTACAGCCGCCAGGAGCTGTTCCACCTGGTGAAGGTAAACGGCATACGCACCTTCGGCACACTGATCAGCCAGCACGGTAGAGGCCACGGCTGCGATATCTGCAAACCGGCTGTGGCCTCGATTCTGGCTACCTGCTGGAACGAGCACATCCTGGCCACGGACCACGTGCCGCTGCAGGACACCAACGACACCTTCATGGCCAACATGCAGAAGAACGGTACCTATTCCATCGTGCCGAGGATTCCCGGCGGCGAGATCACCCCGGACAAGCTGATCGTGCTGGGCGAGGTGGCCAAGGAGTACGACCTGTACACCAAGATCACCGGCGGCCAGCGGGTGGATCTGTTCGGTGCCACCCTGAGCCAGCTGCCGGAGATCTGGGAAAAACTGATTGCCGCCGGGTTCGAGACCGGCCATGCCTATGGCAAGTCACTGCGTACCGTGAAGTCCTGCGTTGGCAACACCTGGTGCCGGTACGGCGTTCAGGACAGCGTGGGCATGGCGATTCGCCTCGAGGACCGCTACAAGGGCCTGCGGGCGCCCCACAAGGTAAAGATGGCGGTCTCCGGCTGTACCCGCGAATGCGCCGAAGCCCAGAGCAAAGACTTTGGTGTGATCGCCACGGAGAACGGCTGGAACCTGTATGTCTGCGGCAACGGCGGCATGCGGCCTCGCCACGCCGATCTGTTTGCCACCGACCTGTCGGACGAGGAGCTGATCCGCACCATTGACAGGGTGGTGATGTTCTATGTGCGCACCGCCGACCGGCTGCAGCGCACCAGTGTCTGGATGGAAAATCTGGAGGGTGGTCTGGAGTACCTGAAGCAGGTGGTGCTTGAAGACAGCCTTGGGATTGGCGCGGAGCTGGAGGAGCACATGGAGGGGATTGTTGGGACTTACCAATGCGAGTGGAAGACGGCCGTCGAGGATCCGGAGAAGCGGAAGCGGTTCCGGGAGTTTGTGAATGCGCCTTCGCAAAGCGATCCGGTGCAGGAGTGGACCGTTGAGAGGGGGCAACGGCGGCCTGTGTTGGAGTCTGCGTAGCTTTCGAATTTGGAGTTAGAGCAAGGCGCCATGGGGGTACTTTTCTTCTGGGAAAAAGCAACTCGCTTCGCTCAGACATCTTTTCCCCGCCAGAAAAGTACCCCCATACCACCTCGCTCACTGGGATTTGGTTGTATCAAAGGCAACCATTAGTTGAGACAAACACAGAAGGTTTGGGAGAAATATCATGAAACCACGCACTCGTTGGGAAGCCGTCTGTACCGTAGACGATTTGGTGCCGGAATCCGGCATCGCCGTCTGGACACAGGACGGACCGGTGGCGGTGTTCTATCTGCCGCATAGGCTGCCGGCGCTGTTTGCCATCAGCCATACGGACCCGTTCAGCGGCGCCAATGTACTGGCCCGGGGGATTACCGGGGATCTGAAAGGGGAGCCGGTGGTGGCGTCGCCGTTGTACAAGCAGCATTTCAGTCTGCTTACGGGTGTCTGTCTGGAAGACGATACCGTGCGGGTCAAAACCTATCCGGTGTTGCTGGACGGCAACCAGATCCGCTTGGAAGTACGGGCCAACCAGCGAGAATCCATCGCGGCCTAGGCCCTTAACAATGCCGGCGAAAGCCGGCGCGTGGTATGGGAAGTCTTTGTGCAGGGGAAAAGATGTCTGAGCGAAGCGAGTTGCTTTTCCCCGGAAGAAAGACTTCCCATGGCGCGTGACGGCGATACTCCGAGGCTAAACCTCTCTGGAGCGACTCCAACGCTCCCGCCAGCCAAGAACAAAGATGGTCAGTGACGGCAGGAAGGTCACGGTTACAATCGCGGCCCCAAGCAGGCCAAACAGAACGATAGCTCCCACGCCCCGATAGAGCTCGGTGCCTTCGCCGGGCAGGAACACCAGGGGCGAGAGGCCGCAGATGGTGGTCAGGGTGGTCATGGCAATCGGGCGCAGACGGGTCTGGACGGCGGCGGTGACGGCTTGTACTACGGTAACGCCTTTCTGACGCAGGTTCTGCCGGGCCTGGTCCACCACCAGGATCGGGTTATTCACCACGGTTCCCATCAGGATCAGAAAGCCCAGCATGGTAATCATGTCGAAGGGTTGTCGCAGAGGCTGGAGGCCGATCATGGGCAGCAGGCCACCGACCAGGTTCATCAGGGCCAGGCCCACAATGCCACCGGCCACGCCAAGCGGTATTGCGGTCATGATGAGCAGCGGGAATCCCCAGTGCGCGAAGATGGCCACCAGCAGCAGGTAGACGATGGCAATGGCAATGATGAAATTGCCGGTCAGTGCCTCCCGGGTGGCATTCAACTGGTCGCTGGCGCCGGAGATATCCACGTTCACATTCGCGGGCAATGCGCCGCTGTCCCGCATGAACTGCAACAGTTCCGTGCGCACCCTCTCCACGCCGGCTTCGAGCGGTACGTCTTCCGGGGGAATCACATTCAGAGTCACGGTGCGGCGACCATCCACCCGGCGGACCGTGCTGGTATCGACGGTTTCCTCGATGGTAGCCAGGCTGGAGAGCGGCAGGGTAGCACCCTGGGGGGTGTGCACCATGACATCCGGCAAACTGTCCAGTGACGGGTTGCGACCCTCGCTGCCGTAGACGTAGATATCGATCTTTTCGTCGTCCAGGAAGAAATCGTCGACGTAGCTGCCCTCGGTCAGGGAGGCCACGGTAAAGCCAATGCCTTCAGCGCCAAGGCCAAGTTCCGCGGCACGATCCCAGTCAGGCATGATCTGGATCAGCGGCTGTGCCAGGGACAGCGTGGAGGGCTGGCTCTGGATGCGGGGGTTATCGAAGATTTCCTCGGCGCGCTGATAGGCAGCGTTCGCAGCGCCGTAAACCGACACCAGATCTGGCCCGGAAATGTCCAGGTTGATACTACGGGTGCCACCGTCGTTGCTGGAGATGATGGAGCCCTTGGCCGCGAAGGCGCGCATGCCCGGGAACTGTTCATAGAACCGGGTGATCTCGTCCATCAGGGCTTCGATGTGCCTTGGATTCAGGGTCTCGGCGATGATCCGGATCCTGGTAGGCGTTACCTGCATGTTGAGATAGGCCATGGGCGGCACGCCGGTTTCGCCCGCGGCGTAGGCCTGGCCGTCCGCGTTCACGTGGGGCAGGAAGTAGTCTTCCACCTGGCGGGCAATGGCTTCCATCTCCTGCAGGTTGTAACCCGGCGGCGCCGACATGGCGGCAAAGGTCTTGGGCTCCTCGCCTTCCGGCAGGTATTCGGCGGGCGGGGTCAGCACAAAAATCACCCACAGGCTGAAGCCGACGGTGGCTGCCATCACCAGAAGCCGGCGCACCGTGCCATTCACCAGCCATCGCACCGCCCCCATGGCGGCCCCGCTCCAGCGACCCGAGGTTTCGTTGCCGTATTCATCGGTGGTCACGCCCCGGCGGCCGAAATCCAGCCGGGCGCAGAGGGTGGGTATGATGGTGATTGCCACCAACATGGAGGCGAGAATGGCAGCAGAGATGGCAATGGCTACGTCGGAATACAGCTGGCCCGCCTCTTCCTCGATAAACAGGATCGGCAGGAACACCAGGATGGTTGTGGTGGTGGACGCCAGCACCGCCGGCCAGACTTCACGCACGCCCTTGAGGGCCGATTCGAAACGGTCCAGCCCCAAACGCCGGTGTCGCTCGATGTTCTCCAGCACCACGATGCTGTTGTCCACCGTCATGCCGATGGCAAAGGCGATACCGGCCAGAGAGATCACGTTGATGGTGCGGCCGGTGATCAGCAGTCCGATAAACGCGGCTATGGCACACAGCGGTATGCCCACCACCCCGGCAAACGTGGCCCGGCTGGACCTCAGAAACAGGAACATCACCAGGGTTGCGAAGGCGGCGCCAATCCCCAGGTTGGTCCAGACATTGGCCACCGAGGCTTCCACGTAACGGGCATCGTCTGCGGTCAGGCCCAGCGTCATGCCCGCCGGCTCCAGCACCTCCTGGTTGATGGCGGCCACTTCGTCCATCATCGCGCGCTTGATATCAATGACGTTGGAGCCGCTTTCACGGCGCACCTGCAGGCCAATCACCCGCTGTCCGTTGATAAAGGACAGCTCCCGGATCCGGGAATGGCCCTGCTGAACCCGGGCCACCTCACCAAGGCGCACCACGCTGTCACCCTGCCGGCGTACCACCAGCTGTTCCAGGGATTCAACGTCGTCAAAGCGCCCGACCGTGCGCAACAGATACCGGCGCTTGCCAGAGTCGATCTCGCCGCCGGAAATGTCCTGGTTACGGGCCACGATTGCGTTGCGCAGATCCACCAGGCTCAGGCCGCGCTGGGCCAGGGCGGATTCGTCCACAATGATCTGCATCTGCCGGTCGGCGCCACCGCCAACGGTAACCTCGGAAACCCCCGGCACACTCTCCATCCTTGGCCGGACGCGATCCTCGATGAAATCGCGCATAAGCTCGATGTCCAGCTCGCGGGGATTGCCCTCCAGGGTAGCGACACGGAAATACATGAACGCATTGGATGAGAAAGATGCCGCCACTATGCGCGGCTCATCGACGTTTCTCGGGTAATCAGGGACCTGGCTCAGGGCATTGTTGATCTGGATAAGGGTCTCGGTGATATTCACCCCGAACGGGAACTCCAGCTCGATCTCCGCCGCTCCGCTGGATGCGGTGGAAGTCATCCGGCTCAGGTTCGGAACATTGCGCAGGAACCGTTCCTGCTCAATCAGTATGTCCTTCTCGATGTCCTGGGGCGTCGCACCCGGCCAGCTGGTTTCAACGGTGACGGTACGCACTTCCAGGTCCGGAATCATCTGAACCGGAATCCGGAGCGCCGCTGCGGTTCCAAGAATGGCAACGATCAGGGCGATAACGGTAACCAGAGTGCCATGACGGATAATGCCGGCGAACATCAGCGGCTCTCCCGTTCGGCAATGCGCACGCTGATACCCTCACTCAGGGACTCATTACCACGAACCACGACACGCTGGCCGGTCTCAAGACCGCTGATTATCTCAACCCGCCCCTCAAAACCTGTGCCGAGACGCACCCGCTTTTCCTTAACGGTCCAGGTCTCTTCATCCGCCGGCTCGGCGATCCATACCGTGGTCCGTCCTTCGGGATAACGGTTGATGGCGTCGCGGGAAACCGTCAAGCCTCGCTCCCCGGTGGTGACCCGCAGTACCGCCTGCACCGCCATGCCAGGAAGCAGCTTCAGGGTGTCCGGTTTTATCGCTCGGAGAAGAAAGGTTCTGGACTGGGGGTCGTTGATCGGCACCAGGACATCGATGGTGGCCTGGCTCAGTTCCTCGTCGTTCTGCACCAACAGCCGGCTGTTGTCGTCGATGCGCTTGAAAAAGGCCTGGGGCACCTGGAAATCCAGTCGCAGGTTTTCGGTATCCACCAGCGTCAGCAGCTGGTCACCCGGGGTTACCCATTCCCCGAGATCCCGAAAGCGCTCGCTGACCACGCCATCGAAGGGCGCGGTCACACGGTGACGGCCAGCCATGACTTCAACCTGCTGCCGGGCAGCTTCCAGGCGGGCCAGGGTGGCTTCATTGGCGGCAACCGCACTCTCCCGGGCACTGACTTCCGTTGCTGCAATATTACGGCCCGCACCCACAGACCTGGCCTCGCGCAGTCTCCGCCGGGCTTCCTCCAACCGGCTTCGGGCCTCCTCAGCCTCGGCCCTGGCGGCCGCCAGCTCCCAGGTCACCATTTCATCATCCAGCGCAACCAGCACATCACCCCGGGAAACCCGATCACCGGTTTCCACCCGAACCTCGTCCAGGAGGCCGGCTACCGCCGCGGACATGCCTGAGACACGAAGGGCGTTTACCGTCCCGTTCAGGGTGACTTCCTGAACAATGTCCTCGGAAGACACTGTCTCCAACTGAACGCCGGGTAAATCCTGAGCCGCGGCGAACAGAGGAAACAGACTGCAGACAGACAATAAGACCCCGTGCAGGGTCCTGATAGCATTACCCACGTCCTTTTCTCCATGAATCAGTGCGATGGATGCAATTGCTAACTTTAAAGTATGACCTACGATGAAAACGTCCGTCCGGACCTCGGACCGCGTTTGGCCCGACCAATGAAGTCAATGCATACCGGGGTCAATTCCGTTCCAATCCATCTGCGCTACTATTGTCACAATACTGACAACAAGGATGCCCTGTGAAACCTCTCAGCCCCACGGATCAGCTTTTTCTCTGGCTGGAAAAACGGCAGCAGCCCATGCACGTGGGCGGCCTTCAACTGTTCTCTTTTCCCGAAGGCGCTCCGGATGATTACGTCGCCCAGCTGGCGGACCGGTTAAGGCAACACACGAAGGTGACGCCACCTTTCAACCAGCGACTGGACTACCGTTTCGGTCAGCCGGTATGGGTAGAGGATGAGCACCTGGATCTGGAGCATCACTTCCGGTTCGAAGCGCTACCGACCCCGGGACGGGTAAGAGAGCTGTTGTCGTTTGTCTCGGCGGAACACTCCCACCTGATGGATCGGGAACGACCGCTGTGGGAATTTCATTTGATCGAAGGGCTGGGAGAGCGGCAGTTTGCGGTGTACATCAAGGTACACCATGCTCTGGTAGACGGTGTATCGGCCATGCGGATGGTTACCCGGATGCTGTGTCAGGATACCGGAGAGCGGGATATGCCGCCGATCTGGGCCATGCCACCACGCCCGGAGCGTGAGAAGGATGATGGCGGCCCCTCGCTGTGGCGAAGCATTGGCCACCTGCTGGGTGAATCCGGCAAACAACTGGGCACCGTGCCCACCGTCGCCCGGGAACTGCTGCGAACCATCAATAACGCCCGAAAAGACCCCGCGTACTCCTCCATATTCCACGCGCCCCGCAGCATTCTTAACCAGAAGATCACCGGCTCCCGACGCTTCGCCGCACAGTCCTATGACCTCAGCCGTATAAAGGCAGTGTGTAAAATCTACGGAACCACGGTGAATGATGTGGTGATGGCCATGTGCGCCACCGCGCTGCGCAGCTACCTGATGAACCAGGACGCCCTGCCGGAAAAGCCGCTGATCGCCATGGTGCCGGTGTCCCTGCGCAAGGATGACAGCTCCGGCGGAAACCAGGTGGGCGTTATCCTCGCCTCGCTACACACCGACGTCACCAGCCCGGTTACCCGGCTGATGCAGATCCACGAGGATGTTAAGGCCGCCAAAGACCGCTACGCCCATATGTCTGCGGAAGAAATTATCAACTACACCGCCCTGACCCTGGCGCCGGCGGCGTTCCATCTGCTTACCGGCATGGCACCGAAATGGCAGACCTTCAACGTGGTCATTTCGAACGTCCCCGGGCCCCGGGAGACCTGCTACTGGAACGGCGCCATGATGGATGGCATGTACCCGGTCTCCATCGCCATGGACCGCCTCGCCCTGAACATGACCCTGACCAGCTACGGCGACCAGGTGGAGTTCGGCCTCATCGGCTGCCGCCGCACGCTACCCAGCCTGCAGCGGATGCTCGACTACCTGGAAGAGGCCCTGGTCGAACTGGAGACCGCGGCCGGCCTGTGATCCGATCGGTCAGCCGAAGCGGCGCTCTTCGTTGCGGATGGAGATCTGGTTGTTCAGGGTCCAGAAGTCATACAGCACACCGATCAGGAACAGGCCGCCGGTAAACAGGTAGATGATGCCCGTGATCCACTTGCCCATGTACATCCGGTGAATGCCGAACACACCGAGGAAGGTCAGCAGGATCCAGCCGATGTTGTAGCTGACCTCGCCTTCCCGGAACCTCAGGTCCGCTTCGCGGTCCATGGCCGGGATCAGGAACAGATCGATAATCCAGCCGATAAACAGCAACCCCAGGGTAAAGAACCAGATGGTGCCGGTAACGGGTTTGCCGTAGTAAAACCGGTGTGAGCCCAGGAATCCGAAGATCCAGAGCAGGTAGCCGATCAGTTTGCTGTGGGTGTCTGGGCGTTCTGTCATGGTTTCTGGGTCCTGTTTTCGGTCTCGTCGGTGAATTCTACTTTGGCCCCCAGCCGGGCTGGTTTGGGGGCTGGCCGGGGGGACGGATTATTTTCCCTTGGGAAAAACAACTCGCTTCGCTCAGACATCTTTTTCCTGGCGGGAAAATAATCCGTCCCCCCGTCCGTCAAACTATTGTGGCATAGGAAATAAAAACAAATTAAAACACTTCAATGAATTTCCCGGACGGCCCTCGCCTTTGTCCACAGGGCGTGGGGTGGAGCTTTATTTTTTCGGGGAAAAAATGTCTGAGCGCAGCGAGTTGTTTTTACCCGAAAAAATAAAGCCCCTCCCCGCGACCACGCTCCAAACCAGGAGGCCCAAAAAATCAGGGCCCAACCTCAGGCGCCGGATCCGGACCACCCTCGCGAAACTCGCTGGCCGACTTGCCAGTCCACTTCCGGAACGCCCGGCTGAAGTTGGAAAGGTCCGCATAGCCCAATTCGTAGGCAATCTCGCTAACGGACTGGTTGGTATACCGGAGCAACTGGATCGCCCGGTCTTTCAGCACCGACTCGAGAATTTCCCGGTAGCTGGTATCCCGATCCGCCAGCCGGCGTTTCAGGGTTCGGGAAGAGACGCAGAAACGCTCGGCCATGGCTTCCAGAGACGGCAAGGGGCCCGGCATCATTCGGAGCATGTTGCGGATCGCCAGGACAATGTCGCCCTGCTCCTTTAGGGCCTTCTGCAGCTCGAACTCGCACTGGTCGCGGGCCATTCGGGAGGCTTCGGCGTCGGCAAGACGCATCTGCACATTCAGAAGCTCCCGCGGGAAGACCATCATCTCGTCTGGCTGGCCGTATTCGAATCGAACGGGAAGCTGATCGGCAAACTGCCGGTACCAGGGCGGCTCCGGTGCGCTCAGGCGAACGGAAACACCCGGCAGTTTGCCGTCTTCCAGGGCAAAGCCGTGTTTTGCCGCGTCCTCCCGATCCAGGAGCTGTTCGGTCAGCAGGATCAGGGTGGCGCTGACGGTCTCCGCCAGAAACGGATAGAGGCCGGGCACTTCGAATTCGGTGCAGAGTTTTACCAGCACCTGATCGCCCGCTTCGGACTGGCTCATGCCGAGAAAAGGCACCCGCAGATGCAGGTAACGGCGCACCGAATCCAGGGCATCGGCGAAGGTGGGGCTGGTGAGGGCCGCGAAGCCCAGGGTGCCGTGAATGGTCAGGCGTAATTCACGAGCCAGCATAAAACTGAGACCGTCCTGGCCGGCCAGGTTCACGGCCCGTTTGGCCATGATGATGGCATCGGTGACAAATACCCGGCTGTCGTTGGACTTGAGATCGTCCGGGGTGAAGTCCAGTCCTTCGTAAAGTAGCCGGTCGTTATAGCCTAGCTGGCGGACGGTCTCGGCCAGAACCCGCAGGTAAGCGCCCGGCACCAGGAACAATCCCAGCATCTGCCGTTCTTTGTCCGGACCGGTTGCACTCATTGGCATTCCTTCTTATTGGGTGGGCTGAAGCACTTCAATTGACTCTATCAGATGCCTCCCGCCGCTACAGTGGGGCCCGGTACACCTTGCTCGCCGTCAGCCTGGCCAATCAAATCCCGGCCCGTGTCCCATCCTGATCGACGGCCGTCCCCTTTGCGCATTCCTGCCCGGGCTTGACTGCCACACACTGGAGCCATGACATCAGCCAGAGTGAGGAGTACACACATGCTGAGCAGCAAAACCGCAGAAAAGAAGACGGCTCCCGTTACCCGAGTCTCCAACACACCGGACAACGTCACCATCACCGCCCAGCGCATGGGGTTTGAGTTCGGCGACCAGGTGCCCCGTTACTGGGTCGACAACAGCTACACCATCAGCCACATCATGAATGCGCTCTCGGTGCTGTTTCCGCAGGGCGAGCAGTTCTTCGTGGATTCAGTAAGGGCGTTCCGGGACCAGATTTCCGATCCCAAGCTGAAGGAAGAGATACGCGGATTCATTGGCCAGGAGGCCATGCACTCCCTGGAGCATGTCGCCATGAACCAGCACGTTCGTGACCAGGGCATGCCGGTGGAAGAACTGGAAAAACATCTGGAAGTGGTTCTGGGAATCGCCAAGAAGCTGCCCAAGCGTCACCAGCTGGCGATCACCTGTGCCCTGGAACACCTCACCGCCATGATGGCCGACATGCTGCTGGAGCGTGACGATGTGCGCCAGGACATGGATGAATCCATGCGCCCGCTATGGGTCTGGCACGCGATTGAAGAAACCGAGCACAAGGCGGTGGCCTACGATGTGTTCCAGGCGGCCGGCGGCACCTATGCCGAAAGAACCTTTTATCTTGCCTTCAGCACCGCCGCCCTGGGTGTGATGAGCAGCTATTTCACCAGCCGGATGATGCTGAACGACCGCAAGAACTTCTCGTTGAAAGACACGGCCACGGGGCTCTGGCGCCTTTGGGGCGTAAACGGTACCTTCTCGAGCCTGATTCCCACATGGCTGGAGTACTTCAAACCGGGTTTTCACCCTTGGGATCACGACAATAGCGATCTGATTGCCCGTTTCAAAGAGGAGATTCAGGCGCACATCGCACCACAGTACAAGAAAGGTAATCGCAGGACGCTTCAGTAAACCACGGAAGCAACTCCCAACCCTGAAGGGAAGCGGGTGGGGGGGTCTTTGTGCAGGGAAAATGATGTCTGAGCGCAGCGAGTTGCCTTTTCCCGGAAGAAAGACCTCCCCACCCGATTACCCACTCCCGGGTCAGGCATTCGGCTCGGCGACGCCAGAGCGAATAACCTCGCCCTTCCGCCAAAGCCGCCATTCACCTGGCTCGTAAACATCCCACTTTTCATCTGTGGTCAGAGGTTCAGTAACGATCACGCTGACGATGTCATTGGGCGTCGTTTCCGATTCGAAATCCACCGTTACATCGGCGTCTTTCAGACGTGCAGGACCAAACGGGGCTCTCCGGGTGATGCTGGCCATTTTGGTGGTGCAGTAAGTGAACAGCCAATCACCGTTACTCAGTAGGAGGTTGAACACGCCCTGGCTGGCGTAGGCGACGGACAACCGGACCAGGCGGTCGATGATTTCATCGGTTCCGGTATTGCGATCGCAGTGCGTTCGAAGGTGGTTAAGAATATCGCAGAACAGCGCCTCGCTGTCGGTGGTTCCGACCGGCTCGTAGAAGCCGGGATTCGAGCGGAAACCGGAGAGCTGGCCGTTGTGGGCGAAGACCCAGTAGCGGCCCCAGAGTTCGCGCATGAAAGGATGGGTGTTGGCCAGGCAGATATCGCCGACGTTGGCCTGGCGGATGTGGCAGATGGCCACTTCGCTCTTGATCGGGTGGGTCTGGACCACTTCTGCGATGCGGGAACTGGCGCTGGCGTCGGCGTCGTGGAAGGCCCGAACGCCTTTGCCTTCGTAGAACGCAACACCCCAACCGTCCTTGTGCGGGCCGGTCTGTCCACCCCGACGGGTCAGGCCGGTAAAGCTGAAACACAGGTCAGTGGGGGTGTTGGCGCTCATGGCCAGTAATTCGCACATGGGTTACTTCATTCTTGCCGGAGGATGTCTGCCACAAGAATAACGTAATCAACTCGCTTCGACAGTGAGAATCTCAAGCTGGCGGGGATTGTGGCCGGCGCCGACCACGCAGTTACGCCCTGCTCGCTTGCCGCTGTATAGCCAGCGGTCGGCCACCCGGAACAGGCTCTCGGCCTCGCGACCATGGTCTGGCCAATGGGCAATCCCGAAGGAGGCGGTCACCCGGATCCGGGCATCGCCGTAGGGCAGCTCGCGGTCTGAGATTCGCTGACGCAGCTCGTCCATCAGGACAAAGGCATCCGCCGGCTTCACATCTCGCAGAATCAGCCCGAACTCCTCGCCACCGAGGCGGCCGACAAAGTCTGTGCTTCTCAGGCGCTCGGTCAGGCATCGACTGATATTCTTCAACACGAAATCCCCGGCTTCGTGCCCCAGGGTGTCGTTCACAACCTTGAAGTGGTCAATATCCATCACCACCAGCGCAAATCCGATACCGCTGCGCTCGCCCTCGGCAATGGTTCGGTTCAACGTGCCCTGGAAATTACTGCGATTGGCCAGACCAGTGAGCGCATCGGTCTGGGCCATATCCACCAGGCGCTGCTCTGCCTCTTCCCGGCGACCTTCGTACAGGTGAATGAATGCCAGCATGAGTGCGCCGCACAGCACCATGTTGAGAAGGTCGATCATCGCGTGGGGGTTGCCGACCTGACCAAGGTGGATGTAATAAATAACACCACCGACGATCATAAAGGGAGCGCTGAGGATCATGCCCTCTTTTTTGCCAAGCAGCAGGTAGGCGAGAACCGGCATCATCAACACCCAGACGAACGCAGATACCGATGCTTCGGGCAACAGCATGATGACCAGAAAGAATGCGAACAGCGGCACCAGGTAGGCATAGACCCACTGCTGCAGATAGGGCGTCGATTTCAGGCGCCAGACTCCGAAATAGAGCAAGGCACTAGCGCAGAGTTCACCAATGCCTACCCAGAGGAAACCATTGAGAATCTGCAGGCATGCGAAAACCACCAGTGCCGAGCCGGTGATCAGAAAAAGCAGCCGCATCAGTGAGCGGCGGTGACTGTCGCGCAGACCCGAGCGGCTCTGTTCCAGAGTGGCCCCCAGGTCGGAATGGTGAGGCGTATTCATGCTGACTCTTCCTTGGATCAGCTTCCGAGTATAGCCCCGAAACACTGTTTGTAAAATGTACAGCGGGCCCGGTCGTCAGGCCCGGTGTACGCGGGGTGTTGTCAGATGTAAAGGTTCTTGCGGGAGAAGCGCTCGACCAGCGGCTGGTACGCAGACCCCAGCAGTCGGTTGATCGCGTCAATTCCCCAGGCGTCGGGGCCTACCAGAATACGGGACTCATTCTTGAGGATGCCTTTCACAATGGTTTCCGCTGCCTTCTCGGGCGTGGTCATGGCCAGTTTGTCGAAGCCCTTGCGTTGGGCCACTGCGTTCTCGGATTTACCCATGCGGGCGGCGTTGGCGATGTTGGTTCGGATACCGCCAGGGTGCACACAACTCACCGCAACCGGCTGGTTTTCCAGCTTCATCTCCTGACGCAGGGCTTCGGTGAAGCCGCGAACCGCAAACTTTGCGGCATTGTAGGCACTCTGTTTGGGCACGCCGATCAGGCCAAACACACTGGACACGTTCACCACATGGCCATCGCCCGAGGCAATCAGATGTGGCAGGAAGGCGCGGGTGCCATGGGCAACGCCCCAGAAATCAATATCCATGACCCATTTGAAGTCCTCGTCGGTCATCTCCCGCACGGTGGCGGAGAGCGCAACGCCCGCGTTGTTGATCACCAGATTCACCTGGCCAAAGTCCTTCGCAACCTCTTCGGCATGGGCAAAGATGGCATCGCGATCAGACACGTCCAGCCGGTAGGTTTTTACATCAGCGCCGCTGAGCGCAGCAGCGGTTTCGGCCAGGCCTGACTCATTGACGTCGGACAGCGCCAGCCGGCAGCCCCGGTCCGCCAGAGATTTGGCGAGTGCGCGGCCGATACCCGAGCCGGCACCGGTAACAACGGCCACTTTGTTTTTCAGCTTTTTCATGGTCAAAGACCTCTTGTTGTAGGCTTTTCAATTAAAGCAGATACTCTAACAATTGCCCGCCCGCGGGATATGGCTTTAGTGAACCAGGCCGCAAGGCATTCCGGCCACCCTCTGACTCGGCCCCCGGTTTCCGGTACAATCCGATGCCGTTGTTCGGTGCGCAAAAGCAACCCGACGCCTCTCCCGAACCTGTGGATTTTCTGTATGGAATGGAGTCTTACGCATTTCTGGCTGATCCTGGCACTGGTGCTGTGCCTGGCCGAGCTCACCTCCGGCGTGCTCTTGCTGCTCGCTCTCGGCATCGCCGCGGCCCTGACCGCCTTGCTGGCGTTCCTCGATGTGCCCTTTGAGTGGCAACTGGCGGGGATGGGGATTTTCTCGGGAATCCTGGTTCCCGTCGCCATACGCTGGATACGGCCGCGTTTCTCCCCCAAGGGCGTGGCGTATGGAACGACAGGCACAGGCGTCGAGCAGGGCCGGCGCTACCAGACCTTGAAACGGGACTTTGACGGTGCCACGGGCATCAAGGTCAACGGCGATTTCTATCGCCTGCGAGTCACCGACACCGGGGAAACCGACCTTCCGGAAGGAACCGACGTCATTTTCAAACAGTTTGACGGCACTACCGCCGTTGTTGAGACGATCACACACAAGGAACAGTAAACATGGAACAGTATCTTTCACCCGGACTGGTTATCAGTCTGATCGTAGTCGCCATTGGCATTTTCATCATTGCCAAGGGTCTGGTCATTGTCCGCCAGTCGGAGGTAATGGTGATTGAGCGCCTGGGGTCGTTCAACCGGATCCTCGAAAGCGGTGTGAACATCATTATTCCCTTCATCGAGCGCCCACGGCCGATCACCATGATCCGCTACGTACGCATGGGTGAGGATTATCATCCGGTGATGAGCGACGAAACCCGCATCGACCGCCGGGAAACGGTCATGGACTTTCCGGGACAGCCCGTGGTGACCACCGACAACGTGACGGTGAAGATCAACGGCGCCCTCTACTACCAGATCATCGACCCGCGCCGGGCAGTGTACGAAGTGGCCAACATGAGCCAGGCGGTGGAAGTGCTGGCCAAGACCACCCTGCGCTCGGTGGTCGGCAAGATGGAACTGGACAAGCTGTTTGAATCCCGCAGCGAGGTGAATAACGCGATCCAGGCCGAGATGGAAGAGGCCGCTTCCAAGTGGGGTGTAAAACTCACCCGGGTGGAGGTTCAGGACATCAGCATGCCGGAAGAAGTGGAAGAAGCCATGCGATTGCAGATGGCTGCCGAGCGGAAACGCCGGGCCACGGTCACCGAAGCCGAGGGTGAAAAGTCAGCAGCCATCGCCATGGCCCAGGGTCAGCGGGAGTCCGCCATCCTCAACGCCCAGGGCGACAAGGAATCGGCCATTCTCCGGGCGCAGGGGGAACAGGAGTCCATCCGTCTGGTACTCAGTGCCATGGGCGATTCCGAGGAAAACAAGCAGACCGTCATTGGTTACCTGCTGGGCCAGAGCTATATCAAGGTTCTGCCGAATATGGCGAAAGAAGGTGAGCGGGTGTTTGTACCCTACGAATCCTCGGCCCTTCTAGGCTCCATGGGCATGTTCCGCGAACTGGCCGGTAGCCCGGAAGACACCGTTCGTCAGCATTTGCAGCGCGATGGTCTGCGTGGCGGGCTGGTCGGCTCGGCCGGTAACAGCTAAAGCCTGAGGGCCTCTCAACCCAGCAGATTATCCAGGGGTTGCTCGTAACTGGGGGCAAACACCTTCAGAAAATAAGCAACCTCTGGCAACCCGTCCTCGTCCAACCGCTTGCGGATCTGTCGGGCGGCGGGCTCGAATTCCTTGTTGCCGGCGCGGATCTCCGCCTGGCACTTCAGCCACGCCGACAACCTGTCGGCGGCTTTGATGAGTTCCTTGTCTTCTGCCGGTAGCTGCGATTCCCGAACGTAGGGTGAAAAATCCTCCCGCAGATCCTCCGGCAGCAGTGCCAGCAATTCGGCCTCCGCCTTGTGTTCAATATCTCCGAAGGCCTCTCGCATCACCTTTGAATGGTATTTCACCGGTGTCGGCATATCGCCGGTGATCACCTCTGTTGCGTCATGATAAAGCGCTGCTGCGGCAATACGATCGGCGTTCACCCGGCCGCCAAAATGCCGGTTACGGATGATGGCAAGCGCATGGGCGAGGGTCGCCACCTCCCAAGAGTGGGTGGCCACGTTTTCCTCAATGGCATTGCGCATCAGCCCCCAGCGCTTGATCCAGCGCAGGCGGGAGACGTAGGCAAAAAAATGGCTGACACCGTTACCCATCACTTACAGATCCATTTTGCATAAGTTAATAATTTTTTGCTTCAGGAGCACAAAATCCCCGTGCTATTCTGAATGCGTATTCAATTGTTACACAACCGGGGAGCACCGTGCTCACAAAGGCACCGATTTGGACACTACTGGCCATGTTTTCTGCCGCAATCATGCTGGCAGCGGCGCCGGTTTTTGCCAATGAAACCGAAATCACCGTGGGCGTTTACCACTTCCCTCCGATTGCCAGTGTTGACGACAATGGGGAACCCACCGGGCTGCTCGGGGACCTGCTGCAAGAACTTGAGCAAGCCAACCCAACGGTATCTTTCCGGGTCTTTCATACCTCGCCCAAGCGTCGCTACCTGGATTTCGAGGCCGGCCTGTACGACGTTATCTTCTTTGAAAGCCCCGGCTGGGGCTGGACCAAAAGAAACGTCGACATATCGCGACCGATCCTGGCAGATGAGGAGCTGTACGTCGCTCTCAAAAAACCAGGCCGCGACGACTCGTTCTTTGACGATCTGGAACAGCGGTCGATTGTCGCCATTTCAGGCTATCACTATGGTTTTACCGGTTACGAAACCGACAACTCCGTGCTGGAGCAGAAATTCAACATCGAGTTCTCCGACAGCCACAGCCGCAACATCAAACTGATCAAGGCAGACCGGCCGTCCGTTGCCGAAGTCGCCATTGTCAGCCATTCCTACCTCCAGCGGCATCTGACCAGGCATCCTGAAGACTGGGACGAATTGCTGGTATCAAAGAAGCCGGACCAGCGCTACCAGCTCAGCATCATCGCCCGCAAAGGCGGCACTGCAAGCGCCGACGAGATGCTGCGGCTTCTGGCGCCACTGGTCGACAACGGCCGCTACCGCCACCTCGTTGAAAACTGGGGCCTCCAGTTGCCAGCCGGTTTTCTGACCGGTTTCGAGGCCCCCTGAGTTCAACGAACGTCCAGGTTGAAGGCGACGATAACGTTTCCTTCGCTGCCCACGTCCGCATTACGTGCCGGATCCAGCAGAAACAACTGATCAGCCGGCACACCGTGGGTCTGCTGAAGAACATTACGCAGGGTCACGCCTCTCGAGGACGCCAGATTGCTCAACGCCTCCGGAGCGAGTGAACGCTCACCGGCAAGATACGCCTCCCGGGCAGCTTGCCATTCCTCCTCGGACACATCCCTCTGACCACCCACTGTCAGGTCTTCCCGAAGCAGGGCAAGGCCATCGGCCTGAGGCTGAACATTACCCCGAATATTCAGCAGCAGGTCCGGGCGCTCCAGCATCGCGTCTGCCAGCGCCGCCAGCTTTTCAGCCTCGCCTTCGGCCAGTTGGATACTGCCGGGGATAAACCTCACCTTCCCGAGCTCCTCTCCGCTCAGGCCGGCGAGTTCGGCAATCGAGCCGAGCATACTGAACGGTGAGGCCGCTGCCTTGGCCAGAAGGTTCACGAACGCCCGCATCACAACTTTGCCGACGCTGAAGTCCGGGTCAGACAGGTCCCCGCTGATGGGCAAGTCGACTTCAATCACTCCCTTACTGTCCCGAAGCAGCGCGAGGCCGAGTTTTACCGGCGCATTAACGGCCTGATCACTGGCGATGGCCGAACCCAGCTCGAGACGATCCATAACCACCAGATTGGACGCATCGATCCTGGATCCGGCAATTTCATAATCAAGATTCAGGTTCAGCTTGCCACTGTCCACGCCATAACCCAGGTATCGACCAAAGTAAGGCGAAAGCGCAGGCAGGGACAATTCCTGCATATTCAGTTTCAGATCGCTGACATCCTCGGTACCAAGGGTGCCAATGGTGCCTTCAAAGTCCAGGTCCGCCACGCCGCCGACCCGGCCACGGATAGAGACCTTGCCCTGTTGGGGGGAAATGTTGCTGAGGCCTGTTACGCTGCCGTTCAGCTCATCAAACGAGGTGGTAAACGCCGGTTCCAACGTGCGGTCGGTATACGCCAGTTCGCCATTTTCCAGCATCAGCTGGCCAATACGGAAAATGAACCCCGGCTCGGAATCCTCCCCCTGCTGAGCATCTGCGGTCGCCTCCTGCTGACCACCGGCCGCTGGCGCTTTGGCGATCCGCTCGACGTTGTGGATATTGTCGGTATTGCGGACAACGTTGATGACAGGCTGGGCCAGGGTCACCGTTCCTATTTCCAGGCGTGCCGGATACACGTTGTATTCAATAGGTGCCAGGCGCAGGGTTTGCCAGGAAACCAGCGAACCGGAACTGTCGGGCAGCTTCAGATCCAGACCGGCCACTTCCGCGGTGCCGCTGAAGGTGCCCGTGAGAGGCTCCTGCTGCCCATCCAGATCAAGGTTGCCGTCAACGCCCAGCGTGCCGCTGGTAATGGCAAGATTGGCGCCTTCCTGAACGTAGGGCTCAAAGGCGGCGAGAGCGATGCCGTTTCCGGAGATGGCGGCTTCCAGGGTAAACGGTGCAGGTGTCACCTGGCCGTTTAGTGACAGTTGGCCGCCACTGGCCAGGCTTCCGGTTATCTCGTAAGACACCGGTTCTTCAAGTTGATGGCTCAGTTGGCCGATGGATGCGGAAAGCTGCTCTACGGCAATTTCAGTCGCTGTCGCCGGTTGACTATCCTGCCAGAGAATACGCCCACCGGAGAGCGCGACGCCCGCCACTGACCAGCGGAATGGCTGGCCGCCGGTGGACGCTTCGCCGCCGCCCTCCGTCTCACCGTTGTTGGTGGCCAGCGGCGCCAACCAGTCAATCTCTCCGTTTGCGCTCCTGGCCACGGCCACATCGAGCTTGTCCAGAGAGACCTGACCGATACGGATTTCGCGGCCATTCAAGTCGAACCCGACAGCATCCACAGAAACCTCAGCGTTGGTCAATCTCGCCTGCTCACTCTGTTCATCCAGCGCGACGGCGAAATTCTCGAGTTGCAGCTGACCGTTGGTCGTCTCCAGGAAAAAGCCGTCGCCGGCCTGGATTTCATAGTCGGAGCTCAGGGTGACGCTGCCACCACGCAGATCATAGGGAAAGAAAGGAGCCAGGAAATGAGCCAGGGTTTCATAGCCCACCGATGACACCTTGAGCGTGCCGTTCGAGTAGAACGGGGCGACGCTCAGATCACCCTGCCACTCGATGGTCTGACTGCCCAGCGCCGCCAGCAGGGAGTAATCGCTGTCCTGCCCCTCGCGACGCCAGGTGGCCAGATCACTCAGGGTAAGATCCATCGGGGTAATCCGGAACTCGGCCATGTCGGCCTGGGTAAAATCCCGGAACAACATTTCGCCGCCGTTGAGTTCAATTTTCCCGAAGTACAGCCGTGGTGGCGCCGCCGCGTCATCCGATTGCGACGCTTCAGGCGCTGGCTCTGCAGGTCCCGGGTTGGCCGCCTGCCAGTCTCTCGCAAAATTGACGCTGTAGTCCTCCAGCAGATCCACCCGAACATAGGGCTCATCCAGCTGGATGGCTTCAAACCCGGCAATACCCCGAACCAGCTGGAAAAAGTTCATGTCCAACATTAGCCGGTCAAAGGCAACCACCTGCTCACCCTGGGGATCTTTTGCCGACAGACCCAGCGCCTCGACTCGAAGGGTGAACGGGTTGGTTCGGATATCAGTGATTTCTGCCTGCCAGCCCATACGCTGGTCCAGCTGCTCGGGTACCAGACGCTCCAGCCACCAGGGAAGTAGCAGGAAACCGGCCAGGGCATAGATCATGAGAAGCACCAGGAATCCGATCAACAGATTCCTGGGCATATGACTGCGTTTACGGCTCTGGGCCACGGACATCTCCTTCTAAACGGCGGATTCCCGGGGCAATATTGCCCACCTGCCTGTTCACAAGGATAGTCGGCCCAGAGGCGGTTTGTCAGCTGTGACGGTTATGACCCGGCATCACTAACTCCGGGTCGGCGGCCATGTTCGCAAATTCGCCGATCTCATTGAGGTCTCTGGGTACCATGGCAGCCCGCACCAGCTTGCGGGTCGAATTGCCGGTTTTCGGATAGGCCGCCTGGCCGGCGCGCCAGGTAACCGGCATTGAAGGCGTGCCGATACGCTGATCAATCTGCCGCAACCGCTTGTACATGAAGGCATGCTGGCTATCTTCATGATCTGGCACCAGGGCAAAGAAGGCGCTGGCCGAGTATCGGGCGAGAAACACCTGGTCCGACATCTGATCACGCAATGCCTCGCTGATTTCCCTGACGACCGCGTTCAACGACTCATCACCCATTCCGGTGGCCAGTTCACGGAAGTTGGCAATGTCGAGGTAAATCAGGGCAAACGGGTTGCCGCGGTCGTTGTCCCGGGCAAGGATATCCAGCAGGCGTTGTTCCAGCGCTGACCGGTTGGGCAGGCCGGTAACGGCATCGGTAAAGGCAAGCTCTGCCACCCGTTTATCCTCTTCCGCCTTGAATTCCTCTAGTGCCCGCTGATGTTTTACATCCAGGACGGTCACAACCAGGGCCACGGCCAGCATCGCAATGCAGAAGACGGCCAGGGGTATTCCCATCCAGTTCCCCCGCAGGCCGTTGTCAGCTGCAGGCACGGCGCCCTCCGGAAAGGTCATCGCCATCATGCCCGTGTAATGCATTCCACAGATTGCAGCGGCCATCACCAGGGCGGCCACGAACTGGACCGCCAGGGTGCCGGATCCGTCCATGCCCTGCAGTTTCCGGCAGAGGGCAAGCGCAGCTCCCGAAGCCACAACGGCAATCGCGATCGAAATCAGCAAAAATACGGTGTTAAACGTCGGCGGCGCTGACATGCGCATGGCATACATACCCAGGTAATGCATCACTACGATACCGCTGGCCATGGACAGGGTCGCACTGACGAACAGAGGGACTCCCAATTGTTTGCGCCCGATGATGTGCAGAGCAACACCGGAAGCGAACACGGCTGCGAGCCAGGAAACCAACGTCATCATCACATCAAACGACATGGGAACACCCATCGGCATAGCCCGCATTCCGACAAAATGCATCGTCCAGACTCCGGTACCCATCAGCAAGGCGCCGGCCAGTAGCCATTTCCGACGTTCGCCAGACTCCGCATTAACGAGTCTGGCACCAAAAAACAGAGCCGCATAAGCTGCCAATACAGCAACCAGAAAGGAGGCGACAACCAGGGGCAGATCATATTCGGACATCATTTGTGCAAACCTTTGTTTTGTGTGTGCGCGCGGGCCAGCCAGGCAGTTTGCCCAAACCAGACCCGCATCAGCGTCGAAGTAGATACGGGCCAGCTGTGATACAGGTCTCACTTTATTGTTGGGTTTATGTAACCGTTTCAGACATAAGCAGCGCTGACAGTGAACCCTGAACCCGATATGCTTCTGGCTCGTATTTCTCCCGGGTCGTTTTACGCGCAGGCAAGAGGACAGGTTATGGACATCGGCGATATGCGTCGTGATTTCGAGAGCGAGGGGCTGGATCGCGATGCACTGGACAACAACCCAGTGCAGCAGTTCCAGAACTGGTTTGAGGATGCCCGGGAAGCAGGCATTCTGGAACCCAACGCCATGTCGCTGGCGACCACGGGGCAGGACGGCATGCCAGACCTCCGCACGGTATTGCTGAAGTACTTCGACGACCATGGCTTTGTGTTCTACACCAACTACGGCAGTCGCAAAGCGAAGGAGATGGAGGAAAATCCGCAGGCGGCGCTTTTGTTCCCCTGGATCGGACTGAACCGACAGGTAAGGATCCAGGGTGCCGTTGAGAAAGTCAGCAAGGCCGAATCCCTGCGCTACTTCGCATCGCGCCCCAGGGGCAGCCAGATCGGCGCCTGGGTTTCCGAACAGAGCAAGGCCATTACGTCCAGGGGCCTGCTCGAACAGAAGGTTGCCGAAATCAAGCGGAAATTCAGCGAGGGCGAAGTGCCTCTTCCCAGCTTCTGGGGCGGCTATCGCATCGTGCCGGAGCGTATCGAATTCTGGCAGGGCAGGCCCAGCCGGCTTCACGACCGTTTTGAATATGTGAGGAAAGGCGATGGCTGGCTCATCCAGCGACTTCAACCCTGAATCCCGGCCGTCGGTCTGGCTGTGTCACCAGACCGACGGGCCTGAAATTGCGCACCCGCATTGGCTGACTGACTACGAACGCCAGACAGCGAGCAAGTTCAGCGGTCCCCGGGAACGAGAATACCTTTCCAGCCGCTGGCTGATTCGTCAGGCCATCGGCAAGTCAGCGCAGGTGGCACCGGACCTCTGCTGCCCGGTATCCGGGCGCCCCAACGCGTCGGGCACGCCCGAGGGCTGGCGACTGTCCCTCAGCCACAGCCAGGGCCTGTCTGCCTGCGCCACTCTATCAGGCTCGCCCATTGGACTGGATCTTGAACCCTGCCAGCGCCATGCTCAATGGCAGAAAGTGGTAAAACGCTGGTTCTCCCCCGTCGAGCAGGAGTGGCTGTTCCGCGAAGACGACTCCAACACTTTCCTCAAGGTCTGGACCCTGAAGGAAGCATGGCTGAAAGCCACGGGCAGGGGCATTGCCGGCAACCTGCAAACGCTTGAGGTGCGGAAAAATTTCGAGATCTACGGCGACCAGCCCGAGCAGGACTGGCAGGCGGCCTGTTGCTATATTGAAGGCTATCTGTTGACCGTGGTGTACCGTGGAAGCCGACCCCTATGGCCGGAAATCACCCTACTTGAGCCGCCGCCACGGGACTTCGCCCTGGTGGATACCGAGCCGATGGAGGCCTACTGGGAGCCACTGTTCCAACGCACGATTCGTCGAAAAAGCCCGTAACCCGAACCAGACACAAATGACACAGGCTATTGTATGGAGAACGCTGAACGCTGCCCCTGGTGCGGGGATGACCCGCTTTACGTGCACTATCACGACACCGTCTGGGGCCGCCCGGAGTACGACGATCTCGCCCTTTTCGAAAAACTCTGCCTGGACGGCCAACAGGCCGGCCTGAGCTGGATCACCATCTTGCGAAAACAGCACAATTACCGAGCCGCTTACGATGACTTCAATCCGGAAAAGATCGTCCGTTACGATGAAGCGAAGGTCGAGGAACTGCTGTCAGACCCGGGCATCATCCGCAACCGGCTAAAGGTCAGGTCGATCATCAAGAATGCGCGGGGCTATCTGGATCTGCGGGAACAAGGTATCGGTTTCAGTGATTTCCTCTGGTCTTTTGTTGGCGATAAACCGATCCAGAACCATTGGCGCGCCTTCTCCGAAGTACCGACCACAACCGCAGAATCCGAGGCCATGTCGAAAGCTCTGAAGCGATCCGGTTTCACCTTTGTCGGCCCAACCATTGTGTACGCCTTCATGCAGGCGACCGGCATGGTGAACGATCATCTGGTTCAGTGCCCACAACACCGGGAATGCTATTTACTAAGCCAATGATCTCAATAGGCTGAGGGGTCGTAAGTTCTGGAGTGTTTGAAACCGCGGAGCTTTACTGTGCGAATCACTCTTGACCAACTCAGAAGCCTGCAGAGTCCGGTTATCGACCTGCTTGAGATCCTCTCGCTTGAGGGCCAGCACTACATGGCCCGCCTGAGTATGGACAATCAGACCCTGCTCCTCTCGGAAAAGAACGGAACCACCAGCCTTTTCCGGGGTGCCTGGCAGATCCAGGACACCCTGGCCTCGTTCGACATTCGGGAGACCCAGGTGGTCCACCCCTCCGCTTACCACGAAATGGTGGGAATGGAACCGACCGACGTTGAACCGATGCGAATCCGGGTGCAGAGGCAGAAAACGTGATTGCTGTAGCGAGACTTGCCATCCTTGTTGGCATCGCCGGATTGATCCCGTTTATCGGCCTCCTGGCGGGGCTGTTTTTCATGCCGCAATACAGTGTGGCGCTTCTCGGCTACTTCTATCTGTACAGCGCAGGCATTCTGGCGTTTATGGCTGGCGTTTATTGGCCCATTGCCATGCAGCTGGACAACTGCTGCTACCCGTTGTCGCCACTGATGACCATGTTACTCAGCCAGGTCTTTTTTGTGGCTGCGGGGGTAGGGCTACTGCTTCCTGTCAGTGGCCAGATTGTTTTGTATACGAGTGCCTATCTCGCCCTCTATCTGGTGGACGCCCGCTGGATGAAGGTCTATTGGCCAGCCTGGTATCTTCGTCTGAGACTGGTCCTCACCTCGGTGGTACTGGTCTGTCAGCTTACAGCGGCAGCCTGGTTTCTCCTGCTGCACACTGCTCACTGAATTCTGAAGGGGAATGCCGGAGCCTGACGTATGTCAGGCTCCAAACGCATCTTCGGGGGATTCGTAACGACTCTGCAGCTTTTTCAGGGCAGTTTTTTCGATCTGGCGCACCCGTTCTCTGCTGATGCCAAGATCGTCGGAAATCACCTGCAGCGTTTCCGGTTCCGGCAGTCCCAGACCATAACGACGCGACAGAATGTCTTTCTCACGATCATTCAGCTCGCTGAGCATCGACTTCAGGGTGCGCTGCCGGTCCCTGTCCGACATTGGATGATCCGGCGCCATCTGGTCGCCGGCGTCCAGGCTGTCTCCCAGGGTGACGGACCCGTCCTCAACAAGGGGAACATCGGTTGATATCTCCCGGGTCGCCAGCGCCCTTAACTCGCCGATCCTCGACGGGCTTGCCTCCATTTCGCGGGCAAGCTCCGATTGGGAAGGCGTCCGCCCAAGGCTCTGATGCATTCGCAGCGACACCTTGTGCAGCTGGCGAATTTCATCCACCACGTTTTCCGGTGTGTGCACCAGCCGCGTCCCACGCTGCAGGCAGCGTTTGACTTCCTCGCTTATCCACCAGTAGGCATAGGTCGAGAACCGGAAGCCCTTGGTGGGATCAAAACGCTCTACCGCCTTGATCAGACCGACGTTGGCGTCCTGGATCAAATCAGACATAGGGATACCGTGCTGCCCGTAACGGCGGGCAATATGCACCGCCAGCCGCAGATTGCTCTGTATCAGCTTGCGACGACAAGCCGTCGCCAGATGAAAGGCCCGGCGACATCGAGATGAAAACGCACAGGCGTCTCCGAGGCTACCAATCACTTCCCGGAACGTCTGCGGAGTCTCCTCCGGCAGGGCCAGTTCGGTACTGATAATTCGGTAGCACAGTGTCAGTTTGCGGGAGAGGCGGCGTTCGGCCTCATCTGTCAGCAGTTCATACCGGGACGCATCCCTGAAGTACAGCCCGACCAGGGAATCCCTTTCACCATCGTTGGGCGTTGTCGGAGACGGTCCCAGCCTTTCGGTCGTTCGCATGGCTTAGGTACCGGTCAGAATTTACACCAAAGAATACGACGTGCTGTAGCTGATGGATTTACCGGGGCAGGGTCAGTAAAAACCCACAGGCGACACGGACGGTCGGCTGTGGGTATCGTGCGGGGAGGTTACAGAAACTCAGGCTGCGACGATCGCATACTCATGGTTGTGAGGCTCGATCAGAACGCCATGCAGAGCAACGATGGCTTTCTCATAGTCGTCCTCATCCACCACAAACTGGATGTCCACCTGACGCATGCACTGGTGCAGCGCAAGAATACTGATTTCCTCATCGGCCAGCGCCTTCACGGAACGGGCCAGAATACCCGGAACCTTCATATCGCTGCCGATGGCCGAAACAACCGCCACCTTCCGGGTGTTGATTTCGGCATTGGGGAACTCTTCCTTCAGCGCCTTGACCACCCGCTTGACGTGTTTCAGCGTGCTGCCCACATAATGGGTAATGGTGTTGGCGTTTGTGTCCTTGGACATGAAACGAACCTTGAAACGGCTCAATACATCCAGAATACGGCGATCGGAGCCCGGCTCGCCCTGCATGTCCTGATCGAACACTTCCACGGCAAAAACGCCTTTGGCGCCCGCGATGATCTCCACCTGAGGCTTCTCACTGACGTAATCGCCGGTGATCAGCGTACCGGTGTGCTCCGGCTCAAAGGTGTTCATCACACGCAGCGGAATCTCGTTCTGGCGCATGCCTTTACCGGCACGGGGATGGATCGCTTCCATGCCCAGATTGGCCAGCTGGTCGGCCACGTCATAGTTGGTCCGGCCCAGTGGCACCACCTTGTCTGCGCCAACAATGTTGGGGTCGGCAGAGCTCAGGTGGTATTCCTTGTGGATAATCGCCTCTCGGGCCTCGGTGATTACCGCTACCCGGCTGAAGGTCATCTCGCTGTAACCCCGGTCGAAGGTACGCATCAGACCTTCCTTGCACTGGGCATAACCGGTCACGATCGGCAGCTCACGGGTGAGGTCCACCGCATCGAAAGCCTGCTTGAGCTTTTCGTCCAGCGGCAGCAACTCGTTATCGCGCCAGCCGGTCAAATCCACAAAGCGGGCATTGATGCCTTCCTGCTGGAGCTTCAGGGCGGTATTGAAGGCACTGTGGGCCTCACCAATACCCGCCAGCATTTCACGCACCGTCAGCAGATGCTCTTCCAGCTGGAACTGGCCATAGGAGCACAGGCGCTGCAGATCGATGAGGCAGCCCCGAACACCTTCAATCCGGTCGGTGATGAACTGATCCGCCTGCTGCTTCAGCATCGGGTCTTCGAACAGCTCGCCGTTGATGTCGGTCAGGAACTTGACCAGCTTGGTGAGATCGTCACCCCAGGCCCAGTCAGACTCTGCATCCGCAAACAGGGCATAGACGCCTGGCTCACCGGTCTTCTTGTGTTCCAGCAGTTCATTGGTCACGCCGCCATAGGCAGAGACCACGAAAATGCGCTGGTACAGATTGTCCTTCTTGCGATTACCGATAATGATGTTGTCACGAACGGCCTCGTAGTTACTCATCGAGGTGCCGCCGATTTTCTCAACGGTATGTAGTTGGCTGGTCATAATCTTGCCTTTGCTATCCTGCAGCATGAATGTCCGGAGGTGCAGGCGTCTTACGACGCCTCGCTGAGCCCTTCCTGCATGATTTCGTCCACACTTTTTGCCAGCAGAGCAGCCCCTTTCTTGAGGTCTTCCTCGCTGGTTGTAAGCGGCATCAGGCACTTGATGACTTCATCATTCGGACCACTGGTCTCGATGATCAGGCCGTGCTCGAAGGCACGTTTGGTGATCGGGCCTGTGATGTCTGCGTGTTTTGCTTCAATACCACGCATCAAACCGCGCCCCTTCATTTTGAACTGACCGGGGTACTTGTCGCAAATCGACTGAAGGGCATCGCCCAGCACCTCGGTCTTGGCCTTCACCTCATTGGCAAAGGCATCGTCTTTCCAGTAGTTCTCGACAGCAGCGCGGGCAGTGATAAACGCCATGTTGTTGCCACGGAAGGTACCGTTGTGCTCGCCCGGATCCCACACGTCCAGCTCCGGCTTGAACAGTACCAGGGCCATCGGCAGGCCATAGCCGCTGAGGGACTTGGAAACCGTTACGATGTCCGGCTTGATACCGGCAAATTCAAAGCTGAAGAACTCGCCGGTGCGGCCATTGCCCGCCTGGATATCATCCAGGATCAGCAGAATATCGTGCTTCTTGCACAGCTCCGACAGACCTTTCAGCCATTCCGCGCGACAGGCGTTCAGACCGCCTTCGCCCTGAACCGCTTCGACGATTACCGCCGCTGGCAGTTCAAAACCGGAGGAACCATCGCTCAGCAGTTTATCCATGATCGCCAGGGTATCGACATCGTCGCCCAGGTAGCCGTCATAGAACATGAAGTCGACATTGCCCAGGGGCGTGCCAACACCGCCGCGGTGATGCTTGTTACCCGTAGTGGCAACCGCGCCCATGGTCACGCCGTGGAAACCGTTGGTAAAGGAAATAATGCCGCTGCGGCCTTTCACCTTACGGGCCAGCTTCAGGGCCGCTTCCACACAGTTGGTGCCGGTGGGACCGGTGAACTGCATTTTGTAGTCCAGACCACGGGGATCCAGGATGTGCTTCTTGTAGGATTCCATGAAGTCGTGCTTGGCCGTGGTAAACATATCAAGGCCCTGGCTCACGCCGTCTGCCTCGATGTACTCAAGCAAAGCCTTCTTCAGGGTGTCGTTGTTGTGGCCGTAGTTCAGGGACCCGGCGCCGGCGAGAAAATCCAGGTATTCCTTGCCATCTTCAGTGTACAGGTGCGCGTTCTTGGCACGGTTGAAGATAACCGGAAACGCACGGCTGTATACACGTACTTCGGATTCAGTCGACTTGAAAATTTCCATCGTCTTGCCTCTTAGCATGTCAGGTTCGAGGTAGATGCGCGGTGGCTTATCAAAAACTGCTGATGGGGTAGCGATAGGCCTACCGTGCGTTGATTAAAGCCCTGTGACAGACCTACCTCAGTGGTCCGCCGGCTAATTCAAATCACAGCTTTACAGTCGTTCACAGCGCCGCAATCTTGTTGCAGGGCTGATCCAGGACCGCGGCCCTCAGGCTGGCTTCGTGAAAGGCCCTATGCGCAGCAAGAATTCGGAATCGTGCTTGCCACCAAAGTGGGTCTCTTTCTCGAAATGCTCGTGGTAGGTGAGCTCGGCTCCCATATCACGGGCGAATGAACGGAACAGCGCCCATGAGGCCTCGTTGTCCTCGGTGATGGTTGTCTCCATATGGGTGACGTTTTTGCACGCATCACGGCCAACGATTTCTTTCAGCATCCGCTTGGCCAGGCCCTGTCCACGACCTTTCTCATGCACGGCCACCTGCCAGACAAACACGGTTTCGGGCTGTTGGGGAGGGATGTATCCGGAGATAAAGCCGACCAGATCGCCGTCCTTCTCCGCGGCCACGCCGGTTTCGGCAAAGTGGCTGCACTGCAACAGGTTGCAGTAAATCGAGTTGGGGTCCAGCGGCGGGCACTCTGCCACCAGCTGGTGGAGCCTGAAGCCATCATCTTTCACCGGTGTGCGAAGCGTGATGGCGGTGGTATTCGATCCTTCTGATGTCATAACGAGATCAATTCGTGGCAAAAAGTTAGTGTTGAATTATATAGACCACAAAATATATTTCAAGTACAGCTCAAACCCGCCTACGGCAAGGCTCCAGCTCGCTCTTTCAGAATAGACCGGATTGAAGCATTCGCCAGTGACAAAATGGTTAAATTAGTGAAGGAAAAATCACATCATCGGCACTCAGTGAGGTGCCTTTCAGAATTCGGTTCCGATAGGACACAGCGGCAGGCGAGCCGACCGGCCACAACCGGTCAAACTCCGGCAACCAGGCCTCAAGTGCATAGGATACAGGCAGCAGAGACACATGCAGCCCATGCCGCTCAATTCCGGCAACCGGCTCAATGACGGGGCTGGACAGACCAATCCGGGTGATCAGCCCACGCGGGTCTGATTGCAGATTCCCCATGCCTGCGGAGCCATTGTTCACTACCACCCGACTCTGCTCACCCACCAACCCCGACCAGAGCACCGGCAGGCACGTGTGGGTTGAGGCAATGACATCGGCCCCCGACGCCAGGAACCATTGCGAGAGCTTGCCATCGTTACCATCGACAAAAGCTTCGTGAGCCAACCCCCATCCGGCCAGGGACTCCAGATCCCCGTGCACCACCAAAACCTTTAGGCCTCCAAAGATCAGGCATCGATACCGCGGCAGCAAGGACAAGCGACGCTGGATATCCGGATGTTCCCCGGCAATCCCTTGAAGCCGCTCCATGATAAGGTTCGACCGCTCCACCACGCCCTGATCGACAAAATCCGGGTAGGCGCAACCGCACCCTGCACCGGCACTGGGATTGGCCAGCTCGAAATCCACGTTCCCCAGACTGACCGTGTGATCCAACACCCGGTTGTTGATGGTTCGGAACAGGCTATCGCTGGCGTTGAACCAGTTGAAGTCACCATTGAACACCAGCTTCACCCGATGCCCCTGCCGCTCCTCCGCCAGCGCCATCTGCTCAATTTCATCAAGGGCCCAGGGATTGCCATACAGCCCGCCGATAATATAGAGCACATCCTCGGAGACCGTGCGAGGCTCCTGACACAGATCCTCGGCAGAATAGCGGTACGCCAACGGACAGCTGCGGCCTTCGCTCATCGGCTCAGGCCTCCCCCGCCGCCAGTGACCGTCCGGCAAGACGACGAAGCACTAAAGGCGTAAAGAAGCCAGCCGTGCAGATCAGGAAGCCATAGGCGTTCACGCCCAGCAACATGGCGTATTTGCCATCGCCAATGGCCCAGCTTGCTGGAATCAGCCCAACCGCAAGCAAGACCCCGAGCCCCAGGCCGGTCCAGAAACTCAGATGGAAACTCCACGGCGACCACTTGGTGAAACCGTAGAACAGGAACACCGGCGCCAGCCCCATGACCATCGTCCCGGAGATGGTGGTGGCCTTGAGGATATCGGTGCCGGCGAACATCGGCAGGTTGCCCAGGAAGGCAAAGATCACCATCACGACCGCACCCACCCGCATGCTCGGCAGCTTGTCAGAGGCACGTTGCGCCAGCCTGGGCAGATCTACCGCCAGCGACTTGGCCAGCGACGTGAAAGTGGAATCCAGGGTGGACCCCGCCGACGTCATCATTACCACGCTCATGAAGAACAACGCTGCCAGGCCCAGAGACTGGCCCACGGCAGCAGGCGCGTTGCCCATGGCCTCAATGCCGTTAAGACGGGCGTGAACACCCACCAGACTGAAGATAAACACCGCCACGAAGCCCAGTAGCCCGGCCACCACAAAGCTCTTCAGCATGGTCTTTTCCTTGTTCACAAAGCCCCGGTCGGTCAGCACCGGATCGTGGAACGGATAACTGAACAGCTGCAGCAAAGCCACCAACAGCAGGTCAAAACCGGCGTTGAGCCGGAACTCACCATTGGTCAGCAAGGCGCTGGTATCGTTGGCCGGAATGATCAGGAACAGCACCGCTCCCACAAAGAACACAAACACGAAAGCCTGAATCACATCGGTGAAAATCGAAGACCGCAGCCCACCCTTCAGGCTGTAGGCCAGAGTAAACACCGTAAACAGCATCGCCGCCGCGTAATACTCCCACTCACCGGGCAACCCGAAATAGCCGCCCACCACCGCCGTATTACTCCAGACTTCGTTATAAAGCCGGATCAGAATCGCCGCCGCAAACGCCAGACTGGCCAGCCGGCCAAAGCGGGAGGTCAGAAAATCCTGCAGACTCCGCGCCCCGGTCTGGGTTCGGATCAGGTAAATCACATACCCCGCCACAGGAATCGACAGCCAGTAACTGGCATAGGCCAGACCGCCCACCACGCCATAAGCCGCACCCAGGTTCGCCGCATTGGTCACCGACTTGGCAAAGATCCAGCTGATAAAAATACTGGCCGTAAGCGACCACTGCCCCACCGGGTTACCCTGGTCATCGGCGCCTTTATAAAAAGAATTCGCGTTCTTGCTCCTGGGCGACAGCCAATACATCACCACGCCGTAGACCAGCAGGAATCCCCAGAACAGGGAGGCCTCTGTGAAGTTCATGTTTTCTTACCTTGTTCTTTGTCGTTTAATCCGGGGTTTTTCCCGGGTTTCTGGTTTGGGTGCCTTTCGGGACAGGCCGGTAGGGATTTCAAAAAAACGCCCGTGAACCCATCCATGGGGGGGCTTGGTCGCGCCGTCCATGGCGCTCCACATTTTTTGAAATCCCTACCGGCCTGTCCCTTGTTTAACCTCGGTGTTGGCATCCCCGGCAACGGAAATAGGCTCCAACGAACTCTGACG